>Ga0163161_10002064_pt1 | contig 14562 bp, 27 predicted proteins | sample S45metaG_FD_129847 | JGI IMG/M metagenome (GOLD analysis project Ga0163161, IMG submission 129847) | Switchgrass rhizosphere microbial communities from Kellogg Biological Station, Michigan, USA - S4-5 metaG | ecosystem: Host-associated > Plants > Roots > Rhizosphere > Soil | place: USA... | reverse complement strand
CGCAGAGCAACACCGGTAGTGGAAACAATCCCTTCGTCTTCACAGAAGTCAGCAATCTCAAGAGCTTTGTTCAGGTCCATGTCTTGCCTCATTAGGTAGGTTTGGTGTCTGCACCATTCGGTTTCTTCGTCAATCCATTTACACATGGGTAATCCATTTACTGGAACTGACGGAACTTGTTGACATACGCATCCAAAGTTTTTCCTTGGAGTCCACAAGCAGTGTTCACTTCAAGGGCGTAAGCCTCCCCTTTCTTGGTGGTCAGGACGTCCACTGCTCCAAAGTCGAGACCAAGCGCTTCAACAGCTTTGACGGCAACATCGCACACACCATCAGGAGCAACCACACCGTCATTAGCAAAGATGAATCCACCAGCCAAGTTGCGCACTTGCCAATTAACTTCTTCATCAGGAACCTCAATCTTCCGGGCCTTACGTTGTTGAAATAGCACCTCACCTTGGAATACATGAATCCGATATTCCTGATCCTTCTTGACATACTTGGTGTACAGAGGGGCCGCTATCAAACGCTCTTCAAAATACTTATCAGCGGTATAGATAACAATCCCCTGTCCACTGTGTCCGTTCAACACCTTACGAGCTACCACATCTGAACCTGTTTTAAGCCACGTATTAGCCTCTTCAGTAGCTTCGGTGAACTCCGGAGCGACTACCCCATGTTCCTTGAACAGCTTGAACGTGGTGAGCTTATTAGAGGCCTTAGCGACGTTCGCTGGCTCATTGAGGATTTCGTTGTAATTGGCAATCTTTCGCTCAATACGACTAGCTCCCCAATTGATAATGATGGGATGCTTCACAGGCTTACCTTCGTGCAGGAGAATCTTGATTCCCAATGCGTCTGCCAGAGCACGTGCCGAAGCAGAGCCATTCTTGTATGCGTACAGTTTCATGACAACCCCTTAGAAGAGAGCTACAACTTTCTGATTTTGAGTGGAACGCTTCTTAACGACATACGTACCGTTTTCTCCGTTATAAACATCCACACGTCCACCACGTCCCATGAATGCATCAGCTTCACGCCATGCAATCACCTTCCCTACGTCGTGGTCCTTGTATTCCACAGGAGCCTTAGCGTTCACACGCTCCCACATAAGCGGGAAATCGAAGCTAATAGAGAACCCATAATCGATATCCCTGCCCACTCCCCGATAGACAAAATGCTCAGCCAAATCACCAAGCACAAAATCCAGAAATTTCTTCCCGCCCAATTCTTGATACTTCTTTTGGACGCCAGTAGGATCGTTCTGAGCAACAGCAAACTCACGCAAACGAACGAGAGCATTACACCAAATATCAATTCGATTAACATCGAGATTGCCCTCCATGCCACGAAACTCAAGGCTTCCGTATTTACCCAGCGCCTCCACATTCAGAGCCGAGTAACGGGAACGATCACCGGGGAGACGATACACACCTTCCTCACCATCACGGATAAGACCCATAACCGAATCAAGCTGCCCTTCTGCATCAGCGAGACGGAGACAGAAGTTATTTCCCTTCCGACTCTTTCCGCAATATGTCATAAACGGCTCTTCCAACAGGTAGTAGGCGTAAATCATTGCCAGCATTTGTTGGTATTCCAGATTCAACACGTTGACGTGTATATGCACAGAACAACGCGAAGAAAACTTAAAGACAGCACCAGCAAGCTCCTCCTTCAGTTGTTGGAGGGCAGGCTTAACCGTAGCCACAGGGATTGGCTGAGTAAGCACAAACTCAGCACAGAGATTGGGGAAGCCACCTTTTGGGCGCAAGCTCCCATCACTCTCAGTACGCCAGATAGCCGTATCGACAATCCGCATACCTTCACCTTCAGCCTCAATCTCAATACCAACATCCGACTTGAGGAACTTCTTTTTACCGAGAATATCTTTAAGCGTCCGCATTGTAATCACCGAGAAGACAAGAAAGAGAGGCTGCGCTATCATCAAATACCACAGCACCTTTAACCACCTTACCAACCTTGTAAATCTTGTACCACACGTCTGCGTTGCAATCGACAGCGAATTGCTTATCGAATGCCACAGTGCCATTATGTTGCTTGGCCTTACGAAGAGCCACCTTCAAATCCGGATAGATGTTTTCCAGAGCGTCAGCCAGTTCCGGGTAGTACAGAGTACGGGCATGAGCCAGCACAGTGCCCTTGCTCTTAGGAGACGGACATTCGAGCACCTTGAATTCCACATTCTCCTTGCACAATCCATTCCGCATAATCCGCATGGAATTACGCTGTCCGTAGATGACGGAATTGAACAGATTGACAAAGCCAATACGCTCAGGACTCTTCAGATTGCGAGGGCTAACAGCCAAATCTTCAGTGGCTTGTGTACGTAGGTCGGTAACACGAAGAAACTCATCGCTAATCACCTTCGTCACATACTTAGCTGCACCATCAATCATAACAACCGAGTTGTTATATTTTTGATTAATGTCTTCAATCGACATGTTAAGCATTAGGAACCTCCAAACCTGCTGCCTTGATAATCTTCTCAGCAGCTTTCACATCGCTGTCGTTGATGATGTGCTGAATATCACCAAACTTCTCTTCAAGGGTGTTACCTGCCATAACCTCTTGCACAGCCGTCTGAGTGGTACGGAACACCCAACCCATCAGCTTCTCACTGCTAAGCCAACGATTGCTGAGCGTACGATATTCAACACCGTACGTCTTCGGACGGTAGCAGCCAGCCTTACCGTACATACTACGACGCTTTACGTCTTGGTCGTACATAAGGCTAGGAAGACCGAGATAGAAATCAAGTTGACGAACAACAAGATGGCACCGGTTAATATGGTCAGCCGACTCAGCAATCTCATCATTCGTCCAGCCAATGTGGACGTGTCCACTAGCCGTACGAAAAGGACGATCACCATCAGGCTTGTCGTTAGCACGGCCACCTGCCCAAGCATTAAAATCAGGATCACAGCCAAGCTCCAAGGCTTCCTTCGGTTGCTGTTTCATGTACTCCGGGCTGAACTCCGCCACAGGTACAGCCACTACTTCGTAACCCGGCACCATTGCACACATTTGGGCAAACACATCCTGCACCGAATGAATGAACTGTTGCTCAGTAGCAGCAGGATCGATATTGAATTCCAATGCCATACCGTCAACTTGTACTGCCCCATTACGGACAGGCTGAGGATTCTTTTTGTCCCCTTTGATAAGTCCATGTGCCGACTTGAACAAACCATTTTGTTTAACGAAGACTTCAGGATCACAGCCAACAAGAATTTGAACAGACATGAAATACTCCTTATTTACAATTGGACGAGTTGGATATACTCATTAACTTGCGGATTCTCGATACACTCCTTGCAGAATGCATCACCAGCTTGCGACAAACCAACAGTACCTTCGGCAATGCCAGCCGGATCAACATCGGTAGTGCAGAAAGCACACGTACCATATGCCTGAAGCCATGCTGCCTTGGGGAGATACTTCCCATCGTGAGTGGGAAACTGATCCACTACATCGTTGATCGGGTACGTGTCAATATGCGTTGAGTGCGGCGAAACTTTGTAATACCCGGCACCCCCCGACGCGACGCTAATAAACCCAGAAATAGCAGCAGTAAACTCACAACCGGGATGAGACAGCACTTGAGTATGAATGCTGCGATAGAGACGGATTTCATAGAACGGTTTTTCCGGGCAGAAGCAAAGCATGTAATCTGCGTTGTGCTTGTCTTGCATTACAGCCACAGCTTCTAGCTTTACACTACGCAGCCCCATGAAGTTTGTGTCCAATCGTGAGCCGTCGTAAGTAGGCTCCTTGAAAGGGACAACGTTGGTTTTACCTTTGGATTGGGACGCCCGCTTAGTGCCAGTGCGGGTGGTGGTCGTCCCACGAGGAAAAGACTGTTGCGGATACGTGTTAAACACCTTAGGAGCACGTTCCAAATCACGCACAGTGGGTTCTCCTAGCTTCCCTCCCTTTGGTACTGGAATGGACAGCAGCTTGTCTACAGCAAGCTCCCACGGCTTCTCACAGGTGAATCCATTGCGACCAGCAGCAATGTTAATCATCCACGGCTCAGAGGCAGTGAACAATTGCTTCTTGTCTTCGGTGAATGCCAGCCACAACGGACGCTCTTCATTCCGAACGTAGTTGATGGTTTGTTCTGCCTTGTCCCAGAAGATGAGAGCCCAAGCACCCTTCAGCTTCTTGATGGTTTCATCAATGCCGAATTCATTCACGTGGTTGTAAAGGGCTTCACTATCCACAGCGAATTTGTTGCCCCTGTCAATCTCGTATTGATTCGTCAGCGTCCCATTATGTACGCCAATAATGTCACCACACTCAAACGGATGTGCGTTGATACGGTTGACACCACCCTTAGTAGCATACCGATTGTGCCCAATGAGCACTCGGCTAGTACGATGAGTAACCACCTTGTCAAAGCTCTTGTGATCGAACAGCATGAACGGATCACCGACTTGTTTTGCAATAAGCTCTGATTCTTCAAGATGCTTAGCAACTCCCAATACTCCGGTGCTGTCCTCTCCACGTAGTGAATCGAGGATGAGCATTTGTTTGAACGCTTTTTCTGACTTAGCATCCATATCACCTACGATCGCAATAATTCCGCACACGGCATTCACCTATTTAAAATGTTGTTTACGATTGAATACAGCCTCTCTACGGGGCTGCTGAGGGGTGGGTAATGGGTAGGTAGCCTGTTAGGCTTCCTGAGCCTCTAGAAGCTCTCTGACGAGACCCGCGAAATAAGCCCGCATGTCACGATGTCCAGCGTTCGGGAGATTGAATTCCGGGTGAGGCTGGAAACACAAGCATCGAGTCTTCGGATAACCCACAACTTCGATATCCTTATCGGAGATGTCCGCACGGAGCTTGTCTCCGTCGTACCACTCACGGAAACCCGCCAATTCAGCGTAAGCAATCAGCACGCTATCATTACCGGGCTTCATCATTTGATGGTGAGTGGACGTAACGTGAATACGCTCATCAGTGAGAACATCGATAATCTCATGCCCTTGATACACAGCGTGCTTGCCTACGTCCTGATACATTTCCCCACCATTCATCACGTTGAGGAACTGAGCACCACGACAAATCCCCACCATCGGAATGTCATTCGTGATGCACTGAGCGAATACACGTGTCTCGTATTCATCCCTAGCTACGCTGTTGTACGTGCTGTGATGTTTCTTCTGTCCGTACAACTCAGGGGTAACATCCTCCCCGCCGGTGAAGCACACCAACTGTGCATCCTTCACCTCTTCAACCGGAGTGAAACCAAGCTCCTTGAACAGATTGAAATAAGCAATTCCGCCGTTTACGATAAGTACGTTCATTCCATCACATCCTGTTTGTGGAAAAGGGAAGCAAGCTTGTCGCAGAATGCGAACAGCGTAGCTTGGGTATATACGGATTTCTGATCGAAGCCATTACCAACCTTCTCAGGCTTGGCATGCTTTTCGAGGAAGTAACTGATGGTCATATCCTCCTTCACAAAATCCTCACGCTCTGACACTTGAGCTGTGAAGCCACGATACGAACCAGTCTTGCTATACGGCTTGTCCTTAAGCTCGTCATCCGTATAGCCGTAACGCATGAGATTGATAAGCGGACCAACCTTCGTATCCACATCAATCACCGTATGAGCACCGGTGGGACGGACAAGCTGAATCGTTTCACCCGTCTTGTGGAAACAATTGGCTGCAATCCATGCCACTGCTTCCTCATAGCCAGCCTCAACGCACATGTCGTAAATCGGCAGCTTGGTTTGTGCGAATTCCTTGCCAAGACGCAGAGCGACACAGGCAGCACCTAGAATCTTGCCATTCACACCAACCTTCAGATTCAAGCCCTCTTTCAGAGCCCTATCTGCACTGGCTTTCTTGTACGCCACATGCCACGGGGAACGGTTGATAATGTAATCAACGTAGTTCTTGTAGGCCGGATGCAAAGCCTTCGGCACTTGTGTTACATACGCAAAGAGATAATCGGACATACCGACAATATCTCCGCCATACCCACCATATCCCATTGCTGCATGGCAAATGCCAGCCATCGTGTGATTCAGCTTGACAGCCCCCTTGTCACCCTTCACAAATATGGTGAAGCTGGATACACCGCCTGCATTCTTCTTTGCATATTCGATATTCGCAGCTTGTGCCGCCCGCACTTGTGCCTCAATTGCCAATGCTTTTTCCTCCGCTGTAGCTGCCACAAGCGAATCAATCGCATACGTGTAGCCATTTTCACAGTGGTGCCCGCTATCATCGATTTTCTGAACGACAGTAACAGACCCAATCGTTTCATCCATATCTTCAATCCAAGCTTCACCAGCCTTCTTATCGATACGGACAACATCCAACACCTTGAACTTAGGCTTAGGCGGTGCCTTTTTCGGCGCAGCACGTACACCTGCATTCCCTACAATCTCAAACCAATCCGGATGGTAGGTGAACCTCTCATCTTCTAGTTGCCAGTTACCATTCCGAAGAATCCTTTCAATGGTGTATTCCTTGCCCACCATGCCATCCATTAATTGCTTCACCCAGCCCGGATTATTACGCTCAGGCTGAATGTCTGCTGCATCTTCACGCATACGAACACGCACACCGGGGACAGCCACAATCTCAACAGCCGGAGCTACTGCGAGAGGCTCAAGCCATTCCTTAATCCACCGGTAGACATTACGGTCGTCTTTTAGCTTGATTACTACCCTGTCACGGAATGCCCGAGGATTCCAATCTTGAGGTTTAATCTCGTCAATCTCGAATTCCTGTCCTGCCATATCAGCCATGTGAATACCAACACCGGGCCAGTCAACACCGGGGCCATTCCATTGCCCACGAACAAGACCAGCACGAACACGGACACGATCTCCAACAGCAGGCTCCCATTTGGGGGCAAGCTCTCCTTGCATAATCGGAGGAGCATTCAGAAGTTCTTCAAGTACAGCTTGTGCAGCATCATCGATAGGGGGCCATTGAGGGACAGGAGCGCGTAGGTGATCGGCAATGATTGGGTCACCGGGTCGGATTGGATCAGCAGGGCGCCACTCAGCAGGAAGGGGACGAATCTCAAACGGATTCACCTGCGGTGCAGGCGCATTAAGCTGAGGCTCAATACGCTTGGCTTTAATCCAAACTTCCAAACCTGCATCATTGGTAATCAGCACCGTAGTGCCCTGCGCTGCCTTACGCTTCACCTCATAATGATTGTTCAGAGTGAGATTGCGCAGGTTTCCTAGCTGCCCTCCCTCTTTGGCAATGGCCACAAGGCGATAGAGCTGACCTACCACAACATCGGCTATATTCATAATTTTTCACACGGAATGTATAAGATTGTCAAAGCTGCCAGTAAATGTATTGCAAGAGCAATCTTGCGGGGAACTGGCGAAGCTCGTGAACGACTCACTGAGAAGACCACCCTCCTTCTGAGTACCCTATAAGGAATGGGGGAAAGGGGGGAACTGACTCTGCTGTACCGATCTACTGAGAAGTATATTATCTAAGACAGTTGTCTAAGACAGTATACATATATGAGGACTACGTAGCCCCACACGGAGTAGTCCGAACATATGTCAAGCTACTTAAACAAGATCTCAAGAATTACCTTACCTCTTTTATAAGCTAGAGAGTCAGTACTACGACCATTCATATAGTCCTTACACATCTCTATAAGCATGCTCTCATCCTCTTTACTCTCAACATCTAAGACAAGACGAAATGGAGTAAAGGTAAGCACCTTATCAGCGCGAGATACTTTCACTTAACCTCCTCCAAGAAATCTGCAATAGCCAAAAGGAATTCAGTCTCAGACTGTTCCTCAGGACTCAATACATCAATCCTTGCATTTACTGCGGTAAACAAACACAGCACTTCCTCCATGCTTTCCAGCGTCAGCGTAACAGGCTGGAACAGATCAGGCACCTCTTGTTCAATCTTCATTAAATCCCCCACACAACACGTACACGAATTTGCTTGCTGTTGAGCGCTATCATGCGCACAGAGCTAGCTCCCTTTGCGTAACATTCAGCAGCGAATGTTCTAGCAGCTTCCTTGTCCCAAAACGAATAATAGCTCATTAGAATTCATCCGGAATAACATCAATGTCGTTATTGGCGGCAGCAATTACAATAGACAAATCTACCCAATACTCCCCATCTCCATCGGCAATTGCTCTTGCTTCATCCCCTTCCCACCAGAACATTGCGTCTATGTACGGTTCATCATCGAAATCATGTAGTTCCTCTGATGCACGTTGCAGCTTGTCTGCTACATCGTTGAGGGAATACACATGTCCCCTTCTTTCCTTCGGACCATCGGCCAAAGCTTTTTCAATGCTAGGCCATACCCGCATGTCTTCCGCTTTCATACAATCTCCCCTGCATCTGAGAGCGCATAGAGATTGAACCAGAAATCCTTTGTTTCAATGCCTTTATGTGCAGCATGACCCCATGAGAAGATATCCATTACGGAAACTGTATCCCGATAATCCACATCAGGATGGTCAATAGCACGTTGCAGGGCATCACACACACCATTCAATGTGAATTCAATGCCAGCACGCTCTCTTGGCCCCTCCGCTAGAAGCTTCTCAATATGAGGCCACAGCCTTGTTTCTGTAGCGAGCATGTGTCACCCCGAAAATTTGCTATACCCTTCTTTCTGCAATTGCTGATGGGTACGATAGGACAGCTTGGCGTTCCATCCGGATTTGAAATCCTTTTGCTTCATAATCAGCTTATCCGCCACTACTGCCAAAGGTGTAACCGGGTAGCGAGTGTCAAGAATTGCCAGATCAAAAGCCTTTTGAATTGCGTTCATGGTTTTAAATTCCAAAATCAAATGTGGGTTCATCACGCTTGACAAAGCACGCGCCACAGCACGTTGCTTTAGTCTGCATGTACAGGTAGAAATACGTACGCTCTTTCACATCCGGCTTAAGCTCATTACATTCCGGACATAAATCAAACGTAGTTACAACTGGCACTCTGTTACGCCATTCATCTTCAGTCACGATTTGGCCCTCCGATTTGCAAGCCAGCACGCTATCATCAAGGTTTGATACAGCGCAGCACCATCACCGTGATTACATAACCAGCCAACCCGCCAAGCAAGATTGCCAAGAACGGGTCTTTAACTGCCTGATCGATATACCCTCCTGCCATAAACGTAAGGATAAGAGACAGCACCATTGCAGCAGCAAAGCGAGTAGCGAACATATACACTCCTGAATAGGGATTAGACGCGATTACAGCCCCGTAGCGGGCTTCTGGGAGGTACGCCAGTACCGACCTACCACCACACCATGAACAAACCCTTAAAAGGGCCGCTAAGCACTCGCTCGATTTGCGGGCCATAATGACTCCACCAAGAGGCATACGACACAGCTTCCTCTTCGATATCGAAATAGCTAATCGTTTCTGCTAACATCATTACACCTCAATCTCTTTACATCCGAGATAATCCGAATAGCACAAATCCTTCTGTTCGGTCCTAATAGTACTGCAATGGATTTTCCCGCTTTCACGATCACGATAGAGATGCACCGTCACCTTTTCCGGACAGGGGATAATGTCACTCGCACTATGCCCTTGTTCTTCCGAATAAGCCCAACCGTTAGCAAATCTAATTCGCAATTCCCCTTTGTTATCCATGAAAATCAAAGGGGTTTTCGCACCTTCGATAACCGCAACAAGTTTCAGACGGGTATCCGCTTCCCTGCCACGGTAACGATACGTCTTATTATCGATGGACATAATCAACGATTCCCATAAACTACCCAATGCACGCCATTATGTGGCGTTACATGAGCAAATTGATATTCAAGAAGGCAGCATTGAGCAAAATCAAATGCCTCTTCAAACCTGTCAAACATTGCCGTTTTAATGTCACGGCAGACGGTGTGCGGCGCTATCATGAATTACTCCTTTACTCTGCCTAACTCTCGTTCAGCGGAAAGCCATTCAGCGTACGTGTAGATAACACGGTGAAGCCTACGGCTTTCCATCCACTTCTTATACGAGAGATACATTAAGTAAATCTCAGTAGTGGTGAACATAATCATTCAGTCTTTGCCATTTCTTCAAGCGCTGCAACCAGCGCTGCCACTTCGAAACCACCAGCAAAGAAAGCCTTGAGCACATCAGCCTGAGCAATGCCCTCTTCCTTCGACTTCTTAACCGCGCGTTCTGCAAACTTGGTAATGTCTTCAAGCTTGAACGGTTTCTTTGCTACGTCCACATTTTTCTCAGCCCATGTCCACATATTGAAATGCGGGTCTTCAAGAGCCTTCAATGCTTTAGCGCTAATCTCTTCATACTTGCGCTTGTTCTTTTTTGTGAACGCCTGTGCTTCGTCTTCGTCATAGTTGAAACCCGAAAACTCTTTGAAGAAAAGCACAGCAGTGCGAGCATTCATCGGCGACAATGCCGCGATGGTACGATTGACATATCCAATGTCTTCCGTTTCCTGCGTCATAAGCAACAGGTCACGTGACATGTCTCGCAACGTTTCACGGGTAAGCTTCTCCGCCTTAGCGAGTGCCTTAACCTGCTTGTCGAAACCATTCTTAAACTGTTCTGCGTTAAACATGACATACCCTAAAAGAAAAGGGCCAGTCACATTTAGCTGTGAACTAGCCCATTGATTAGAAAGTTTTTAATGCTTCCCTGATATTCCTAAACGTGTAGAGGACATTATCAGGGGTTGACTCTGGCAAACTACTCAATAGATACCGTGCTACCTTGTCCTTATCGATTAAGCTTTCTATAGCTGCCCTCACTTGTCTGTCGTGGCCCTCATGTAGCCACTTGTGGACATTCCAATATGAGTAATTTCTATGTCCAAGGTAAGGCATTATCTACCCTCCCTCTTCGCTTTGTTAAGCCATTCCTCCCTTTCCATTGCTGCTATACGTAGCCAGCGACCAGACAAAATCCTAGTCCACACCCCGCCGTCATCTAGCCTTTCAACCAGCTTGTCATCGAACGTAGTGCGGTACTGTTTTCCATCCCTAAAAAAGTATACGTACATACAACACCCTTGGTTGACACAACGTAACAATCGTAACACTGTGTCGGGCCAAGCGCTATCATAAACATCTTTGCTTGCACCCCTCACGCTTAGTCCGGGCTGAGTGCAAACACTGACGTTTCAGTCAGTGTCGATGTGTGGTTAGGGATCAATCGGAAAAACTTACAGAGATAGCAATTCGTACTATGAATGGTTCGCCGTGCTAGACAAACAGGGAGGACAATGCATTTAGTCTGATCATTCCTCAGGATTGATCTGGCCCCGTAGCACACATCTGATAAATTGTTAGAGAGCAAATCTTAGCAGCGCTGCAATTAGCAAAGGGGGTACACCCCATTGTTCTATGTGGCATCGGTTGAACGCATTACTCTCCCTTCTCCCACACCCGAGACATCCACATTCCTGCCAGAGCTAGCCTAGCTCGTTCGGTGCACGGCACCTAGACAGTTCAAAGACGCACGACAAGGTGTAGGCCAAAGTCGGATGCTTTCGCCCTACTCCACACTCACGCTGCTCGATTTTTAAAGAGCCGATTCTGCACGGACAGCCTCAGGCTAACCAATCGGTTAAAAAGTACTGCTTAGGTATAACATAAGCTTAATTAGCGAACTTTACATTCCCTAACACTTAGTTACATCCCGTTGCATCCTGCCTTACTGCGTATTCCTTGCTGCACACTACGTAACACGTGACACAAAGTGTCGGACATACAGGTAAAAACTACGCAGCTAGAAAACTTACCACATGCTGCCCTAGGGCTTAGCCAGTTCTCGTTTTCTGCTGCGATGTGTGTACTATCTCACACTTCGTATCATCTGTCAAGTCAAACCTACTTGACACTTCGTAGCGATGTGTTGCTGCGATGGAAATCATTACACCATACTGTAGGATGAATGTCAACCACTATGTGACAGGATGTAACCCGTAGTGTAAGAATTACCAGCCGTTGGCGCACGCTATCATGCTTTGTATATAATAGATTTTAGCTATCGTTAGGGCGAAGAAAAAACCCGCTTGTTAGACGGGCTTGTGTGCTTATGCTGCCTTGTCTTTGATGAGGAACTCATCCTTGTTATCACCAAGCCAGCGAGGAGGCTTACCGCGTCCACTCCATGTGCTTCCTGTCTTCGGGTCGCGATACTTAGGCTCGACATGTCCGAACACACGCTTAGCAGGGAATGTCTTGTGTTGCTTCTTAGTGCTGGCAGGAACAGTAGACACAGCATAGAAGCCTAGCATTTCCGCAGTGATGCCTAGCTCGCTCATTGTCTCCTTAATCATCTGTATCCCTGCATCGCGGTGCTTCAGCCGTGCTTCTTGAATCTTGCGCGACAGTTCTTCCTGTGCCTTAATCAGCTTTGCAATTTCATCGTTTGCCATGACATGCCCCTTGTGTAGTCCAACCTTTGGAAAGCCAGTAGGTACTGGCTAGTTGACTGATTACATCCCCAGACAAAAAGTACACTCGCATGTATCTATTGTCTTCACGCACGGCTAACACATTAGTACCGTGTAACCGATGCAATGGCTGTGTTGTGGATGGCTGATTGATCCACATGCGCTCAAGCTTACACATGTTCACCCCTTGTACGTGCGCGCTATCATACCTTGCCGTACGTATGATCAAACATATCCCATTGCGGATTGGCTGTAGCTCCAAAGGCAAAACAGAATGTGTGCACACCCCCCTTGCTGCTATACCCTGACGCCCACGCGCCAACGTATCCATTCTGATGCACACCTTCCTTGCTGGTCGGAGTCCATCCAAGCTTACGCACTAGCGCCATTGCTGCCTGTGCGTGCGCCGCTGCCCCTTCCCCTAGCTCATGCGGATAAGGGATCGTCACTGACCCTGCATCACACGTAGCCTTGATACGTGCCCCTTTGATATCGGACGGACCGATAAACTTAGTGACTATTGATTGCATGTTCTCACCTGACTAGAAAGGAGAAAGCCGATAGATAACCGTTTCGTGCAAGTTTTCCAGCGTAGCTCGGTTATCCGCACAATCCATACATGCGCGCCCAAATGACGACACAATGTAAGGAGTCTTCGTCTCGTTGGCGCGTTGCTGTGCGTACTTAATAGCACGAAGCACAGTTAGAGGAAATTCTTGTTCGTAGGCACACATAGATTCACCTAACAAAAGTCATTGCACACATGCCAGCTAACGCCAGCACACCACAACCAACCAACAGCACGAACGCTATCATACATAACTCTCAGCTAGGAAGGCGTAGCAATCATCGATCGATACATACTGCGCCTGATTGTAGAGAGTATCCGCTTCGTCGATAAAGCTTTGTGCTTCATCCCCTTGCATGAACACGTCTGAGCCAATGGCTACAGTCTGATACGACGTGTCAACGTCAATCGACACGTCAGACATACGCTGTGCTGTGCGCTTGATGTGCTGAGACAGAATCACACATCCCGGAAACATCGAATCGTTATCCATGTTCATTCACCCGTAGATTGTAGCTTCGAACACGCCGATAATCACACCTGCGATATACCGTGCTTCATCGTGCCAATTGTTCCAATCATGACCATCGTGTGCAACGTGCTGATTGCGGCAATGCACCGCAGCAAGCAATGCAACCGCCGTGTGAGACATACGACCAGCGTACGGCACACACGGCACGCTATCATGGAGTTCAATCTCATGCTCGTATGACTCAACGAACACGTCATAACCTGCCCCTTCTGAGCCCGTGAAGCGGACACGATACGTATCAATCAAGCCTTTATGACCGATCGATACGACAGTGCCAACATATTCGGGGAAAGCCTTGGTTACTACTTTGTCGCCTATCTTGAACATACATCCCCCGATTAGATTGAGTACACACCAAAATCAGACAGCCACGGACAATCGCGTTGACACTTGCGCACATCTGCATGTGCCTTAGCTTCAGACTTGTGCAAGCCCATAATCTTATAGAAGGGCTTAGTAGTACGGTGAGATATCAAACACACCATCACATGAGTTACATCCTTACGTGTTGTCTCACGTGTCACTGTCTTACCGTTATGTTCAACCTTGATAAGCATTCTGAACCTCTGTTAGTTGGTGCAGTGTGTTAAGGACGTCCGCTGTATCTAGGTAGTCAGTGCCGAAGCGTACTACACATTCAAGCGACCCGGAAACACACTGCATGGATACGGATTGTAGAGTAGCTACAGACCATGTCAAGCATTATCTGCACATTCTCTTACGGCATTATCTAGGACGGTGCGAAGCACGGGCTTTTAATGTAGCGCCATCGGCGCACATTCCTATACCAATCAAGCACTTAGGGAGTATGTCGCACATAATCTACCAATGAACATTGGCCTACGTGTGCATTCTGCCCAACATACAGTGTAACCCCCAAGGTCACGCAGTGACGGTTACATACACCTTGTCTGCCTACCTACTGGTAGACCATTGCATATGCACACTCTGATAATGTGGCGTTATGTCAAGTGCCCTCTCTCTGCCGAAGGCGTTCTGTGTCAGCTCGCTACCCCCGGGAGAGGGGG
>Ga0163161_10002062_pt1 | contig 14569 bp, 12 predicted proteins | sample S45metaG_FD_129847 | JGI IMG/M metagenome (GOLD analysis project Ga0163161, IMG submission 129847) | Switchgrass rhizosphere microbial communities from Kellogg Biological Station, Michigan, USA - S4-5 metaG | ecosystem: Host-associated > Plants > Roots > Rhizosphere > Soil | place: USA... | reverse complement strand
TTCCTGATACAGTTCCGGTATCTGTCATATCAACCCAATTACCATTTTCAAACATTCTTACCTTCATAACTTGCTTATCAAAAAGAAATGTTCCATTCTGAGGATGTGCAGTGGTGGGACTAACCACAGCAAAAGATGGAGAATTTGTAACATTAGGTAGCATAATTCCTCTAAAATTTGTTGTCTCTGCATCACTGGAAGCATCTGTGACTGTTTCTCCTCCGAATTCCAAGATCGAACTTACGCTCTTTAAAGTACTTTTCCCTACAGCTACCTGAGCTGTAATACAGTTACTTACAAATAAGAGGAATAGAATATATTGTTTCATTTTTGTCTAAATTAATTTTAGTCGTTACAGGTTCTTTTAATACAGTTCCATACAGTCCCGTTGTAAAGCTTTATGCATGCAGAAGCAATATCATAAATCATCATACCTTTTCTAGGATTGGTAATGACTCCTGAATTGGCAACTCTTGTAATCACCATACCTTTTGATAATGACTCCAAAGCCAAATAACCATTTGGTACGCCTCCTTCTGCTTTAGTTGGACCTGTTGGCCAGTTTCGGTATCTTGCAGATTGAGTAGAAATCCCCATTTGAGTATATCCATCGGGTGTTCCTGTCAGTCCCGGTTTCATACAATAGTCGACATTGATGGTAATTAAGGCTGGATTACTGACTAAATCAGCATTATCCCGTATTGTATAATTGACAATCGAGGCGGTATTAAAAAAATTCTGAACCGGCGTGAAAGTCATCGTTCCGGTATTATCAACGAGCCAAGTACCCTGTCCGCTCATCGTAAAACCTTTCACATTTCCATTACTTGTTGTAATATTGGTAGCACCCGATGGCGGAACCAGATTGATCGTTGACGGAACTAAAGATCCTGAATTATAATCGTAATCATTACTTATGATACTGAATGTTTTACTTAAATTTTTATGTACCGAAACTACATCGTTAGTGGCTAGCGGAGGCTGATTAATCGCAAAATTATTCCCCATAGAGGTACTGTTTGCCAACGTTACAGGATATGAGTTACTGAATGTACCGTTGCTATTTCCTACCATCGTAAAACCTGAAGGCATTACAAGCTCCACAGTATAAGGTCCCTGATAAGTATTGGTGTTTATATTATCAAAAAAATAAAATCCTGCAGAATTTGTTGTTGTTGTTCTGATCTCCGTTCCGTTATTATAGAGCTTTACCGTTGCACCGGAGTAGCCATTACCATCTGGAGTTCCTGCATTATTATCATTATACACAGTACCGGCTACACTTGCGGCAAAAGTAATCGATTCTTCATTGTAAGCCCCGATGAATGCGAGATCAGAGGTACCTGAAAATGATTGTATTAACTTCACAGCCTGTCCGTAATTAGCTGCTGTTAATCCAAATTCTGACCAGTCAGCTGCAAGAACACGAATATCACGGCTGCAGCTCGAAGATACACCCGCATTGTAAGCAGGAGGATTTACGTTGGCATTATAAAATTTCCAACAGGCACTGCCTATACTTGGAACCGTATTAAATGCTACTGAATAAACCGAACCCACCATATTTCCGTTAATATCCTGAAAATAGAAAGTATCATTAGCACCGGAAGGCGATCCCATCTGAGTAAATATAAGATCCGGAACGCCATCTCCTATTGAGGCCGGAACAATACCCATTGTATTTAAACTGATACTAGAACCTTGAGGAATATTGAATATCGCAGAACCCAATCCCAGACCATTCAAACCGTCAGACAAGTACTCTACCAAATTGTTATGTACAGGAACGGGTGAAATGTTCCCGTTTCCACCAAAAGCCTGTCCTACCCCAATGAATGTACTACCACCGGGGTTTGGGATATTATAGATGGGTAAGGAAATAAAAGTTCCTGTCTGAAAATTCACCCCTGCAGTAACCAATGCTGCGTCGTTTACTCCTGTAGAGTAGGTTATCGGATTGTGTACTGTACCCGCACCATCTGCATCCCAGATAAATCCCAGGAGATTATGGTGGTTGTTGGGTTGCAAAGAACTGGAGCTATCCCAAAACCCATTAAAATCTGAATAGATTTTTGAAACGGCATGTTGTGCATTAGCATTTAGTGAAAAAGCAAGTCCTGCGAGTACAAATATTTTTCTTATCATCACTTAAGTTAATCTTTGTAGCAAGTTGCGAAATTACGAAAAAACAAGCATCTGAGGACTATACAGAGAATTTATATTACATTATTATGAGAAATATCACAAAAAATTTTATTTATTTTTAAGAATTTTATTTTATAATATACCACTTCTCTAACCATAAATATCTGTGATCTAATCAATTAAATTACATAAAAATGAAGATCTCTTCATTTGCCTAGTAAGACAGTAAATATGCAATAAAACTGCTATTATTCTTGTGAGTGCAGTGAAATTTTTAAAAATTATTTAAAAATAATGCTTAGTATACTTCTTTTTATTTCATATTCACTACTTAAAGCCCCTTACTAATTAACACACCAAGTTTCCCTTCACAATACGCTTCTTCCTACTGTAATCTTCAGTATAAATTTTCCCGCAGTAAACAGTATTTCTCATGGCTTTAGCAAATGCACTTCCTGACATCGAAAAGCCATCTTTTATTCACCTAAAGTAAAATCTGGCAAGCTGGAATATGACCTTTAGCAGCTTCATGAAAAGCAAAATAATATTTGAAGTTCCTGTTCTTTTAAGTCAATGTAATTCTTTATCCTCGTAAGTCATGTTAATATATCCGTATGCTTCATGTATTTAAGTTGCAGAAATTTCACCTTCAATATATCCAAAAAATATATTTCTTAGAGATGAATTTAAGCTTTTCGCAAACATATTAGAAATTGTTAAGATATTTTACTAAAAATTATCCCAATACATTGAATATAACACCGGTGTTTTAAAAATTATCCTTAGATTTACACAATCACCAAATTATTAACATATGAAATCAAACAAATTCTTATGTGTGCTTGACTTAAGCCTCCTAGCATCATGCAGTACTTACATGACAACAGTTAATGCATTTGAAAACTCCCTCTGAGGAGGAATTCAGAATGCGGATCATATATACCGGCAAGTGGAATTCCAGCCTTCGTACAGTCACAATCGAGATGGCATTATATGAAATTTCAGTTAAAAGACTCTGCCAATCCGGGAGCAATAACGCTTACTTTAGGGGGTTCTGTAGGATTTCATCCTGCCTGCGGCGGTATTCCCGCAAATATCAGTGGAAGTGATACATTAGGTACTTCAACTTATACTTTTAGTGCAAACGCATTCACATTTGGTGGGGATCTTTGGATAACCGTACAGTAGAGTTTAAATAATGAAATCTATAAAATATATCATATTTTTGTTTGTGGCGGTATTTTCTACCGCCCAAACATTTAATTACGAAAGAGTCTGGGGAACGTATTTCGGTGGCATTAATACGACACCTTTTCAATTGTATGAAAACAATCTGCAACAAGTGATGATCGATGGTCTAAGCGGAAGTACAAATGCTTCAGCATCTGCATCATACTACAATCAGTTTATTACATCGGGAGCTCAGGTTTTTCAAAGCAATATAAATGCGTTGAACATTAATGATTTTACAGCTGTCATCAGTCCAGCATCTTCATTACAGAAATTTGAATACAGAACTGTAAAAAAAATCATTCATCGTGAAAAAAACGGTAATTATTTTGCAATTTCTACTATGGGAACGCCAACATCCGGATCTTGGCTGAGTTATCCGGTAGAACCTGCCAATAACAGTGATGTCCGAAATATTTTGCTTGAAAAATATGATGGTAATGACATTCTTTTATGGAGAACTTATGTACCCAGTTTTCCTTTCGGTGAAAACTCTTACTCTAAAAGTATAGCAACAGATGCTGTAGGTAACATTTATATTTGCGGACAAACATTATGGCAATCCCTATCAGATGCAGGTACTGCTTTTCCAAATTTCACGGTAGTAAATACACCGGGAAATACTAATGTGACGAATGTATATGTTGCTAAATTAAACCCTCAAGGTCAAAAAATATGGGCAACCTATTTACCGTCATCTGGCCAAGCGATGCTTTCGGTGTATGGCAATGATTTGTATATAGCTGCTAATTCTGACATTAATCCCAACCAATCACTTTTAGCTACTCCGGGATCCTTCCAACAAACTAAGGCTTTAATGTCATTGACAAAACTAAATGTTGCTAGCGGAACCAGAGATTGGGGAACATATTATGGAGATCCAATCATACAGAATGCAGGTGTACAGTCTATTGTTGCACAAGCTGACGGACTTTATTTTCTTGGAGGCATCTATAATCTATTAGGAAATGAAAATGGCTATTTTGCAAGTCCGGGAGCTTTCCAAACTCAAAGTATGGGCGGTCCATCTGATCTTTTCATTGCGAAATTTGATCCTGAAGCTGGAAATCGAGTTTGGGGCACTTATTATGGTACTTCTGGCGATGATCTTCCTGTATTCGGGGCGTTTTCTAATATCGATGTCAAAAACGGTAAAATACTTGTTACTAATGTTCAAAATGGTAATACAAATTTTTCAACATCAGGAGCATTTGTATCGGCAAAACCAAATACTCAGGGATTTTACGATCTTGTATTTTCCATGTTTAACGCCAGCACAGGGAGTAGGATTTTTACTTCTTACTACGGGGGAATTCAGTCTGATGCAAATTTATATTATGTTGGCGTCAGTGGTAAGTTTTCAGATGCTGACGATTCATTTTATTTGTATGGCTTTACCTCATCGCAGGTGGGATATACAGGATCGGCTGCTTTTCAGCCCAATATTATATTTCCCGGTACAATAACTAACGGACAAGCGGGATTTCTTGCCAAGTTTTCAGTAAAAACTTTAGGAACAAATGAAACATCACCTACAAATGATCTGCAATTGTTTGATAATCCGAATAATGGAAACTTTTCACTTCAGGGGAAACTTTTGGAAAAAGAAAAATGCAGTTTTAAATTGTATGACAGTTCAGGAAGATTTATCAGGCAGGAAAATATTAAACAGCAAAATAGACAGAGCTTTAATTTTCATGGACAGTTACCGGTAGGAAATTATATATTATCTGTTATCAATGCTGAAAATGATGTTGAAAAAAGTTTTAAGATGATTGTAAGATAGAAGACTGATTAAAGAAAATATCAGATTTATAAATTATAATTATTTGATTATCAATAATTTAATACTTCATACTTTTTGTATATTTTGCCTAAAAAAAAAGATCACGGTTAAGCAATCTCATTCACCAAACGGAAAGTCAAATTAATCCGTTCTTTCATATGCGATACCGACTTCGCGATACGATGTTCCCAATGCTCCTGCAGATCACCCTTCATCATCAGCAATGATCCATGTGGAAGCGGAATGCTGTGTCTGCTCTGATGATGATTGAGTTTTCTAAAGTCAAATTTTCGGGTCTGTCCCAGACTGAGTGATGCGATGACAGGACGGTCACCATATCGGCTTTCCTTATCTCGATGCCATGCAACTGAATCATTATTATCACGATATAAATTAAGCAATACCGAATTAAATTCATATCCAAAAACTTCTTCAATCTTATTCTTCAAAGAAAGCAGTTCAGGAGTCCAGGCATTGACTTCATATTCACTTCCTCCCAATTTGTAAGATTTCTCGCTATCCCCGTACCATGCAGTCAGACGTGGAGTCAGTACTTTCTTATCATACATCGTCTGTATTCTCTGTTTCCACGGAGTTTGTTGCAAAAGTTGAGTAAAAAGCAGATCCGATTCTTCTACCGTCAGGAAATGCTCTCTGAACTCCAACAAATCCTTTGGGAAATCATAAAATTCTTCTGCGCTAAATAAACTGAGTTGACCCATTGTTTTTATTAACTTTTTTTATTGTTTTAAATATTCCATCATGAATATTTTTTCATCATTTTATTTTTAAGCTTTGGCAACAGGAAAGCATTTTTGATATTTGATAAAAAATTTATTGCCCTACTGAATATTCTTCTGAGAATTTCTAAGTTCCGCTCGAAGCTTCTCAAACATACTTCTGATCTCCTGATATTCTAGACTTTCAATTTTTAATTCCTTTGTATTGATGCTGCAGGCAAATTCCCAAATTTCATACACTTCAGACCACTTGATCTCATACGGTTCATAAAAAGAATTATCAGAACTTACAAAACTTCCGGAATCATTCTGGTTAGAGTATCTTTTATACACAATACCATCTTTTGTAATAAAGATATACGTTCTCCCTTTTTTCATATCCTTTTTTTCCTCAACATATTTTCCCACGATATACGTTCCGTCATTGTAAGGAGGCATCGAGTCTCCGTCGGCAGGAAAAGCCCGGAATTTCCCGTTTCTTAAAAATGGAAGCGATAGATGCTGCAGTCCCTCTACAAATTCAGGATCATTGTATCCGCTGAGATATCCCATGCTTGCTTTTTGAGGAACGATTTCAATGCGGTTTTCACCCGTATGATCTACCTTCATTGGTAGTAAAACTCTGTTGTTCGGAAGATTGACAACATCATCCAGCGGGTATTTTCTCAGATCAACAGTCAACAGCAGATCTACACTCACTTTATAGTACTTCGAAAGCTTGACAAGAATCTCAATCGGTGGTTCTGACCTTCCATCCTCATAGGTTGCATACCTTCCTCGCGTAATGGAAATTTCATCGCCGACCTTCTGTTGGGATGCTTTTATTTTGTCTCTTAAAAACCTGATGTTTTCTGAAAAAACCGACATTGCTATAAATTATAGCAACAAATATACAATAATTTGCAATAAAACGTACTAATTTAGAACTTAGGAATTTGTGATGTTATTTAGGATCTGTATAAATTTTTTTTCTTGTGTATATCTAAAAAAGTCCGAAGTGGAGATAAATTTGGCATTTAAAAGAGGTAAAAACCGCGTTGTAGAAGCATACAGCTCTTACAAAACAGGATTGTATGGCATACAACGTGCTTTAATTACAGATTTAGAAGATAGAATTTACTGTTAGCTAATACAATTTTAGTAGAAAAAATATCAGAATTTTTTACATTGAGTAAGCTTTCAGAAATGTTGGATGAGTATCTTAGTTATATTCTGTAATTAAAACTCCATTGCTTGTCTTCAGAAACTGGTATCATCTTTGAGTTTAAAGGATGAAATTTAAAATTATTTTTTCTCATCAATAGTTTTCTCCGACAGAAAAACTTTTAATTTCATATTAAAATATCGTAACTTGAAAAGTGATGATGCTAAATTGAATAAAATTTAAACTTCATATTTTATAAAATCACTAATATCTCTTTTTAAAAATGGCTGATCTCGACAGAATTTATCTTGATAACAATGCAACGACAAAAACGGATCAAAGGGTTTTAGAATCCATGCTTCCTTATTTTACGGAGTTTTATGCAAATGCAAACAGTTCACATCTCGAAGGCTTCAATGTAAAAGAAGCGGTGGAAAATGCAATTTTTCAGGTAGCCAATCTTATCAATGCCAATCAAAACGAAATCGTTTTTACATCCGGCGCGACTGAAGCCTTAAATTTAGCCATTAAAGGATTGCAATATTCATCCAGAAAAAAAATAATCACTTTTGTAACTGAACATAAAGCAGTTTTAGATGCGTGTGGATTTATGGAAACCCAGGGATTTGATATTGAATATCTTCCTGTGAAATCTGATGGAACAATCGACTTAGAATCTTTTAAAAATTCTATTACAGAAGAAACTTTTCTCGTCATAGCAATGATGTCAAACAATGAGACAGGAACTCTTCATGATATCAGAACTATATCAGAAAGTACGCATTCAAAAGGTGCTTTATTTCTTTGTGATACGACTCAGGCTGTGGGGAAAATACCAATCGATGTTGTAGAATTGGGGATTGACTTGATGACAATTTCTGCCCACAAATTGTACGGACCAAAAGGTGTGGGTGCTCTTTTCATTTCAAAAAATTTAAAACAAAAAATTTCAGCGCAAATTCACGGAGGCGGACAACAAAGGAATTTACGAAGCGGAACTTTAAATGTACCAGGAATAATCGGATTGGGAAAAGCGTGTGAAATTGCAAAATCTGAGATGACGGAGGACGCGATCAGAATCGGTCAATTGCGCGATCACCTTGAAAAAGAATTACTTAAGATCGAGGGCAGCTTTGTGAATGGTTCAGTTACTGACAGAATTTACAATACTTCAAACATTTGCTTTCCGGGAGTTTGGTCAGAACAATTGATTATTTCTTTGGGAAATATCTCAGTTTCAAACGGATCGGCCTGTTCATCAGTCACTTCAAAACCATCTCATGTTCTTCAAGCTTTGGGATTGTCTGATGAAGATGCTTTAAGTTCAATCCGTTTCAGCTTGGGAAGATTTACCACTTCTGCAGAAATTGATTTAACGATCAAAAAAGTGACAGCATTGGTTCTTCAGTTACGAGCCTAAAAAATCCCGCTTTCTAGCAGCGGGATTGAGATATTTAATTTTAAATTTAATTTAAAGCAGCTTGTCAAAGTGAATAGGAAGATCATAAATCCTTTTTCCTGTTGCGTGAAAAATTGCATTGGTAATTGCGGGAGGCATTCCTACTCCACCGATTTCTCCAACACCTTTTACACCAAGATCGTTCACAAACTGATCATTCTCTTCTACGAAAACTACCTCAAGATCATTAATATCGGCATGCACAGGAATATGATATTCCGCTAAATTGGCATTCATGTATTTTCCGAACTGATGATCAAGAATTGTCTCTTCATGAAGTGCTTTGCTAATTCCCCAGATCATTCCGCCTAAAACCTGACTTTCGGCAGTTTTGGGATTGATAATTTTTCCGGCAGCAACCGCTGTAACGGCTCTTTTAACTTCGATTGTTCCCAATTGTTCGTCAACTTCCACTTCCACGAAAACAGCACTGTGAACTGCCCTTGCCTTTTTACCGGAAGTCAAAGGATTAGGCATAGCAGAATTGGTTGTCTTGATTGCTTTTCCTTCATTTTCGGAAAAAATATTCTGAATGCTAATCTTAATTTCAGGATTACTTTTAAGAACGATAAAACCGTTTTTAAATACAACATCTTTAAATTTAACATCACTTAGAACAGAATCTTTCAAATTCTGCGCTTTTTTGAACAGTTTTTTATTTAAAGCCTGACAGGCATTCTGTACAGCCGGACCTACAGTAGCCGTAGTAAACGATCCTCCCTGAATCGGTGCAAACGGCATTTTACTGTCCGCATAAGAAAAGATAATATCTTCAATGGGAAGTCCCAATTCATCAGCAGCAATTTGGCTCATAATGGTCAAAGTTCCCGTTCCGATATCGGTCACAGCACTTTTGATCTCTACTTTACCATCACTCGTCATGATCGCTTCTGCACGACCTAAGAGTCTGTTGGCATCCCACATTCCTGTTGCCATTCCGTAGCCAATCAATTTATTGCCACGTTTCATGCTTCTCGGTTCTGGATTTCTTTTATTCCATCCGAATTTTTCTGCACCTTGAAGATAACATTTCCTCAATTCCTTGCTAGAATATTCTTTATCGCTGCTTTTATCGATTTCCGAATAATTGATCAGACGTAATTCTAACGGATCGATGTTCAGCTGATAAGCAATCTCGTCCATCGTCACTTCGACTGCGTGCATTCCTGTACTTCCGCCGGGAGCTCTCATATCTAATGGACTGTAAACATCGAGTGATACAATTTCATGTTCCAGCAAAGTGTTTTCAGCCGGATAGAGCATATTTGCCCAATTCACCACAATTTCCACATAATCTTCAAACCGGGAAGTTTCCCCGGTTGCTTTATGATAAATCGCATTGACTTTTCCGTCTTTGTCTGCACCGAATTTCGTGTGTTGTAAAGTGGGCGGTCTGTGCCCGATCATGTACATTTGAGCACGATCCAAAGTTACTCTCACATTTCTTTTCAAAGCCAGAGAAGCCATTACCGCCATAAAAAGCTGATGTTGCGGACGAAGCCCTGAACCGAAACCTCCACCAACAAACGGAGAAATCACCTGTACGTTTTTCATTTTTAACCCAAAAACATTCGCAACATACATTTGAGAATTGATCGTTCCCTGCGTTTTATCGTATATTTTTAACTTGTCTTTTCCTTCATAAATTACCGTGGAAGCGTACATTTCCATAGGATTGTGATGCTCCGTTCCGTGACTGAACCTGCTGTCTATTTTTACAAATGAATTACTATATTCTTTCTCAAAATCACCGGTGGGCTTTGGCGGTGGCGGCTTCAGCATCGAAGCTAAACCTTTTTTCGGATCTCTTGCTTTATCCAGATTTGTTTTTAAATCAGTTTCAAAGTCTTCATCCTCATCATATATTACACTGATTTTTGTTGCAGCATAACGTGCCATCTCAAAAGTATCAGCTACGACCAAAGCGATTGGCTGACCGTTGTATCTTACTTCATTATCTTTCAATGGCTTAAAAACTTTTCCGGGAGGTGCATCCATATCTGCATACTGGAAATCAAACCAAGCAGTTGACGGTTTATTTTCGTGAGTGAAAACTTCGATAACGCCTTCTAATTTTTTTATTTCTGAAGTATCGATTGATTTTATCTTACCTTTTGTAATCGTACTGTTGACAACATAACCATATAATAAATCCTGAGCGTCATATTCTCCTGCATACTTTGCACTTCCGGTTACTTTGAGATGTCCTTCAAGACGACTGATGGGTTTTCCGACAGATGGTATATTTTCCATAGTGTTGAATTTAAATTTAATAAAAATTATAAAGATGGTTTTGCTCCAGGTCTTTGGGAAGTAGGATCCAGCGCCATCAAACAGTTTCTGACAATTGCTTTTTTAGCTAAATCGATTTTAAAACTGTTGTGCTCGAAACCTTTTGCATCATTAAGTATCATGTCAGCAGCAGCATTGAAATTTTCTGCGTTAGGTTCCTTATCGATCAGGAAATCTTCCGCTTCCTTTACACGCCAAGGTTTGTGAGCAACACCACCAAGAGCAATTCTTGCCTCTTTTATCATACCATTTTCAAGTTCCAGACCTGTAGCAACGGAAATCAGGGCAAAAGAATATGAACTTCTATCTCTCAGTTTCAGATACGAATAGTTTTGAGAAAATCCTTTTTCCGGAAGGTCGATACCAGTGATGACTTCACCTTTTTTGAGATTATTATCAATTTGGGGAGTATCGCCGGGAAGTCTGTGAAAGTCCGAGAACTCTAACGTTCTTTCTCCATCCGGTCCGGTTATGTTCACCACGGCATCCAAAGCAGAAAGTGCAACACACATATCTGACGGAAAAACTGCAATACAATTTTCGCTATGTCCCAAAATAGCATGAATTCTATTATAACCTGTAATTGCAGAACAACCTGAACCCGGTTCACGTTTGTTGCAAGGGGTATGAATATCGTAGAAATAGTAGCATCTTGTGCGTTGCAACAAATTTCCGCCATTGGTTGCCATATTTCTGATTTGTGCAGAAGCTCCGGCTAGAATAGCTTTGGATAACAGCGGATATTTTTCTTCAATAATCGGATGATAGGCAGTATCTGCATTAGTCATTAGTGCCCCAATACGAATTCCACTACCATCCAATTCAGTAACTTCTTTTATTCCCGGAATTTGGTTAATATCAACCAAGGCATCAACTTCGGTGACAAAATATTTCATCAAATCGATGATATTGGTTCCTCCCGCGATGATTTTGTTGTCATCATTTCCATTTGTTAATGAGACTGCATCATTAACATCTGTAGCTTTTATGTAGGCAAAATTATTCATGTGTAGTATTTTCTTTTAGTGACATAACAGCATTAATAATTCCTCTGCTTGCACCGCAACGGCAAAGATTTCCACTCATTGAGTCCTGCACTTCTTCACGGGTATTTGCTTTATTTTCACTAAGCATTCCTATTGCACTGCAAATTTGTCCCGGAGTGCAATATCCGCACTGGAAGGCATCGTGATCTATAAAAGCCTGCTGAACGGGATGTAGATTTCCATCTCTGGCAATGCCTTCAATTGTTGTGATCTCAGTACCTTGTTTCATTACGGCAAGGCTAAGACAGCTAAGAACTCTTTTGCCGTCAATCAAGACTGTACATGCACCACATTGTCCGTGGTCGCAACCTTTTTTTGTTCCTGTAAGATGAATTTTTTCCCGGAGAGCATCTAAAAGAGAAACCCAGGGAAGGACTTCCAAATGATGATCGGCACCATTTACTTTCAGTGTAATTGATTGTTTTTCATTATTTGCCATAACATAATTTATTATTTGGTATTCTAAACCTATTACAAAAAAAGAACCGTTATCATATGATAACGGTTGATGTGGTACGATTTAAGGTAATTTATAATGGAAATAATTTAGCGATCAAAACATTGGAGGAATTAATGTATTTGATTATCATTCAGCTGAAAAACATGTAAAACTTGCGGAAATAATACCTCCATCGATTCTTCTACCGCCTTTTTTGAACCCGGCAAAGTAAGAACAAGTGTTTTCCCGGAAAAACCGGCAACTCCTCTTGAAAGCATGGCCGTTTTTATTCTTTGCTGTCCGTAATTTCTTGCCGTTTCCATAATTCCGGGAATATCTCGGTCAATTAACGGCAAAACCGCTTCCGGAGTAACGTCTCTGGATGAAAGTCCTGTTCCGCCAGTGAATATGATTAAGTCGAAATTATTTTCTTTGTGGCTAATCAGCGATGACTGTATAGTATTAAAATCATCTTCAATAATTTGATAATCGACATTTTTAATCTTATATTTTTGTAAAGCAGCAACAATTGCTTTTCCTGAAGTATCTTCTTTTTCTCCTCTGAATGCCGAATCTGAACAAACAATCACGCCAGCTTTTATATCAGAATTAATAAATTGATTATTATCAGATTTTCCGCCCTTTTTTTCCAACAAACGGATGTTTTGAATTTCAACGTGTTTATCAATCGGTTTCAGCATATCATACATCACTAAAGCTGCGACAGATGCGCCATGCATTGCTTCTACCTCAACTCCTGTTTTATAAATCGTATGAACTTCCACAGAAATGATGACCGAAAGATCTTCTATCTTAAAAGTGACAGAAGTATATTCCACAGGTAACGGATGACAATCGGGAATGACATCGCTTGTTTTTTTTACCGCAAACAAAGCCGAAGCACGAGAAAATTCGAAAATATCTCCTTTCGGAACTGTTCGGTTTTCGATTGCCGAAATGGTTTCTGCCGAAGAAGTTTTGACTGTTGCCGTCGCAATGGCCTTGCGCAGTGTGTACGATTTATGTGTAATATCAACCATATTATTTATTAACTTTCCATTGATGAGATTCGTCATTAAAAATTTCCCTTCCCCAAATCTGCAGCTCCGATTTTATGCGTTCTACCAATTCATTACAGGCTTCCATTGCTGCGATTCTGTGTTTGGAAGAGGTGAAAACAAAAAGACAAATTTCTCCTGCGTTGACAATTCCCAAACTGTGATGAACGTGCATACAGGTGAGATCGTATTTCAGGAATATGGCTTCTCTGATTTCGTGCATTTTTTCCAAAACCATTTCCTCGTAAGCAGTGTATTCAATTGCAGCTACGGTTTTGTTGTTAACGATATCTTCCCTGATTTGTCCGAGAAAAATGCTGTGTGCCCCAATGTCTTTTTTTGATGCATGTTTTGCAATGCTTTCCGAGATAAAAACCGGACTGATCGCTCCTTCTGTGAATATATTTTTAATTGCTCTGCTCATTTTTTCTTTGCTGTAATGCTGTGATTCCACCTTTGAGATGGCTAATTTTTTTTTGATTTCCGAAATGTTCCATTAAAATCTCCGCAGCTTTCAAACTTCTTTTTCCGCTCTGACAAAATATAATAATGTTGTCTTCTTTAATTTCAGATAATCTTTCATCTAATTCAGAAAGAGGAATTTGAATATGTTTAAAATATGGTTTTGGAAGCTCTCCGACTTCTCTTACATCAATTATTATTGTGTTTTCATTTAATGTTTGTTCAATAAAATCATTAGGATTCAGATCTTCAATATTAATTTTAGAAATCCCGCAAAGAAACTCATAATCAGTTGTTTCAAAAGATTCTTTATTCTTTGGTATCAAGTTTTCAATTAAATTTTCATTGGAGATTTCCATAATGAAAGTTTCGTAATTGAGCATATTAAAAGTCATCAATTTTCCATCCAAAACTTCACCTAAACCTGTAATTAATTTGATAACTTCATTTGCCTGCATTATCCCGATCATTCCGGGAAGTACGCCTAAAACCCCAAATTCATTACAATTCTGCACCTCTTCAGGTTTTGGAGGATTCGGGAAAAGATGTCGATAATTTATTTTAGAATTACTTTTTACATTTGAATTAAATACAGCAACCTGACCTTCATATTTATAAACTGCCCCGAATACCAAAGGTTTTTCTAAAAGAACACACGCATCATTGATGAGATAACGTGCCGCAAAATTATCGGTACAGTCAACAACAATATCGTATTCTGAAATAATATTCCATGCATTTTTTGAAGTCAGTTCAACCTGATAGGAC
>Ga0163161_10002061_pt1 | contig 14571 bp, 5 predicted proteins | sample S45metaG_FD_129847 | JGI IMG/M metagenome (GOLD analysis project Ga0163161, IMG submission 129847) | Switchgrass rhizosphere microbial communities from Kellogg Biological Station, Michigan, USA - S4-5 metaG | ecosystem: Host-associated > Plants > Roots > Rhizosphere > Soil | place: USA: Michigan... | reverse complement strand
TTGCACCAAACAAATCCGCATTATTATTACCTAAAGCAGTAACCTCATTTTTCAAGGTACTAAACGTAAGTGTTGTATTCCAGCTGAAGTTATCAGTGTTGATGTTCTTAGAATTGAAAGTGAACTCAAAACCTTTGTTATACATCGCACCAACGTTAGTTGTAATTGCATTACCAGGTATTCCTTTTGAAGGCGCCTGAGGAGCAAATTGAACAAGGTTGTTTATATCATTATGATAATAATCAACATCTAATGAGAACCGACCGCTCAAAAACTCTAAGCTTAATCCCACATCTGTTTTTTTACTAGTTTCCCATTGTAAGTTTGGATTACCTGCCTGAGAGAACGATAATGCCGGATCGGCTCCATATAAACCAGGACTATATAAAAATAATGCAGGATAGTTACCGATATTAATGTTACCAACCTCACCATAGCTTCCACGTAATTTAATACGGCTCACTACTTTGCTAAATCCTGAATCTTTATAAAAGTTTTCTTCAGATATTGCCCATCCTGCAGATGCACCTCCAAAATTTCCATACTTATTGCCTGCTGATAATCCAGAATATCCGTCTCTTCTGAATGAGCCTGTTAAGAAATATCGTTTTTTGTAGTCATAATTTACATTAGCAAAGTACGAACGAAATGTGTTATCTCCCTGAGCCAATCCTGCAGGAGTAATGATTCCAAAAGCACCTTGATATACCTGAATAAATGGATCAATCACATTTTGTCTTGTAGCTCCATAGCCATCTACTGTTGTAGATTGGTCTTCTGCTCCAACCAATAATCCTAAGGTATGATCTCCAAATGTATTATTGTAATTTAAAGTATTTGCCCAGTTCCACCTGTTATTTCTGGCAAAATTGCTAGTAGCTCCACCATTATATGCAACACCATCACCTTGTAAGCGGTTGACGAACGAATTGTTATCGATTTTAAGATTATCTAAACCGTAACTGGTTTTAAAGGTTAGTCCTTTTAAAAGTTGAACGGATGCATAAACATTCGCAATAATACGATCACTCTCCGAAGTGTTTCTGTCTTCATTTACCAATACTGCAGCATTTGGGAAATTTGAAGCAATTGTATTTGCACCTAAACCCACAGCCGAACCATTCATATTGTAAGAACCATCTTCATTAAAAGGAGAAACGTTTGGTGGTAATACGATTGCTAAACGGCCCAAACCTACTGTAGAGAACGTTTGACCTGGCAGTGAACCTGTATTAGGCGCCTTGTTGAAAGTATTACTATAAGAGAAATTAGTTCCAATTGTTACACCTTTAAATAATTTGTGATCCAAATTAACACGGCCACTTTTGCGATCAAATGAGTTGCCTTGAATAAAACCTTCTTGTTTACTGTAACCTAAGGATACGTAGTAAGATGTTTTTTCAGTTGCACCAGAAAAGTTTAAAGCATGATTTTGAGAAGTTGCAGTTCTATACGCATAATCGTACCAATCGGTTTCAACCTGTGTACCATCCGACTTGGTTTGAAGAAAAAATGCTGGCGCTAAACCAATGTTAGTTCTAGCCTCATTTTTGATTTGTACATATTCTGCCGCATTTAATAGTGGCGTTAAATTTTGGGCTTTAGTAGAACCTACCCAAGCTTCATAATTAACACGTGTATTACCTTGCTTACCTTTTTTGGTAGTAATTACCACAACACCATTTGCCGCTCTTGAACCATAGATTGCAGATGAAGCAGCATCTTTTAAGATATCAATACTTTCAATATCTGCAGGGTTGATATCACCCAATGCATTACCCGCAGCGCTGTTGCCAGATTGGTCTCCTGTAAAAACCGGAATACCGTCAACAATAACCAAAGGATATGAACTTAATGAGATAGAGTTAAAACCACGAACCCTGAAAACTGGTGGATTATTTAATACACCATTTGGCTGGATGATGTTAACACCTGCTGCCTTTCCTGCTAAGGCTTGCTCAAAACTCTGAATTGGTTGATTTTTCAATTTTTCTGCACCCACGCTGGCGATTGAACCCGTAACATCTCTTTTAGATTGAGTGGTGTAACCTGTCACTACAACATCAGTTAATGTTTTGGAATCTGTTGCTAATGAAACGTTAATTGGAGTAGAAGCTAAGCTTCTGCTTTGGCTAAGATACCCAATTGAAGAAAACTCAATGGTACCTGTAGTTAAGGAAGTTCTTAATGAATACTTTCCGTCTGCTCCTGTAGTGGTTCCTACATTAGAGCCTTTGATTTTTACACTTACTCCAGGAATCGGTTGCCCATCATCCTTTCCAGTAACTGTTCCTGTGATTGTTCTTTCCTGCCCAAAAGCGGTTGCCGCAATAAAGAGCATTATGAACAAACTTTGTAATAGTTTTTTCATAAAGTTTAAGTTTAGTCTTTGATTAATTAAATTCTAATATAAAATAAATTACAATGTAATGCAATTATTACTAAAATAATGTATATCGTTTAAGTAGACTTAACTTGTAATATAAAACGATTTAGGAAGACAATGGAAGAATAAAGTAGTAATCTTTCTAAAGAAAATTTTTTACAAAAAAAAGGGAGGCAAAATTTGCCTCCCTTGAAAATATAAAGAGATTTTGACTATGGATTCTGTCCGGCAGGACCAATCGCAGGATTGGCGTCTATTTCTGCCTGAGGAATAGCCCATTGCCATTCAGCACCACCAGCAGGTACTGTTAGTACACCCGATAATGCTACTGTTGCATTTCCCCCAGTTCTATCAACCGGAGCATCCATTCTTTTTAAATCAAAGAATCTGAAACCTTCGCCCCATAATTCAATTCTACGTTGAACTAAAATTTCATTTAGAAATGCGGTACCAGTATTTGTTGAAAGTACGTAATTTGCATCTCTGTTTTTAGCCAAAGTAAATAATACATTTTTAGCAGTTACTTCTTCAGCTGCTGCACCAGCAAGCGCTAATCTTTGTCTTGCTTCAGCTTCAATTAAAAACATTTCAGCAACACGCATGTTTACAACATCACCAACACTAGTTGTTCCAGCAACAGCAAATTTTCTTTGTCTGTAACTTGCTGCAGAACTTGTAACAACGCCTACAGGTAAAGAGAAAGCCGCGTTAGTACCTGACGGATCCCATAAACCTTTACGAACATCTGTTGATGTAATTTGATTATACAATACCGAGTTGATACGCTTAGGATTTGTTCTGTTAGCAGAAGAATTGAAGGTTCCTAAGTAAGCGAAGAATGAGTAAAAGTAAGTGGTTTGATCTTCTTGTTGCTTACTGCCCCACATCCATTCCTGATTAGTGTAGCTATTAAATCCTGATAAATATTCCGCATTCGTCATTAAAGTTAAGCCAGTTCTTGCTTCTAAAGCATTTTGAGCTGCAATAGCCCATTTACCTTGCGTTAAAGCTACTCTCGCTTTAATCCCTTTAGCTACATTAATGTTGAAATGCGATTTATTTGGTCTATCTGTTGCGCCTGCAAAACTTGCGATGGCAGCATCTAAATCTGCGTTAATTTGAGCATACACAGCTTCAACGCTGGCTCTTGGTTTTCCTGGTTTTTCATCAACTTTTGAAGTATTTGAAATTGGCACACCAGCTTGAGTATTATTTCCCGCTGCATCGTAACGTTTACCAAAAACCTGAACCAAAACGAAGTGCGCCCAAGCTCTATAAGTTAACGCTTCACCTTTAATTGCCTTTTTATCTGCATCACTACCTTCAGCTCCATCTATATTATCGATGATTAGGTTTGCATTGGTAATAATTCTATAATAAAATGTATAAATGAAGGCATTGTTACCATTAGATGCACTTCTATGTGTTACCCATTTGTGTACACCAAATGCAGTGGTACTTACTGTATTTACAATATCTTCACCCATGTAATCAATGTTTAAGTTAACAGCGCCTTGTCCGCCTTCTTCTTGTCTTGAATACTGAATGTATAATGAACGGTGAATACCATTTAAGGCCGCCATTGCATTGGTAGTTGTTGTAAAAACAGCATCATTTGATACCGCGTCAGTTGGCGTGGTAAGTAAATAGTCTTTTTTACATGCGCCTGTAGTCAGTATTAAAACTGCCAATGGGAAAAGTAATTTATTTAAATTTTTCATGAGTTCCTGTTTTAAAATGAAGCATTAATACCGAAGCTGAAAATACGTGTTGGTGTATAGTTATTACTGTTAACGCCTGTGAAGCTTTCAGATGGGTCTAAACCTTTACGTTTTGACAGCAAGAATAAGTTCTCTCCTGATGCATAAACGTTTGCTTTACTTAAACCAATTTTTCCGATAAAGTCTTTTGGTAAATTGTATCCTAAGACAGCTGATCGCATATTTAAATAAGATGCATCAATTAAAAATCTGGTCGAAGTTGCATTGTTGAAGGTAGAACGACCAATATCCATTCTTGGAATACTAGAAGCATCTCCAGCTTGTTTCCATGAATTTAGTGCATCTACATGAAGTGAACCGCCATAGCCACTATATGACATTAGTCCCTGATATGTTGAATCGTAAAACTGACCACCAACCTGATAATTCATAATTACTGCTAAAGAGAATGCTTTATAGGTAAAAGTATTAGTAAAACTACCAAAATAGCTAGGAAGCGCAGCACCAGAATATGCATAAAGAGCATTATTAGAGTTAATGGTATAATTCTGACCATTAACTGTTCTTGTATCAGCTGCTACACCCGGGCTTAGTGGATTGATTAGATAAAGTGACGCTCCATCAGTAGGGTCTACACCTGCCCATTGACGTAACCAGAATTCATATCTTGAGTTACCCACAGAAAGTTGTTTCGTACCATCAATAATTGTTGGTGTTTCATCAGGCATTTTTGTAATGCGGTTTTTAACTTTAGACCAGTTAATGTCCAACGCCCATTTAAATGAGCCAGCTTTAATTACATCGCCTCCTAAGTTAATTTCGATACCCCTATTCCACATTTTACCAATGTTTTTTGGGAATGTACCTGTACCATTTCCTATACCTAAACCAGATGATAGGGGAAGAGGAACGTTAAATAATAAATCACTTGATTGTTTGCTAAAAACCTCAAAAGTACCATGCAGTCTATTTTTAAATAAACCGAACTCTAAAGCTGCGTCAATTTGTGTTTGAGTTTCCCACGTAATATTCGGGTTTGCAAGGCTTTGCAATAGAATTCCTGGTTCAGCAGCATTGTTGTAATCTAAACTATAAAGTGATCTATCTAAATTATTTCCGGTTAATCCATCATTACCTAGAGAGCCATAAGATGTTCTTAATTTTAAATAATTAACCCAGTTTACTGATTTCATGAAGTTTTCTTCACTCACAATCCAGCCTGCGCTTCCTGAATAGAAGTTACCCCATCTTAATCCAGGACCCCATTTTGATGAACCATCACGACGGAATGAACCTGAGATGAAATACTTTGAATCGTAATCATAATTTACTCTTGTAAACACAGCCTCTTTACGGTAATCATTTAAATAGGAGTTGAGATCTGTTGTAGTTGCAAAGTTAATTAACTCACTGTTTCCATCTAAAATCTGAGTATTACGAGCGCCAGTTAGATACTTATATGCGTAATCGTAGTTATTATGCGCCAATAACACATCAAATGTGCTCTTACCAACCTTTTTATTATAGGTTAATAACTGCTCAATAGTATAGGTAGTTGTTGTCGTCGAGGTGTTTCTCGCTCTGCCATTTGGAGCACCGTCACCGACAATTTTATTTTGGTAATCAGCAAAGCTATAGTTTGAAATGTCAACACCTAGATTTGCTCTTAATTTGAAATCCTTTAAGAAAGAAACTTCGCCATAAGTTCTCGCACCTAAAACGTTTCTTTTAATTTGAGTTGAATTTAAAAGTGTTTCTTGTAAAATATGTCTACCAGCATAAGCACCTGAAGGACGATTTGGGACACCTAATACCGTTAACAAGTTACCAGTATCATAAACTCGTCCCCCTTTTGAATCTAACAAATAATCGCCGGTTGTTGGAGTATGTGCATACACAGGATATATTGGACCAATAGATCGTGAAAAATTAAAAGGATTAACAATACTACCACTACCATCGGCATCTGCCTGGTTTGATTTTGTTATGTTCGCAGTTAAGTTTAAACCAGTTTTAAACCAGCTTAATGGTCTAGAGTTAATCGTTACACGACCATTTATTCTATTAAAATCTGACCTGATGATGTATCCTTTTTCATCAAGATAGCTTAACGAAGCATAAAAATCAGATTTCTCAGTTGCTCCACTATATGATAATGAATAGTCACCTCTCGTACCTGTTCTCATTAGTGGAGACCTCCAATCTAGATCATCAGCATAAAGAAGTGAAGCATTCGGATTCATTAGACCATCGGTACCAACTATTGCATTATCAGCAACATTAAACGGATTGTTAAACAATAGTCCTTTAATATCATTTGTTGCTCTGGTATTTGCAGTAGCTAATGGAAGGCCGGCTCCTGTTACCGGATATACTAAACTATTTCTATAAGCTTGCCATGCTAACGGATAATATTCATATGCACCCACAGTTTCATATTCAGGGATACCACGTGAGGTAACACCTTGAATTATTCTGAAATCTAATTGCTCTTTACCTTTTCTACCTTTTTTTGTTGTAATTAAGATTACACCATTACCAGCACTTGAACCATATAAAGCAGAAGATGCAGCATCTTTCAATACAGAAATACTCTCCACATCATCAGCACTTATATTACTAATGTCGCCTGAATATTGAATTCCGTCGACAATGTACAGGGGATTATTTGAAGCTGATATCGAACCAAAACCTCTAACCCTAATTGTAGGGCCAGAACCTGGTTGACCACTACCTGCATTCAGCTGCACACCTGGAGCAGCACCCGCTAATGCACTGTTGAGGTTGGTTATTGGTCTTTCAGCAATCTTTTCACTACCTACTGTAGAAACCGATCCCGTGTTTTTACCTTTGGTTGTTGTTCCGTAAGCTACGTTAATTACAACATCCTGAAGGTTAGTTGCATCACCATCTAACTTAACGTTAGCGATGTTAGAAGAAGTTAAGGCTACTGTTTTAGTAACGTAACCAATGAACGTAAATTGAAGGCTTTTTGTAGATGAGGTTACTCGAAGTGAGTATTTTCCGTCATTTCCAGTTACCGCAACACCTTGTGCGCCAACCGCTTTTACACTAACGCCTGGGATTGGATTTCCATCTTCAGTAGACGTTACTGTACCAGTAATCGTTCGGTCTTGAGCCATTGCACTGAATGCAAAAAACAAAAGCACGAACAAACTTTGTAGAAGTTTTTTCATGAAATTTAAATTAGTTGTTTGATTTGGGGAACAATATAAGCAGATTGTTATTGTATTTCAAATTTCACAAACAAAAAAGTGATTTTAACACAGTTTTAATATCGGTGTATTTTTAAATACAAGTTAAACTTTGTTAATATTCGAAACCATAGAAACAAAAACCCCCGGCTACTATCGTAACCGGGGGTTTATTATTTGTCAAGAATTTAAATTTATGGATTCTGATCTGCAGCTGTTAAAGCCTTGTTGGTATTTAATTCATCCTGAGGAATTCTCATTAAGAATTTCGGAGACTCTGCTGGTAAAACCAATTCAACCGGTGCAAAATTAGTTCCACCGTGGTTACCAGTTCCAGTGGGCCTGTTCAAACCTGCTTTTAAACGTTTGATATCGTTATAAGAGAAACCTTCACCATAAAGTTCGATTCTTCTTTGTAAAAGAATTTCGTTTAATAACGCAGTTCCAGTACCAGTGAAATTATAAGCCGGGTATCTGGTTTTAACTAATGTATTCAAAACCGTTAAAGCATTAGCTTCATCACCAGCAATTCTAGCTGAAGCCTCTGCCTCAATTAAAAACATCTCACCAGCACGCATCAATAAATAGTCACCATTCCAAGTTGCCGCGGTAGGTTTTCTGAATTTTAAAATACTATAGATTGGAACTGATGGTAATACAGTAGAACCAGGAGCTTTAAAAGCTTCTTTTCTTGCATCGCCAACAGGTATCAAATCGTAAAGCTCTTTAGTGATTTTTTTATAAGAACCTAAGCCACCATATCCACCTGCAGTATTATCCATGTGTGAGAAATATGAAGCAAAAATAGTTGATTGTTCTACATTAACTTCTAAACCCCAAATCCACTCAGTATTTGACAAAATACTAAAACCTGCATTATAAGTAGCCGCAGTCATTGGAGCAATGCTACCCCTTGACTTTCTTGCATAATCTCTGGCAGTAGGCCAATCTTCCATTTGCAACGCAACGCGTGCTAAGATACCTTGTGCTGTATTTACATTAACATGAGATTTGTGAATACGGGTTTTACCAGTTAACAACGTTTCAGCTTGTTTTAAATCAGCCACGATTTGAGTATAAACCTGCTGTACAGTTCCCCTTGGGTTACCTTCACTTGTTGGCGCCAAATAAACCGGTACACCTGGTTTGTTCTCATTTCCTTTATAGGTTTGTTGAAAGAAGTTTACAAGGTAAAAGTAAGAATATGCTCTAAGTGCTAAAGCCTGACCTTTGATGTATTCCTTCTCTTCTGTTGTACCTGTAGCAGCATCAATGTTCTGAAGAATGATGTTTGCATTATTAATGGTTCTGTAATAGTAAAACCAAGTACGACCTGATCTGCTGTTAAGTGTAGCAGTTGCAATTGCAGTGTACTGGTATTCTGCGTTGAACCAGCCGTAGCCTTGTGCATGAACTACCATATCGTTACCCATCAAATCGGACACAATCTCTGCTGATTTTTGGCCAAAATTACCATGATCAGTTAAGCTTGTGTACATCTGTCTGTAGGTGCCATTTAATGCAACCAGAGCACCTCCAGTTGTGGTGAAAACCGTCTCCTGAGCAATTTGCTCGGTAGGAGTAGTTTCCAAATATTCTTTTTTACAACTACTAAATGTTGCAACGCCTATTAGAACCAGGCTTATGTTTTTTAAAATATTTTTCATTTTATAACAATTTATACGGTTATAAATTAACATTTAAACCTAAAGAGAATGTACGGAAAGTTGGGTAAACGTAGTCCGTATTTCCATTAAACGAACCTTGAGGATTCATACCTTTACGGCCTTTATGCCATATGTATCCGTTATCAAGATTTGCGAATATTTTTGCCGATTTTAAACCAATTTTACCGCTGAAACTTTGAGGAATACTGTAACCTAAGGTTACGTTTTTAAGGTTTAAATAATCTGCATCAAACAAAAATCTCGTAGATGCACCAGATTGATTTGCTACAGCATTCTGAACTCTTGGCACATCAGTGATTTGACCAGGAGTTGTCCATCTGTTTAAGATATCTGTGTGCCAAGCTGTTCCGTAAGAACCCACATGCATTAATCCTGCATAGTTACTATCATAAAACTTACCGCCTAACTGGAAAGTAAATAAGAATGATAGATCAAAATTACCATAACGGAATGAGTTGGTAATACCGCCAGATAAATCAGGAATTGCAGTACCAACAGTGTATTGGGTAGCAGCGGTAAAGTTTGTTGTTGTAGTCGTTTGACCTGTTGGTAAACCATTTGTTCCTAAAACATCTTGTTTCCACATTCCCAAACCTGTAGTAGGATCTACACCTACAAATTCTCTCATGAAGAAATCATAAATTCCTCCACCCACAACATATTTTTTATTACCAGAAATAATTTCAGGCTGAGATAATTCTTTGAATCTGTTTTTAAAATGCGTTAAGTTTAAATCGATTCTCCAGTCAAATTCAGATTTTTTGATTGCAGTATAACCTAAAGTTACATCGATACCTTTGTTAGATAATGTACCAATATTTCTTTTAACATAACTGATACCAGTTGAAATTGGTAATGGCACGTCAAACAATAAGTTATCAGATACTTTATCATAAAGCTCAACACTACCTTGTAAACGGTTGTTGAATAATGAGAAATCAACTCCGATGTTAGTTGTCTGATTCGTTTCCCAGGTTAACTCTGGTGTAGCTAATGTAGAAACGATTGCTCCAGGGAAGCCAACATTATTCCAACCTAAACCATACAGGGCTTGATAAGCATAATAAGTATCTAAGTTCTCGTTACCTAGCTCACCATAACTCACTCTTAATTTTAAGTCGTTAATCCAGCTTACGCTTTTTAAGAAATTCTCTTCTGAAGCTCTCCATGCACCACTTACAGAGTAAAATGTACCCCATCTGGTATTTTTAGAGAATCTTGATGAACCGTCAGTTCTTAAGCTTCCTGAAATATAATATCTCGATTTATAATCATAATCAACTCTTGAGAAATAACTCTCAATTGCATGATCTCTTTGATATGAGGTAGAACCTTCTGCTACTGCGGCAGAAGTTAATTCGCTAGTACCAGGAAAAGGAAAGCCTGTTCTAGTCGCCTCTAAGAAATTCAATTTAAATTTAAAATTTTCGTGACCTGCTAATGCAGAAACATTATGATCTCCAAACTTTTTACCATATGATAAAACCTGATTGAAGGTATAGGTTAACTGACGATTATCTCTTTTTGTCGAACGGCCAGCAACGTTTTGCGCATCACCAAAAAGTGAGTTCTGAAAAACTGTTGATGACGCATCATAATATGTTGTTGCAATACTTGTTCTGAATTTAAAGTCGTTTAAAAAACTTGCTTCTAAATAAGTATTGTTGTTGATATTAACTGGTCTGTTGCTTCTATCATCTAAATCTAATGAACCTAATAAGTTAGAGTTTGGCGCATATGGTCTAGCACCCATTTGATTTGGATTACCCCAATCAAGTTTATTTCCTCCTGTAGTTGGATCAATTACGAAAGCGCCCGTTGCTGTACGCTCATAAACTGGATAAATAGGTCCCATCATTGTAGAATAATAGAACGGGTTAGTAGTCGCTGTACCAGAAGCTACGTTATTCCTTTGATAAGCAATTGCAGCATCTAAACTTGTACCACCTTTTAACCAAGGTTTAATTTGAGTGTTGATATTTAATCTGGTTGTGAACCTGTCATATTCAGTAAATTTAGTAATACCTTCTTCGTTTACATAACTACCAGAAAAATAATAATCAGTTTTATCACTAGCACCGCTTACACTAACATTATAATCTTGTCTTAAAGCATCAGTATTAAAAAGTGCTGTATTCCAGTTATCGTCCCATAAAAGAGATGCATTTGGATTAAGTTTTCCAGTTACAGGGTCAACCAATTGAGCACCCGGAACATTGTATGCATTGTAAACCAATACGTTTGGACCTGTTAAAGTTGCAGATGCGTTTTGTCCAGCTAATGCCGGGGTTTGGCCTGATGTATATTGTAATCTGTTTCTGGTTGCTTCCCACATTAATTCATAATAATCTTTTTGATTTACCTGGTCGTATTGAGGAATAGCACGATTCATAAAACCAGTTCTTAGGTTTGCTCTAACGATTGCATCACCCTTTTTACCAGTTTTAGTTTGAATCATAATTACACCATTCGCAGCTCTTGAACCATATAATGCAGTTGCCGCAGCATCTTTTAATACCGTTACACTTTCAATATCATCAGTCGAGATTGATACAATAGAACCATTGTAAACAGCACCATCTAATACGTATAATGGATCGCTACTTGCGTTAACCGAACCAATACCGCGAACACGAACTTCAGCATTTGTACCTGGCTGGCCACCACCGTTAGTAGCAACAATACCAGAAACACGTCCTTCCAAAGCTCTCGTAACAGATGTCATTTGAGTTTTAGCCAAATCAGCCGAACTTACTGTAGACTCAGCACCTGTAAAGGCACTTTTCTTAACCGTACCGTAAGGAACCTGAATTACAACTTCATCTAATGATTTAGAATCAGCAGATAATGAAGGACTGATTGTTGTTTTATTACCTACAGCAACCTCTACAGTTTGGTAGCTAATGGATGAGAAAACTAGAGTAGCGCTCGAAGAGGCACTAATAGTATATTTACCATTAGAATCGGTGATTGTACCTCTTGTTGTGTTTTTAATTTTTACAGATACGCCAGGGATAGGTAATCTATCGTCCGATGACACAACTGTACCAGTAATTGTTCGTTCCTGAGCTAACGCAGTTATTGCGAAAAGCATCATCACGAACAAACTTTGTAAAAGTTTTTTCATGAAATTTAAGTTAGTTAAATGTTAATTAGTTCATTATTCTGCTCTAAATATAGAGTTCAAAAGATTTTTTTAACAAATTTTAACTAAAATCAAATATTTTGTGATTTTTAAATGACAAACAATATTAATTCTTCATCATTTCTTCACTTTCAGCAAAACAGAATTGTAGATTTTATTCCTCAAAGTTGTACAACAAAGAAGGCTTGAAGAATAATTCTCTTCAAGCCTTCTTACTAATCTTAATTAAGAAATTTATTTCTCCCAGAAGATTTTATTATTAAAAATACTTATTACTGGAACGTTAGCGCTATTACTTGCTAGCTCGTTTTGAGGATAAGGTAAGCGCAATGGTAATTTTCCACCACTAACATTATTCAATCCTACCGGAATGTTTGCAGGAAAACCTGTTCTCCGATACTCAGCCCAAGCTTCATTACCGTTAAAACCATTATTGGCTATCCATTTCTGTGTAATAATTGCTTCCAACTGACGAGAAGATGTTACAGCCAAATTCCAGTTCACTAATTGAGATGTTGAAGCTGTATAATACGTACTAGCTGCCGCTGCCGTAGAACCTAATAATTTAAAAGATTCTTCTATACCGGTTTGATATGCCACTTGTGCTGCCGCAGCGCCACCTGGTAAATACCCTTTTAAGTAAGCTTCTGCCTGTAAGAAAAATCCTTCTGATGCTGTTAGTAGGTAAGCTGGTTTAGCAAAACCACTACTTGCGCTTGAAGGAAGAACACCAGCACCAACAGCAGAATAGTTATCTTTCTTAGTTGTTGGTGTTGCAGTAGTACCTGGATAAACACCAGTGTATGTTTGTGTTGAAGGTATAGGAGCAACTGCCGGTCTGTAGATTAAACCAATACGTGGGTCTGCTGCCGCACTTAAGAAATCAACCGCAAATTTGTTTGCTCTGGTAGCTTGGTAGTTAGAGGTTTCAGCACCAGTAACACTAAATCCAATTTGACCATATAATGGATTGAATTTACCTGCTTGATTAATATAACCTGGATTTACCCCAGCATTTTCGCCTGCTGCTAAAAACGTAGCGCCAGCTAATGAAGCAAATCCTGCTGATACTTTAGCTGCACGAGATGGAATTAATGATTGTCTTAGTAATACTCTAAGTTTAAGCGTATTTGCAAATCTCATCCATTTCCCCATTGCTGTTGTTACTGAAGAGCTTCCAAACATCACATCGCTAGTAGCTGTTGGATTGTCTGCACCTGCAGCGGTATTAATGCTTGCAATACCAGCATCAATTAAAGTAAGAATTCCATCGTAAACATCTTCTGCCTTATCATATTTCGGAGCAGAATTTAGTGTTCCTTTCAATGCATCTGTAAAAGGAACATCACCCCAAGTATCAACAAGCAATTGAAAATTATACGCTTGCATAATTTTAGAAATCGCTACTGCGTTTTTCTTTCCACTAGCTGTTGCTTGTTGCTCTACATATTTGTAATCATTCAAACCTCCGGCATACAATGATGTCCAAACTGCATCATAAGTATTGGGAGTTAATTGGTAAGTTTCTTGAGGTTGATAAAATAAAAAATCAGGTGATTGGCCCCAGTTACCTGTTAAAAGATTTCCTAATACGTTTAAATTGTTATTTACCACCGAACCAGTATTACTTAATGCTGCAGGCAACACCAATTCCGGAGTGGTAGTGGTAGGGGTATTTGGATTATCATTAATATCCAAAAAGTTTTTTTCACAGCCAGTTACCGCAAATGTTAACGATAAAAATGCTATCCCTTTTATAATATGTTTAATTTTCATATTTCTGATTATTTAAAAACACTAAAATGTAGCATTTAAAGTTATGCCAAATGATCTTGTAGAAGGTATACTTGTAAATTCTCTACCTTGAGAATTATTAGTTCCAAAAATACTAGCCTCTGGATCAATGTACTTATTAGATTTTGGTGTCCATAGTAAAATATTGGCTCCGCTTACAGACAAACTTGCTCTTCCAAAAGGCGTTTTTGATAAATATTTAGAAGGTATTTGATATCCGAAAGATACATCTCTAAGTTTTAAAAATGCGGCATCAACAATACTAGATTCGGCAAAGCTATTGAAGTTACCGTACCAGAAATCAAAGTTTCCACTACGAGTTCTTACCGTTGTATTTGGAGTAAATACACCTGGTGATGTTTCTATAACTGAATTAGGCCAAATAAAACGCTCTCTTCCATATTGGGTGGTTTCTTCTGTAGAACCTGTAAACGTTAAAGTGTTTTTAGTTCCGGAATAAATTACATTGCCCGATCTGAAATCAAGTGTAGTAGATAATGAGAATCCTTTATAAGATATTGTATTGTTAAATCCTAAAATATGCTTTGGACTAACTTGGCCTAAATTCTTCAAAGTGGGATCTAGACGAATATAACCAGAGGTTGCGTCTACTACAACATTA
>Ga0163161_10002060_pt1 | contig 14574 bp, 9 predicted proteins | sample S45metaG_FD_129847 | JGI IMG/M metagenome (GOLD analysis project Ga0163161, IMG submission 129847) | Switchgrass rhizosphere microbial communities from Kellogg Biological Station, Michigan, USA - S4-5 metaG | ecosystem: Host-associated > Plants > Roots > Rhizosphere > Soil | place: USA: Michigan... | reverse complement strand
TTTATTGAAAAAGAACTAGAAGTGCCTATCAAAGTTGTATCTGTAGGCCCGGACAGGACTCAGACAATTATGAAATAATACAGAAGCCGCTTGAAAGAGCGGCTTTTTTTTGCCTCACCCCAGCCCTCTCCAAGGGAGAGAAAGAATTTACACTCTGATGTTATCTACTAATGTACCATACACATTAATTACCCCTTATGTTTTGAGAAAACCAAAATGAGGAAAAACATTTATACCACAATAAAACTACATACCTATTGTTATAGTTTTTGCTTAAATTTGTTTCAAATTCCATAAAATTGAAAAATCTTCTTTTTTTACTTATATCTTTTACCTTATTAAACCAGGTGATGACGGCACAGCAGAAAAAGCCGGTTATCATTGAAAACTCAGATTATACCGATAAGAACCAAACAGAAATCCCTGACGCTGTCGTGTTTATTGGGAATGTTGTAGTAGTACACGAAGGCATAAAGATGAATTGCAATAAAGCTTACTTTTTTACTAAGGAAAATTATGTAAAGCTTTTTGGGAATGTAAAAATGAACCAGGGCGATACCCTGTTCATGGACAGCAAATATGCCGAATATAACGGTGACCGCAAATTTGCTTACGCAACAGGCGATGTAGTGATGCGTTCACCGGAAATGAAGCTTACTACCGATACTATTAACTTTGACAGAACCATACAACAGGCTTATTACAATACGTACGGAACGATAGTAAACGGACAAAACACGTTGAAAAGTAAGTCGGGGCGTTATATTGCCGGGCAAAAAAAATACGAATTCAGAACGGCGGTGGTGCTTACCAACCCTCAATATGTATTAAAATCTAACCATCTTGATTATTATACCAATTCTGGTCACTCGTATGTTTTTGGTCCTTCAACCATTACAAGCAAAGAAGACTTTATATATACAGAAAAAGGCTTTTATGACACCAAAAAGAACGAAGCCAAGCTGTTAACCAAATCGTATATAAGGTATGGTACGCGAATAATTAAAGGTGACAGCCTCTACTATAACAAGCCGAAGAATTTTTCATCTGCAACAAACAATGTGAAAGTTACCGACACCGTAAACAAATATGTGCTGGAAGGCCATTACTCTGAAATATACCGGAAACCAATAGGTGATTCGCTTGTTATGACGAAACACGCGGTAGCCAAAACACTGGTAGAAAAAGATACGCTCTACACCCATGCCAAACTCATGGTTGTTACGGGTAAACCCGGCGAAAGGATAATAAGAGGCTATAACAATGCGCGCTTTTATAAGATAGACATGAGCGGTAAGTGCGATTCTATACATTCTGATGAAAAGAAAGGGTTAACCCAGCTTATCAAGCGACCTGTGGTATGGAATGGCGACAGCCAGCTTACGGGTGATGTAATCCATATCATATCAGACAATAAAACCCAGCAGGTAGATTCGCTAAAGGTGCTCAACAATGCTTTTATCATACAGAAAGACACCCTCGGCACCGGATACAACCAGATAAAGGGCAAGAACCTGTACGGTAAATTTAAAGACAACAAAATGTACCAGGTAGACATGGTGGGAAATGCCGAGAAAATCTATTATATGTATGACAAGCAGGAACTCTTTGGCATTGATAAAGGAGTAGGCAGCAGAATACACATGGATCTCGAAGACAACAAAATTACATCGGTATACATTTACAAAAAGACAGAGAGCTTTACCTACCCTGATTCTGAATTTCCTCAAAATGTGCGGAAGCTTAGGGGATTTATATGGCGGGGAGACGAAATTATAAAGACCAAAGACGATATTTTTCCGCCTGAAGAGCAGGAAATTCACGATAAGATCGTAAACCAGAGTAAAAAAGACAAGGCTATAGAAGACACACCTATGGAACCGCTTAAGCAAACACTGGATTACGACAAGAACAACCCGAAGCCGAAACCAAAGCCTGTTACTGAATAAAAAATAATTTTTAGTCACAGTTACGGATTTCAGACCGCTCTGTGATTGCCAGCGCAGTGCAGCGGAATGTGGCAATCTCAATTATGCATAAGAATATAAAATGATCAACGATTTTTTAAAATACCAGGCGCAGACTTCCCCTTACCCGTTAGGGATGGAAGTTTCGCACGCAAAAGGTTCTTACATATACGATACTAACGATAAAAAATACCTGGACTTTGAGGCAGGTGTTTCGGCAGTAACGCTTGGGCATCAGCACCCAAGGGTTAACCAGGCCATCATAGATCAGCTGAATAAGTACAGCCATGTGATGGTGTATGGCGAGTATGCGCAGCATCCTGCTGTACAGCTGTGCAGGCTTTTAGCCGAAAACATGCCGCCTCAGCTTAATAAGACATACCTTGTAAATTCGGGCACCGAAGCTATTGAGGGTGCTTTAAAACTGGCGAGAAGGGTTACCGGAAGAAGCCAGCTTATATCGTGCTTTAATGCATACCACGGTAACACTATGGGCTCTATGAGCGTTATGGGCTTTGAGGAACGCAAGCAGGTATTTCGCCCGCTAATCCCCGATGTGGATTTCATCACTTTTAACTGCGAAGAAGACCTCCAGAAAATAACCAACAAAACTGCGGGCATAATCCTGGAAACGATTCAGGGAGGCGCAGGTTTTATTCAGCCTGAAAACGACTTCATGAAAAAAGTGCGCCAGCGCTGTAACGAAGTGGGCGCGCTGATGATACTTGACGAAATCCAGCCGGGCTTTGGACGCACAGGGAAATTATTTGGCTTTGAGAATTATGATGTTGTACCTGATGTTGTTGTTATGGGCAAAGGTATGGGCGGCGGAATGCCGGTTGGTGCCTTTACTGCAAACGACAAAATGATGGACCTGCTGAGCCATGATCCTAAATTGGGACATATAACGACCTTTGGCGGACATCCCGTAATTGCAGCAGCCTGCCTGGCTACGCTACAGGAACTGCTGGAAACTGACATAATGGCGCAGGCGCTTGAAAAAGAAAAACTTTTCAGGAAACTGCTGGTACATCCGCTGATTGAAGAAGTGCGTGGCAGAGGCCTTATGCTGGCTGCCATGACTCCTGCTGCAGATATTACCGATAAAGTGATATTGCGCGCCCAGGAAAAAGGGCTTATTTTATTCTGGCTGCTGTTTGAAGGCAAAGCAATACGCATAACTCCTCCCCTCACATTGAGTAATGAGGAGATTGAAGAAGGGTGTGGCATTATTATTGAAGTTATGAATGAGATTCTTGCCGAACAGTACAATAATTAACAATAAAATTTGTTAATTAAATTGTTCAAAAGAAATCTAAATTATTTCCTTTTGAGGTTTACTTTGCGTAACTTTAAGAAGGGTAATTTTAAAAAATTGGGAGTATGAATTTGAGCCACGAAGAAGAAGATTACAGTTTATCCTTATCAAAGTTTGAATCGATGTTGAAAACCAACAAAGTTTTATTCTTTGACTCCGAAGAGTTTGAAGACATCATTCTTCACTACCTCGACACCGGAAAAATAAATTTAGCTAAGAAGGCCTTAAAATTAGGCCTGGAACAACATCCCAGGTCCACAGGTTTAAAATTAGTGCAAGTAGAGCTTTTAGTTTTTGATGATAAATTAGACATTGCCGAAAAATTACTGAATGAGCTGTACGCAATTGAGCCTACAAACGAAGAAATATATATCCAGAAAGCAAATATTTACTCTAAAAGGGATCAGCACGATAAAGCTGTAGAACTTTTACAGACCGCCCTTGAATATACTGACGATTTTGCCGACGTATATTCGCTGATAGGTATGGAGTACTTGTTTATGGACAACCTGGAACTGGCAAAGGATAACTTTATCAAATGCCTTGATGAAGATACCGAAGATCATTCTGCACTGTATAATGTTGTATACTGCTTTGATTTTCTTGACCAAAACCTAGAGGCAATAGACTTCCTTAACGGATTTATTGACAAGAACCCGTACAGCGAAGTAGCATGGCATCAGCTAGGAAGGCAGTATTATGCCATAAAAGATTACGAAGGCGCATTACGCGCATTTGATTATGCCACTCTTATAGACGACAGTTTCTTAGGTGCATTTCTTGAAAAAGCAAAGTCGCTTGAAAAATTGAAACGTTATGAAGAGGCTATAGAGTGCTACAACATGACAATGGAACTTGATGACCCTACTTCTTTTGCTCTATTGCGCGTAGGTAAATGCCACGAACGCATGGGTAATTTTGAAGAAGCCCTTAAGTTTTACCTTAAAACCGTTCACGAAGATCCATTGCTTGACAAAGCATGGATAGCAATAACCGACTTTTACATTCGCCGTAAGAATTACCAGAAAGCCCTTTATTATGTAAACAAGGCGATTGGTATTGACAACGAGAACAAACTGTACTGGAAACGTTATGCTGTAATCAATAAGGCGCTTAGCTTTCACGAAGAAGCCGAAGAAGGCTACCGTAAGGCTGTAGAATTTGGCGATTACCAATTGGATACCTGGTTATTCTGGACCGATACGCTGGTTACCCTTGGTGAATATGACACGGCTATCAGCACGCTGCTGCAGTCTTCAGAATATTTTCCTGAAGAGTATGAGGTAGAATACCGTCTTGCCGGGCTGTACTTTATGCAGCAGGAAGAAGATAAAGCGGTGTTTCACTTAAGCAACGGTTTGCGTCTTGGCTTTAAACACCACATGCTTATAGAAGAATATTTTCCTGCCATTTACTATTCTGATATAGTTCAGGATGAGATAAAAAAGCACGAAAAAAGACAGTAATAAACTGAATTTCAAAATAACAAACCTGATTATGTAAACATATTCAGGTTTTTTTTATTTTTATAGTTATGAGAGCTACAGCCTACCTTATAATCGCACTGTCGTTTACGATAAATGCAAGTGCTCAGGCCAAAAGGACTGAAAAGCCTAATCCCAATAAATCCATTAAAGGATGTGATGTTATTATAAACTCACAAAAGGATTCTATAGTTTATCCAAAATATCCTGATCAAGGCATAAGGGGATTTGAAGGTTATTTCAATACAAAACTGGATAAAACCAAAGCCAGCGGAAAAACAAAAAAAGGCAGGATTTATGTTACCCTACAAGTTGAAAAGGATGGAACAGTATCTGACGCCCAAATTATGCGCAATACAGATTTCCCAGAGCTCAATAACGAAATCATAAAAGTATTGAAGCTTTCGCCAAAGTGGACACCCGGCACAAAAAAGGGTGTTGCTGTAAAATCACCTATTCATCTTCCGCTTGTAATAAGCATTTAATGTATTTAGTTTTAAAATAGTAACTTCATTATAGCTGTTGGTTAATCAGGTTTTTTTATTTTTATGGTATGAAGAAATTCATTAAAAATAAAAATTTGAAACCAAAACGTTTTGGCCTTGTTGGCCGTAATATAAGCTACTCTTTTTCTGCAGGTTACTTTAAAGCAAAATTTGAAAAAGCAGACCTTGAAAACTATACCTATACCAATTTTGATATCGACAACATATCGCAATTGCCTGAAATCATTGAGAATACCAAAAGACTCAAAGGGTTTAACGTGACCATTCCGTATAAGGAAGCGGTAATTCCGCTTTTGGATAAAGTTTCAAAAACAGCACAGCTCATTGGGGCTGTAAACACTATCGTTATTTCTAAAAAAGGCACAAAGGGCTTTAATACCGATCATTATGGCTTTCGCAAAGCCTTAGAACCTATGCTCCTGCCCCATCATCAAAAAGCATTGATACTGGGTACCGGAGGCGCATCAAAAGCTATTGCTTATGCGCTTCGCCAACTGAAGATTGAATATGATTTTGTTTCCCGCACCGCTACAGATGTGATTTATGCTTATGAAGACCTTGATAAAGATGTATTTGATGATTACCAGATAATCATAAACACTACACCGCTGGGAACATTCCCAAATGTAGATGAATGCCCCCCAATAGACTATTCACATTTCACCAATAAGCATATCGCATTCGATCTCGTGTATAACCCCGCAGAAACCGAATTTATGAAGCGTGCTGCCCAAAATGGAGCAACAATTAGTAACGGTTATGAGATGCTGGTACACCAGGCAGAAAAGGCCTGGAAGATATGGAATAAAAAATAATATGCCTTTTTTAATAAATCGTTACTTATATCGAATTAAATTGCCGAAACCTTTAGAAATTAATGTTTTTCTTTGAATTTTAAACCAGCTTTAGTATCTTTCGGCAATAAAGCAATTAACCACTTAAGCATTTTTACGATGTTAGAAGAAAAGAATGATAACCTGCATAACGCAGATGGAGAGCAAATAAACGAAGTAAACGGCACTCTGCACACGGATTACAACGCTGAAAACGAAAATGTTGAAAACAGCGAAACTCCTTTAGTCCATGAGACTGAAGGTCAGCTCCCTTTTGCTCCTAAAGAGCTGCTGGAAGCTGCAAAAGTTGCCGATGAGCCTGCAAACGAAGAAAGTGAAGATTCTCACGCTGTAGCACCTACAGTAGAAGCAGATGAAAATAAGGCAGACGAAGTAGCGGCAGAAACAGCTGAACTCCCTGCTGAAGATAAAAAATTATCGGCAGTGGATTCTATTGCGGAAAGCAATGCTGAGGAAGGCGAAGATGAATCGCTTATAGGACATGATATCCCTATGAAAAACTATGAGGAACTTTCTATGGAAGACCTTACGGAAGAACTTGAAAAGCTTGCAGTCATAGAAAAAGTGATGTCGGTTAAAGACCACATCGAAGAAATACGCAAAGAATTCTATTCTAAATACAATCATTTTATTGAGGAGAAAAAAGACGAGCACAGCCACGAGAACAACGGCGACACGTCTGAATTTGAATATCACTTCCCTCTTAAAAACAAGTTTGATACCCTTTATAACCAATACAGGGATAAAAAGAACAGCCACTTTAAAAAACTGCAGACAGACCTTAAAGGCAACCTTGAGAACAGACTTGCCATTATTGAGGAACTTAAAAGTGTTGCTGAAGGCAGCGAAAACATTAAGGATGCACTTAAGCACGTTAGCGATCTTCGCGAGCGCTGGAAAAATGCAGGCCCTATTCCTCGTGACAAATACAACCACGTTTGGAACAACTTCCATTTCCACATAGAGCGTTTTTACGACCACCTTCACCTTGACAGGGAAGCCCGAGACATGGACTTTAAACACAACCTTGAGCAAAAGCAAAAGATTGTTGCCCGTGTCGAGGAACTTGTAAACGAATCGGATATCAATAAGGCATTCCGTGAGCTGCAGGCGCTTCACAAAATATGGAAAGAAGAGATTGGCCCCGTATCACGTGAGCACCGTGAGGAAATATGGAACCGCTTTAGCGAACTTACAAAACAGCTGCACGACAAGCGTGAGGCACTAGTGGCTAAAGGCAGGGAACAGGAGGAGGCTAACCTGGCTAAAAAGAAAGAGATCATCGCTCAGATCGACGCTATATCTGAAGAGAAAATAACAGCACACAGCGCATGGCAGGGACAAATAGACCGCATTGAAGCATTAAGGGAGCAATTCTTTAAAGCTGGTAAAGTACCTGCAGAGGTAAATGAAGATACCTGGGCTGCTTTTAAAGCTGCTGTAAGGAACTTTAATACCGTTAAGAACTCTTTTTATAAAGACATTAAAAAGGACCAGCAGGATAACCTGAACAGGAAACAGGCACTTGTAGAAAAAGCAAGGTCGCTTCAGGAAAGTGAGGATTTTGCCGCCACTACCCCTGTCATGAAACAGATCCAGGACGAATGGAAAACTATTGGCCATGTGCCAAGAAAATATTCTGACAGCGTTTGGAAAGATTTCAAGGCAGCCTGTAACCATTACTTCGACAGGCTTCATGCACAGCGCAACGAAGCAAACAAAGATGAACTGGAAGCTTTTGACAAGAAAAAAGAATATTTAGAAAGTTTAAAAGAATTTGAACTCACAGGCGACCATAAGACAGATCTTGACGGCATCAAAAAACATATTGAGAACTGGAAGGCTTTAGGCCGCGTACCGCAGGCAAGAAGGCATATAGAAGGAAAATTCAACAAAATACTTGATGCATTGTTTGACAAGCTGAGCCTTTCTAAGAAGGAGACCGATATGGTGAGGTTCAACAACAGGCTGGAACAAATGTCTGAAGGCGATGACACCAGAAGGCTTGAAAACGAACAGCTTTTCATAATGCGTAAGATTGATGAAGTACAGGGAGAGATTTTCCAGCTGGAAAACAATATCCAGTTCATCTCTAACGCGAAAGGTGATAACCCATTTGTAAGGGAAGTTCAAAAAAGCATTGAACGCCACAAAGAAGAACTTAAAACGTGGAAAGATAAGCTTAAACAAATAAGGGTCCTTAAGCAGCAACAGCAGGAAGGACAATAATAAAATAGAAAAACCATCAGTGAAAGCTGATGGTTTTTTTATGCCCTTTAATTGCATTACTGTTAGTCCGATAAATTGGTTGAAATAATTCATTCAATGTCTTTCCTTCAATGTCTATTCATTCAACATCTAAATCAATATAAAACAAAAAAAGAGGGGCCGGCAACCAAAAGCCGAACCCCTCTATGAACTAAAAACTATTACTCTGTTACTGTTTTACAATTTTAAATGTAGCAGCTCCACCATTTGCAGTGCTTGCCTGCATGATATAAGTAGCTTGTGGCAGCGAAGAAATGTTTAGCTGTACAGTATCTGCATTAGCAGACTGACGCAACACTTCCTGGCCTAAAAGATTATATATAACAACTCCTGAAAGTACTTCATTAGCCTGAACGTTTACAACGTCTGATGCTGGGTTAGGATATACTTTCACACCTTTTAACTCAAAAGCAGGGTTGCCAAGGATAACAGATACAGTGATTGGCAGTCTTTCGCTCTCGCAAGTACCAAACGCCTGAGTTACACCATACGTATATCCGTCAGTAAGGTTTGTGTTTGAAGAAATTTCGAACCAGGCATCTTCCTGCTCATCATAGAAATACCATTGTAGTTGTGCACCTGCCTCAGTTTCGATAGTAAGGTCAGATACAGTATCACCAGCATTGAATTCCTGAGAAGCTTCTCCCACAGGAGCACCAAGGATTTGAGATACTACTACAGACACAGCTACAGTAGCGCTTTCACATCCTTCTGAAGTCTGAGATACGGTATAAGTACCTGTTACGAGAGGTTCAGTACCTGTAAGTGTAGCACCGTCAGGAGAATACCAGTTTGCAGTATAACCAGTTGTAGCACCTCCGTCAAGTTCTGAAACCAGCCCTTCACCACAGAAAGCCTGTGTTGCAGCAGGAGTAGGAACCGCTGTTGTAGATACCGTGAATGCAACTGCTACCCTTCCGCTTTCGCATCCGTCAACAGTTTGAGAAACATATAATGAACCTGCTGTAACAGCAGTAGCGGCACTAACAGATGTATCGCCATCTAAAGATGAATACCAGTTGAATGTACCGCCCTCTACGCCTTCTACTTCAAGTTCTGATAGCAGCGTACCATTACATACTGCAAAGCTTGCAGATGTAGGCACCGGAATTTGCAGGTGCGTTACAGCAACTGCTGTTCTTGGGCCTTCACAATCTCCAACAGTCTGAGATACGTAATAAGTACCTTCTGCAGCAGGAGCGTCAGCTGCAAGGGTAGCCGAAGTTGTAGCGCTTGCATACCATTTTAAAGCTGCACCATCTGTAGTTTCAACTCCAAGATCCGCCAATGTAGCCGTAATACATACAGCTTGTGGTGAAGCAGCTGTAGGAGCTGTTACCGCTGCATTAACAACTACCTCTACAGCAGTTCTGCCGCTTTCGCAGTTATTAAGTTTTTGAGATACATAATATGTACCTGAAACAAGTGGTGTTGTTGATGTAAGTACTACAGCTGAAGTTTCGCCGTTATACCATCTGATTGCAGCACCCGCAGAAGGTGTAGCAACAAGTGATGCAACTGTAGCGCCAGCACAAAAATCCTGGCCTTCAACCACTGGGGCAGTAATATTATTTATAGTAACAACAACAGAAGCTTTAGGGCCTTCGCATGTTCCTAATGTTTGTGACACATAGTATGTACCGCCAACTACAAGGGCTGTAGAGGCAAGTGGTGTTGTGCTTGTAGCAGAGTCAAACCATTTGTAAGTTGCACCCTGGCCGCCTGTAGCAACAAGGTTGGCAACCGTAGCTCCTGCACAAAGCTCCTGAGCAAATACCGTAGGCTGTACAACTGTTGCAACAGCCACACTAACCGATGCTCTTAAACCTTCGCATGTGCCTATAGTTTGAGAAACATAATATGTACCCGTACCCAATACGGCTGTAGAAGCTAATACCGTTGTTGACGTTTCGCTTGAATACCATTTTAGTGTTGCACCCGTTACAGCAGTAGCCTGTAAATTAGCTACTGTAGCACCAGAACCTGCACAAAATACCTGAGAAGTACCTGCTACCGGAACCGGAGTAGTGTTAACCGTTACGGCCACGGCAATTCTTGCGCTTTCGCAGCCACCCACGGTTTGAGAAACATAGTAGTTTCCTGTAGCAAGGGCAGTAGTTGCCGCTAAAGCTGACCCACCTGTTTCTGCTGCATACCATTTGGTATTAACCCCTGATGTTGTCGTAAGGGCAGCTACTGTAGTACCACCACAATGTGTTTGCGCAGCAGCTGTTGGAGCAGCTGTTGGAGCAAGTGTTACTGTAAACGCAGCAGATCTTGCACTTTCGCAAGTACCAACAGTTTGAGATACATAAAAAGTACCATTAGCTACCGCCGTAGAGGCAGTAATTGCAGTACCTCCTGTAGGAGCAGTATAGAATTTGTTAACAGCCCCGGTAGTACCTGTTACCGTAAGATCGCCCATAGTAGCCTGAGGGCAGATATTTTGATTAGCAGCTGTCGGGGTAGCAGGAGTAGCACAAGTTGCATACTCAAGATTGATCGTTATTTTCCAGGTATTGTTATCAATTTTACCGTAGGTAACATTACAGTCAGCGCCTCCCCATACTCTCCATGCCCTTAGCTGGAAAGCGACAGTACCTTCAAGTCCATTGGCTATATTTATTCCTGTACGGTTGTAGACAGCAGTTCCACCGTTACCCGGAGCAGTTGATAAACTTGCCTCAGTGGTATTATTGGTAGTACATGCTAACAATGATTGCTGTTCAGACATGAAAAGGCCGGCTTGTGCTGTAAAATTATAGCTTGTCGCTACAGAAGCAATTTTAAAACCAGGAGGTATCGTAGCAGTAAGATTTCCCGGGCAGGCCGTCGTAGAGGTAATCGTTGGAGCGTTATTATACTGGCTGCTTATCTCGCCTGTAGTATAGGTCAGGACAATCTGCCCTGGTGTGAAAATAACCTGCTTCCAAAAGCCTGTTGTACCTCCACAGTTTGAGCGTATCCAGAAATAATAAGAAGAACCTATTGCATAACCTGTTAAGGTTTTTGTGTTCGTTCCTGCTGCAACGTTACCTGTAGGCGTTGTAGTAGCTGTAGGTGGTGTTGCTGAAGCAGATGTATAATAATCATAACCTCCTGAAGGAGCAGTAGCCGGAGCTGTCCAGTTGATTGTAGCACCATCTGTTGTAGAAACAGCAGTGATATTAGTTGGTGCAGGGCAGCTTGTATAAGCGTTTGCAGAGAATGCAAAAACGTTTACAACCTCTCCGCCTGTAGATGTTTTAGTCACCTGCACACTGGCGATTGGTTTAGACTGGTTTGCCGGAGGAATAGCCAGGGCAATCTGATACATCCTTGGATTGGTCGTACTGGATTCAAGTCCATTATTGGTCCTGTTAATACGGCCGATACCTATTATAGCTGCATTAGCACCGTCGTACCAGTCTGAAACAGTAGTACTTGCAAAAGGAGTACTAGTACCATCAGTATAATTTACGGTAACGGTTACAGTTCCTGTACCACTTCCTGTAACAGCAAGCATGTACAACGTTACTGCTGCTGTTGGGGTAGTAAATGTTACGGTGCCTGTAGGAGCTGCAGTTGGTAATCGTAGTGAGTTATTCCCTGTCACGGGAGCAAGCTGATAAGATAAACCCGGCGTTGAAGTAACTGCCGAATTGATAAGCCCGTTTACAGGAACTCCATATGTTATAGGTGTGCTTGTTGCCGTAAGCTTAAAATCAGTGGCCACATAATTGTAGTTAACACCATCGATATCAATAGAGGTAGATGATATGGCTGTACCCACACCATTGGCGATAACGTCGGCGTTAAGCCCACTGGCAATGGGCATTTGCACATACTCTTGTGCCGTCACTGCATTAAAGGACAATGCAGCAAAAAGACACGTTAATAAATAAGGTAATTTTTTTGACATGAAAGTAAATTTAGGTTAACATAATTTTTAGAAATTTAAGAATTAATTACATAATTTCCTCAAAATTTGTGAATATTCGAAAAATATAACAAAAAACCCGAAATCAACTATTTTTCAACAGTTAACCCGGGCTTTCTTGTTAATTTATAACTATTTTTAAGTGCAATTATCTCAAATAGTACTATTTACGATTTACTTTTCCAATCAAACGGAACAGGTATTTTATTTGTGGCTATTTTCGGTTCTTTAACAATTCGCTTTTCATAACGCGGGGTAATAATCTTGTCCATGTATTTTTCATCCTTATATTTAATATGTTCTACAATGGCAGACACTTTTACACTTACATCAATTCCCTGTACATAATTATCGTTGCTAAGCACAACATAATATTTACCTTGCTGAAGGGGAGCATCTATAAAGCGTTTGAAGGATGCAACACCCTTACCCGCATCAAATGATTTATATGCCTTATCCTGAAGCAGCAGCTTGCTGTTAGCCTCATTGACTAATGCATATTCAACGTCTTCACCATTAACCGGCAGTGCAAGGTTAGTGAGTGTGCCGGCAGCTATTCCGCCCAATGGCGTGGTAAAATAACTGGCTATACCTTTAACGCCCTCAACAATCATTTTACGGTTCTCCTTCCAGTATTCATTGCTTTCTTCTCCTACCCCAACCCAGTACGCCCATGCTATTACTTTCTTGGTTTCATCCTTACCTGTATAATTTACAGGAAGCGAAAAAGGAACTGCTACCCTGGTTTCTCCTAAGGTGGTTTTACTGTTTACGCGCTGGCTTTTATCCATGACTACCTCTTCATACCTTTTTTCATAATAAGGAACCCTGCGCATTTTTTGCGTAGATAAGGTATCATAACCTACCACGACATCTTTAGTATACGAATTCCATGTGGTATCCTGCACTGTTACCCATTTTACCGCTGTATTAAAATTTTCGGTTTGTTTACCCGCCGGAACGCGCTGTATCTTAACGTTGCATACCCTGGCTTCTTTTGCAGTATTTGTAAACCTGAACTTATATACCGATTTACCTGTCATCATAAATTCATGGTTCTTCTCTTTCTTAACATCATGGCCTTTATACTTATAAGTGTCTGGATATTCAAAAACCGTAACCTCATCAATAGTATTGCCATTGTTCTCTTCTACAGTAAACAATACCCTGTCACCGTCGGCAAAACTATAATAAAGCTCTTCGGCAGATGCCGGGTTAATACGCAGCTGCACTTCGGCTACCGTTAATTTTTGTCCGTAGCAGGCTCCTGCAAAAAGCAGCAGCAGGACTATAACTCTGTTCATATAATAGGGGGTGATTTACAATTTCTTTGCTTCGTTCCAAAAAACATCCATTTCAGCAAGTGTCATATCGGCAAGTGGCTTACCAAGTTCTTCTGCCTTGCCTTCAAGGTACATAAAGCGTTTAATGAATTTTTTATTGGTGCGTTCCAGGGCGTCTTCAGGATTTACATTTAAAAACCGTGCATAGTTGATCATGGAAAATAAGACATCACCAAATTCGGCTTCTATCTTATCCTGGTCGCCATTTTTAACTTCCTCCTGAAACTCTTCTATCTCTTCCTGCACTTTATCCCAAACCTGGTGCGGTTCTTCCCAGTCGAAGCCCACGCCTTTAGCCTTGTCCTGGATACGGCTTGCTTTTACTAACGCCGGAAGGCTTTTAGGAACACCCTCAAGTACCGACTTCTTGCCTTCTTTAAGCTTCAGCTTTTCCCAGTTTTGTTTTACCTGTTCTTCGTCTTCTACCACCACATCACCATATATATGCGGATGGCGGTGAATTAGCTTATCGCAGATCTCATTAGCAACATCGGCAATATCAAAATCGCCGGTTTCACTACCTATTTTGGCATAAAAAACAATATGTAGCAAAACATCACCCAACTCTTTTTTAACCTCGTTAAGGTCGTTATCAAGAATAGCATCCCCAAGTTCGTAGGTTTCCTCTATGGTAAGATGGCGAAGGCTTTGCAGTGTTTGCTTTTTATCCCACGGGCATTTTTCACGAAGTTCGTCCATGATATCGAGAAGCCTGCTAAAGGCATCGAGCTGCTGCTGTCTTGTATTCATTTTTTTTTTTGTAAAATTAAAAAATCCTGCCTCTTGATAAACAAAAGGCAGGATAAATTATATAACTAAGAACTTGTATTATTCTTCGGTCTTAACCTCTTCCTGTGCAGGAGCTTCTGCAGGTGCAGCTTCTTCTTTAGAAACAAGGCCTTTTGCCTGAAGCAT
>Ga0163161_10002059_pt1 | contig 14577 bp, 12 predicted proteins | sample S45metaG_FD_129847 | JGI IMG/M metagenome (GOLD analysis project Ga0163161, IMG submission 129847) | Switchgrass rhizosphere microbial communities from Kellogg Biological Station, Michigan, USA - S4-5 metaG | ecosystem: Host-associated > Plants > Roots > Rhizosphere > Soil | place: USA... | reverse complement strand
GCCCGGGCGTCGACAGGATGGTGACGCTGCCGTCGCCGAACACGTCGAGGTCGCCCTCGAGCGCGCGCGTCGGGCGCTCGCGCTGGAACGGCGCCGGCTTTCCGGGCGCGAAGGCGAAGTCGAGCTCGGCCTTCTGGATGAGCAGGGTGGCCTGCGGGAACATGTCGACATTGCCGACGTGGTCGCCGTGGGTGTGCGACACCGCCACCCACTGGATGTCGGTGGGCTTGACGCGGATCTCGGCGAGCTGCGCGGCGAGCTTTCGGGCGCGGGTGGCCGTGCCGACCGGGGAGGTCACGGGCTTGTCGGCGACGGCATCGGGGTAGCCGGTGTCCCACAACAGCCACTCCTTGCCGTGGCGGATCAGGTAGCAGTTGTCGGAGAGCTCGATCGGCTTGCCCACGTTGACGCCCGGCGACCAGCGCGCCTGGTCGAGCGCGGCGTTGTGGCCGCAGTCCATCACGTAGAGGCGATCAACTTGCGGGGTGCGCCAGGGGAGCGTGTCGCAGCCGGCGGCGGCGGCCGCGAGCAGCAGCGCGGCAAGGAGTCTCGAAGCGGGCATGCAGACCTCCAGGAGCAGGGGCCTGACTGTAGAGCGGCGGGCTGGCGGGGCGCAACGGGCTGCGTCGCGACCCCGGGCGATCGGACCGGAGAGGGGAGTCAGCTCAGCACGCGAAAGAAGTCGCGCACGTCCGGGACGATGGCCTGCGGTTCTTCCCAGCCCGCGAAGTGTCCGCCGCTGGCGTGATGCCGCCACTGCTTGAGGTTGTAATAGCGCTGGGCCTACCTGCTCAGCGACGCAGCGACCTGAAGCCCACGCGGACCTCTTCCGAGAAGACCTTCGGCTGCTCCCAGGCGGCGAAGTGGCCGCCGCGGTCGAGCCTGTTGTAGTGGATGAGCTTGGGATACGCCCGCTCAGCCCAACTCCGCGGCACCGGATAGAGCTCGTCGGGGAAGACGCTCACGGCAACCGGAACGGCAACGCCCCTAACGCCGAAGAACCCCGCCTTGTTCTCCCAGTAGAGACGGCCCGTGGAGACCGCCGTGCCCGTCAGCCAGGTGAGCGTGATGTTGTCGAGAACGTCGTCTCGCGTGAGACCCTCTTGCTGTCCCTCGAAGACACGCGAGATCATCCGGTAGCTGCGCTGGTCGTGGTCGAGGAAGTAGGCCGCCAGGCCGATCGGTGAATCCGCCAGGGCGTACATGGTCTGCGGCCGCAGCCCCAGCTGGAAGCCGTAGCCGATGCCCTTCTGGTAGACGAACTGCAGGCGCTCGTAGGCCGCCTTCTCGTCGGGCGAAAGACCGGAGGGCGCCGGCGCGCCCGAGAACGCCGCCTTGTCGATGTCGGCAGGAACCGCGTTGGCCATGTTGGTATGAATGGCGAGCAGTTCCGGGGCCGCCTGCGCGCCCATGTACTCGGTGACGATCGCGCCCCAATCGCCGCCTTGCGCCACGAACTTCTTGTACCCGAGGCGCTTCATGAGCACGACCCAGGCGCGCGCGATGTGTTCGGGATCCCAGCCGGGCGCCGTCGGCTTGCCCGAGAAGCCGTAGCCGGGCATCGACGGAATCACCAGGTGGAACGCATCCGAGGCGCTGCCGCCGTGCGCGGTCGGATTGGTGAGGGGCTCGATGATCTTCATCTGCTCGATGACCGATCCCGGCCACCCGTGCGTGACGATGAGCGGCAACGCGTCCTCGTGCTTCGAACGCACGTGGAGGAAGTGGATGTCCAGCCCATCGATCTCGGTGAGGAACTGCGGGTACGAATTCAGCTTCGTCTCGACCTTGCGCCAGTCGTAGTCCTTGCCCCAGTAGCGCGCGAGCGCCTGCATGGTGTCGAGCTGGACGCCCTGCGAGTCATCCGAGACGGTCTCCCGCTCGGGCCACTTCATGGCGTCGATGCGCCGGCGAAGTTCTGCGAGATCGGCATCGGAGGCACGGTACTTGAAGGGTCGGAGGGAGGTGTTCATGGTCTGGGCCTGGTTGAGTGAGGTGAAGGGGAACAGGGCGAAGGCAAGCGCGGACTGCACCGTTCGTCTTCGGGAGAAGGTCACTTGCGACTCCTTGTCTGGTGGGCTTCAGGCACTGCGGATCGAATGCATCGATGCACAGTGACGGGCGATCACACCAGCCCGACGGAGCGAGGTCGATTGGACGATGGTGTCGCCCGATACCTTCGGAGGGGGTATCGACGACATGTCTCTCGATACCAAGGTGCAATTGGCGCGCACTCGAGCGCGTGATGTGATCGAGCTCCCTTCAAGTCTTCACGGACTTCGGATCAACCACGCGACGTCAAAAGGAGTTCCTCATGTACACCGCTCGGACGTTTTTCGGTGCGCTCGCTGGCTGTGCCGTTCTGATCGGCTCTGTCGCTTTCGTCGGTTCCGTCGCCGGTGCGGGGCCGGACAAGTACGGCGTGAAGGTGCCCGGTGGGCTCGGATTCGCCGAGTTCAAGGGGTATGAAACCTGGGAGACCGTCGCCGTCAGCTACAACGGGAAGGCGATCGCGGTGATCCTCGGCAATCCCGCGATGATCAGCGCCTTCAAGGCCGGCATTCCCGACAACGGCAAGCCTGTCCCCGACGGCGCGCGGATGGCGAAGGTCCACTGGGTTCCCAAGATGAACCAGTTCTTCCCCGACGCGACGGTGCCCGGCGTCCAGCACGACGTGGACTTCATGGTGAAGGACAGCAAGCGGTTCCCCGACGGCAACGGGTGGGGCTACGCCGTGTTCCGGTACGACGCCGCGACCGACACCTTCACCCCCGGAACCACGGCCGACACGCCGCCACAGGGCAACGACGCCAAGTGCGGCGTCGCCTGCCACAACCTCGCGAAGAAGCGGGACTACGTCTTCACTGAATACGGACACAAGTGAACGGGCGCAGCGGTACGATGACGTGAATGGCCGATCCGCGCGATCACATCGTCTTCGTCGTCGACGACGACCGCCGGATCTGCGAGGCGCTGTCGGAGCTTCTTGCGAGCTCCGATCTGCACGCCGTCACCTTCCGCTCGGCGGCCGAGTACTTGGCCTTCGCCAAGCCCGACGTCCCGGCTTGCCTGGTGCTGGACGTGCAGCTTCCGGACATCAACGGCCTGGATCTGCAAGGCCGGTTCGCTCAGGGAGGCCTTCCGCCCATCGTCTTCATCACCGGCCACGGAGACCTCCCCTCGTCGGTTCGGGCGATCAAGGCCGGCGCGGTCGACTTCCTGGCCAAGCCGTTCAAGGACGAAGACCTGATGCGCGCCATCCACGCCGGCCTGGCGCTGAGCCGCGAGTCACGGCACAGGGGCGCGGCGCTGGCCGTTCTCCAGCGGCGCCTTTCGTCCCTGACGCCGCGCGAGCGCGAAGTGCTGCCGCTGATCGCGAGCGGCCTGCTCAACAAGCAGGCCGCGGTGGAGCTCGGCATCAGCGAGGTGACGCTGCAGATCCACCGCAGCAAGATCATGCAGAAGATGGAGGCCGGGTCGTTCGCCGAGCTGGTTCGAATGGCCGCGGCGCTCGAGCTGCCGGTGACCCACTCCCGCCATCCGCGGAAGTGACGCCGGTCCGGCACCGGCCGATCAGGCGCCGGCCGGCGCCGGTCCCGTCGCCTGCAGGGTGAACCGGAACACCGCGCCCCGAGGCGTGTTCGGCGTGAACCACAGCCGGCTCTCGTGGGCCTCGACGATCGCCCGGCAGATCGACAGGCCCATTCCCATGCCGTCCGACTTGGTGGTGAACAGGGGGGTGAACATCCGGTCGACGTCCGGCGCCGCGATCCCGGGCCCGGTGTCCGCCACCGACACCATCACCCTGTCGCCCTCGAAGGCCTCGGACCGGATGCTCAGGATCCTCGGCTCGCTCTTCTGGGCCATCGCGTCGACGGCATTCATGATGAGATTGAGCAGCACCTGCTGAAGCTGGACCCGGTTGCCGCTCACCGCCGGCAGTTGCCGGTTCGGCTCCGCCTCGACGAGGATCCGGTGCCTCTGCAGCTCGTTGCCTCCCAGGGAAAGCGCCTCCTGGATCAGCTCGTTGAGGTCGAACGACGTCGTCTCCTTGACGTCGCTCTTGAAGTTGGCGCGGATGCTTCCGACCAGCGATCCCGCACGATGGCCGTCCGCGGCGATCCGCCTGAACGCCTCCTTGGCCCGGTCGAGGTTCGGCGCATCGCGGTCGAGGAAGCGAAAGCCCGCATCGGCGGTCGTCACCATCGCCGTCAACGGCTGCCTCATCTCGTGGGCGATGGAGGCCGCGACCGCGTCGCCGGTCAGGAGCCGCGCCTCGCGCTCGCGGCGCTGGCCGCGCACCGCGCCGAGGAGCCGCGCGTACAGCGTCGTGATCTCGTACAGCAGGACCGTCAGCACGAGGCTGCTCGAGAAGAAGCCGACCACGCGCACCGCATACCAGCCGGTGCTGAAGCGCATCGGCGACGGGTAGTAGCTCAAGGGCACTTCCACCAGGTAGAGGCACATCACGACCATGAGCCAGAGGTCGAGCACCGAACGCCGGCGGAACCAGAGCACGGCGATGGCCGTGACGCAGACCGTGACGATCGGCGCACCCACAAGGTAGGGCCAGTCGGGGCCGAAGCGGGCCGGATCGAGCATGATCCGCGGCACCTCCACCTTGCCGCTCGCGAACAGGAATCCTGCTGCGGCCGCCAGGGCTGTCGTCGAGGCAACGCTCCAGAGAATCGCCGTGCTCGCCTTTCCATGCCAAAGGCGCATCTCGGGACCCTCGTCCTTCGACAAGGCATAGGCGATCACGAACAGCGGGAAGACCGTGTGCCACGTGACGTAGAACCACGCCGCGGTCTGCACGCCGCCGATCAGGGCGCTCGGCGCGAGCACGCCGGGAAACGCGAGGGTGTAGAGCACGACGATGAACGCCGTGAACAGGTAGCCGCTCGCAATGATCAGGACCGAGCGCGAGCGCAGGATGGAGAACTGGGCGTACAGCAGGATCGCCGTCACCGAGTCGGTGACGAACATGGCCGTCGCATAGACCGCGACGAAGGCGCTCATGGTGCCGAGCTGGATGCCCGAGAGCGGCCCCGTGATCAGGTACAGGGCGATCAGGAGGCCGATGACGATGCCGAGCGCGAGCCGCTTCTGCGCTCGACCCGGAGCCAGGTTCGAGAGAACGAACTGCTGTTCCAACGGAACCGCGGCGTCAGGATTGAGCATCGTCGCGTCCCTTCTCGAGGCTGGCCATGCCGCTTCGCGCCAGCCCGATGAGGCCGGGATCGTACGCCCGAAGGCCCGCCGGCGTAAGGCTTGCGACGTCGGGCCGGGCTCGTCGCACCGCGGTGGTGCAACGCTCACTTCCGGGCGCTGCGCAGCGCGTCGCTCACCGCTTCGAGAAGCTCGTGTCCCTGGAAGGGTTTGGTGAACAGGCGCGGCTTGCTTCCGGCGAGCGCAGGCAAGCGTGTCAGCCGATCGGGATAGCCGGTGATGAGGATGATCGGCAACTGCGGGCGCACCGAGTGCACCTCGCGCACCAGCTCGAATCCGTCCATGCCCGGCATGTCCACGTCCGAGATCAGGCAGTCGATCTCCGGAAGGCAACCGCTCTCCAGCAAGGCCGCGGCGGAGGCGAACAGGCGCACGGCGTAGTCCGCCGACTCCAGCAGGTATTCGAGCGATCGCAGGATGCCCTGGTCGTCATCAACCACGGCAACGACGAAGACAGGGGTGCGGACAGTCATGGGAAAGGGCCAGATCCTCGACGGGCACTTTGGCAGAGTCGCCGGTGACCGTATCTAGTAGAAAGATGTGATGGCGCGACAGCGCCGACGGTCCGAGCATGCCGCTTTGCTGGAGGTTCGCCATGACCGAAGTCAAGCCCATCGTGTTCGTCGTTGACGACGATCCCTCGGTGCGTGAATCCCTCGGACTGCTTGTCGAGTCCGCAGGCTGGCAGCCCGAGACCTTCGGCTCGGGGCGGGAGTTCCTGTCGCGGCCGCGGGTGGTGGCGCCGAGCTGCCTGGTGCTCGACATGGTGCTGCCCGACTTCAACGGCTGCGACCTGCAGGCCCTGCTCGCCGACCGCGCCGACATGCCGATCATCTTCGTCTCCGGCCAGGGCGACGTGGCCACGGCGGTGCGCGCGATGAAGGCCGGGGCGGTGGAGTTCTTCACCAAGCCCTTCGCCGACGACGCGATCCTGGGCGCGATCCGCAACGCCATCCACCGGAGCTGCGCCGCGCTGGCCGACGCGGCGGAGACGAATGCGCTGCGCGACAGCTACGCCTTGCTGAGCCCGCGGGAGCGGGAGGTGATGGCGCTCGTCGTCTCCGGCCGGTTGAACAAGCAGGTGGGGGGCGACCTCGGCATCAGCGAGATCACGGTGAAGGCGCACCGCGGCAAGATGATGCGAAAGATGAACGCCGGCTCGATCTGCGACCTGGTGAGGATGGCATCGAGGCTCAGCCTCGGCCTTCGCAGCCACTAGGCCGACGCGAGCGCCCAGACCAGGTCGGCGAACGCCTGCGGCGCCTCCTGCGGCGCGTTGTGGCCGGCGTCGAGCACGAGGTGCTTGCGCGTGCCCGAGAAGAGCGCCGCCTGGGCGAGACCGTCGGTCGGCGGCGCAATGCCGTTCGAGCTGCCGTCCAGGGTGATCGTCGGCACCGTGATCACGGGCCGCGCGGCCAGCCGCCGTTCCAGCTCGTCGAACTCCGGCTGGCCCTGCGCGAGGCTGAGGCGCCAGCGGTAGTTGTGGACGACGATGTCGCAGTAGTCGGGGTTGTCGAACGATTCCGCGCTGCGGTTGAACGTCGCTTCGTCGTAGTTCCACTTCGGCGAGTTCGCCGTCCAGAGCATCCGCGCGATGTCGTTCCGGTTCGCCATCAGGCCGGCGCGTCCCCGCTCGGTGGCGAAGTAGAACTGATACCACCAGTCGTGCTCCGCCTTGGCGGGCAGCGGCATCCGGTTGGCGGCGAGGCTGGTGATGATGTAGCCGCCTGCCGAGAGCAGCCCGCGGCAGCGCTGCGGCCAGAGCGCGGCGAGGACGCAGGCGGTGCGGGCGCCCCAGTCGTAGCCGGCCATCACCGCGCGCTCGATGCGGAGCGCGTCGAGCAGGCCGATCTGGTCGAGCGCCACGACCGCCTGCTGCGCGTTGCGCGGCGTCGCGATGTCGAGGAAGCGGGTCGTGCCGTGGCCGCGCAGGTGCGGCACGATCACGCGACAGCCACGCGCGGCGAGCAGCGGCGCCACGTCGACGTAGCTGTGGATGTCGTACGGGTAGCCGTGCATCAGCAGCACCGGAATCCCGTTGGCCGGCCCCGCCTCGTAGTAGCCGATGCTCAGATCGCCGACCCGGACCTGCCTGATCGGCTCCAGCTTCGCCAGGGCACCCGCGGATCCGGCGACGGCCTTTCCCGGCGGCACGCGCTCGGCCGCGCGGGCAGCGGCGGCAAAGCCCAGCCCCGCAGCGGCGACACCCGCGCCCGCTCCCGCCAGAAAGCTGCGGCGTCGGCGGTTGGGTTCTTCGGGCATGTCGTTCCTTTCGATCGCGCCCGGGGGGTCACCGTCGATCAGACTGCAAGCACGAGGCTCGAGCCATTGGACGAAGGTCTCGGTCGATACCTTGGTGTCGGCGGCCGATGCCGACACCATCGTCCAATGGCGGCGGGCCGGCGCGCCGGCTCCAATAACGCGTGGCAGGGGACCTCCTGCCGTCTCGAGCGAGGACGATTCATCGTGGGCACAGCCAGACACCTGCTCGCCGGACTGCTTGCCGGCGCCATCGGCCTTCCGGGCGGGGCCTCGGCCCAGGACGGGAAGCTCCCGGCCGCTTCGCCCCTGCCCATCGAGGGGGAGATGCCCTCGCTCGCCGGCGCGGGCCTGTGGCTCAACACGCCGCCGCTCACCACGGCGGGCCTGCGCGGAAAGGTCGTCCTCGTCGACTTCTGGACCTATTCCTGCATCAACTGGCTGCGCACGCTGCCGCACGTGCGCGCGTGGGCCGACAGGTACAAGGGCCAGGGCCTGGTGGTGATCGGCGTTCATTCGCCGGAGTTCGCGTTCGAGAAGAACGTCGACAACATTCGCCAGGCCGTGAAGGACATGCGGGTGGACTACCCGGTGGCCGTCGACAGCGAGCACACGGTCTGGCGGGCGTTCGGCAACCAGTACTGGCCGGCGATCTACCTCGTCGATGCCCAGGGGCGCATCCGCCACCATCACTTCGGGGAAGGCGGCTACGAGCGCATCGAACGGGTGATCCAGCAACTCCTGGCCGAGGCCGGACTCGGCGCGGGCGACGGCAAGCTGGTGACCGCGGACGCCCGCGGCGCGGAGATCGCGGCCGACTGGGAGCACCTGCGGTCCCCGGAAACCTACATCGGCCGGGCGCGTGCCGAGCGATTTGCCTCGCGCGGCGGCGGCACGCCGGGAAAGCCCGCCGTCCACGCGTTCCCCGAGCGCTTCAGGCTCAACGACTGGGCCCTCTCTGGCGACTGGACGAGGCAAGGGGAGTTCGCCGCGCTGAACGCGCCGGGCGGGCGAATCGCTTATCGCTTTTATGCCCGCGACCTTCACCTCGTGATGGGTCCGGCGGCCCGGGGAACCGCGGTGCGGTTTCGCGTGCTCATCGACGGGCAAGCGCCCCGCGGCGACCACGGCATCGATGTCGATGAACAGGGCATGGGCAGCGTGACCGCGCAGCGCCTCTACCAGCTGGTGCGCCAGAAGGGACGGATCGCCGAGCGCCAGTTCGAGATCGAGTTCCTCGACCCGGGCGTGGAGGCCTTCGTGTTCACTTTCGGCTGACGACGACCCCGGGGACACCGCCGGCGACATAGCATTCGCCGATGTACGACCACAATCAGACGCTCGTTCCCGACTCGTTCCTGGCGCTCTACGTGCGCCACGGCCGGCCGCTCCTCGAACGCAAGGAGATGGAGGCGCGCTACGAGAGCGCCGAGCTGCTCGCGGAGCAGATCGCGGCGGTGGTGGCGAGCATTCCGGCCGACGACGCGGCGGAACAACGCGAGGCCTTGCGCGCCGTGAAGGCCAGCCTGCTGGCCGATCTGCTCGCGGAGCGCGAGCCCGAGGCGACCTGGGTGGTCACGCGGGCGGCCGAGATCTGCGAATGGGCACCGCCCGAGCTTTGAGAATGGGGCGAGCAGAGGGGGCGGGCAGTCCGCCGGCCCGGTCAGTCTGCTGCCACGGTCGGCGCCAACGCGTAGGCGATCGCCTGGTCGAGCGACCAGGCCCGGCCCTCGCGCCAGGCGAGGTCGAAGGCCGCGTCGTCCTGCAGCACCGCACGTGCTGCGGCAACGCGGGCATCGCCGGCCAGCTCGCCTGGCCCCGCGGGCGAGCCCATCTCTTCGCGCAGCCGTTCCGCCGCGCCCCAGAGTCGCGCCGCGGCGGGTGGGCTGCCGAGCGCGCCGGCGACCGCCGCCAGTTCGTCCAGCGAGTAGACGATGCGCACCTTGTGGCCCAGCCCTCGCAGGATCGCCAGGCTCTCCGCGAAGCATGCGCGGGCCGATCCGAGGTCGCCTGCCTTGCGGGCCACGTCGCCCAGGAGGTGCAAGCTGATCGCGATGCCGTCCTTGTCCTCCAGCTGGCGCAGCATGGCGAGCGAGTCCTCGAACAGAATCCGCGCGGACACGAGATCCTGCCGGTCCAGCGCGACCATGCCCAGGTTCCCCAGCGAGCGCGCGATGCCGTTGCGGTTGCCCAGCTCGCGAGCGATCGCCAGGCTCTCCTCGTGCAGCTCGCGGGCGGCCCCGAGATCGCCCCGGTCGGCCGCCAGCATGCCCAGGTTGTTGAGCGAGATCGCGGCTCCCCGGCGGTCGCCCAGCGCACGGCGCACGGCCAGGCTCTGCGTATGTTGCTCGCGCGCGGCAGCGTGGTCGTGCTGGTGATAGGCGAGCACGCCGGCCGCGTTGAGCGCGTCCGCACGCTCGCGCGTCGGCACCTCGGCGGTCATCTGCAGGACGCGTGCGCAGCACGCACGCCCTTCCGACAAATGACCGCGCATCAGCCAGAACCGTTGCAGCGCGGCGCACAGCCGGAGGCCGTTCGTCGCTGCCGCCGGCGTCGATGCAACCAGGCTCCACTCCAGCGCCGCCCGCAGATTGTCGTGCTCCTCCTCGAGGTCGCGCAGCCAGCGCATCTGCTCAGCCCCCTGCAGCCCGGCCGCGGCCTGCTCGGCCTGCTGCAGGTAGCACTCCAGATGTCGGCCCCGAACTGTCTCGCCGTTCATCTGTTCCAGCAGTCGCTCGCGGGCATACTGGCGCACCGTTTCGAGCAGCCGGTAGCGCGTGTGATCGTCGCGCTCCTCGGCCAGCACGAGGCTCTTGTCGCACAGCGATGCCAGCAGATCCGGCACATCGTGCAGCTGCACGCCCTCGCCGGCGCAGACTTGCGCCGCGGCGGCTTCGGTCCAGCCTTCGGCAAAGACCGACAGCCTCTGCAGCGCGAGCCGTTCCGGCTCCTGCAGCAGGTCGTAGCTCCAGTCGATTAGCGAGCGCAGGGTCTGCTGGCGCGGCAGGGCCGTGCGCGAACCGCCCGTCAGCAGGAGGAAGCGCTGGTCGAGCCGGCGGTTGATCTCTTCGGCCGACAGCGACCGCATGCGGGCCGCTGCGAGCTCGATGGCCAGCGGTATGCCGTCCAGCCGGCGGCAGATGGAAGCGATCGACGGTGCGTTCCTGTCGGTGAGCCGGAAGTCCGGGCGCACGAGCGCGACCCGATCGACGAAGAGCTGCACCGCCTCGGACTGAGCGATGGACTCGGGGGTGGCCTTCCGATCCGGTTCGGGCAGCGCGAGCGAAGGCACGCGAAACACCTGCTCCCCGCCGATGCCGAGCGCTTCGCGGCTGCTTGCCAGCATCTTCAACTGCGGGCAAGCCCGCAACAACGCTTCGGCCAGTGGCGCGCAGGCGTCGAGCAGGTGTTCGCAGTTGTCAAGCAGGAGCAGCGCCCGCCGGTCCTTGAGATGTTCGGCAAGCGTCTGCGTGATCGGCGTGCCCGGTACCTCCTTCAATCCCAGCACGGTTGCCACGGTCTGCGGCACGAGCTTCGGATCGGCGAGCGGCGCGAGCTCGACGACCCACGCACCATCGGGAAATTCGCCCAGCACGGCGCCCGCCAGCTGCAGGAGGAGGCGCGTCTTGCCGACGCCGCCGCTACCGTACAGCGTCAGCAGCCGCGCCTGTGACAGCCGCTGCAACAGCTCGTCGAGTTCACGCGCACGGCCGACGAACGACGCCACCTGCTCCGGCAGGTTGTTGTCGATCTGCCGGATCGGTACCCACAACGAGTCCTTGCGGGCGACGCGATACACCTTCGCGCTATCTTCCGGCGGCGCGAAGACCCTATCCGCAGTGCCCACCTCGAACAGCTCGATCGGTTCGGCAAAGCCCTTCATGCGCCAGTGCCCGTGCGACTGCACCCGCAACGGCGTGTCCCCGAGCGCAGCCAGGGCCTCGCGCGTGAGCAGCGTCTGGCCGCCCCGCGCAAGCGACATCACCCGCGCGGCGGCCGCCTTGGCCACACCCTCGACTTCGATCGGCTTGGCACCCAGCGCGACATCGGAAGGGCTGTTCTCGCGCAGCGTGACGGGGCCGACGTGCAATCCGGCGCGGGCCCTGAGCGGCAAGGGGAGCCGGCTCAGCGCCAGCTGGTACGCCAGTGCATAGCCCACCGCGTCTGCGGCCGCATCGAACAGCAGCAACATGCCATCGGTCTTGTCGATCTCGCGCCCATGCCAGACAGGCAGGAGATCACGCGCGGCGCGGTCATGAGCGACCCACAGCCTGGCCATCTCCGCATCGCCGACGCGCAGCGTCAACTGGGTGCTGTCGACAACATCGGTCAGGAGCAGTGCGCGCAGATGGCTCATCGAAACATGTTCGGCACGGCAGAGATCGCACGGCCCCATTCAGGGGGCGGCGTTGCGGGAAGTCTCGATGAACGTGTGCGACAACGCAAGCGACCGGGCGGGGATCGCTGGCGGGCGCAAGCGCTTGCCGGGGCCAATGGCGCGGCGCGACGAAGCCTCCGCTGGTCACCGGTGCACGTTTCGGGCACCATCGTCCACCCTCCGGAAAGGCCGAGCGATGACCACACCGCCTCCTGTCGTCGACATGCGCGATCCGGCGTTCCGCAGCGACCCGCATCCGGTGCTGCACGCGGTGCGCGCGCGCGGCCGCGCCGAGCGCGACGTGGTGGGCATCTGGCTCGCCACGCACCACGCCGATTGCAGCGCGGGCCTGCGCAGCAGCCAGCTCAGCCGCGAGGTGACGCGCACGCCCGGCTACGCACAGCTGCGCCCGTTCGTCGCCGATTCGACGCTGGAGCGCGCCTGCGAGCGCTGGATGCTGTTCAACGACCCTCCCGTGCACACGCGGCTGCGGCGGCTCGTCAACGCCGCCTTCAAGCCGGCGGTGGTGAAGGCGCTGCGTGCGCGGGTGGAAGCCATCACCGCCGAACTGCTGGCAGCGCTGCCGAGCGAAGACGGCGCCACCTTCGACCTGATGCCGACGCTGGCGCAGCCGCTGCCGGTGCGCGTGATCTGCGAAGTGATGGGCCTGCCGGCCGAAGACTTCGCGCAGACCAAGCAATGGGCCGACGCGCTGGCCGTGATCGTCGAGCCGATCCTGCGGCGCGCCGAGCGCCAGGCCGCCGATCACGCCGCCATCGAGATGGTCAAGTACCTGCGCGCGCACATCGCCCGCCATCGCGCCAGCGGCGAGCGCGACGATCTGCTCGGCACGCTGGTGGCGGCGCACGACGCCGACGCCGACGACGACGTCGCGTCGCTGAGCGAAGACGAGCTGCTGGGCAACCTGATCCTGCTGTTCGTGGCCGGCCACGAGACCACCACCAACCTGCTGGGCAACGGCCTGCTGACGCTGCTGCGCCACCCCGAGGCGCTGGCGCAGCTGCGCGCCGACCCGGAGAAGCTGCTGCCCGGCGCGGTGGACGAGATGCTGCGCTTCGAGAGCTCGGTGAACATGGTGGCGCGCCACGCGGTGGCGCCCTATGCCATCGGCGACACGGTGGTGCCCGCGGGCGACGTTGTCTTCTTCATGACCGGCGCGGCGAATCGCGACCCGGCGGTGTTTGCCGAGCCGGATCGGTTCGATATCACGCGCAGCCCGAATCCGCATCTGGCGTTCGGGGCGGGGATTCACTACTGCGTGGGGGCGCCACTGGCGAGGATGGAGGCGGAGGTGGCGTTTGGGCAGCTGCTGGAGCAACGGCCCGAGTTGGCACTGGCGCAGCCGGACGAAGGGCCGGCTTGGCGCAAGTTGATCAACTTGCGTGGGCTGGAGACGCTACCGCTCCGGAGTGCCGGGCGCAGCTTCGTCGACGCAGCCGCGTAGGCGGCGCGCGAGTTGGATATCGACCGCTATCGGCCGCACGCGGGCGTCTGCTTTGCGGCATCGCAGGCACCGCAATTTGAGACTTCTCGGGCACGAAAGCCTCTCGAAGACCGATTCAGCCGCTCTGATTTGTCGATAGCAAGACTTGACCTGTCAGCCAGTGTCATCCCAACTCGATTCGTCTCACGATCAGTGAAGACCTATCGCGAGTCTGCGGTGGGAAGTGTTCATTTGAGCTGCACCTTGACGCCATCCTGTTGCACGGTGATGTCACCGATCTCGTAGACCTTGCTGCCCACCGTCAGGTCCTTAGCATCGAAGGTATGAAGCGCTTGGTCGCGCAGCAGCTCCTGCGCGACCACCGCGCCGATCTGCCGCAGCCGCTCGGCATCCCGTCCGCTCAGGCCTTGCATCTCGATGCGGTCGGCGCGCGGCTGGACTAGTCGCACTGCGCGGGCCGGCACGTCGTAACGCAGGGCGCTGCTGACCGAAACCAGGCCTTCCACACCTGCCGGGCGCAGCAGTGGGCTGGCAATGCTCAGCAGGGCGGTGACGCCCAGGCGATTGTTCGCCGGATCGAGGCCGAGCTGCGGATCGCGCAAGGTCACGGTGAAGAGTTCCGCATACCGTTGCTGCAGTGGAAATCGCTTGGCCATCTCGGCCTGCAGCTCGGACCGGGTCGCGGTGTATTCGCTCAGGAAGAAATCGAAGCCGGCCAGCGCCAATGTCGGGATCTGCAGCGTGGCTGCGCCCCCTATCAGGCGCAACAGGCTGCGGCGGGACAAGGCGGTGTCGGGCGGGCGCTGGCGCATAGCGATTAAAGCTTGCCACAAACGCCTCCGCGTCCAAGAGCGCTCATGCGCGCCGGCACGCCTAGGGTGGGGACTGCGCGCAAGGTACCGAAGTCGGCTGCAGACTGGAAGTAGCGAAGTAGCCGCCACATCGACCTGTCGTCACGTCAACGCGAGGGCGTCAGGATGCAGTTATCTCCACTTGGGGGAAGGCGACTGAGTTCGGCCATCTGCAGTCGCTCCCGGCCGGCGGCTTACAGGCAGCCAATAACATCGCTGCGATCCTGCTCGCACCGACAATGCGGTTCGCGCGGGCACCGCGTGGCATTAGACGGGGCCGACCCATGACCTTTCCTCCCGCCAATTTCGAACCCTCCATCGACCCCACGGCCGATCAGGTGCGCGCATTGCGCGATACCGGCCCCGACGGCCCAGTGGTGATGCTCAATCTTCTG
>Ga0163161_10002058_pt1 | contig 14577 bp, 12 predicted proteins | sample S45metaG_FD_129847 | JGI IMG/M metagenome (GOLD analysis project Ga0163161, IMG submission 129847) | Switchgrass rhizosphere microbial communities from Kellogg Biological Station, Michigan, USA - S4-5 metaG | ecosystem: Host-associated > Plants > Roots > Rhizosphere > Soil | place: USA... | reverse complement strand
GCGACGGCGGTGATCCTGCAAACCCTGGTCGAGTTGGTGGGCGAGTTGATCTACGTGCGCCTGATCCCGAGGCTGGTGTGGCCTGCAGGTCGGTGAAACGTGAATGTTCAGGTTTGTTCAGGTGCTATTAGGGATACGTTCGGCACCCTAGGTCGGCGTTCCCTACCTGACAGGCCAACCCATGGATCACTGCAACCGTTTCCGCCTGGAGTCCCTGGGCATTTTCCTGTTCGCGCTGTTGCTGTTCACGCTGGGTATCTGGGACCAGCAGCCCCAGGGCTTTGACGGTCGCTGGGCGCTGTTCCTGCAGGAAATGTTTCGCCATGGCGCGAGTCTTTTCCCCACTACCTATGGGCAGCCTTACGCGGACTACCCTGGTACCGCGACCTTCTTCAGTTACGTATTTGCCCGGTTGTTCGGTGCGCCCAACCATTTGGCCAATGTGCTGCCCACTGCCCTTGCATCCGCCGGGGTCGTAGCCTTGATCTATCGCTTGCTGGTCCCGGCGAGTCGCCCGTGGGCGTTGCTCACGGTGCTGCTGACGTTGCTCACCACCCAATTGCTCGAGAAGTCCCGCTCGGTATGCCTGGACCAGATGGTGGCGGTGCTGTGTGTCGGCAGTTTCTACCTGCTGCACAGTGGTGAGCGCCTGGGTTCGCGGTTCAGGCAACTTGCGGTGTTCCCGCTGTTCATCCTGGGTTTCGCGATACGCGGCCCGCTGGGCTTGATCGAAGTCTGCGGCGTGGTGTGCGTGTATTGGGCGCTGGGCAGGCCTGGAGCGCGGGTCAGGCAGGTGTTGATCCACGGCATCGTCGGCCTGGTGTTGCTGGCGGCCTGTTGGTGGCTGTTGGTGAAGCTGGCGCGTATCAGCGGCGGCGATGGGTTTGCCGATGAAGTGTTCAAGATGCAAGTGGGCGGGCGCCTTGATGAAAGCGGCGAGCCGTTCTATTTCTACTTCCAGCTGAGCCTGTACCGTTACTTCCCCGTGGTGCCGCTGGCGTTGGTCACATTGGTTGCGCTGCGTCATCGTTGGGCGGAGCGGTTTGATGACCCGGTGCAATTGGTGGTGCGGCTCGGTGCCTGTGGGTTGATGATCCTGCTGGGCTTGTCGGTGCCGCATTTCAAGCGTGCCTATTACATCCTGCCCATGGTGCCGATGTTTGCGGCTGTCGCGGCCTATGGGCTGTTTCAGGCGCAAGGCTGGCTTTCGGGCGTGCGCAGGGGCTACGAGTGGCTTGTCGCGGCGCTGCCGGCGCTGTGCGTGGTTGCCGTGTTTGTCTGTCGGCATGGGTGGCAGAAGCACGGTTACTGGCCTGACGTCTCGTTGCCGCTGTTGGTGGGGGCGCTGGTGCTCCTGCAAGTGGCGGCCGTGCTTGCCTGGCGGCGAACGGGGCGGCTGGTGTGGCTCAGCGCGTTTGCGCTGGGCGCGCAATGGCTGGTGCTGGTGACGGTCGTGGAGCCTGCCAAGGACCTGCAGTTCGACACCCGGCAGTTTGTCGGCCAGGTGGAGGCGCTTCGTGTATCGCAGCCCGGGCAACTGGTATTCCTGAACCTCGGCAGGGACACATGGGCGGTGCGCTACATGATGAATCTGGACCATGACGAGCAACCGCTGTTTGTCGGTGCTGCAGATGTTGAACGATTGAGCGCGTTACCGCGACCGTCGTGGGTCATTGTGGCGCGCAAGGAAACCGCGTTGCTCAAGGGCACGCCTCTGGAGCATCAGGCGCCAAGTTTTGAAGGACGTTTGAATGACAACCCACTGATGGTGTTTCGGCTGGAATGAATCAGCCGCCTCATCTCAAAATCGCGACTTGGATCACTCAAATTGCAGACAATAAAAAACCCGCACTAGGCGGGTTTCTTATGTGTTTCAGATGACGTTTGCACCACCTGAAACTAATGAGTGGTGCCAGAGACGGAATCTAACTTATAGCATAAGCTTCTGTATTTACTTGATAAATTTTCGGTTTGGATATTGATCTACTCACAAATCTACTCGCTTTTTTAGAGTCTGCTCCGTTTTCCCGCCGTTTTTTACGTGCCACTGCCAGAGATATTTAGCAGTAATGTTGGTCGGACAGACGGTATCAAGACAGTGGTCTAGGAACTCTGAATCGCCCCGGACTCCTAGACACCTTGCAAGCTCATCGCTGCCTCACCCTTTCATTGCGTCGGTTGTAGCTTTTATGATCTCTTTTGCCGCCTCGACACTGATCGGAAGTGGTGCCTGAATGTCGTCCTGCTCAGGCTTCGGTCGGTGATGGAAGTATCTCAGTAACGCTATGAGCAGCAAGGTTGGCACAGTTGAGAGTGACACGATGATAGGGATGTCACCTGTGGTGTGAGGCCTCACCGAACTGAAGAAATACCAAGCGCCGACCGTCACTCGGATGTTGCCGAAGAAGACGAAACCCAGCAGGGACAAGTAGAAAATAATGATCAGGCAAACCGTGACGTTGGTCAGGCGCTTTTCCCAGCGGAAGCGCCAAGCTTCCTTCCTCAGGAAGTCTCCGATCAAACCAGGATTTTCTGCTTCGCCACTAGCGAGGTCATCACTAGCATCAGTCATAAAAGCCCAATCGCTTTAAGCCTGAACTCCATTGCAGCAGTCGAAACTCCAAAGGTATTCGCCAGCTTGGATAAATCAGTCACTCGCTGCTCGAGCACCATGTGCTTTACAAGCGCAGCAGGCATAAGCAAGGCGGCGGCGAATCTATTTGCCGCGACCTCTTTTGGGTCTCGCGAGCGAGCGCTGAACTGCTCAGAGGTGTCACGTGGAGCATCCAAGTCACCATGGACGTGATGACCGATCTCATGAGCAATTGTGAACCGCTGCCTTACTGGGGCATCGAGCATATTGTAAGTAATCAACGGTGAGCCGTTACGGTACATGTAATGGCCGCTTTCTGTGGAAATCCCACCGTCGAAAGGATTACTCATCCGCACTTCTATCCCCATAGCCTGGGCGATAGATTGAGGGTTCACCGGAAGACGGCCATCCCAGTGCGCTGAAAGGACGTCGTTTGCAGTGCGATACTCCATGCGGCCTCCTTTTATTTGCGTGGATTCGTATATCAAAAATGAGGCGCGATTCTGCACAAGTCAAGGTTAATCGTCAAATTTATGTTGACAGGTCGTGCCATTCTTGTTCCTGAAAAAATCAAAGCAACTACTGTACCAATATACAGGCAAGCAATAAGCCTAGCTTCGACTCCATTCGAGAAAACGAAAGCGTAGCAGCACAACTCAATCGTGATCGTTCATGGGGTGTTTCCCCAAGAAGGCGTCCGGCGTCCGGCTTCGGGCTGGGGGATTTCTGTGTTTTCGCAAGTCAATTTTTAGATTAAGTATTTGTTTTTTAAGGACTTATAGTTTTTTTGTGAATTTTTACAACGAAATTCTAAATATCTTTAAATGTCATCTTTACACGTCAAATTTCTTCAAATATATTCATTTTGCCTTGACGGCAAATAACTATATTTGAGGTGGTTTGAAATGACTGATGACTTGATTGATCGCATTGCAGCAGGGACTACTACTCTGTTGAGCGCCGAGGACATTTGCGAGCGGCTCGCGATTTCGCGTTCGACATTTGATCGCTGGGTAAAAAACGGATCGTCCCGCGCCACCTTTGGCTCGGAAAATTTGATGCAGAACGTGGTTAGTGCTGCCCCTAAAAAGCCTTCACTTTTTGATAAAGGGGTGTTCGGTGGTGCCGCTGAGTCAGCTACTACCTTCCCGCCCGCGGACATCCGTATCGGGGGAAGCCCGCGTTGGGACATCGAAACTTTCAAAAAATGGCTGAAGTCGAACCTCAACAAAGTGGTCTAACTTGGCTCTTGGAGGCAGCATTATCGAGCAGTGCGTAGTCCTCACTCAAATTATGCGGCCGCAGGAGCGTGGCCGCGTGGTCACTCAAAAAAGCAAAGTGGCGCTGAAGCGCTGAGGAGTCGTTAAAGCATGGCGCATGCTTTGCGCCTGAGAGTCAGCGATAGCACCATTGCAGAACACTATTTCCAACATCTGGGATCTATAAGTGGCCACCCAATAGCGGGTTCTGCACCGGATAGAAGCGACCCTATTAAGCCTGCTCGCGAAGTTCTCTGGAGGCTCAATCGCCCACCTGCTCCGTATCTAGTAATCGCCCACATTTGCTCCGTGCCAAAGTCGAGTACCACAGTACGGTGGGCGCTTAACCAGACCTCCCGCGCTTTCTTCCAAGCCCAGCAGTGATGCCCTTCGTAGTTCCCACTCATGAGATCACCGAGTTCGCGAGCTGGATAGCAGCGATGCAAGGCTCCAGGATTGGCCGCGAGATCACTACGCCGAAAGTACATGAGACCGCTACCATCGAAGCTCGGTGGCGAACGCCATTTGATCCATTGGGAGTAGATCGGCAAAGCCAGTTCAAACTCTTGTATAGCTGGATGATCTGGCGGTGGCAAAGCATCTCCTATCTGTATGTGCTCCTTGAACTTTTCTCCGTTCACAATCCAAACCATTTTCTTGCCATAGAACTGCTCACGGCTGGACATCTCTTCGATGCTCATCGGTGAGTTCTGAAGCTCAATAACCGTGCCATCAGGCCGTTTCACGTCCGCGACATGCTTCTCGCCGGCGTCGTCGAAGGCAATGACCTCCTGCCACGCGAACGGAAATAGTGCTTTCCAAGCGCGATGCCATGGGCCTTCATTTTCCATCCAAGGGTCGCAATGCCGACGGCCAGCATGAGCCCAGTGCCAACGAACAATAGGGCCGCATTTAGCCTGCGCAGGCGCTCCGCACAAGGGACACAAGCCTTTCAGGCGTGGTGCCGGCGCGGCGCGATCCCCGTCTACAAGAGCTACTTCCATAGATGGCATGGGCATCTTCCTCAATAACATTGACCGAATGTAGCGGCATCAATTCTGGTTCTTCTGAAATCGCCTGAGGTATCCGTGTTGGATCAGCCCACTTCGGGCTTGGATCGGCTTATTGTGTTGGTGTTCTCAAGGTATTAGTTTTGAGCATGTTTAAGAATTGCTCCGGACTCAATATCTAAAGTAGTTTTTATTTTGGATTTGTCTGTATTTAAATACGCGGAGTGTGTGTCCAGTTCTTGAACAGACCATCCACCATAAAAATAAATTTCTATAGTGCCTTGCAGGCTTACAAAGAAATTTTCAGCTAGGTCACATATTCCATCTCCGTTCATGCTGGAGTTGTCGATGTGTTTTATTCGCTGGTTGGATAGTTGCATATAGTCCATGTAGGAGGCGCAATAGTGAATTGATGCAATCGTTATTATCTCTATATCCAGCGAGTAGTGGCCTTCCTCAATATAGGTTGGGTTGCTATATTTGATGTCTTCGACGTTATTCGATTGGGCATAATTTATAGATACACCGAATGAGTCAATGTCTAGGTTGTTTATGCCGTCAATCTGCTGCTCTTCGATATAGACATCCTTCAGAGGCTCATCTTCAGAGGTTAGATATTCTGTAAGCCTGTCGGTAAATATTTCGCCTGCCAAATAATCTTTAAGTTCTTCTACGTTTTTAAGTAGTCCATCAATTTTTGTATTTATTGCCTGAAGTTCGTCTCGTTGAAAGAAGTCCTTCAAGGAATCTGATAGTGTGATGTTTGGTATCGTTTCAAGATGCTTTTTGAATGCTGTGTCTTTAATGGCTATGTAAATTGTGTCGTGCTGTTTTGCGAGAGTTTCGATGCATTGGTTTACAAAAGCATCTGGAAAGTCCTCTCGGTTTTTCGCTTTTCTGAATGCACCTGTGCCGCTGAAATAACTATCAATGATGCTATCCAGTGCTGCGGGATCTGATTTCAGTTCAACTGTCTTGGCTTCCTTTGCCCAGTTATCAAACTGAGCCCGTAGTGCAGCCGATACACTGTCGGTCATAGAAGTAAGGTTTTTATCTAGCTCGGAGAGATTCTCGCGCAGCGGGTCGTCCTTTAGTAGTTTTTTTGAGATATCTAAAAGAGCATTTTTTGCCTCCGTGAATTTGTCTTGACTTTCCATTGTTCTTTTTGAAATGAATTCGCGTTTAACGATTTCTGGGACGTAAATTGTCAGTTCGTCAGAGTTTGAAAGTTTTGAGAGAAGTTGCATGTTTCTTGATTCTAACCCCTCTTGATGCAAGATGTTTGTGTCTAATACTATATGGATCATTAGTCTTACCTGGACGCTGTTCTGTTGGTTTTTAGTGTTTGGTGTTAGCTTTTAAGTTTGGCTGCGAGTTTTCAACTGGTTTGATGTGGGCAATGGGACAACTCTTTCCCATCATCGGCTATTGAATAGCCGCATTCATATTCGGTGATCACAATCTCTGCTTCTTGTTCGCCGTGTACACCACCATAGATAGTGTGTGAGTGGCGACCGGCCAGCGGGGCTCCGCATTTTGGACAGACTAAGTCGCTTTCATGAAGAAGTTCGGACAGGGTGCCAAGTTTGTCCTGAATCCCTCGAAGCTCTTCTTCCTTCAGATCAATCTCTTTACGGTGTATGTCCCCGTCGGTTTTGAGGCGGACAATTTCATCCTGGGTGACTTTGATCCGTTCATTAAGGGCCGATGCTAATGCATCGGGTGTCTGGGTTTTTAGCGCTGCAATCTGTTCGTCTTTATCAATCAAGCGCTCTTTGAGTAATTGAATTACTGCATCTTTCTGTTGCACCAAAACCCGGTACAGCACAAACAGCGTGATGATGAAGCCGATAATTGAAACGATCTGCGTGTAGAAAATCACTTCTGTGGTCATGATCATATTCCTTGGCATCAGTGCCTGCGGACGAAGCTTACATCCGTCAAACGGCTTTGGCATGGCTTGCCTGATTAGGGCCGCTTTTTCCCCTCTCACTAGATCGAGCACTCTCTGGAATTGTTGACGAGGCTGGTGCTGACCAAGCTAAGCGAATGGCCGCAAAGCATTGTCCTATGTGGCTTTCAGCGTTCCAGTTACTGGTGTCGCCGGAGAGATCCGTCAAGACCTGTCTAAAATTCTGTCAAGGCTGGTCATGGTTTTGGAGTGAGCCTCGGCAGATCATCACGCATTGCCCAGACTGTCAGCTCTGCAATACCCTGGCGAATGAGCGCCAGGTTCTCGTCGAGCGTATCCAGCGCGCCGCGTACGTTGTTGGCAATGTCTGCCGATCCGCGCTGTCCGACCCTGTTGGAAAGCTCCTCCATCGCGGCGCCTATAGCGAGTTGATTCTGATTGAGGCGATCAAACAAGCTGGCGATCAGTTTGGTGTTCGTCATGGTGGCCCTCCGTGTCTTGAGGAAGCGCCGGCGCTTGGATAACGGCCGGGTTCGTGCCTTATCGGTGTCATTGTTTATGGCTCCATTCCGGCAGGTGCAAACGCCTTGAGTCTTTGATCGCTAGAAAAAGCTTAATCGCTTCGCACCGTTGCAGTCGCTGGAAGAGTAACGGTCAGCCTGGCGCAGCGAGCGTCCATGGTTAATAGGTGCCAGGCTGGCCGGCCGGACACTAGGTCGCGGTTGTGAAACTCTAGTTCTAGATCCTTGCCGGTGCTGGCCGATACGATGGGAGGGCTGAGTCGAGATCGCTTATTCGGTGGCCATTTAGAAGATTTGGGGGAAAACTTGCAGCGTGACCATCAGACCTTCTGAAGATCTTCGTAGGTAACGGAAATGGATCAAGATCGCGTGCACAGAGATACCCTCTACTCCGAAGTGTGGGCTACGCCTATGGTTTCCCTCGCTCCCAAATATGGAGTTTCTGCGGTGTTCCTATCGCGGGTCTGTGCCCGCCTTAACATACCTTGTCCACCACGAGGTTACTGGGCCAAGAAGCACTCGGGACAGAGGCCAAAGATTCCGCCTTTGCCCGCGCCTACGATCGCCGTTCCTACCGAGTGGAGAAGGGGGGATCAGCTACCCAGCATAACTAGACCTGAACCCGCTATGCCTAACCCGAAGAAGGCCAGCGCCCAAAGTGCAATGTTGATGGGGTCGCTGAGCTCATTCACGAGCGGGAGAGTCGCTGGCGACGGCTATCTCAAGCCCGCGAAACGAAATCTTCCCGACCTCATAGTTACAGAACCATCTCTCCATAGGGCGGCTTCGGTTCTACAGAAACTAGCTAACCGATTTCGTGATTCCAACTGTCGAGTCTCAGTTGCATGCAGTGAAGGCAGTTATACACGCAAGGTGCTAGGGGCGGAGGAGGGCCGGTTGAAGAGATCGGTCTTTGAAACAAACATCTGGTCACCGGCTCGACCGACATTAGTCTTCATTGGTGAGGTAGCTATCGGGCTGACCATCTACGAGCAAACGGTCGAAATGGAGATGGTTTACCTCGATGGTCAGCACTTACCGGTCAAGGAGGCCAAAAAGATCAAGCCCGGGCTTTGGGACAGGAAGTCTGGAACATTTTATCGCAGGAGCCTTCAGCGCGTTGCCTCCAAGCGATTGTGCTTAAGGGCTTACAGTCCACATCCACGGGTCAGCTGGGAATATACCTGGACGGAGGGCAAAATAAGTCTGCTGAGACAGTTTGACGACATCATTGCCTTTCTACTGGATAGGGAAAAGAGCTTAGCGCATGAGGTTGAAGAGGCTGATTTGCAAGCGGTCGCAGAGCGGGCGCGATGGGAAGCTGAGCGCGCGTTAGCTAGCGCGCAATTCGAGCGTTCTCTCATCATGCGGTCACGTGAAGAGTCTCTAAAAAATCTGCTTCAAATCATTGAAGCGTGGAGTCATGAAAAGAAGCTTCAAGAGTTCTTCGACGAAATTGCTGCTCGATCAGTCGATATGAATAACGAGGATCGAGAGAAACTTTCGGCCAAGGCTCATAAGGCAAAAGACCTTCTTGGCGGCTCTGACATTGTTGAGGCACTGATGTTATGGGAGTCTCCACCACCGAAACCAGCAGATTAGAAAAACGCCGGAGACAGCGCTTCTCTTTGTCGGACTATGCATTCGGCCTGTGGTCGAGCGGTTGCGACTGAAGGTGCTAGCGACTTCGGGCGTGGTATCTAAGCAGTCTGACAGCTGCACGATGAAGGGTTTGATATCTGGAGTAAGCCCCGTCTTGGTTCGACGAGAATTGGCGGAAACGTTGTTTTCATTGCTCATCTCCCTTTCGCTCAGTAGGACGATCCCAGGTCGCGTGACCACGTGTGACTTGGTGTGACGCTAGGTATGTGCCATTGCCCTTCGATGCACTTTATTTTGAGTGGTATGCCCACCAATCATCGATTGAAACCATTGGTACTGCCGCTCTGTCCTGGCCGGTCACGTTAGTCCAGAACCTTAGCAGCCGGTCACCTTCGGAGTGCCGAGGTTCAGCTCCCTGCTTCCAACCGATCAATGTCGTTCGGGCCACCCCGATTGACTCTGCAATCGCCTGCATCGGAAGGCCTGCGCGTGATATTTCGTTGATCACTTGAAACCAATCAATTGAGCGCGCCGGAGGCGCCCGACGGCTCATGAATCACCCGCAAACGCGCGCGCGCGCGAGCTCTTCCGTTAACCGTGTCAATAGCGACATTTCACTGATCACTCATCAGTTCCGACATTTGGATTTTCGACCATGGTTTTTGGTTGGTTAGGAAGACGTCTTCTGTCGGACGTGCTGGCCGCTGCGGATGTAAAACTCATGCTAAGCACTCCGATCCCCCCAGTGCAGCGCCGGGCCTGGTAGCTGCCAGTGGCTTGCTTGCCGCTCTGCTCAACCTCGTTCATGCCTCACCAAGGCTGGCGTTTGTGAAGAATCTCTACCAAGTGGCGGCCCTTTGCTATATTCCATCCGTCCGGAGGGGGCTTACTGAGGTGCAATGAGCACGGCCTTTCCGGCAATGTGAACACTTAGTAGGCTTGGGTGGGGACAAGCGAAGGGCCGAGCCTGCTAACGCAATGCGCTGTTAAAAATATAAAACTCTAAAACTAAGCACGATTTCGGAACTGATAGGGACATTATGAGCAAGTTCGAATTTGAAGCTCTCACCATTGAACGAATGATAGCGCATACGATTTTCCCTAGGACGAAAGATGGGCTACTCGTTAAGCCTCAGCTGTCTAATGATTTAATACCGCTGGATGTTGACTCTAGGGATTTGGTACAGATCCGCGTGACAGATGCTCTGGGCAGCACATCTCATGGAATTGAGATTAATGTCGAGAAGTCAGGCGATGGTTCCTTCATGCAGAAGGCCGCTGCGATCATCAGAATGAATGACGTGGACTTTGTAGCTAAATCCAAGATTGTCGCCAACGATCTAGCCGATGCTCAAACGAATCCTAAATGGCCTGGCGGTATATTGATCGTGTTAACCGGCAAGGTCGGTAAAAATCAAAGTCCATATGCGGCAGTTATCAAGGCTGAAACAGACAAAGGCTTCAATATTGAAGAGGTGAACGGCTCTGTCAGCTTGACGCTTATCAAGAAGATGCTTTTGTCTCAAACACAGCGTCTGTACAAGATTGGCATAGTAGTTGAGATTTCATACCAGGCCCCGGTAAAAGATTTGTATTCGCCAGAGAATTACAGGTATTTCCTATTTGATCACCTTCTCACAAGTACCGAGACGAAGTCTGCTGCTGCGTATTTCTATAATGCTTTTTTGGGCATGAATATTGTGGGGTCTTCTAAATATCAGACTCGGAAGTTCTATGAAACAACAAAGACTTTCATTAATGCACTCCCGATAAACGCAACCGAGCGAGGTGCGTTGTTAGAAGCGTTGCGTTCTGATTTGCGTAGTAACAAAGGGACTATGTCAATTGCCACCTTTGCAGATGAGCATCTTCCCAAGGAACAAAGGGATGAGTACAAGAAAACGATGTCAGCAACCGGGCTGCCCGATACCGCGATGATTAAAGATCTTGCTTATATTAAGGCGAAACTTCGTCGGCCGCGTAGGATTGACTTCAATACAGGGATCAAAATTCAAGTTCCCGCAGACGTAGATTTTAGCGAGCATGTTCAAGTTGAATCCCAGGTCGCAGGCTATACACAAGTTCGAATTAAGGGCGTAGTTGAAGGTCAAGAATGACAACGATCGAGGAGTTTAAAGACCGTCTAACAGCCGCCCAGCCTAGCTTGAAGGTATGGGGGGACTTTGTCCGCGAGGCTGTTAAGGCGATCTCCAAATCCGAAGGTATAACTCTTCAAATACTCAGTGGTAGGGTCAAAGAAATAGACTCTGCAATTGGCAAGCTGTCTAGGAAACCGTACAAGAATCCCATGTCTGATATGACAGACCTGGTAGGTGTTCGCGCAGTTTGCCTGCTTAGCCCTGACGTTGACAGGCTATGCGCTTCGTTGATGCTGCACCCGGAATGGAAAATTCAGAAGTCTCGAGACACCTCGAAAGAGTATGAGCAAGCACCCGAAAAATTTGGCTACCAATCCCATCATTTCGAGGTGCGTGCTAAAGTTGACTTTGATATTGATGGGATTGTCGTTCCGGCTGATACATGTTGTGAGCTCCAAGTTAGGACTTTAATGCAGCATGCGTATGCGGAGGTTGTACATGATAGTATCTACAAAAGTTCGTGGGGTGCCCCTACCCGAGCGATTAGGTTTGTTTCAAGCAGTGCGGCACTGATTGAAACTGCAGATCACCTTTTTTGTGAGACTATGAATATTCTAGAGTTGGAGACCAAGTCCCGCGGTGAGCTGCTTGAGCAGCTTACAGGTCTTTACGACTCAAAAATAAAAGTTAAAGGCTTTAAAGATCAAAAATTTAACATGATGGTTCTAGAAGAGCTCAAAGATTTTATTGATGATAATGCCCTTCCAAAGCTGTCTGACTTTTTGAATGAGCGAAGCTATATAGCTGATCGGGTAAGCTCTAGAATTAACTCTGATGTATTTTGGTCTCAGCCAGTTTCAATGCTGGCGTATCTCTTGGTACACGATCACCTGTATTTGATAAAGGAAGCTTGGCCATTCTCTGAGTCTGAGGATGCCTTAGCTATGGTTTATAGCGATCTTGGTAAGAAATTTGCTCACTGAAAAACTTTGCTATTTCGTAGTTGTATTGAAAGAGTTTCTTTAGATACATTTGGCGCGTTCTTCACCCTACTACCGATTCGTGCGGCTAATTTATCGGCGCGCTCCTTCTCCCGAGCAGATGTCACCCAGGCCAGTTCTAACGCCCGATCAACCTCCGCGAGTTGATCAATTTTTTTTTTCGAGCAGAATCTCCCGTTCCTCAAGGCTCTGTTGAGAGTTTTCGGTAAGCGTCCGGGCATCCCGTCTTGTGCAGCTATACCGGTTGCCAACGATGCGGCAACAACTCCCCGATTTCACTCGCCCGCTGCGTCGGCAGGCGAGTAAGAACGTCCTTCAGATAAGCATACGCATCATGCCCGTTGAGCTTGGCCGATTGAATCAAACTCATCAGCGCCGCCGCACGTTGACCGCTGCGTAGTGAGCCAGCAAACAACCAGTTCTTCCGCCCTAGAGCCCACGGCCGTATCTGATTCTCGAGGTGGTTATTGTCTATGGGCACCGTGCCGTCTTTCAGATAACGGCTCAACGCAGCCCAACGTTTGAGGCTGTAATCCAGCGCCTTGGTAATCCCCAAACCTTCATGCACACGCTCGCGCTGGGCGACCATCCAGGCATGAAACGCGTCCATCAAGGGAGCTGCTTTTTCCTGGCGTATTCGTCGCCGGACATCCGGTTCCAAATCGCGGACTTCGCGTTCAACTTCATATAAAGCCGCGATGTACCGCAATGCTTGCTCGGCCAGCACGCTTTTTTTGGTGACGTGCAGATCGTAGAACTTACGACGGGCGTGGGTCATGCATCCGATTTCGGTGACCCCAAGTGCAAAACTGGCTTTGTAGCCGCCGTAATCGTCGCAGACCAACTTGCCTTTCCAGTCGCCCAGGAAGTTGCGGGCATATTCGCCCGAGCGACCGGGGCTGAAGTCGTACACCACCGCGCTGATTTCAGCGAGCGCCGTCGTGGCATAGCCCCAAACATAAGCTCGATGGGTTTTCTTCTCGCCCGGCGCAAGCATCTGTACCGGCGTTTCATCGACATGCACAACGTTGTGCTCAAGCACGACTTCGCGCAGGGCATCGACCAGTGGCTGTAATTGCACGCCGCAAGCACCGACCCAGCTGGCAAGTGTTGAACGAGGAATTGCGAGACCGGCCCGCCCGAAGATTTGCTCCTGGCGGTACAGCGGCAAATGATCGGCGTATTTCGCGATCATCACCTGGGCCAACAGCCCGGCCGTTGGGATTCCTTTGTCGATGACCTGCGCCGACACCGGCGCCTGAATCAAGGTTTCGCAGTTATCACAGACCCATTTGCCACGAATATGCCGTTCAGCGCGAAACACACCAGGTACGTAGTCGAGTTTCTCGCTGACGTCTTCGCCGATGCGCTTGAGCGCGCACCCGCATTGGCATTGAGTGTTTTCTGGATCGTGATGAATCAGTGTGCGAGGAAGCTCGGCAGGCAACGCAGTGCGTTTGGGTTGATGGCGGACTGCTGCTTGCGCTGGCTTTGGTGCCAGGATTTCAAGCTCTGCTTCGATGGCGGCCAGGTCGGTCTCAATCAGGTCGTCGAGCAAGCTGGCCTGATCAGGGCTGAACGACTCGGAACGTTTGGCGAAGCGGTGGCGCTTGAGTTGGGCTATCTCGTGAATCAGCTGCTGATTTCGGGTCTTTTGGTGCAGCACTTCTTTGTCGAGCACTTCGACATGCTGGAGCAACCGCGCAGCGAGGCTGCGCAGTTGTTCGGTGTCGAGCTGATCGAGAGGAGTAGTAGGAATCATGACGATGACTCTGCCCGATCTACTGATCGATGTATGTCAAGCTCTACCAATTCCGGTCGGGTAATGGATTTCAGAGCCCTTGACCCAATACCGGGGATCAGATCGTTCTCAAGATAAAGCTTGGCTTTGTAGGTGGTGCTTTCTGCCCAGCGGGGAGCGTTATAGGCGAACCACTCACGTGCAAGTGTTTCGAATGTGATCCCCTCCACCTTCTGCGCTTGCTTGGCGGCTTTCTTCTGTTCGCCTGGGTAATGCCATCAATAAGCATCTGACGGCTCTCATCGCGCATCTGGCGAGCTTTGAGCAGAGTTACAGCGGGGTACGTGCCGAGGGCCAGCATCTTAGCGTTGCCGTTAAAGCGATAGCGGTAGCGCCAGAGCTTTGATCCCGCAGGGGTGACTTCAAGGCATAGACCGTTGGCATCGGTCAGGCGATAAAGCTTGTCCTTGGGCTTGGCGGTACGGATGGTGGTATCTGACAGTGGCAAAGCAGCCCCCTTGCAGGCCGCACCAAGCGGGCGTTCTGCCGGCGTGGTGTGAGTAGATATCTAGACCGAACTGGATCTACTCACGAATCTACTCACATCTGTTTGGGCTTACAAGGGAACGGTGGGGAACCATAGAAAGCAAAAAGCCCGCACGAGGCGGGCTTCTTGTGTGCTTCCGGGTGTGCTTGGCATCACCTGGAAACGAAAGGTGGTGCCCAGAGACGGAATCGAACCGCCGACACGGGGATTTTCAATCCCCTGCTCTACCGACTGAGCTATCTGGGCAACGGGGCGCATTAAACTGGTTTTTCAGGGGGTCGTCAAGAAAGTT
>Ga0163161_10002057_pt1 | contig 14583 bp, 8 predicted proteins | sample S45metaG_FD_129847 | JGI IMG/M metagenome (GOLD analysis project Ga0163161, IMG submission 129847) | Switchgrass rhizosphere microbial communities from Kellogg Biological Station, Michigan, USA - S4-5 metaG | ecosystem: Host-associated > Plants > Roots > Rhizosphere > Soil | place: USA: Michigan... | reverse complement strand
CAGAACGACGATCCCGATGACCAGCCAGAGTCGCTTTCGGATGGCCCGCCAGTAGTCCAGGAGCTGAAACCCTTCCTGCGCCGCTTCGCGATATGTCGGGTAACGGCCCGCGGGCGTAAACTGCGGGTCGAAGGCTTCGATCTCACCACTTTCGACGACGGGTGTCCTGATTATTCCGCGCGGTTCTTTCATAGTTCTTGATCAAAGCCTGTAGGCGGCGGCGGGGACAGTGTTCTTTATAGCGTCGCCAATGCCGTGCAATATTGCCTTGGTCGTGTCCTGTGAGACGGCGACAATGTCACCCGGCTCCAGGTACGGGTCCTTTACCTTGCCCTTATCGATCGCGTTAAGGTCAAAAATAAGTTCTTTCCTGTCAGGACTGCCCGGCACTACCCGCAAAACCCGAATGTTATTCTTGCTCGCGGCGGGCTTGAGCCCCTTTGCCGAAACTATCGCTTGTGTCAGGGTGATCGGCTCGCGGATCTTCACTGAGCCCTGTTCATTAACATTGCCATAGACATAGACGATATCGGCATCCAGGACCGAAACCACGTCACCCGGCTTCATCCACAGCGACTGCTTCCCTTCCTGAATGTCCCGAACTTTGAAGTTCAAGATCTCGATCGCCTGATCCGCGGACGCATCCGTTTTCTCATGGCAATTCGATGTGCTGCCGGTGCGGGCAACGATCAGCCGCGTGCCTGCTTCCTTGTTCGGGCCGCCTGCAAGAGCGAGGAGCTCAAGAAGATGAACCCGACGCGATATAAAGAAATTGCCCGGACGCTCTACTGAACCTATTACGCCGATGGATTGCGATTTTTGTTCGGCGACGGTGACCTTGACCTGCGGGTCTTTGACGAAGTTGGCCTTGTAGGCCGCAGCAATGTCGTCCCCAAGTTCGTCCTCTGTCTTGCAAACGGCGACCAGCGGGCTCTTGAGCCTGAAGGGCATGATCTTGCCGGTGGGGCCCACCGCGATGCGCTGATTGAGCTCTGCGTGCTTAAAAACCTCGATCTGGAGCACATCCTGCAAACCGATCCGATACCGGTCCTCATCTACAGCGGGAACAGGCATCGCCTTTTCAACGGCCGCTGCTGAAACCGTGTTATCCACCTGGCCAAATGCCGTTAATACACAAACATTCGTCGAAACGGCGAATAAGAAGATAATTCCCAGATACTTCATAACCAGATCCTGTAATACCAATTGCTACTTCGGGCAGGGATCGCGCCTTTACGAACCTACTAAAGATAACAACTACCGAGCCTAAAAGGCGAAAGTAAAAGCTGCAAGCAAACCATTATACTAACAAATGCCTTGTCCTTTGGAAACAAAGATTTTGTAAAGTCGCCAGGTTTAGCTAAACTCGACTTCATACCTTCTACGATGGAAACCGCGACGCCGATGCTTCGGCAGTACCTCGAGATCAAAAAGCTCTATCCGGGAACGATACTTTTCTTCCGGCTAGGCGATTTCTACGAAATGTTCAACGAGGACGCTATTGTGGGCTCTCGGGAGCTTGAGATCACGCTCACGGCACGCCATAAAGATTCTCCAAATCCGATTCCGATGTGCGGGGTTCCGTATCATGCCGCGGCGACTTACATCGCGCGGCTCGTAAAAAAAGGCTATCGCGTTGCCATCTGCGAGCAGACGGAATCGCCCGGGAAAGGCGTAAAGCTGGTCAAACGCGAGGTCGTGCGCGTCATTACGCCCGGAACTGCTGTTGATCCGCAGCTCGTTGAAGCAAAGGAAAATATTTACTTAGCCGCGGTTTACGGGCGCGGTGACACGTTTGGAGTGGCGTTTCTCGAAACCTCTTCGGGCGAATTCGCTGCTACTGAGGTCAGCGGTACCGACGGAATGCAAAAGCTTCGGGACGAGGTCGAGGGCTACGCACCTCGCGAGATGCTCTATCCGCGGTCGCTGGAAAGGCTTGTAACGCAGACATTTGGCACAGACTCGGCGTCCCCTGCATTGTTTGAGAATACCGGCTCCGCGTCGCCCACGGGAGATGTCACACTGACGCCGGTCGACGATTCGGATTTCGATCTCGCAGAGGCCGAACGGCTTCTCAAGCAGCAGATGCAGGTCAAAGAGCTCGCCGGTTTCGGCCTCGGGGGCAAGACAGCGGCCATATCTGCGGCGGGAGCCTGCCTTAAATATGCTCGTGAGACACAGCGAGCGGCGGCGGGACATATTTCGGAAATCAAGTATTTCGAGTCGACCGATTGCATGGTCCTCGATTCGGTAACGCTGCGCAATCTCGAGGTCTTTGAATCGCGAGGCGAAAAGAGTAAGAACACGCTGCTCGGTGTGATCGACGAGACCGTAACAGGCATGGGCTCCCGCCTATTGAGGAACTGGCTGATGCGACCCTCGCTAAAGCGAAGTGAGATACAAACCCGTCTCGCCGCCGTGACCGAGCTTGCCGATACGATACTGCGCGAAAAGCTGCGGTTCCTGATGAAAGAGGTCAGCGACCTCGAGAGGCTCATCGGCCGGCTGAACTACGGCACCGCTTTGCCGCGAGATCTGATCGCTTTACGGCGGTCGATCGCTCAGGCTCCGCATTTTCAGGACGCCCTGTCGGATAGCAAGTCCCTCCTTCTCGAGGTTCTTGCCGAGAATATCTTTGAACTGCCAGAGATTCGTGACCTGATCGAACGCGCGATCGCTGATGAACCGCCAATGAACACAACCGACGGTGGTGTGATCCGCGACGGCTTTGACGCCGAGCTTGACGAGCTGCGCGGCATTTCGACATCGGCAAAGCAGACGATCGCGTCATTCGAAGAAAAGGAACGACAGCGGACCGGCATTGGCAATCTCAAGGTTCGCTTTAACAACGTCTTTGGCTATTACATCGAGATCTCGAAGGGCAACATTTCCCGCGTTCCCGACGATTACGAGAGGCGTCAAACTCTTGCCAACGCGGAACGCTATACGACGCCTCAGCTCAAAGAATGGGAGCAAAAGGTCCTCGGCGCCGAGGAACGGATCGGTCGAATCGAAGCCGAGCTGTTCCAACAGGTCCGTTCAAAGGTCTGTGAAGAGACGCGAAAGCTGCAATCGACAGCGCGTGCCCTGGCCACGCTCGACGCCCTGTGTTCATTCGCCGATATCGCGGCTGTCAGGAATTATGTTTGTCCCGTTCTGCATGACGGAGATGAGATCGAGATCAAGAGTGGCCGTCATCCGGTTGTCGAAGCGTCTCTCGGCCCGTCATTCATCCCGAACGACATCTTGATGAACAACTCAACTGACCGCCTGCTCGTAATTACCGGAGCGAACATGGGCGGCAAATCGACGCTGCTGCGTCAGATAGCGATCATCCAGATTCTGGCGCAGATCGGCTCGTTCGTGCCCGCGACCTCGGCGCGGTTGCCGATCCTCGATCGCATCTGGACGCGTGTCGGTGCATCGGACGACTTGGCATCGGGCCGCTCGACATTCATGGTCGAGATGACCGAGACGGCGGCCATTCTGCACAGCGCGACGCCGCGCAGCCTCGTCCTTCTTGACGAGATCGGCCGTGGAACGTCGACGTTCGATGGCCTGTCTATTGCCTGGGCCGTGGCCGAATACCTGCACAATTCGCCCGAGCATTCGGCAAAGACTCTATTCGCGACCCATTATCACGAGCTGACCGAACTAGCCGAAAATCTCCCTGGTGCAAAAAACTATCAGATAACAGCGACCGAAAACGACGGCGACGTTGTTTTCCTTCACAAGCTCGAACCTGGCAAAGCTTCGAAATCCTACGGCATCGCGGTCGCAAAACTTGCGGGGCTGCCGATTCCGGTGATCGAACGCGCCAAAAGTGTCCTCGAAAAGCTGGAAAAATACGAACTTGCCGTTTTTGCCGACGAGAAGAAAACAGGCCTTGCAAAAGCTGCCGGGCGAGGGCTCGCGGCGCAGTATTCACTTTTTGCCGTCACGAATGAAACGGCGATCGACGAACTGCGAACCGTAAATGTCGAAGCTTTGTCATCAGACGAATCCCGCGATCTTTTGGCGAGGATCAAAGACAAGATCGTATAACCACTATGTCCGATCGCCGAACATTCATTAAATCGTCGTTGGTCGGGTTGCCGCTCCTCGCGTCACTCGAAACGAGCGGCCAAACGGCCGCTCGGTTCAAGGCGCCGGTCATCGTCTCGACTTGGGACAGCGGCATTCGAGCGAACGCTGCCGGCTGGCCGATCTTGCAAAAGGGTGGCCGCGCGCTCGACGCCGTCGAGGCGGCCGGCCGCCAGGCAGAGGACGAACCCAGCTGCTGCGTCGGACTTGCCGCACTGCCCGATCGCGACGGCATCGTTACCCTCGACGCGTGCATTATGGACGAAAAGACGAACATCGGTGCGGTATCTTTTCTTGACCGCATCCGGCATCCTGTTTCGGTCGCTCGCAAGGTAATGGAAGCAACGCCGCACGTTATGCTCTCAGGCGACGGTGCCCGGAAATTTGCGCTCGAGAACGGATTCCCTATCGAGTCCGGTGAACTTTCGCCCGATTCTGAGAAAGCGTGGAAAAAGTGGCTCAAGGAATCAAAATACGAGCCAAAGACGAACATAGAGAACCAAAAGCGATCGGGAACCATCTCGCAATTTGCACCGTACTTTTTTGATGACGGGTCGCCGAATCACGACACGATGGGTACGGTCGCGATGGACGCACGCGGCGACCTTTCGGGCATGGTAACCACGAGCGGCATTGCATTTAAAATGCATGGCCGCGTGGGCGACTCACCGATCATCGGTGCGGGCCTGTTCGTCGATAACGAGGTCGGCGCGGCGGCCAGCTCGGGCGTGGGTGAAGAGGCGATCCGCATTTGCGGAACGCACTTGGTCATTGAGCAGATGCGCTCCGGACGGTCGCCGGAGCAAGCCTGTCGCGAAGCCGTGATGCGGATCGTCAAGCGCGATCCTGCCAAGGCCAAGGGTTTTCAGGTCGGTTTTGTCGCGATCTCAAAAAACGGCCAGATCGGCGCATTCGCCGTCCAAAAAGGTTTTGAATACTCCATAACGAATTCACAGTTCCCGCAAGGACGTGTCTTTCCGTCCCCGAGTCATTTTCCCGGCTGATGTCATTGGACACACTTTCGCTTGAACAAAAGGTCGGCCAGTTGTTCTTTATCGGAATTCCGGGCCCTGAGCTAGACGGCGCGACATGTGCGCTTCTGGATGAAGTATCGCCGGGGGGCGTCTGCCTGTTTGCTCGTAATATTCGCGACGCGACGCGGACCCGTGAACTGCTCGATAGCTTGCGAGCTGCCTTGCCCATCACGCCACTGCTGAGCGTTGATCAGGAAGGCGGCCTCGTCGACCGCTTGCGCCGAATAATGACGCCGATGCCCGCAGCGAATAGACTTCGGACGTCGGCCGATGCGGCCAGGCTTGGTTCGATAATTGGCGAGACACTGCGAATTCTGGGCTTCAATATGGATTTCGCGCCGGTCGTCGACGTTATCGACAATGAACGGTCACATTATCAGAACGGCCTGCTGTCCCGGACATTCGGTAATTGTAAGGAAGATGTGATGACGTTCGGCGGAGCGTTCCTGGAGGCGTTACAGTCCCACGGAATCGCTGGCTGTCTCAAGCATTTTCCGGGCCTCGGCGCCTCGCGGGTCGATTCACACGAGGAACTGCCGTCGATCGACGTTCCGGAAGACAGATTGAGATTTGTTGATCTTTTTCCCTATTGGGAATGGCAGCTATTCAACGATTCTGAGATCCACGCTGTGATGGTCGCCCACGCCGCGTTTCCGGGCAACGCCTTGCAGGAAACCGACCAAAATGGGAAACTTCTACCGTCTTCACTGAGTTATAACTTCGTCACCAAACTCCTTCGTGGCGACATTGGTTTCGACGGCCTCGTGATAACGGACGACCTTGAAATGGGAGCTATCGTAAAAAACTACGGGATCGGCGAGGCTTGCAAGATGGCGATCAACGCCGGCGCCGACTCTCTCGCGATCTGTGCGAATCCGAATGCAATTCGGGTAGGCTATCAAGCCGTTTTGTCGGCCGTCGAGAACGACGAGATCGCTCATGAACGACTGGAAGATTCGCTTGCGCGAATTTCTGGCCTGAAGGGCCGCTTGTCCGAACCGCCAAACTTTGACGAAGGGCGTCTAAAGGAGCTATCCGAACAAACCGCGGCACTCAACGATCGACTCGACTGATCATAAAGAGATCATTATGCCTAGATCTGTTTTGTTTCTATTTACGGTTTCTATTCTTTCGCTCTTTTCTCTCGGCTCGAATTGCCGGCAGCGAAATTCGGACGCGGTGACCGTTGCCCTTCCGGAAAAGTTCTCGTCGTTCGACACATTGACCTCGACAGCCGCGCCCGACGCCGCTGCGGAGCGCATTAGGACGCTTATCTTTAATTCGCTTGTCAGGAAGAATGAGAATTTTGAGTATGTCGGTGAGTTGGCGAGCGACATAAAAGCATCCGACGACGGACTGACCCTTACTTTTGTTCTAAGGGATGGCGTCAAGTTTCACAACGGAAACCCCTTTACATCGGCTGACGTAAAATACACTTTTGACGAGCTCTTCAAGGGCGACGAGAAAAACCATTCGTTCAAATCCGGCGCCTTTTTTGACACGGTTCCGGTGGATAAACCCGAGCCGCCAAAGCCAGCAACTCCGCCCGCGGCCGGGAACGCTGCGAACACAAAGCCCGCAGAAGAGGCAAAAACGAAACGCGTCCCGCATATCTCGTCTATCGAGACGCCCGATGCGAAAACCGTGGTGTTCCATATTTCGCGGCCGTCTTTGAAGAACCTTCTTTTGTCCAATCTTGTAGCAGTGCCGATCGTTGCGCAAGGGACGGCAGGACAGCTAAAGGACAACCCTGTCGGCACCGGACCATTTAAGTTTGTGAGCTTCGACGCGTCACAGAACATTGTTGATCTCGCAGCCAACATAGATTATTGGGACGGCACACCAAAGATCGCGAAGCTGCGTGTCAAGACGGTCACAGACGCCAGCTCGCTTCAAGCCGAGCTTCAGAGCGGCGGTGTCGACATCGCTCCAAACCCGTCAAATTTGCCGCCTGATGTTCTCAAATCACTAAGCAGCAACGCAAAACTCAAGCTCGACCAGTTCGACGGCTCGAACATTCAGTATCTGATCTTTAACACTCAATCGCCGCCGCTCAATAACGTCAAAGTACGACAGGCGATAGGCTATGCGATCGACCGGCAAAAGATCGTGACCGATCTGCTCGCGGACCAAGCTAAGGTAGCGGACTCGGTAGTGCCAACACAATCGTGGGCATACACGCCCGGCAAGAAATACGGTTATGATCCCGCAAAGGCAAAAGAGCTGCTAAAAGAGGCCGGATATAAGAACGAACCGATCTCGTTCAAGTACGGTTCAGGCAACGCCGCAACGAACCAGTACGCCCAGGTCATACAGAGTTCCCTAAACGACGTCGGGCTGAATGTCCAGATCGAGACGCTCGAGGCGAATGTCATCCGCCAGCAGCTCGCACAGGGGCAATTCCAGATGTATACCGGTGCATGGATCGGCGGTAACACCGACCCGATGTTCCTCAAGAATCTCTTCTCGTCGACGATGATCCCGAGCGCCGTCGTTCCCTGTTGTAACCGCGGGCGTTATTCGGATCCAGAGGTCGATAAGATCCTCGAGCAGGCCGTTAACGCGACTGATCCGAATGTCGCAAAGCCGCTCTATACCAAAGCATGGGACCTGATCAGCGACGACCTCCCAATGTTGCCGCTATGGTATCCGGCGAACATTGTGATATCGAATAAACGCATCGCCAACATCAAAATGAGCGGCAGCGGCGACTGGGGATTTTTGAAGGACATCACCGCCTCTCAGTAGATCGCTTTTACTTGACAATTCGGAGTCACACGCTAGAATTATCATTTGCCACGCGGGAGTAGCTCAGTGGTAGAGCGCGACCTTGCCAAGGTCGAAGTCGCGAGTTCGACCCTCGTCTCCCGCTCCAAGTTCAGTCGGCAGTTTGCGCAAGGCAGTAGGCAGTAGAGTTGTTTGGCTGCCTACTGCCTACTTTCATTTTTGGCGGCGTAGCCAAGTGGTAAGGCAGAGGTCTGCAAAACCTTTATTCATCGGTTCGATTCCGATCGCCGCCTCCAAAATCACCTAATTAGGATCTTTCACGACGCGCGGGCGGGCAGCGTCCGCGGTTTTCCGCGGCGCCGCGACCGGTTTCTTGTCTGCCGGGGTTCGGCCCGGGTCGGTTTTCGAACTTACCTTGCCCTTGCCGTATGTGATGACGACCGTCGAGAAAGGCGACGGTATTGGTCCGAGGTTTCGACTTACCAGTGCCGCGTTCGGCGTGCGTATCTTCGGACTGTCGTCCACAACTGCATTCAGGGAGCTTTCCGCGGAAGGCGGCCGGACACTCTTTGTTGGCAGTTGCCTTACTTGGGCGACCTCCGGCTCTTGCGGCCAATTGTCGTTAACCTTTTTCAAGGTCGTTTGGCCGGCCGGTGAAACGGCGACGGGCTGCACAGCCTGCGGCGGATATGTCTGCACTGTTGTCGATGCTGGCGGCTTGCTCTGGGTATCGGCCGGAACGAAGTCCCTCATAACGATACGACCGACAAAAGCCAAAGCTGCCATCATAACAATGCCGCCGCCGACCATTCTCCAACGATGGCGATTGCTCGCCGGGCCGTAGAAGGAGGAAAAGATCGCGCGGCTCTGCTCGGCATCAACGGTCTCCCTTATCGCCGTTGCACTAGCAAGGGACGGCAAAAACACGACTTTTTGAGGCCTGTTCGTCAGAAGCTCGTCATGCGGCAAAAACCGTACCGGGACTTCGGGCGCTTCGAGATCCACCTTGATCCTGCTGTAGGCCGGAACGTCTGCCGACTGTCGCGGCTCCGCTCTGACGAACGGGATGTCCGTTATCGGCTCCCGCGATAAAACCTCCAGGACCTCTGCTTCTGACGGAATGTCATCCTCGGGCTGTTCCCATTGAACGATCGTCGGCGTCCCGCGTGGCAACAGGGCCGCGGCCGGTGCGTTTTCTAAAACCTCAACAGCTTGAACTTCCACCATCGGCGCCTTAGCCAAGGCGAGTGTTTCTTGTATCGGAGGAGATGCGACGACCGAAATCTCAAATGTGTGCGGCGCCATCGAGCGCAGTTTCCTCTTTAGCTCTCTCAGTCGCGAACGGCGCGGCCCTTTGGGCGAAACCTCGTGATCCTGCATGACGGGGTGATAGAGTATTTCCGGCAAGTCATCGACCGAACTTTCCGGAATCTCGGGTGTATGCGCCATCGAGCGCAGTTTCCTCTTTAGCTCCCTCAGTCGCGAGCGGCGCGGCCTTGCGGCCAGATCCCTTTCATCCTCGATCACCGGAACCGTGTCATGTTCAACAATGGCGGCCGCAAGTTGGATATTTTCCCCATGTGCTGTTTTCATGACAGTAGCAAGCTGGCTCTCTGCAGGCCTAACTGGACGAGCTAAGGGGGTGATCACGGCGTCGTGTTTGTGTGTAGCAAGCGGCATGGCCAGCGCTGGAGGCGGAACCGATGAATGCGTCGCCAATTGCTCCATATGGCGCATCTGGCGCGCAAAAACGTTTGCCGATGCCTGACGCATCTCGGGCTGTTTTCGCAAGGCCTCCATCAAGGTGTGGGTCAACAACATCCGCAGATCAAAGCTGTCGATCTGTATTTCGGGCGGCGGTTGGTTCCTGTGTTGCTCGATCAGCCCGACGGCCTTGGAAGCGTTAAAAGGCGGGGCTCCGGCCAGCATCTCATGCAAAACGATGCCCAGACTGTAAATGTCTGCCGGCGCGCTAGTTCCACTCCCGGAGCATTGTTCGGGTGCGAAATACCTGAGCGCATCTAACGCCGGATCGGAATGGAATTTATTGGAGATGACCGACCTTGAAATGACCCCGCCGAAGTCAAGATCGTTGATCCTTGCGAGCAGCCGGTTCTGGGCATCGGCCCTGAGAATAATATTTTGAGGATTGATCCCTCCGTGCGCTAATCCACTCGTGTGAAGGGCGTAAAGAGCTTCCGCGGTCTGGCGTACGACCTGTACAGTCGTCAAAAGATTGGGCACGCGTTCCGTCTCTAGCAGGTGACGTAGCGTTTTGCCCTGCGCGTCTTCCGAAACGACAAAAACTTCGCCTGTTTCGAGACGGCCGGCTTCGTAAACGTCAACAACGTTAGGATGGCAAAACGCAGCCGCGAGCTCCGCTTCGGCTAAAAATTGACGGCTATATTCTCCATCCGCGGAGCGGATCGTGATGAGGCAAGGCGCTCCGGCCGCGTTGTGCGCATAGAACGTCTCGCCCTTTATGTCCGACCCCAGGAAAAGGTCCACGTGGTAGCCGCGAATGATCTCCGGACTGCCTTCACGGATTTGCGAGAGAGCAGGATGACCATCTTCGGTACAGTAGACCTCGGAATCATCGAAACAACGCCGACAATCGAAACAAACTTTCATGCTCTACCCCAATAACCTGATTTGTCATTTCTCGACGGCTTGTTCCGGGTCCTGGGGTGAGACAAAAGTCCCTGAATATGAAGCGGCGCCGAGGCCTGACCTAATATTTACAAGATCGATGCTCTGGGCTCTTTAACTGAAATTATATCCAGCGTTGAGGGGTTTCGGGGGAGAGTTCGCCCGTTTGGTTTTTCAACCTATACTCACTAAATACTCCTTTAGAGGGGTTAAGTCAAGAATTTTTCTTACGTGGGAACGACGAACGCGTAGGTCCGTTCAGCTATCCTTCTTTGTCAACGTAGAACATATCTTCTGAGGGGCGTAATGGCCGCGCAAGCCACAGAGGACGACGCAAACCGTCTGGTCCCGGTGCAGGCCGAGCCATTGCGAGCCATTGTCTGTAGATCTCGAACGACTTTTCCGTATCGACAAAAACATCGCCGTGCTCGTCACCTTCTCTTGCCGGTTCGACTGTCACCTTTTGGTGCCAGCAGTGCATGCCCGAGACCGGATCGGGGTGCACGGGAAAAGTGATGTTCTGGTGCACGCCGCCGTCGGTCCAAAATATGCGCGACGTATCTGGATCCGCACTCTTGTACGGGCCGATGCCTTCGTTGACCCACATTTTCCACTTGCCAGGCGACTCTTCTTTTACGGTGACTTGGTTTGTCGACCAGCGGTTGGATTTTGCGTCCTGCGAGCGGCGCCAGCGGCCGATGTGGTGCGAGCATGCGACAACCTGCGGGCGCATTCCTTCGGTTACCCAGGCACGATTTACAAAGTAGCCGATCTCGGTCAAGATGCGCACAAGATCGCCGGTCTTGATGCCGAGCCGCTCGCCGTCGGATGTGTGCATCCATAAGGGATTTCTGTTTGAAATTTCAGCGAGCCATTTCGCTTGGCCGCTTCGCGTGTGAATGAGCGTCGGCAGTCGGAATGTCGGCACTAGCACCATCTCGTTTTCGGCGAAATGATCCGTGTGGATATGGCTCTTGACGTAGGTCGGGAACGAGTATTCAGGCCAGCCCCAATCAACTGTCGTTTTTGAGAACAACTCCTGCTTCTTCGAAGGTGTGTTAAAGCCGACACGTGCTTTGCCGTCGACGATCGCGGCGACGACCTTGTCACCTTTCCGCACTTCGCCGCGCTCCGCATCGGTTACGGCGTCGGCGATCTGCGTTTCCGGAGCGAGGTCCATGTGTTTGTTGTAGACGGCCTGCTCGACCTCGAAGGCGCCGTACTTGCGCATGTAGTCGAGCGGCGTCATGCCTTCCTCGGCGGCCTTTTCGGGCAGGCCTTTGGTGTGCTCGAAGATGTATCGGTAGTATTCGTCGATCGTGATCTTCTCGCCTTCGCGATACGGCGACATAAAGTGCTGCCTGATTCCAAGCTCGCCGTCCGGATCTACCCGCCACGAGAGCTCGAACCAAAATTCGTCCTCTTCCCACACCTCGCCGGGATTTGTCTCGTAGGTGAAGGTCGTTTGCTTGCCCATCTTCCGGGCCGCTTCGCGCAGCACGGGCTGGCGGAACGATATCCACATTCCCGAGTGCGTCTCATAGCTTGTCAGGTCGTGCCGCTCGCTGGCGTGGCCCATGGGCAGGACGTAATCGGCGAAGTACGCCGTCTCGTTCCACGTCGGCGTGAGTGCGACGTGCAGGCCGACGCGGGTTTCGTCTGAAAGCGATTCGATCCACGTAAATCCATCGGGATACGTCCAGACCGGATTAAAGACACGGGTGAAATAGACTGCCAGCTTTCCTCTTCCCTCTTTCAGGAAATGCGGCAGCAGGAAGCTCATCTCGTAATGCGATAGCGGATATTCGAGCGGGAAATGCAGTTCGTTCCAGAACTTTTGAGCGGGTGGCGTGGCGTAGCTTGCCGGTTTGAACTTGCCCCACGCCGATGGAGATGTGCCGCCCTCGGTGCCAACGCTGCCGGTGAGCACGCTGAGAAAATGCAGACACCGTGCGACGGCCCAACCCCCTAAGTTCCCCGCGCCCGCCGAGCGCCAGTTGTGGCAGGAGAAGCGAGTGCGGGCACGTCCGATCTGCCGTGCGATCTCGACGATCGTCTCTGGCGCGACACCGCTTTCTTTTTCAGCGAATTCCGGTGTGTATTCTGAATACAAATTTGAAATTTCAGATATGAAATTTTCAAATGTGGCCTCGGCTGATGGATTCAACTCCTTCAACGAGTCCTGCCAATTCACCCAGTCGCGCAAAAACTTTTCGTTGTACAGCTTCTCTTCGATGATGACCTTTGCCATCGCGAGCAGAACGGCCGCCTCGCTGCCCGGATATGTCGCCATCCAGTAGTCGGCCATCGAGGCGGTGTTGGACAATCTCGTGTCCATGACGGCGAGTTTGGCGCCGTTCATCATTCCCTCGATGATGCGCTGGGCGTGGGGGTTGAAGTAGTGGCCCGACTCGAGGTGTGAAGAGATCAGCAGAATAAACTGTGCATTCGCATGATCGGGCGAAGGCCTGTCGTACCCCGACCATATCGCGTACCCAAACCTCGCGCCCGCAGAGCAGATGTTGGTGTGTGAATTATGTCCGTCGACGCCCCACGCCTGCAGGACGCGGTCGATAAAGCCCTCGTGCCCCGGCCGCCCGACGTGATAGACGACCTCGTTGCGCCTATCCTCGAGGAGCGCCGTGCGGATCTTCGCAGCAATGTCGTCGAGCACCTCGTCCCACGAGACCTGTTCCCAATCGCCGTCGCCGCGCTTCCCTTTTCGCCGCATCGGATAAAGAATACGGTCCTGGTCGTTGATCTGATTGATCGTCGCCGGCCCCTTGGCGCAGTTTCGCCCGCGGCTGCCCGGATGATACGGATTGCCCTCAAACTTGCGCACCCGCATCGTCGCCTTATCGACATAGCTCAACAGCCCGCAGCCCGCCTCGCAATTAAAGCAGGTCGTCGGCACGATCATGTAATTCTTCTTCTCACGCCGCTGCCCGCTCGTCGCCTCATACTCGACCCAATCGTCCCACCGCTCCGGCGGAGGATAATCCGTCAGATTCCCCGGCTCCCTTATCGGCGGCAGCTCATCTTCGCCCGCACCATGAAGGTCCGGTATCAAATGCAGCGTCTCCGCAAGGCGTTCGATGAATGATGGTTCGTGTTTGGACATTAATTCCCTACAGTTTACCAGCGAGCCTTGGCGTTAATACAGCCTGTTCACCGCATAATTTGTCCCAGCCTGTCCCAACCCTGCAGTGGGACAAATAAGTCCTGTTAATGCTGAAGTTACGAGTTAAAACTGCTGTGTTTCGTCGAAATTTAAACAAAACCTTTCTCCCAAAAAGCAAAAACGGGCCAAAAGCCCATTATTTGAATGATAACATATTGTTGCCCAGATAGCACCTCGTTGCATACTCGCAACTCTTTAGTCCACACCATACCCCGTGCAAAACGAGATCATCTCCGCCATATGCTGCGCATTCCGCGCGTGTCTCGTTTCTGCCATAACAAAAAAAGCTCCTTTTTTTAGTCCATTTCGGACAACAAAAAAAGCTTAAAACGGCCGTCCGAGATTAGGTTTAGTTATTGGTGGAACTCGGACAATATAGGAGATTTATGACATACCTGTCAAGCCATTAATACCGGTGGGTAACGGTTCCGCAGCATTCACAAAAACATCGGGCACGGAGGAACCGTGCCCGATGCAGGCCCGCTGAATATGGCGGGCCAGCTGGACTTACGCGTGTCTTTCGACGTGCTGCCGATGTCCCCATCGGTGCAGGAACGCGAAATAAGCGCAGACCAGCAATATCAAGCTGTTCACAAGTATAGCCAGCGTATTGAATTCAGGCGTGATGGTCAGGCCGAACATCATCTTGCTGGTGAAGGGCAGAAGTCCTTCAAGTCCGAGCCATATATGTGCCATCACCTCGTGGGCCCAAAAGCCCGTGAGCACTAGAAATATCATTCTCCATTTGTTCATTTGTCTACCTCCTCGATCAGAGATCTTTCCTTTTCTACATCCTTCTCACCACCAGCACCGAACATGTCGCGTGGTGAACCACGTCGTTCGACACCGAGCCGAGCAGACGGCCCCAGAATCCATAGCCGTGTGACCCGACGACGATCAGGTCGGCGT
>Ga0163161_10002055_pt1 | contig 14584 bp, 12 predicted proteins | sample S45metaG_FD_129847 | JGI IMG/M metagenome (GOLD analysis project Ga0163161, IMG submission 129847) | Switchgrass rhizosphere microbial communities from Kellogg Biological Station, Michigan, USA - S4-5 metaG | ecosystem: Host-associated > Plants > Roots > Rhizosphere > Soil | place: USA... | reverse complement strand
GCAAAGGCCGCAAAGAAAATCTAAAGCTCTATTAACCGGCCGCGATCGCGCATCGACTCGGTCGAGGCTTCTAAAATTCGCACGACGTTTAACCCCGCAGCACCGTCGGTCTTCGGCTTTTTGTTATTCAAAACGCAATCTACAAAATGCCTTGTACCGACCGCGAGCGCTTCTTCCTGGTCAAGCTTTGGCGAAAGCATATCGCCCGTTCGGTATTGCACAAGCGTGTCATAAACGCTCTCGCGTGTCGTTATGTCGATGCCCTTGTCATAGATCTTGACCTTTTCGCTCGTCTCGGTGTCGTCGTAGACGATCATCGACTTGGTCCCGCCGATCAGCGTCTGGCGGATCTTGGTCGGGGCGAGCCAATTGACATGAAAATGCGCGATGAGATTGTTCTCGAACTCGAGCGTAAGATATGCAATGTCCTCGAGCTCGTTGCCGACATGACAGCTGCCGATCGATGAGACCGCGAGCGGCTTTTGCTCGAGCAGGTAATCCATTATCGAAAGGTCATGCGGAGCGAGGTCCCAGATGACGTTGACATCGTGCTGAAAGAGCCCCAGATTGACCCGCACGGAGTCGAAGTAATATATCTCGCCAAGGCGGCCCGAAGTGATGATCTCCTTCATCTTTCGCACGGCACCGGTATAGATGAATGTGTGATCGACAAAGATCGTCAGCCCTTTTTGCTCGGCGAGGTCGATCAGCTCCTCGGCTTCGGCAACGCTTGCCGTCATCGGCTTTTCGATAAAGACATGCTTTCCGGCGTTGAGGGCGCGTTTTGCAATCGCGTGATGTGAGGAGACCGGCGTCGCGATTGCTAGGATGTCGATATCGGGGCGATCGATGACAGCTTCGTGATCGGTCGCCGTTTCGATGCCGTAGAACGACTTTCGCATCTTCGCAAGCCGCGCTTCGTCGCGATCACACGCGACCACGCCGTCGATCTCGTCGAGCGACAAGAAGTTCCTGATCAAGTTCGGGCCCCAGTAACCGGTCCCGATAACGGCAGCTTTCATACTAATGCCCGCCCTTCGCCAGCAGCATCACCGGCAGCGTGCGAAAGATTATCCGCAGATCGAACAACGGCGACATATTGTCGATGTAGAACAGGTCGAGGATCACCATATCATTAAAATCGACCGCCGATCTTCCAGCAACTTGCCACAAACCGGTGCAGCCCGGAATTACGGATAGTCGCCGCCGATGCCAGTCCTGATACTCGTCAAGCTCATACGGCAAACACGGCCGCGGGCCGACGAGACTCATCTCTCCCTTCAAGACATTGAATAATTGCGGCAGCTCGTCGACGCTTGTCTTGCGCAAGAACCGCCCGATCGGCGTCACGCGCGGGTCGTCAGTTATTTTTCGCACCCTGCCGCCATTTGCCTCGCCTTGTATCAGCTCGCTCACAAACGCGCGATGCGACGCATCGTCATTACCTTCGTACATCGTCCGAAACTTATAGAATTGGAATGGCTTACAGTCTTTGCCGATGCGAGTATGGGTGAAAAGGACCGGCCCTTTCGAGGTCAGTTTGATGATCAAAGCGATTATCGCAAGCGGCACGGCGAGCAGAACGAGGCCGATCGTTGTCAGTACGACGTCAAAGACGCGCTTGTAGACGTTAAAAAGGGTGTTCTCGTAATTCTGCGGCAGCTTGACGACGGGTACGCCGAGATATTTTTCGAGCAGGACCTTTTCGGGAATGATGTTGTAAAGCTCGGAGACAAGCCGCACATTGGCACGCGTCAATTGCGCACGGTCGATGATGTCGAGGAGTGACTGGTGGGTGACGTCGCTCTCGGCAATTATGATCTCGTCGATGTCGAGCCGGCTGACGAGATCGTCAAGCTCGTTCATAGAGCCGACATTCTTGAAGTTCTCAAAAATGCGTTCGCCTACCGGCAACTCGTCGGTCACAAAGCCGACGACTTCAAAGCCATGCGTTTCGTCAAACGCGATCTGCGCCGCGACCATCTTCGCCGTTCTGTCTTTTCCGATGATAAGGACGCGGCGATTGACGATCTTTTGCTCCGATGCGAACGCAAACAGCCGGCGAAATATCAGAACGCGGAACAGCAATATCGCAACCGAACTCGTTACGACAAAGATCGCCAGTACGCCTCGCGACTCAACAAAATCCAAACGCTTGAAAGTGAACGTGATGATGACTAATCCGATCAGGCCGTAGAGCAGCGATTTGACGATCGCCACGAGTTGCTCGCCGACCGCCATAAACAGGTTGAGCTTATAAAGATTAAAATGCTGAAAAATGACGATCCAGACCAGAGAATAAACGACGATCAACGCCGCCTGCGTTCTTACCAACGGCCGCGAAAGCAGCTCGCCCATCGGCACGCCCCAAAACCTGATCAAAATCGCCGCCGCCCACGCTGCGAGCAGAAGCAGATAGTCACAGCCCGCGAGGATGAACTTGTATTTTGGATATTGCTTGAGCATCCGCCTCTAATCTTTGTCCAGAAAAGAGTTTATCTCATTTATCACCGATCTTTCGACACGGTCGGTCAGCGGCTGCAGTGCCTCTGACCGATCGCGGCGTTCGAGCCTGATCTTTGACAGGTCGCGAGCGTCGCGGATGAATGTGATCAAGCCTTCAGCCTCCATCTGGTGGTCGAGGGCACCTTGCCGGCCCGCAAAGATGCTATAGACCGGCACACCCAACAGTGCGGCCTCGCGGTTCATCGTGCCGCCGCCAGAGATAACAAGATCTGCAGCGAATGCGAGATCGAGGCCGTCGACCGCCTCAGTGAGAATGCGATATCGACCGGCCGCGTCGGGCAGTCTTGCAGTGCGGCTTTCTATCTCGGCAATCTGTTCAACGGTTCGGGGAGCAATGACCGTGAAAACTTCTTCCGCGTTCAGTAGGAGAAGCAGAACGTCATCGAGCAAAACCTCGCTCTTTTCATCGTGATAATTCGCAGTTGTCGCGGGCGGTCGGAGAACGGCGAGGATCTTGTCTTCACCGTCATCCATGCCGGATTGTTTTAGAAGGTCAGTTCTAAAAGTATTCGACGGTTCAAAGCTACGGACATAAAGCTCTTCCTTGATGCCCGGATATTTGACAAGTTTTTTCTCAGGCAATCCGTTGGCCAGCAGCACCTCGTCGGGAAGGCCGTCGGGCACCAGCACCTTTGTTGAAAATCGATTGAAAAGCGAAGTCTCGGTAAACTCGTAATCGTACATCGTCAGCACCGGCATCCGCAGCCATCGTGCGGCAATGACCAGCGACCGCGAGCCGTGGCTGACAGCAATCGCGGACCTGTTAGGTAGGGCGGCGACATATGAGACGAGCTTTGAAGCACGGACGATCAGGCCCCAGGCTTTTGCCAGTTTATTGCCGCCGTAATGCTTACCGATAACCTTGAATGTCCCTGCAAACCCATGCAGTTCAAGCAGTTCCAAGGTCTGAGAATGAGTGCGTGCGGTGAGGACGACCTCGATTCCTAACCTTCGATAATGCCTGATGATCGGCGCAAAGAGCGGGACGTGCGGCGAGTTGTCGAGGTCGATCCAAATGGCCTTGCTCATCGGCGGAAACGATCATTCGCTGGCGGCGGCAGAAAGCGAAACGGTGGACTTCAGCGTGGTACAAACGTGCGAGATCATTTCGTCCGTCAATTCCGCATACATCGGCAGTGACAACAGCTCGCCCATCTGAGCGTGCGCGACGGGGAAGTCCGAAGGTTGATAGCCCGCATCGGAATAAACGTCGAGAAAAGGGACCGCGGTCGGGTAATGCAGACCGGTGGCGACGCCGGCTTCATTCAGCCGCGCAGCCACGGTGTCGCGGTCTTTCACGCGAACTACGTATAGGTGGTATGTATGCCGCGAGTAGTCCGGCGGGACGGGCAGCGGGATACCGGTGTCGGCGAGTAATTCATTGTAACGTTCGGCATTCCTGCGCCGCGCGTCGAGCCACGTGTCCAGATGCCTCAGTTTTGTCGAAAGCACCGCCGCCTGGATGCCGTCCATGCGGCTGTTGCGCCCGATGAGCGTGTGCTGATACTTGGCCGGCTGTCCGTGGTTGGCGATCAGGCGAGCACGATCGGCAGTGGCCGCATCATTGGTGACGATCGCCCCGGCATCGCCATACGCGCCGAGATTTTTCCCGGGATAAAAACTAAAGGTAGCAATATTACCGAATGTACCTGTCCGTCGTGCCTTGTAGTCGGCACCGTGCGATTGGGCACAATCTTCAACGACTGTCAGACCGTGTTTCCGGGCGATCGTCATAACGCCGTCCATCTCGGCCGGCAGCCCATAAAGATGCACGGGAATGATCGCCTTGGTCCGCGGCGTGATCTTTTCCTCGATCTTATCGACGTCGATGTTGTAGAAATGCGGTTCGCAATCGACGAAGACCGGCCTCGCGCCGATATTCGCGACCGCCTCGGCCGTCGCAAAGAATGTGTTGGCTGGAACAATGACCTCGTCGCCCGGCCCGATACCGATGGCCTGCAGAGCGATCTCGAGCGCGTCAGTGCCGTTGGCGACCGCGATACAATTTTCGACGCCTATATACCCTGCAAATGCCTCTTCGAACGCCGCAGCATATCGGCCACTGATGAAGGCGGTGGCCGAAACAACCTCGGCGATCGCGGCGTCAAGCTCGGGCTTGAGGCTCAGGTATTGGGCTTTGAGATCAACAAACGGGACTCGCATAACTTCAAAAGGTCTATTATGCGAGAAAACGCGAGGCGTGTCATTTGCTTGTCAGCGGCAGGCAAGCCAAGTAGTATTAGGTTTTGCCTTGTGGCTATGAAACAGATCCTGCAAAGCATGCGCTCGGGCGTCGTTTCGGTCTATGACGTGCCGCCGCCGGCGGCTCAACGCGGCCGGCTGCTGGTGCGCACCGCCGCCTCGCTGATAAGCGCCGGAACGGAAAAAATTGCCGTCGATTCTGGTAAGAAGAGCCTTGCCGGCCGTGCCAAGGAGCGGCCCGACCTCGTCAAACAGGTCATCGATCGCGTCAAGACCGAAGGCATCGTCAGCACCTACAACGCCGTAAAATCAAAGCTCGACGGCACGACACAGCTCGGCTACAGCGCTGCGGGCATCGTCTCGGCGGTCGGCGAGGGCGTCACCGGCTTTGCTGTCGGCGATCGCGTCGCGTGCGCAGGCGCCGGGTACGCTTCGCACGCCGAGATGATCTGTGTGCCCCAGAATCTTTGTGTGAAATTGCCCAATACGATCAGCTTTGACGAAGGTTCGTTTGGCACGCTTGGAGCGATCGCATTGCAAGGCGTGCGGCTGTCGCAGCCGACGCTGGGCGAATCGTTCGTCGTCATCGGTCTTGGTCTGCTCGGGCAGATCACAGTTCAGTTGCTAAAGGCGAACGGCTGCCGCGTTTTTGGCGTGGATCTGGACGAAGCAAAGCTAAAGCTCGCTAAGGAACTAGGCGCCGAAGCATGCTCGTCGCCAGAAGATGCGCGTCAAAGAATTAAGGAATGGTCCCGCGGACGAGGAGCTGACGCCGTTCTGATAACGGCCGCAACAAGTTCGAACGATCCGGTCGAGTTGGCCGGCGACGTTTCGCGTTCAAAAGGACGCGTCGTCGCGGTCGGAGCTGTCGGCATGGACATACCTCGCGGGCCTTATTTCCTGAAAGAATTGTCGTTCCAAATATCGATGTCCTACGGCCCGGGGCGATACGATCCGCAATATGAGGAGCGCGGCCACGATTATCCATTCTCATACGTCCGCTGGACCGAGGGCCGCAATCTTGAGGCGTTTTTTGACCTTGTAGCAAGCAAAGCGGTCGATGTAGAGAAGCTCATCTCGCATCGGTTCGCGATCGAGCGCGGCGAGGACGCATACAAGCTGATCTCCGGCGAGACAAAAGAACCGTATCTCGGCATCGTCCTGCAATACGACACGGACAAACCGATCGAGTCTAAGATCGAGATCAGCACGCCGCCGGAAAGAGCGTCAGGCGTTCGCGTCGGCATGATCGGTGCCGGCGACTATGCTAAGGCGATGCTGCTGCCGCATTTTAAGCGAGAAGGCGTGGAGTTTAGATCGATCGCGACCGCTGCTGGTTTAACAGCCCGGAATGTCGGCCGTCAGTTCGGTTTTGCATCGGCAGTTTCGAACGCGGATGAAGTCCTGGCCGACGAGTCGACGAATTTGGTGGTCATCGCGACGCGGCACGATACGCATGCGTCGTTGGCGACAACAGCATTGAAGCTCAACAAGCACGTCTTTGTCGAAAAGCCGCTTGCTCTCGATGACGGCGAGTTGGACGATTTGGTCGCCGCCGCAGGCGCTTGGTCCGGTCGTCTGATGGCCGGATTCAACCGACGGTTTTCACCGCACGCAAAACTTGCAAAAGATTTTTTTGACGGCCGCACGTCACCCCTTTCGATTCTTTATCGCATCAATGGCGGCCGCATTCTCAACGAGCATTGGATACAAGATCCCGTTCAGGGCGGCGGCCGGATCGTCGGCGAGGTCTGTCACTTCATCGACCTGATGCATTTCCTGACCGGCTCGGTAACGACCCGCGTTTTTGCCGAGTCGATCTCAAGTCGGGACCACGATATTACGGATGCCGATTCGATATTTGTAACGCTCAAATTCGCCGACGGCTCGAACGGCACCATCGCTTATCTGGCCGAAGGCGACCGGGCGTTGGCGAAGGAACGTGTCGAGATCTTCGGTGGAAAGAAGACCTTCGTTATTGACGATTTCCGGCAAGCCCTGATGTATCGAGACGGTAAGGAAGAAACCAGGAACCTTAAAACACAGGACAAGGGGCAAGCCGAAGAAGTGAGACTTGTCTGCTCGACAGTTCTCAATGGCGGCGAACCGCCCATCGCGCTCCACGATCTGGCGGCGACGACACGCGCTACATTTCGCATAGTCGATTCACTGCGCGCGGGCGAGCCGTCAACTATTTGAGATTTGAAATTCAATTCGAAAGACCGAGGCAGATGATCGACGTTCGCCGGTTCGGCGTCATTTGTCGAGAAACTCGCGATGCCACAGCTCGAGCGTTAGCAGTTGAAAAAGATGGAGGCTCAGGTCTTCCTTGCCGGAATCAAAGTCCGCGATAAGGCTGCGGACCGCAGACGGTGTGAAGAGTCCGCGCTTCGTGATCGTCTCTTCGCTGAGCAGATCGTCGATCATCGGCCGCAAAGCACCACGCAGCCATGAGCGGATCGGCGCGCCAAAGCCCGCTTTTTTTCGATAGATGATCTCCTTAGGAAGTATGCTCTCGACGGCCTTCTTGAGAATGTATTTTCGCTTGAGGCCTTTTATTTTGAGTCGGCTCGGCAAACGTGCGGCTAGGTCGAGCAGTTCCTTGTTGAGATACGGCACGCGAACCTCGAGATTGGCCGCCATCGACGTCCGGTCGGTCGTGTCGAGGTTAAGCGAGGGCATGAAGGTTTTGAAATCTACATAGAGCATCCGGTTGATCGGCGACGCCTCGCGGCAGCGGTCAAAATATTCGCGATGATGATGGTACGCATCAAAGCCGGCCATTTCACCAGCGAGACTGTCCGAATAAAGCTCGCTCTTCATCGCGTCCGTAAAGTACGTGCCAAAGCCGAGATAGCGTTCCTCGAAATCCATAGCCGCGCTTCGGGCGAATTTTTTTGCATTGCGTATTGGCGCCGTGAACTTGCCCTGTACGCCGCCGTAGAGAATCGATTCCGCAGCCTTCATCAGCGGGCGTCGAACCGCCGACGGCACGACATCCGTCATGCCCGCTATCTGCATCGCCATCTGCCGCGGATAACCGCCAAACACCTCGTCGCCGCCCATCCCGGACAGCATTACTTTTTGCGTCTCGCGGGCCTGTTGCGAAATGAGATACGACGGTATGGCCATGTCGATGATCGGTGCTTCCTGGTGGCGGACGAGCATCGGCAACAACCCGGCGACGTCGGGAGTGAGCAGCGTTTCGTGATAGTCGATCGGAAAGATCTCAGCCACCCGACGTGACCATTCGACATCGTCCGGAATGATGTCAAATTTGAGATCCTCAGCTGATATGCCGGTTGTGTATGTCGATATCTTTTGCGCTGAGTGCCGCGTCATCAGTGCGACCAACGCCGACGAGTCGACCCCGCCCGACAGAAACGCTCCGAGCGGCACATCGGCGACCATCTCGAGTTCGGTAACACGCTCGAGAGTGTCGAGAACGCGGTCAGCCCAATCACGCTCGTTGTGATCACTTTTCTCCGCTGAAAAATCGAGGTCCCACCATTGATGCGGGGAAACGTCGCCGCTTTTCCAGATCAAATAATGTCCCGGCAAGAGTTGTGATACACCCTTGAACATCGTGTGCGGCGGTACGGGCCACAGGAATGTAAGCGATTGGTTAAGAGCTTCATGATCAAGCTCCGCATGGACAAGGCCGGTTGCAAGTATCGCCTTGATCTCGGACGCAAAAACAAAAGAGCCGTCGATGTGTGCGTAGAACAGCGGCTTGATACCGGCACGATCGCGGACGAGCGTTAGAGTTTTTTCGAGATCGTCCCAGACCGCGAACGCGAACATACCGTTGAGCTTGTCTAGACACGCGAGATTCCATTTGCGAAATGCCTTGAGCAGCACCTCGCAATCCGATGCGGTTGTGAAACGCTCGCCGCATCCTTCCAACTCTCTTCTGATCTCTTTGTAGTTATAGATCTCGCCGTTCAGGACGATGACGAAACGCCGATCTTCGGTGAACATCGGCTCGTGTCCGCCTGGCGACGTGTCGATGATCGACAAACGCCGGTGGCCGAGGCACGCCTTTAGTTCCGCGCCGAACGAACCGGAAATAAACACGCCCTCATCGTCGCGCCCCCGATGCTCGATCGCGAGCAGTGCCTTTTTGATCCGCTGTTCAGGATCTGGTGAGATCATTCCGGCGATGCCGCACATATTATTTTCTCGGCCGAAGCGTTACCCACAAATGCCAGCCGAGCGCGCGGGACAGCGGAAGCCAACCGACCGGCAGCGGCGGAGCATGCACGAATTCCTTATGCATCTCAACTATTTCAAACGCCGGAAAGTCCTCTTCGATCTCACGCCGGCCGTAGACTTTCGAATACGGGTTGAACGGCCCGTCCGTGCTCACGTTGATAAAATTCTCCATTCGCAGATAATTGCCAATGCCCGCGTTCTTTGCGTTTTCAAGATGATCGGCATAGATGCCGCTGCCTTTCATGCCGAGGCGATACATCGCAAGCAGTCCCAACCGCCGAGCCACTGATATCGATAACAGATAATTAAGCGACCATTTTGCATAAAGCATTGCGACGAGTATTCCGTCCGGCTTTAGCACACGTGCGATCTCCGCCTGCGCTTTTTTAACCTCGGGAATATGATGAAGTACGCCGTGGCTGTAAACAATGTCAAATAAATTATCATCGAAGGGCAGCTCGAGCGCGGTGGCCTGTTCGATAGCGTCAAAGGCCAGCTTGTGCAGCCTGAACCGCATCGTGACGCGCTTGACTGATTCTTCGGTCAAGTCGACGCCGCTGTAAATGCCGCCGCGCCCGACGATCTGCTCGGCGTCGGCACCCTGGCCGAGACCGATCTCGAGCACGCGCTTTTCTTCGAAGCCAATCCGGTCGAGATTCTTTAGAATATGCGGCTCTTTGTGATATCGAAGTTCGTCGTAGCGTCGAAAGAAGTCTTCATACTCCGCCCGCGTCTCGTCGTTCAGGTCGCCGACAAGCTCAGCCCCACACGGGTGCGTTTGCCAAAAATCTTTTATCTCATTCTCCATGGACGAAGGTTTCCGGAACCGTCTGTTCGGCTTCGATCAGTCGTGCGATGGCATAGCCCATCCACGCTTGTCCCCACCGCATGAACGAGGTTTTGACGGCTCTATCCTTTCGGATCTGGTAGTAGAAATAACCTTCGGGCGAGAGCATGTTATCTATCACCCACCTTAATGTACTTCGGACCATGGGGAGCATTCGCTCGTCAATCGGCGCGAGCTCGCTCGCGGCAGCGATCGCGGCCGCCGCCGAGTGTATGTCGACGGGATAAACCGCATTGTCAAAATACTTGGGCGTCCCGTCGTCGAGAAAAAAGTTATCGAGCCAATAGGCGGTGCCGCGCTGCAGCGCATCAAAAGTGTCCGAACGCAGACTCTTCATCGCGCCCGATATCCTAAACAGCGATAGCAGAACATACACTGTATGAAAATTATCTACCCACCCTTGTTTCTCGCCCGCGCCATAGGCCCACGACCCGTTTGCCCGCTGCATTTGCAGTGCGAAGCGAACAGTTTTTGCAGCGATGCTCAGATGCACTTGTTCGCCCGTAACGACACCGATCCCGGCGAGAGTCTCACCCGCGAGCAGATTTGCGTTTATGATGACGCTGCGATCGAGCGGTGTATAGCTGAAACACACCTCGTCGTCTGTCTCGACGGACCGGTTCAACCCGGTGAGAACGAACTCGCCGACCTTGCGCGCGTGGACCAAATATTCGTCATCCTGAAGCGTATGAAATGCTTCGAGCAATGCCCGCGCGGCAAACGCTGTCGGCACGATCGCAGGAGTGCCCCGCGGCGCATAGAAAAAGCGGGACTGCCAGTCGAAGTTGTAACCGAACGCAAGAGTTTTTTCTCGGGCTATCCCCAACTCCAGCATCTCCGAAAGCAGCTTTTTCGCATTATCCGCGTGCGTTGCATCCGTCGTTGTCCGATAGCGAGATAACTCGGCCAGTGCAAATAGTGCTAACGTCTTTGGGTTGACGCCCTTCTCGACACGCAAAATGCCACGAAGATCGACCGGTGACCGCTTGCCCATTTGCAGCCAGGCGAGCCTCGCAATGCGCATGTGTTTCAGCGGTGTGAGCTGAAACAAAGCGCTGTTAAGCCCGTCGAAAGGGTCGTATCCGGCAAAATCCTCCGCTTTGCAATACGCGTAAAGCCGGTCATAGATATCTTGGAGGTTTGAGGCCATCGGAGGTCGTTTCAACTGAGGTTATCATAGACCGTTGACTAGGCTTTTGCTCGCCGAACGGCGCTTTTGCCCTTTCTGCGGAAAACCTAGATAATGTAAGGCGTCTCATGAAGTTCTTTTCTGACATCCGGCTACTCGTCCTGGCTATTTGGCTGGGTGCGGCGATCTTTTTCGTCGGGGCCGCGCAGATCGTGTTTCGAACAGTTCAACCCGAGCAAGCCGGCGCGATCGTGCGCCAAAATCTCACCATCCTGAATTATGCCGGCCAGGGCGTGGCTGTGCTGCTCCTCGTGACCTCGTTCGTTGGAGCCGCCAGGATAAGAAGGTTTTGGCTATGGATCGAGCGGTTCCTGTTGCTGCTGCTGGGTGCCGCATGCGCTGTCGGACAATTTGTGATCGGCTTCTGGATGGACTCGCTTCTTACCCAAATGGGCCGTCCTGTTAGCGAGGTCGCGGCGGACGACCCGCTGAGGATCCAGTTCAACCAGGTACATCAGTATTCTGAATGGATATTACTGACAGCGATGGTTGCGGCACTGATAGTTTTCTTCATTATCTCGAATCGAAAATTCACGGTCGCGGCCCCGGAAAAGGCCGACGTCTACGATTTTTCAACGGAATTCAAAGCCTGATGCATCTCGAGATCATCGAAAAGCAGGACGAGTGGTCAAAACGATTCGCCCGATGGCCGGCGAACGACGCACTCCGAAACTATCCGTGGGCCGAGAATGTTCGAGCGCCGCTGACGCCCATCCGCCGCTCTCTGCCGATGTTGAATCTGGCTCTCATATCGACGGCCGGCGGCTATATCGACGGCATCGAGCCGTTTGACACCGAATCCAAGGATGGCGATCTCCATTATCGCGAGATACCGATCGAGGTCGATGCAGGCGACATTCGTTATGCGGCAAAAGGCTACGATCCCAAACATGTTTACGAGGACCGCAATTGCCAGGTGCCGATCGACCGCTTGCTCGAGTATCAGGCCAATGCGGTAATAGGTAATCTCAACGGCGTTTGGTGGTCGATCAGCAGCCACATCCCGAACGCTTCGCGTGTTGCCGACGAGCTTGGGCCAGCGCTAGCCGAACGTCTGCATCGCTATGATGTGCAGGCCGCACTGCTGATCCCGGCGTCACGGCTCTGCCACCAGACGGCCGGCGTTACCGCCCGAGTTATCGAAGATAGCGGCATTCCGACAATGTGTATTTCCGTTGACCCCACGATCACCGACCGCGTCCGCCCGCCGCGGACCGCGTATTACACGGGCGAGTTCGGCACGGTCGCAGGAAGACCGAATTGGCGTGAATATCAGCTGCGCGTGCTGGATGAATCGCTTCGATGGCTCGAAACATTTGACCAGCCCGGCTCAAGAAAGCTGGCTGTCGACCTGGAAACGCAGACCGAGGCCGCCCGCGGTGAACGGTAGGAATTTGTCCCGAGCGACGGGTTCAGGCTACATCCCCGTCTGCCAATGCCTGATCGATTCCAATGGATAGATCAGCATCACGATATTCAACAACAAACTATCCCTGATCCATACGAGCAACGCCGCCTCGGTCGCGAGGAACAACGCGAGCGACTTCCAAAATCGCAGCTTGTAAGCGATCAAGAATCCGAGACCGCAGCACGTAATATCCGAGAGGGAATTAATGATCGAGTCGCCAAAATAGTCGAGCGAGATCGTCGCCTCGCGATAGCGGTTGATGACGTAGTTGGTGTTCTCGATCACCTCCCAGCTGCCTTCGATCATAACCGCCATAAGCAGCCGCCATGCTACCGGCAGACGCCCGAAGATAAGGCCGAGCAGCCAGAATTCCAAAATTCCGTGCAGAATGTGTGTGAACGAATATGGGTCGATGAGATGCTGCGAGTTGTGCTGCGACCAGATGTTCCACGCCCACGGGCTAAGATCGCCCGCCGGGCACCACCAAAGGCGGCCCTGGCCCCATAAGGATAGAGCGGCGACAAACATTACAGCAATGCACGCAAAAAGCGGCATCCGCTGGATCACGTTGTTGTTTGATGACAATGAATTATTCGGTCGTTATCGTCTCGTCACCGTGCAGAGCGGCGTGTAGCGTGTGCCAGCTCAGCGACGCGCATTTCACGCGAGCAGGGAATTCGAGCACGCCGGCGAATATCCGGAGATTGCCGAGATGGCTCTCTTCGGCCTCGACATCAAGGCCGCCCGTGACCATACCGTGAAATTCGTTAAAAAGCTCCTCTACTTCTTCGCGTGTTCTGCCCTTGACGGCCTGCGTCATCATCGAAGCTGAGGCCTTTGAGATGGCACAGCCCGAACCCTTGAACGCGACATCGCTTACCGTGTCGCCGTCCACCTTCACATACACGCGCAGCGCATCGCCGCACAACGGATTATTGCCAAGCGCCTCGCGGTCGGCGCCCTCGATCTCGCGAAAATTGCGCGGGTTTTTGTTGTGCTCGAGGATGGTTTCCTGATAGAGATCGTTGAGTTCCGACATGCTACTTCCCTGTCCTCTGCAGATGATACGAGAAGAAAACAAGCAGTTCGTCGGCAAATGTCTGCTGCGATTTAAAAAGTTCCGTGCCGTGCCCACCGCTCACGTAGGTCTTCATGACGCGGTCGGGACCGATACCGCTGCCGAACGATTTGACTGCATCTGCCGATTCTTTGTCATTATCCGCAGCGACCGCAAAGACGGGCCGATCGCCGTATTTCTTCATCGCGGGCGCGGTCGGCATATTGCCAAAATAATTCAGCCCTGGTGACAGCAGCGCGACCGCAGCAACGTTCGGACGGTCAGCCGCGTACATCAACGCAAGGCTGCTCCCGTATGACGCGCCGATGATGCCGATGCGCCTTGGGTCGACATTTTGGTTTTTGCTCAGGAAATCGAATGCCGCACCGACATCGCCAAGCATGGCCTTTACGTCAGTGCCCGTCCGGCCAGCTGCGACCGTCGACCCGTCAGCCTTTTTTGTCGACTCGCCAAATCCGCGGCCATCGATCGCCAAAACGTTGAAGCCCGCGGCCTGCATCTTCTTTGCGAATTCGTCGTATGAGCGCCGGTCACTTTGCCATTGATGCAGCAATAGCAAGGCCGGTGTCATCGGCTTGCCGGCTTCATATAACGATCCGACGAGCTTTACGCCGTCGGGCGAGTCGATCGTAACAGTCTGTGGGGCGCTGATCTTTTCCGGCGCGGGCGTCGCGGCAGCAGTATTTACTATATTGACGTTGCCGCCAGTTCCTCTTCCGCATGCCGTCAGCGAAACAATAAGAACGACGAAAAGATAAATCAGACGCATATTGACCCTTATGAAAAAACCTCTATCACCTTTTGTACAGCATCGGCGAGTTTATCGACTTCCTCTTTTGTATTGTAGAACGCGAAGCTCGCACGTGCGGTCGCCGGTACGTCAAAGAACTCCATGGTCGGCTGCGCACAATGGTGTCCGGCACGGACGGCGATGCCTTGCTGGTCGAGGATCGTGCCGATGTCGTGGGGGTGGACATTCTCTATAGTGAACGAGAGAACGCTCGCCTTTTTGGCTGCTGTTCCGATGATCTTGACGCCTGGAATATCGGACAAACGCTGCGTTGCGTACTCGAGAAGCTCATGCTCATACGTCGCAGCTGTCTCGAAATCGATCGAATT
>Ga0163161_10002054_pt1 | contig 14585 bp, 12 predicted proteins | sample S45metaG_FD_129847 | JGI IMG/M metagenome (GOLD analysis project Ga0163161, IMG submission 129847) | Switchgrass rhizosphere microbial communities from Kellogg Biological Station, Michigan, USA - S4-5 metaG | ecosystem: Host-associated > Plants > Roots > Rhizosphere > Soil | place: USA... | reverse complement strand
ATTCGTTCTTTGGCAAAAGAAAATACAGAGTGGGTTGAAAAACACGATTTATCTACGCTGAAAGTAATCGGTTCGGTGGGTGAACCAATTAACGAAGAAGCTTGGCATTGGTACAATAATCACGTCGGTAAGAAAAGATGTCCGGTTGTGGATACTTGGTGGCAAACTGAAACCGGTGGAATTATGATTTCACCAATTCCTTTTGTTACGCCAACAAAACCAACTTATGCTACACTTCCGCTTCCGGGAGTTCAACCTGTTTTAATGGATGACAAACGCAACGAAATTACAGGAAATCAGGTAACAGGAAATCTGTGCATCCGTTTTCCGTGGCCGGGAATCGCAAGAACAATCTGGGGTGATCATCAAAGATATAAAGAAACTTATTTTACCGCTTTTCCGGGGAAATATTTCACTGGCGACGGTGCTTTGAGAGACGAAGTCGGATATTACAGAATTACGGGGCGTGTGGATGATGTTGTGATTGTTTCCGGACACAATTTGGGAACAGCTCCGATTGAGGATAGCATCAATGAGCATCCTGCAGTTGCAGAATCTGCAATTGTTGGTTTCCCTCATGACATCAAAGGAAGTGCTTTGTATGGTTTTGTGATTTTAAAAGACAGCGGTGCAGGTCGCCAAAAGGAAAACCTGAAAAAAGAAATCAATCAATTAATTTCAGATCAGATTGGTCCGATTGCAAAATTAGATAAGATTCAATTTGTTTCAGGACTTCCGAAAACACGGTCCGGGAAAATTATGCGTAGAATTTTAAGAAAAATTGCTGAAGGTGATTTCTCTAATTTCGGAGATACTTCTACCCTTTTGAATCCTGAAATTGTGGAGGAGATTAAGAATGAGAGATTAGGCTAAAAAAATTTAAAATGATAAACTCTGTACGAGACGGTGCAGAGTTTTTCTTTATAAAGAGATGTTGATTAAAATAGATAATATCTTAATTAATATTAAATTTTTATAGATAAATTAGTAAATCATAAATTTTATTAAATATTTATTAATTATTTGAAAAATTATTTTTATCTTTAAGTATCAAAAACAAGATTACTATGTCACACATTTTAGCAGGATTATTTGAACGCAGCGGTGATTACAAGAGGCTTGAAAACGAACTGGAAAATTCCGGATTTAAAAACTCTGACTATATTGTTTATCTCACAGAGGATCACCATCACTCCCAATTTATGGCAAGTGTAGAAATAAAGGACCACGAGCAGTCACAAAAAGCTCATGAAATTTTCCGTCAGAATGCGGTACTGAAAACCTATTCATTTGAAAACATGGACATTCGTCAAGCATCTTACAGCAATTTGAAAAAATATATCGACGCAAGAAGCAAAGCCGAGATCCACAACAGTCCGGATTTAAGGAAAAAATCTCAGCACACAGGAATGGATTCTGAGGTAAAATTTTAAAAATTAAATAAAAACTGATAACCGAAATCCGTGGAATTTTTTTCTGCGGATTTTTTAGTGGAAGGAATTGACAAATCGTTTTATTTTTCGTATTTTCGTTTAAACAAAGCCTTTTACACAAATGAGTTACGACTTAGAGCAAGAAAATAAAGAAATCTCAGCGAGGTATAAAGACCTGATTTCTAACACCTACAGAACTTTGGATGAAGAGAATAACAAACTCATCCGAAAGGCTTTTGATATTGCATTGGACGCCCACAAAGACCAGAGAAGAAAATCTGGTGAGCCTTATATTTATCACCCAATAGCCGTTGCGAAGATTGTGGCCAAGGAAATCGGTTTGGGAGCAACATCAATTGCCTGTGCATTATTGCATGATGTAATTGAAGATTCTGATTATACTTATGAAGATCTGAAGAAAATTTTCGGGGAAAGAATTGCTGATATAGTGAATGGACTGACGAAGATTTCCATCATGAATCATCAGAATATTTCTGTACAATCTGAAAATTACAGAAAACTTCTACTCACGCTTTCAGAAGATTTCCGTGTGATTTTGATTAAAATTGCCGACCGTCTTCACAATATGAGAACCTTGGAAAGTATGGCTCCGGATAAGCAGAAAAAAATTGCTTCCGAGACGGTATATATTTATGCACCTTTGGCTCACCGTTTAGGTTTATATAATATCAAATCTGAACTTGAAGATTTGTCTTTAAAATATAATAATCCTGACGTTTTTACTGAGATTACCCAAAAATTGGAACTCGCTAAAGAAAGCAGAGAACGATATATTGAAGAATTTAAAAAGGAGGTCTCTGAAAGATTACATGAAGAAGGTCTGAAAGTTACCATCAAAGGTCGCGCAAAAGCAATTTCTTCGATCTACAGAAAGATGTTGAAGCAAGGCGTTTCTTTCGAAGAAGTTTTTGATAATTATGCAATAAGAATCATCTATAAATCTGATGCTAAAAATGAAAAATTTCTGGCCTGGAAAATTTACTCAATAGTAACAGATGTGTATCACAGTAATCCTTCCAGAATGCGTGACTGGATTACACAACCACGTTCCACAGGCTACGAAAGTTTACATTTAACAGTTCTTGGTCCTGATAAAAAGTGGATCGAAGTTCAGATCCGTTCAGACAGAATGGATGATATCGCCGAAAAAGGCGTTGCGGCACATTACAAATATAAAGAAGGGTACAAACAGACAAATGACGACAGAAATTTTGAAAACTGGGTAACCGAAATACGAGATGTGCTTGAGCAGCAGCAGAATCTTTCAACGTCTGAGCTTTTAGATAATATTAAACTCAATTTATATTCGAAAGAAGTTTTTGTTTTTACACCAAAAGGTGAGATCAAAATTTTACCAACCGGTGCTACTGCTCTGGATTTTGCCTTTTCTGTACACTCAGATTTGGGAATGAAATGTTTGGGTGCAAAAATCAATGGTAAATTGGTTCCGATTTCTTACGTTTTACAAAATGGTGATCAGGTGGATATTCTTTCATCCCAAAACCAAAAACCTAAGTTTGACTGGCTTGATTTTGTCGTTACTTCAAAAGCAAAATCAAAAATAAAAGGGTATCTGAATTCTGAGAAAAACTCTTTGGTAGAAGAAGGAAAAGAAATTCTCCAGAGAAAATTGAGACATGCGAAGATCCAATTCAATGATGAAGAAATCAACAAACTTCAAAAGTTTTTTAATCTAAAAACTTCTCAGGAATTATTCTTAAAATTCCAGACGAATGAGCTGGATGCGAGCAGTTTAAGAAAATATATTGAAAGCAAAAATGTATTTAATAATTTACTTTCAAGATTCAGAAAATCTCCGGCAAAAAATCTGCATTATGTAGAACCGAAAGAGATCAATCTAGATATGATCGTTTTCGGAAAAGATGAAGAAAAGCTGAATTACAGCTATGCAAAATGTTGTACGGTAATTCCGGGAGACAAAATCTTTGGTTTCATTACGATTTCTGAAGGAATAAAAGTTCACAGCGACAACTGTCCGAATGCGATCAACCTGAGAGCTCAATACGATTATCGAGTAATTCCGGCAAAATGGGTGAATGAAGAAAGCTTCAAAAACCGTATCAAAATTGAGATCGAAGGACTTGACAGAATGGGTATGATCAACGATATTACAACCGTCATCAGTGGAGCAATGGGAATGGATATGAAAAGTATGTCGATAGAATCTAACGACGGCGTTTTTATTGGAAATATAAATCTGGAAGTGAAGAACAGAAGTCAGCTTGACGAAACATTTAAAAAATTGAAAGATATTGACGGAGTTTCCAAAGTTATCAGAATTTAATCATGAAATCGCTTGGCTGAACACCACAAAAAAAATTACATTTGAAATTAAGCATCTACTTTAAAAAGTTTTTTGAAAGCAGTCAGTCATCAGGAATTTTACTGATTCTCTGCGTCGCTTTGGCATTGGGAATTGCCAATTCTTCTTTGGCAGAAAATTTTCAGAATTTTTTAGACAGAGAAATTGGCATCTATCTTTTTCACTTAAAATATCCTGTAAGTATTTGGATCAATGATGGTTTGATGGCTATTTTCTTTCTCTTGGTAGGTCTTGAAATCAAACGAGAAGTGATAGAAGGTGAACTTTCGTCTTTTAAAAATGCGTCTCTTCCAATATTTGCAGCGATTGGTGGAATGATTGTTCCCGCAATTATTTACACTGCTTTTAATTACGGAACAGAGCGTAGCAACGGTTGGGGAATTCCGATGGCGACAGATATTGCTTTTTCTTTGGCAATTATCTCAATGTTGGGTAAAAAAGTTCCCAATTCTATTAAAATATTTCTTGCAGCATTGGCAATTGTAGATGATTTGGGAGCAATTTTGGTGATCGCGATTTTCTATACAGATCAGATTCACTGGATGTATATTTTCCTTTCTCTTGGGGTTTCAGTTTTGTTATTTCTTCTGAATTATTTTAAAGTCACAAAGATTATTTTTTATCTGATTCCGGGAGTTTTTCTTTGGTATTTTCTGCATCATTCAGGAATTCATGCAACGATTGCGGGAGTTGTTTTAGCGTTTTCTATTCCAACGAATATTTCTACAACAGAGATTTCACCGTTAGAAAAACTGGAGCATCAACTCCATTTTCCGGTAAGCTTTCTCATCATGCCGATTTTTGCTTTGACGAATACCAATATAACTTTCAACAACGGGATGGTTGACGGATTATTCAGCGGATTAGGATTAGGAATTGTCTGCGGATTGGTATTAGGAAAATTAGTCGGGATCAATCTTTTCTCATTTATTGCCATTAAAGCAAAAATCAGTTCATTACCTCAAAACTCTTCCTGGATGCAAATGTTGGGCGTCGGACTTTTAGCAGGAATAGGTTTCACAATGTCAATTTTCATTGCATTGCTTTCATTCAAAGGAGAAATTCAAATTCAGGATGAGGCGAAATTTGCTATTCTGATCGCTTCTTTTATTGCAGCAATTTCCGGATATATCATTTTAAATTTAAATTCCACTAAAATTGTTGAAGAAGAAGAAGAAGATTAATTTCACTTAAATTTTATTATTTTCAGATTTACTGTTGTTTTCATCATCATCTTTTTTTATTTCCTCTATAATATTGCGAATATGCTCATCGTCGCTATCCAAATTGGGTTCTTCATTTTTTGACTTATAATGTGATGCTTCTTTCTTTAGTTCGTCTGACAACAATTTTTCAACCCTCAATTTTCGCAAGGCCATATTCAATTCGTTTCCGAAGAGAAGAAGATAAACATTCACATTCACCCAGACCATCAGTAAAATCATACTTCCGATAGATCCGTATAGGACGTTGTATCTAGCGACATTTTTTACATAAAGAGTGAAAAGATAGGTGGTAACAACGAATAGCACAGTTGTCAAAATCGCTCCGGGAATTGCCTGTCTGAATCTGATGATTTTCACCGTTCCCAACCAATAAAATAAAGCCAGAAGCAAAAAGAAAAATAATGGAAATGATACAAAACCAATGATTTTTGATAGGTTTTTCACCAACCAGGAAATATCATAAGTAGGTGTAAAACCTTTTACCACAACTTCTACATAATATACACCAAAAAGAGAAAGAAAAACAATTGTTACGAAGCCAATGGTGATAAAGAACGACAGAATAAATTCTTTTACATCAGAAAGTTTTTCTGTTGACTTTTCATTGAAACCACTGATCAGAGAAAACGTTCCGTTTGTTGCGAAAACAAGGGCAATCAATATTGTTAAATTACTGATTCCCTTCATATTAGGTATAATACTGTCTTCTATATACCCTCTTACATCACCCTCTATATTAGAAGGAAAAATATTATGCATCAAAACCTCAAAAATATAAAACTGAAGCCTGTCATAAAGCGGCAAATGCGGCAGAACCGAAAGAAGAAAGAGGACAAAAGGAAAGAGGCTTAACGTAAAACTCCATGAGATTGCTGCTGCTTTCCGACCTATTTTATCTTTAAAAACTCCTGCGAAATAAATTTGAAATAACTGCCAAAGTGATATTCCCAATAGAGGAATATGTATATTATCAAAAAAATCTTGAACTTTCAAAAGAAACTTCGGAACTTTAATACCCATTTTTTATTTTAAAATTTGATCAATTCGGTCAAATTGTTGGTTGACAAATTTAGGGGAATTTATTCTAAAACCCAATCCGAAACGGAATAACCAGTTTGTTGTCGAATAAAAATTCTCGTTTTTACTGTTGATCCAGTTTAGTTGTGCACCACCGCCGAAAAACCATTTACCGTTGTCAAATCCTATTCTGGAGTATGAATTAAGTCCAAAATTAAACTCATCATAATGTTCATCAATCAAGTAACCGTAATGAAGCTGAGGATAAAGTTCTGCTATGGCGTACCAGTTCTTTCCTATAATTCTCTGTATTCCGCCACCGGTTTTTAATGTCAATCTTACATCTTTTGTTACTGAACTGTTTTCCGACGAATCTGAAATTTCCATGCCTTTATACTTTACATGATCCGTACCTTTCATCATATTGTACTGATAAACCAATCCTGTAAGCAACACAAAATCATTTTTCAATGGCTTGTGCGTCATGTTGGTATATGTTCTGTAATTATCTTTCTTTCCAAGCCATAAATAGTTCGTTTCACCTGTAAAAGACTGAAATTTCGCATCCGGAAACTGCATAAAATCATCACCTAATGATTCCGTATATTCATCATTTATAACCGCCTCAAAAAATCGTTTCGTATCTTCTAAATATAAACCTTTCACCTGATTATAATTAATAGCCTGTCTCAATTTAGAACTCATAAAAAAGGCAAATCCGAGGTTAAAATATTTTGTTCTGCCTTTAATGTCATCATCGTTATTAATCCTAACAAACTTTGGAGCAAATGAAACACTCGCATCCAGCCATCGGTATCTCAGAAAAAATTCTGTGTAGAAAGAATCGTTTGGTTTCAGGAGAAAAGTTTGACCTTCATAGAACAGCCCGAAAGAATTATTAACATAACTTACCCCTCCTACAAGAGAAATTTTATTTCGGTCTTCTTCCAGATATTTTTTTTCATCAAAATTGCTAACTTCCTGACAGAAAGTTATTCCCGAAAAGCTTAAAAACAACAACGAATAAAAGGAAAGTTTCATCTTGGTTGTGCTGATGATGTAAAAATACAGATTTTAAAATAATTCTTGATGATTGTCCGCTTTTATTCGCAATGCAAAATTTTAACGCAAAGCACACGGAGATTTTTTGACTACTAACCGCTTTTAAGTTCGCAAATGCGTTCCACTTAGCAAAGACCACAAAAGTGTTTTAAATTATTACAAATTACGACTAATCAAATAATTCGTCAATTTTTTAATTATAAGTATCTTTGAACTTTCTTTTTTAAAGCTAAAAAATGCGCATCAATCTACTTTGCATCGGGAAAACAGACGATAAAGAAATCACTTCTTTGATCAGCTATTATCTCACCCGACTTCCCAAACACTGGAATTTTGAGATTATTGAAATTCCCGACATCAAAAATGCAAAAAATCTTTCTCCCGATCTTCTGAAAAAAGAAGAAGCAAAACTATTTCAGAATCATATTGATAAAAATGATTGGGTCGCTATTTTAGATGAAAAAGGAAAACAATTTACCAGTCGGGAATTTTCTCAGAAAATCGATAACTGGATGAATTCTTCGGTAAAAAAAATTCATGTTCTTATTGGTGGTGCTTACGGTTTTTCGGATGAAATTTACAGCAGAGCCAACGAAAAGATGTCACTTTCTAAAATGACATTTACGCACCAGATGATCCGGTTATTTATCGTTGAACAATTGTACCGTGCAGATCAGATTTTGCAGGGAAAACCTTATCATAATGACTAAGTTTTTAGACTAAACCTTTAGATCAATCTGTCTTTTCGCTTCTCCAACAACAAAAGCAACCGAATTGGCAATATTGAAACTCCTAATCAACTTAGACATCGGGATCGTTAAATGATTTTCAAAACGTTCTAAAACATCTTTGCTCAAACCCACACTTTCCTTCCCGAAAACCAGCCAGTCACCATCCTGAAAATCGATTTCAAGATAAGATTTTTCGGCACGAGAACTCATCAGAAAAACGCGAGATAAATCAGGAATTACTTTCATCCATTCGTCTACATTTTCATATTCAGTCACATCAAGATGTACCCAATAATCTAAACCGGAACGTTTAAGATTTTTATCATCAATCAAAAATCCAAGCGGATGAATGAGATGTAATTTACTTTCGGTTCCTACGCATAATCTACCGATATTGCCTGTGTTATTGGGAATTTCCGGTTCTACAAGAACAATGTTTAACATGAATGAATTGGGTTTATTTTAGTATATGACACTTTTTTTACAGCAAAAAGAATTAGTACATGACAAAAAATAATAAAACCTATTTTTACCGCAAAAGATACAAAAGAAATGATTGAAAAAGAGACTTTCAAAGTTTACAAAATGTAAGGTGCTTATTTTGCTAACTTTTGAAAATCTTATATCCTGATTTAATCTTTTGTGCCTTTTGCGGTTAAACAAAGTTATCACTTATTTTTTTACACATTTAGCATATTGCTCAGTAAGAGCTGCTTTTTCGTATCCGGTAGCAACCGCTTTATCCAAACTTGCACAGGCTTCTTTATCTTTTGCGGTATCAAATAAAATCAAAGCTTTGGTCACATATGACTGTGAAAATTTTGGATCGATAGAAATCGCCTTGTTGACATCTGCTAAAGCTTCTTTATGTTTTTTCAGTTTAAAATAAACATCGGCTCTACCATTATACAATAAAGATTCGGGTTTTTCTGACAACAGTTTATTGTAATCTTTCAATGAACCTTCAAGATCACCGTTTCTTTTTTTAAGATTGGCCAAACCTGTTCGTGCAAAAATATTTTCGGGTGCAAAAGTCAGAATTTGATTGAGATCTTTTTCTGCTAAATCTTTTTTACCTAAATTTTCGTAAACTTTCGAACGTGTAAGATACATTTCGGCATTATGATCATCAATCATTAAGCCTTTATTCAGATACTCTAAAGCTTTTGTCTTACTCCCTTTTTGATTATGTAAAGAACCCAAATTAGAATAAACTGCTGCTGATTTAGGATTTGATTTCAAAGCAGATTCGTAAGATTTAAATGCTGCGGGAGTTTTGCCCAAACGTTTTTGTGCAGTGCCTAAATTATTAAAATACTCAGATTGGTATTGCTGGATCATTTCTTTCTGCGCCAATTTTGTGTATTGCTCTTCGGCACATTTATAATCAGCTTTTTGCATGCATTCTTCTGCAATCTTTTTGTCCTGAGCAGAGAAAAACTGTAATGATGAAAACGCTAAAGTGATAATGAGTAAATGTTTTTTCATTTTATATAGTTTGTTTGTTGATGACTTTTTTTGCGAACATCGAAAATACCGCTCCCAATAAAATTCCAACAAACGCCCCCACCAAAATATCTATCGGGAAATGTACTCCTAAATAAATTCGGCTATATGATACAATTATTGCCCATACAAATATAACATATGGAAACCACTTCAATTTATTTTTTAACAAAAAACTCAGGTAACTTGCTAAAAAGAAAGTATTTGAAGAATGGGCAGAATAAAAACCAAATTGTCCGCCGCATTTTACCACTCTCATGTAAGATTGTAAACTGGGGTCGTGACAAGGTCTTAATCTGGCAACTCCGTATTTGAAAACTCCGGCTAACTGATCTGAAACCGTAACTCCGATCGCAACGAAAAGGAGAATATACAGTAAAGATTTAAGCTTAAAATTTTTATAGAGAAAATAGCAGAAAATAATATAAAGCGGAATCCAGATAAATATTCCCGAAATCAATATCCAAAACTGATCAAATGGAGTGTCTCCCAGATTATTAAGGTAAAGAAACGCCTTTTTATCTTCAAGAATGATTTCTTCCATCACTATCTACTTACGGGACCTTCGTATGTATCGTCTTCAGAAGGTTTTAATTTAGGAGTTTCGTCAGCTAATGGCTCTTTTATAATATCTTTCTGTATATCTTTTGTAGGATCAAAATCTTTGGCTGCATCTTTCACCTTCTCGATCTCACGTTTGATTTCAGACATGGGGTTGTCTGTTTCTTTCATGATTTCGGTTTTGATATCTTCTACCGCTCCACGCATTTTTCTTACTCCTGATCCTAGATCACGGGCAATCTGCGGAAGTTTATCCGGTCCGAATAAAACGACAATCGCAATGGCGATAAGAGCCATTTCTCCAATGCTTAATTCCATGATGCTAAATTACAAAAGATTATATACAAATGGTGTTTTCAAGCTCAAATTTAAATAAATTTTAAGATTTCTTTTTCTGAAAAGCATAGTATGTTACCACTACACTGATTGTCATCAAAATAAATGCTAAGAAAAATGGTGCACCAGCAAATTTAAAGGGTGCTTCTTCATGGGTGAAAAAGTAAAATAAATTGGTCATCATCGGAGGTCCGATAATCGCAGTAGCACTCATTAAACTGGTTAATGCTCCTTGCAATTCACCTTGCTCGTTTGCAGGAACACTTTTGGTGATTACAGATTGTAAAGCAGGACCACAAATTCCACCTAAACAGTAAGGAATCAGGAAAACAAACATCATCCAGCCTTCGGTTGCAAAAGCAAACAGAAGCATTCCGAGAGCGTAGAGAGCAAGACCGTAGTAAATACTTTTTTGTTCGCCCAATTTTGGAGTTGTCCATCGAATCAAAACTCCTTGCACCAAACCTACTAAAAGTCCGACAACACCAAGAGAAATTCCGACCATTCTTTCTGTCCAGTCAAATTCATACATGGTAAAAAAGCTCCAGTTACTTTGAACGGCATGACCTGCAATATAGATTAAAATTAAAGCAAAAATCAACCCTGAGATTTCCGGATGTTTTCCTAAAAATTTAAATGAACCGACAGGATTTGCACGTTTCCAGCTAAATTCTCTTCTTTTGTTTTTATCTAAACTTTCGGGAAGAATAAAGTATCCATAAAGAAAATTCAACAGACATAAAACTGCCGCTGCATAAAACGGAACTCTGGCTCCATAATGTCCCAAAATCCCACCGATTACAGGACCAATAATAAATCCTAAACCGAAAGCAGCACCAATCAAACCAAAGTTTTTTGCCCGGTCTTCATCGGTTGAAATATCTGCAATATATGCACTTGCCGTGGTTACACTTGCTCCGGTAATTCCTGCAATAATTCTACCAGCAAAAAGCCAGATTATCGTTGGTGACAGTGCTAAAAGTATATAGTCTATGGCAAAACCAAATAATGAAATCAAAATAATAGGTCTACGTCCGAATTTATCACTCAGATTTCCGACAATTGGCGAAAATAAGAACTGAGTAAAAGCATACGCAAAACCAAGCCAACCTCCATATTTTGCAGCTTCACTGATGTCTGCGTGAATCAATTCTTTGATCAACGCCGGAACCACCGGAATAATAATTCCCCACCCTGTAATATCGATCAGTAAAGTGATGAAAATAAAGCTCATCGCAGCTTTTTTCTTTGATTTTTCCATAGCTCTGCAAAAGTAATCAAATCTCTAAAAATAATGATTCTAAATTTTATCTATTAAAAAAGTATAATATTCAGGAAACGAAAAAAGCCTTTCAAACGAAAGGCTTTTTCTTATTTATTGTAGTTTAAATTATTTTGAAGCAAGAACTTCTTTATCGGAAGATGTTTTTCCGTGTACTCCTTCTTCTTTTCCTGTTTTAAGGAAGTCATAAGCAATCGCCGAAGCAATAAATATGGATGAGTAAGTACCGAAACCAATACCGATTAACATTGCAAACATAAATCCTCTCAGGTTATCTCCACCAAAGATGAAAATAGCCAAGATTACAAGAATCGTTGTGAATGAAGTGTTGAACGTTCTACCCAATGTACTTGAGATAGAATCATCAAACAATCCTGCCAATGTAAGAGATTTTTTCTCTCTCAAATATTCTCTGATTCTGTCGAAGATAATTACGGTATCATTGATTGAATATCCTAAAACCGTCAAGATCGCAGCAACGAAATCCTGATTGATCTCCATGTTGAAAGGCATGAATTTGTGAAGCAATGAATAAGCTCCCAAAATAATAATTGCATCATGGAATAATGCTGCAACAGCACCCAATGAGAATTGCCATTTTCTAAATCTAACTAAAATATAGATAAAGATACCTGCCAAAGCAGCAATAACAGCAAGAATACCGTGAGTCTGAATATCATCAGCAACTGTAGGTCCTACTTTTTCAGAAGAAACAATTCCTGTATTACCTTTATCAGCAGCTTTGAAATCTTCCAAAGTGGTATTAGCCGGTAAGCTTGATTTTAAACCTTCATATAATTTCTGCTCAACAGTCTGGTCAGCTTTTAAAGATTCGTCATCGATTAAATAATCTGTAGATATTTTCAACTGATTTTCGCTACCGAAAGTTTTAGCCTCAACAGAAGAGTTTTTACCGTCTTCAGTTTTGAACATTTTTACTAAATTCTGCTCGATATTTTCAGCATTTACATCTTTATCAAATCTTACGACGTAGTTTCTACCTCCGGTAAAGTCAATTCCGTATTTAAATCCGTGAATTGCGATTGATGCGATACATACAACTGTTAATAAACCAGAAACGATGTAAGCATATTTTCTCTTTCCGATAAAATCGATCCAGGTATTTCTGAATAAGTTTTTAGTAGGAGCCGTCCAAACAGAAAGATGTTTTCCTTTGTTCAGTCTGCTGAAAATCATTACTCTTGAAAGCAATACAGAAGTAAAGAATGTCATCAAAATACCAATTCCTAAAGTCAAAGCAAATCCTTTAATAGGACCAGTTCCGAATAAGAATAGTACACCTGCAGTCAATAACGTTGTTAAGTGACCATCAACGATCGCACTTAATGCATGTTTGAAACCATCTTTGTATGCTTCAAGAATACTTTTTCCTGCGAATAATTCTTCTTTTGTTCTCTCGTAAATAATTACGTTCGTATCTACCGCCATTGCCATCGTAAGAACGATACCTGCAATACCCGGAAGTGTAAGTGTAGCATCTGCGGAATCCATAATTCCGAAAATGTAGAATAAGTTGATAATCATTGCGATTACAGCGTAAACTCCCGCTCCACCATAATAGAAAATGATATATGCGATAATGATCAAGAATGCAATACCGAATGAAAGCATCCCTGCATCAATAGATTCCTGTCCTAATGAAGGTCCTACCTGAGTTGCCTGAACTACTTTTGCTCCTGCCGGTAATTTACCTGCTCCTAAAACGTCAACCAATTCTTTAGCTTCTTCCTGAGAGAAATTACCAGAAATCTGAGTTCTACCGTTTGGAATAGCATTTACAACATTCGGCGCTGTGTATACTCTGTTATCCAAAGTTACTGCAACCGGTTTTCCAACGTTTTTCTCCGTTAAAGTTTTCCAGTCTTTTGCACCTTTAGAATCCATCTGCATGTCTACAACTACTCTGCTCAATTCATCGTAACCGATACTTGCAGTTTCAACCGCACCGTCAACCGGAGCTTTTTGGTTAATATTTCCTTTTACGGCATACAATACCAAACTGTTTGTATCAGTAGATTCCGGCTTATATCCCCACATAAACTGGGTATATTTAATGTTTGCAGGACGTAATGATTTAGCAATTTTGCTGTTTAATATTTTGTTAACCTTCGCTGTATCAGATAATTTTACGCTGGCAATACCATTCGTTCTTAATTTATCTAACTGAAGAAGGCTCATGAAATTAGTGTTCTTTGCAACTCCAATAGAATCTCCTTTTGTAGAAACAGTAGTTGTAAGAGTCTGGAAATATGACGCTACTTCAGGAATTTGCTGTACTTCCCAAAACTGAAGTTTCGCAGAAGTCTGAAGCATTTTCTTCACCTTGTCAATGTCTTTCATTCCCGGCATTTCAACAGAAATTCTTGCTGTACCCGGAACTCTCTGAACATTCGGCTGAACAGCTCCCATTTTATCAATTCTGGTTCTGATTACTTCAAAAGCAGTACCTACAGAAAGGTCAATTCTTCTTTTGATGATGCTCTGAACCTGCTCATCTGTCGTGTTGAATTTAATCTCCGAAAGATTCGTATTACCGAAAATTTCAGGATCTGCAAGTTTTAGATTTGCTCCTTTTGCTTTGTTTACAGCATCAAACTCAACAAAGAAATTGTCGATGTAAGATTTTGTTGAATTTTTCTGAACCTCGTCAGTCTTGTTTAAAGCTTCGATCAGAATAGGGTTTGTAGAATAATTGGTTAAATCATTCACAAGATCTCTCTGATTGATCTCCAAAAGAACATTAATTCCCCCTTTAAGGTCAAGACCAAGTTTCATTTCTTTGTCTTTCGCTTTGGTGTAATAAAGTTCTGTAAAACCTAGATTCAGTGTATCCTTAGAAAGTCTTGCGATTTCTTTCTGATACTTTTCCGGATTGTCTCCTGCAATAGCAGTTGCCTGCTTTTCAATTTTGCTGGCGTACCATGTTGGTAATAGCTCATTTAAGCAAATTAACCCTAGTACAATAGCAACAATTGTAATAAGTCCTTTTCCTTGCATTTTGTTATAACTACGTTAAATTAAGTCGGCAAATATAATGATTTTCTT
>Ga0163161_10002052_pt1 | contig 14590 bp, 6 predicted proteins | sample S45metaG_FD_129847 | JGI IMG/M metagenome (GOLD analysis project Ga0163161, IMG submission 129847) | Switchgrass rhizosphere microbial communities from Kellogg Biological Station, Michigan, USA - S4-5 metaG | ecosystem: Host-associated > Plants > Roots > Rhizosphere > Soil | place: USA: Michigan... | reverse complement strand
TGCAACATGTTCTGGGAACAGGCCCGGCCGTGGGTCAAGGCCGGCAAGGTGCAGTTGCGCCACATCATGGTGGGCATCATCCGCGAAGACAGCCCGGGGAAATCCGCCGCACTGCTCGCGGCCAAAGACCCGGAAAAAGCCCTGCAGGACCACGAAGCCGCTGGCAAGGGCAGCTCGCTCAAGGCCCTGAAGGAAGTGCCACCAGTGATTCAGGCAAAACTCGCGGCCAACATGCAGTTGATGGAAGATCTGGAGCTGCAGGCGACACCGGCGATTTTCTACATGGACGACAAGGGTAATCTGCAACAGCAGCAAGGTGCGCCGTCGCCGGACAAGCTGGTGAAGATTCTCGGACCGAAATGACGCTGCTTGATCCGCACAGGTTGAGCGGCCACATGAACTGGTAATCAGACCCCGAAAGCAAGCGTGGCCACAGTCAAAATGACAGTGGCCACGCAAAACGAACTATCCCACCGCTAATCCATGTCCCACTTGCCTGCACGTCTGGTTTGGGAAACATGACTCATGAGCGCTAACTACCTCCTCACTACCACAGGTGTATTCTTTTCGTCTTCGATCAGGTTGTAGCGATAGACTCGACCCGCCTGTTTTTCGAACGCGAAATCATTACCTGGAATCAAGTGTACTTTTTTGGTCGGCTTGCAATCATCTTCATTCTTGGCCGCACAGTCCTTGAAGGAGTCGATTACGACGACGCTATTGCCATTGTTTTTCAACTGGTAGCGATCAGCAGTGTTGTCTATTTTGGTATCAAAACGGGTATTGGCCGGACGAACGAAAAACACCATGCCATAACCGGCCATTACGTTGAAACCGGCAGACATGTCTTTTTCATAAATTTCACGCTCAGTGTCCGAGACGGCAAACTTGTCTTCTTTTTCGGGGACGACGGGTAAAAATCGAACCCGAAAATACCGCTCTTTACTACGATCACCGGTATAGAGCAGACGTGTTCCCTGGGTACCCTTGGCTGGCACGATTAGTCGGGCCGGGCTGGCAACCAGACCATCACGGGTACTGCCTTCGACAATCTTCAAGGGCTCTTCACGGGAGTCGGCATTTTTTTCGTAAAAAATCTCCTTGATCTCGATTTTGACAAATGCCGTCGACGTTCCGCCATTATGAATTCGCTTTAAAAAGCTACTCTGATTAGCGCCCATAAAATCATAGAACGTACCAATTTGCAGACTGGGTCCGGCTTGAGCGCACATACTGAATAAAAGTGTGCACAGCGACATATAAATATATTTCATGAGAAAAGCCTCGCACTGTAAAATCAGCCTGAGTAAGCCTCAGGCTTTGCTACTGCTATTAGATATCCGAATCGAAAGTCACATAGACGGTTCCACGATAACGGCTGCCGGATTGCATATCCTTCACTGAATCTTGCGGCACTTCAAAGTGCAACAGGCTGGGCGATTGATTGGGCGAGCCTGTAGCCTTTATATTTTTCAAGCCCTCGCCACCCAATATCAGCGGACGCCGCTCTATTGGCCGGCCCGTATCATCCACCCAGGGACTTGGCAGGCTGACACTGATGTCGACCGGTACTTGATGTGAACCGTTAGAGATCAAACAAGTATCAATTCCCAGACGCTCGCAACTGAGATCCATTTTGAACGGCGCGGAACTCAGAATGAAAAACCGCAGGTCTCCCAATAACTTCTCGGGTTTTCGCCCGTGGGTGATCCACTCCATCCAGCCGCCCTTGGGTGTCAGGTAGACCCGGTCGGCGGACATTTCGACTTTCACGTCTTGTTTTACCGCCAGGTTCAAATTGAATGTCATTGAAGGGTCATTGGCATTCAGATTGCCCATATCGAAGTCGCTACCCATGGAATAGGTATACGACCCCTGATAGTTACCAGTCATTAATTTTTCCGGTCGAACAGCCCGCAACTCGTAGTGCACGTCAAGTCTTTGCAAGGAAATGCCTGGGACTTCAAATTTTGGCCTCCTTGGGCAGGAGGTAACGTGCTCAGGTGTCAACCAGAAGGCGGTAAAATCCGTTCCATTGGCATCCGCACCTTGGGAGGTACCGTTCACTCCCAGGCAAGGAGCAATTGCTTCAGCCCATGAGGGAGACCAGAGAAAAGCATGATAATCAAACACCGGCAAACCTATCGGCATGCCCGTTATTTCTTGCGCTTTTTTACTCAAGCGATAACGGGTTCCCACTCCGGCAATGCGAATTTGAATCTCTGCCGTTTCGCCAGGAATACTCGAATGAGAAACAGTAAATGTGCGCCATCTCGCCGGAAAACCAAACGGGATCGCTTGATCAACGGGAATGCTCCCTGACGACTGGAAACTGATGTTAAAGCTGTCGCTTCGAATCTTTCTGCTGTTACATTCAGCAGGAAACTCCGTACAGTATCCGGTAACTGGAGTGTTATTGATAATCTGCGCGCTTCCCGGATTACTCGGATCCGGCCTTATTTCGGCCTGGACCTCCAATACAGCGGCATTGGATAAACCTGCATAAAACCCGCCGAGTGCCGATACCAACACCAGGCGGCTCATTAACTTGTTCATTTGACTGTCCTGTGTACGCCATGTTCTGACTGCTGTTCGATAAGTGCCTGTCAACTGGCTTTCTCAGACTTATAAGCAGCTTCGGCCAAGGTGTCGGGATGACACCGCAGATCCCCTACCATCAGCACATCATTCTCTCGACGCTGGGAGGCCGGATCGAGCCTGAACTGGCATAACAACTGACTGTCGTGCCGCACTTCGAGTGTAGGAGAGTTCTCGCTAAGTTCCATGGAGAAGAACCCATCGACTTCGCTGACGCCACGACTGGCGTGGTTGATAACGTGATGGCCTTTCAAAGGCTTTCCACCCGCATCCAGCAGGCGCCCCATCACCGTCACGGTCTTCAGGATACGCACCTGGCGATAATCCACCCCACCCTTGTTCAAGTGATAGGTCGTACGCGCAGGCTGGATTGCCGCCGCAGGGACATCAGTCCCGTTGAAATCAAAATTGACCGTGCCGTTCTTGTACGCTGAAACAGGAATGAAGTTTCGTCCTGGCCGCAACGAGGCATGGGTGCCGGAAAAATCGTCGGCCCGCAGCTGGATATCATCCACGTCGCTCTCGACATCAATGATCATTCCCGCCTCCCCGTTAGTCGCCTGGCTGCTCAAGACCACGTTTTTGCCACTGACGGCCAGGGTGCTGTCCAGATTCAGGCCTCCACTGATCTGACCGTTGAAGGAAGAACGTTGCGCATGCATCGAGCCGTTGACCTGGTCAGTCTTGAAATCCGCCGTGCCCGCCTGACCTGTCCCGTACACATCCTTGCTGACGGTTGCAGAAACACTTTGCAGAACGTGATCCTTGAGGTCGCGGCGATAGGTCACGGACGCATTGGCATCCCGCCCACCGTCACGCGATGTGCGCGAACCGACGCTTCCGGACACTTGATGACCGTCCGCCCCCAGCGCCAGGCGCAGGCTGATATCGATCCCGCGATTGCGCTGGTCAGCAGTGCCAACCGTGCCTGGTCGATCAAACAACGACACGCGCCAGTCAGCGTTATTGCCGAACAACTGGGCGTTGCGGCTCCAACTCAGGTCGAGGCCCAAGCCTTCGGAATACCCCTGGCTTTGAGAGACTTGCGCGCTGACCGAGCTCTTGCTGTTCAAACGCTGATTCAAAGACAGCGACGTATTGCTGGTTTGACCGTTGTACGTGTTGCGTTGACGGATGTGTGTCCCGTCTGGCAGCACTTCGTAACTGTTGCGGGTATCCAGCCAGCTACGCTGGTGACGCAACACCACACTGCCGCCGTCGTAGTGATGCACACCTTGCACCTCGACCCCCGTGCCTTCGCCCTTGGTCTGGGAGAGGCTGCTGTAAAGGGACGTTTTCTCGCCCACCGTCCATTCGGCGGAGGTGCCCAACTGCATCTGCTCCTTGACCTGACGAGCGGAAAGCCCCAGGACAATTCGCGGATGCAGAAGGAAATTAAAGGCAGCCCCCGCCGTCATGTCGCCGTCATCGCGCTCCTGCCAATTACTCAGTAATTTGGATTCGCGACCGGCAAACAGGTTGTAGCGCCAGCGATTTTCCGGGTTGCGCCAATTGGTGGGCTTATAAACAAGCTCCGGAGTGGTAGTAATCACTTGACCGTCCTCGACCAGGCGTACTTCCACTTCGTAAATTCCGCCCGGCAACGGTCGCGTGTCGAGGGTCTGAAGGCCGCTCGCCACCTGCTGACTGTTGATCAACACGCCGTTGCGATAGATTTCCACCATCGCTTGTCGATTGGCGGTCACCGTTATGGGATAGAGACTGGGTTTGACGTTGTCGACCGCCAGGCTATCCGAACTGCCGTACATCATTCCCATTACCGTATCGGGACCAAGCCCCATTGTGCGTGCTGGTCGCGTCAGACCTTGGGCACTGGGCGTAAAGTACCCGGCACGGATGAAAGTACCCTCCAGTTCGCGCTGCATATGCAACTCATAAACAGCATGCTTGATGCCGGTATCTACCCCGGACATGCGCGAAAGTTGAGCATTGAACGTGTTAGTCCAGTTGCCCAGGCTCGCACTTGCCTCCAGGCCATATCGACCGGCCATGTTCTGCTGCTGACCGCCGCTGACATTCAGCTGATTGCGCACAATCAGACCAAGGCTGCCGCCCTCGGGTTGATCGTGAAACAATCGGGTTTGCGGGTCGCGCTCGGCGTTAGCCGTCACCAGCGACACCATGGAATCTTCAAGGCTGTAGTGAACCGACAGCAACTGCCGGGGGCATCCGCTTTTACATGCGCCCAGCGCAACACCCGGAGTCAGGAAAGCGGACCACTCGTCTCGCTCACTGGAGGTCAGGTCACTGTTCCGAGTATCGGTGAAGTTGATCAATGTCACGCGCTCATCACGACTTAACAGGATCATGGCTTCGCCCAGAAACTGTTGGTCGACTTCGATTCGAACCGCGACTGGGACATCAAAAAAGAATTCATGAAAATCCGCAGGCAAGCCTTCAGCCTGCTGAAGCAAACTAACAGACTTATCCGCTGGTCTGGTTTCATTGGCGAGCGCGCCTGCGCAAACAATAAGCGCAAGCGCTCCCGCGATAGGAGTCTTCGAAAACATGGAAACGTATCTCAAGTTAGCGCTTGCGAGTGCAAGAAAGAGTGTGGCCAACTTTACTCGTCGGCCACACAGACAACACAGTGATAGCTGGAACTTAACCAGCAAACGTTATGGCGCGTCGAACATCACACGAACGATACCGGCGTAGTTACCTTCTTTATAGCCAGCGCCTGGTTTGACCGGGGTAATTTGCATAGGCGCAATGATTTCAGTCACTGCAGCATCAGCATTAACAACATCTACGGCAGTATCTTTTACCAATGCAATATTATTAAAACGAACCTGCAAATCGATAGTCTCTCCACCGGAGGTCATGCCAACCGGATCCAGCAACGTTGCCTTGATGGCCGGGTTACCAGTCCCACCGACAGCAGCACTTTTTGCCTTGAAATCACGGCTGATGCCTTCCAGTTCAGAAGTAGTGTCATTCCATACCAGGCGCTGCGGCTGAGTAACAGTGCCGTGATCTACTGGCTGCACATAAAAATCGGTGCTCGGCACGTCAGCAATCACCTGGATATCGTGAGTCTGAGGAACAGCCAGTGCAGCGGAAGAAGCAAAAGCCAGGGCAAGCACAGAAGAAGACATCGCAATTTTCTTGAACATTAAATTCACCATCTTTTAGAACATCTAAGTAATAGTGCAAGCTTCAGCCAAGCTGACGAAAGTCCGGCACTGGGTTGTTGATCAAGCAATGACGAAATGAGTCGTTGCGTTTGAACGGCGCACATCTTCGCGCTTTCTGTAGGACCGGTATGCAAGAACAATCTGCAGTATCTGTAGGATTTATCCCGCACCCCTGAAACAGAAATGCAGTCATTTCCTATCGTTTGCAGGAATCATTTTTTTGAAATGACTGGCCAGACCCAGCTGTCTAAAACCGTATTTTCAGGACGTAGGGAGTCATCAGGATGTGGAAAACGGAACCGTAAGCGTGCGCATGGCCGGTGGCAACGGATAAGGGATAGGGTGTTGGCAGCCTGTGTTGACGAAACAGTCAGTCGGCCGTTTACGGAAGTCAGGCTGAAATGGACAGATCACATGGGTGAGTGCCACCCGGAAAATCCTCTCGTGATGAAGCCTGTGCTACGCACATAAAAAAGTCCCGATGCAAGGCATCGGGACTTTTTTATGCACACATGGTCAGCGACACAGGGAAACGACTATTTCCTCTGAAGGGAAACACCCAGTGCCGGATATTGAATGGTCACCCTCTCCGACTTATGACCGGTTTTATCGGAGGCCGTCACTCCAAATTCATATCGCTGCCCCGGTTGCAATCCGGTAATGGCAAACTCCGTTTCCTTTGTCGTCCCCAATTGAGTACCCTGGCCCTGATCAATTGTATAAGTAATATCACCGGAACTGTCGTACGACTCCTCCCAACTCAATATCAGGCCTAGATTGCTGGTACGCAAATTCGTAGGGGCTGTGGGTGCGGTTTCGTCCTTGATGGGGACGGTTATACAATGAGGCTCAGAAAAATAAAACTCATCATCAAAGGTACGTATGCAGTAAACATGGTCCTTTCCCTGCTGAGGATTTTTATCTGTATAGGGGGGGCGTGAAGGCGTATCGAGCAAAACCCCGTCTCGTCGTATTTCATAACCAGGCTGGCCACCATCTACTACCCCTGCATCCCAATAAAAAGATACTTCTGTGGGCGTTTGACCAAATGCTTCAAAAAATGTTGGTGCAACCGGAACTTCTCTAACGGCCGTACGTGCGTGGATCAAGATCGGCTTAGTCGACTTCCCACCGGCACTTTCTCCGCTGAGAAAATAAGAATATTCGGTATTTGACTTAAGCGAAGAGTGAGTAAATGCAGTATCTGGCCCTTCATAAACTGTTCCACCTGGGTTCCCGTTTGCGGAAGTAAGAAGATACTTTACTACACCTTCGCGCTTCTCCCACGACAGCCCGATAGTGTTTCTTGACTCATATTCAACTTTATAGGAAAGATGTGACTCATCGAAATCCAAGGAAAGAACTGACTCATCGAAACATGGCTTATTCATTTACCATCTCCACCAGAAGTAATTTTACAATCACAGTGTTTTCCATAAAAACACTCCGCACCTGTATTAATCCATAAAAAAATCTGCCAGCACACTAACAGAACTGCTAGGACACCATACAAATCACTTCCAGCTCGCGTAAATCCTTTACTTTTCACCAACTTAACACTTATCCCTCCATCAGCATCAACTTACTGACAACAGTTTCATCGCAACTTTTTTCAATTCGCACCCAACACAATAAAAAATTTTAATTCTCAACTAAAAACAAGACAAAACACTATCCACTCAGTCAGCACACACTCCCCTCCACTTACACCCGCAACCAGCCTACGAAAAAAGCGCACCGACCTGTTATTTCTTACAGGTTCCAACGACGCTGAATCGCGCTATAAAAGACTCCTGGAGTTACTCACTGCCCTCCGGGGCGCCCCTACCCCGGGAGACCAGCCATGTACACTGCGAGCCCAACCCAATTCCAACCCGGGACGCTACCTGCCAAGCCCCACAGCTATGCGGATACAGCTCAAATCCCGCCGAACCTCTCTGCCAAAGAGCAGGAAATCCTGAAGTGGTGTGCCATTGGCAAATCGTCCTGGGAGATCGGGCGGATCCTCAATTGCTCTGAGGCAGGAGTGAACTATCACTTTTGCAATATCCGCCGAAAATTCGGCGTCAGCTCGCGCTGGCTGGCACTGATCAAAGCGCTGGAAATGGGAATGATCCATTTGGAGGGAGAGGCCGAACTTCATCCAGCGGTTGCACAGATAACTCGATGAGCGTCGAAAAGGTTGTAGCGCCCTGCTGAAGGGGCAAAGCGAATACCAGCCAAAAGTCAGTTGAGGGTTTCCCCTCAACCATAGAATCTCCCACATCGGATTTTTGTCGCTCACAAAATCTGTAGCCACTGCAAATCCTTGTGGGAGCTGGCCTGCCCGCGAGAAGGCCTCTATAGACGCTAGAGAATCAAAGCCCCTCCAACTCGGCCATCAAGTCATTCAAGCGATCCACTTTCTCCTCGGTGATCTCACTCGCCGCCAGCCCGGCTATATGCCCGGCCAGTTCCTCCACCGTGCTGCACTCGAACATCGCCCGCAGCGGCACGTCCCGTTGCAGGGTTTTCTGCACCCGCGAAGCGATTTGCGTGGCCAGCAATGAGTGTCCGCCGAGCTCGAAGAAGTTGTCGTGAATACCCACTCGCTCGACCTTCAACACCTCTGCCCAAATATCCGCCAGGGTCTGCTCAAGTTCATTGCGCGGCGCCTGATAGGCCTGGCTTTGCATCTGGCCGATTTCCAGCGCCGGCAACGCCTTGCGATCCAGTTTGCCGTTGGCGTTGAGCGGCAGTTTGTCCAGCCACAACCAATGCAGCGGCACCATGTATTCCGGTAGCTCGGCACGCAGGCGTTGCTTGATGTGCTCCAGGCATTTGGCAGGATCGAGCGCTGAATCGACAGCCACCAGGTAGCCCACCAGATGCTTGCCGTTCGCCCCTTCCTGCACACCCACCGCCGCATCGCGGACTTCCGGTTGCTCATGCAGGCGAGCCTCGATTTCACCCAACTCGATGCGGTAACCGCGAATCTTCACCTGATGGTCGATGCGACCGACGTATTCCAGAACACCGTCGCTGCGACGGCGTGCCAGGTCGCCAGTTCGATACAAACGCTCGCCAGGGGCACCGAACGGGTTCGGCACAAACACCGGTGCGGTGCGCAGCGGATCGCTGACATAACCGCGGCCGACCCCGGTGCCCGCCACGCACAATTCACCCACCGCGCCCAGCGGCACCAGTTCCAGCGCTCCATCGAGCAGGTACAGACGGTTGTTGTCGGTCGGCGTGCCGATCGGCAGGTAGCTGCCGCGAGTCGAAGCCATGTCAACGCGGAAGAACGCCACGTCGTCCGAGCACTCAGCCGGACCGTAGGCATTCACCAGACCGATCTGCGGATAGCGCAACAGCCATTGATGCGCCAGTTCCGGTGGCATCGCCTCACCGGTTGGCAGCATCCAGCGCAAGCCGTCGAGGCTCATGCGCTCCTGGGCGAGCATGCCATGGATCAGCGACGGCACGCTCTCCAGCACAGTAATGCCCTGGCTCTGCACATGGGCCAACAAGCCTTGCGGATCGTGGGCAATGGCGTTCGGCACAATGTCCACCCGTGCGCCGAACAACGGCGCGGCGAGGAACTGCCACACGGAAATGTCGAAGCTTTGCGACGCCGTCTGGGCGATCACATCGGCGTCGCTCAGGTTCAGGTACGGCACCTTGCTCAACTGATTGTTGAGCATGCCGCGCTGTTCGACCATCACGCCCTTCGGCAAACCGGTGGAGCCAGAGGTATAGATCACATAGGCCAGATTGTCCGGGGCGCTGTACAGGCCAGGGTTATCCGCCGACAGCGCAAGGGCCTGAACTTCCTCCCAGACCAGCAGCCGTGGCCGATTGGCGCAGGCGAACTCGTCGAGCAGGGTCTGCGCCTGTTCACGGCACGCTTGCGTGCACACCAGCAAAGGCGTGCGACTCAATTCGATGATCCGGCTCAGACGCTGGCTCGGCAGCCCCGGGTCCAGCGGCAAGTAACCCGCACCGGCCTTGAAGCTGCCGATGATCATGCCCAGCAAATCGAGGTTGCGTTCGGCCAGCAACGCCACCGGTTGATCGCACCCGACACCTGCGGCGATCAACGCATGACCCAGACGGTTACTGCGCTGGTTCAGTTCGAGGTAGCTGTACTGCCGGTCAATACAGCTGGCGGCAATGCGCTGCGGGTGCCGGGCGACCTGGCTTTCGAACAATGAAACGTAGCTCTGCTCCAGCGGGTACTCGTGTTCGCTCTGGTTGCAGCCATGGATGAGGAAGTCCTGCTCCTCGGCCCCCAGCAACGGCAAGTCGGCCATGTCGCCATGGAACCCGTCCATCAATGCCAGCAGCAAACGCTTGAACTCACCGAGCATGCGTTCGACCGTGGTCTCATCGAAATAGCGCTGGTCGTAGGACAGATGCAAGCCCAGGTCATCACCCGGATAGCACACCGCCGTCAGCGGGAAGTTGGTGTGCGTGCGACCCGAATCCGAGGTCGCGTTGAGGCTCTGCGCGCGGTCCAGCACCGAGACTTCCACCGGGGCGTTTTCGAACACGAACAGGCTGTCGAACAGAGGCTGGCCTTTGGGCAGTTCGCTCTGTTCCTGGATGTTCACCAGCGGCAGGTATTCGTATTCACGCAGTTGCATGTTGTTGTCGAGCAGACCGCTAAGCCACTGGCGCACGCTGCAACGCTGGCCGTCCTCGGGCATTTTTACCCGCAGCGCGATGCTGTTGATGAACAGGCCGACGGTGCGCTGCATCTGCGGCATGTCCACCGGACGCCCGGCCACAGTGACACCGAACAGCACGTCGCGATCACCGCTCAAGCGCCGCAGCACCAGCGCCCACGCCGCCTGGGCGAAGGTGTTGATGGTCAACTGATGGGCCTGGGCCAGTTCACGCAATTGCACGCCGTCACGGGCATCGAGCCTTGTGTAGCGGTCGCCGACGATCATGCCGCCGCTGTCGCCGGCATGTTCGCGCAGGAACGGCCGGTCGCTCGGGATCGGTGTGGTGCGTTCGAAACCCTGCAGGCTGGGTTTCCACCACTGCCGCGCTTCGGCGAGGTTCTGATGCTGCAGCCAGCCGATGTAGTCGCGATAACGCGACACAAGCCCAAGCTGCGCTTCCCGGTCTTCGCCGAGGGCGCTGTAGATCTCGAAGAAGTCATTCATCAGCAGCGAACGGCACCAGGCATCGATGAGGATGTGGTGGTTGCTCATCATGAACCAGTAGCGCGGCGCGCCGACCCGGATCAGGCGCAAGTGGAACGGTGCCTGGTTGAGCAGGTCGAACCCGGCCTCGCGTTCGGTCTTGAGCAAGGTTTGCAGCTTCGGCTCTTGCTCCGCTTGCGCGATGTCACTCCAGTCGAGGTATTCGATCGGCGTGCTGCCCGGTTTGTGAATCACTTGCAGCATATTTTTGCCGACGTTCCAGCAGAATGAGGCACGCAACGCTTCGTGGCGGGCGATCACCGCTTGCCAGGCCTGGGCAAAACGCTGCGGATCGAGTTCGCTGTTGATGCGGTAGCGGTCCTGCATGTAGTACAGGCCGGTGCCCGGCTCCAGCAAGGTGTGCAAGAGCATGCCTTCCTGCATGGGGGTCAACGGGTAGACGTCTTCAATTTCGGCGGCCGGGACCGGCAGCGCATCCAGTTGCGTCTGATTGAGCTGCGCCAGCGGGAAGTCCGACGGCGTCAGGCCACCCGCGTCGTCGCGCAGGCAATGCTCGATCAGGCTGCTCAACTCACCAAGGTAGGCATCGGCCAGCTCGCCGATGGTTGACGGATCGAATCGTTCGGCGCTGAAGGTCCAGCGCAGTACCAACTCACCGCCATACACCTGACCGTCGACGCTCAGCTCGTTGGGCAGCGGGGCATTGGCATCGTGGGCCGCACCGATGGCTTCATCCAGTGGACGGAACAGCGCATCGGCACCGAAGCTCTGGTCGAACTGGCCGAGGTAGTTGAAGGTGATCGGCGCCTGCGGCAACGCCGTCATGCGGTGGCGGCTCTGCTCATCGGCGAGGTAACGCAGCACGCCATAACCCAGGCCCTTGTGCGGCACGGCGCGCAATTGCTCCTTGATCGCCTTGATCGACGCGCCCTGACCGGCGGCTTCTTCGATGTTCGACGGCGTCAGGCGCAGCGGATAGGCGCTGGTGAACCAGCCTACGGTACGGGTCAGGTCGATCTCGTCGAACAGCGCTTCGCGGCCGTGGCCTTCCAGTTGAATCAGCGCCGATGACTGACCGCTCCAGCGGCACAGCACGCGAGCCAAAGCGGTCAACAGCAAGTCGTTGACCTGGGTGCGATAGGCGCTCGGCGCCTGTTGCAGCAACTGCCGCGTGTGCTCGCTGTCGAGGCGCACGCTGACGGTTTGCGCATGACGGTTCTGCCGTCCGCCATTGGGGTGATCGCAGGGCAGATCTGCACCTGGCCCGGCCAGATGCGCCTGCCACCAAGCCAGTTCTTCGCGTAGGGATTCGCTACCCGCGTAGGCCTGCAAGCGTGCGGCCCAGTCCTTGAAGGCGCTGGTTTTCGCCGGCAGTTTCACCGACTGCCGGGCGTCCAGTTGGCGATACACGGTCTGCAAGTCATCCAGCAGCACCCGCCACGACACACCGTCCACCACCAAATGGTGAATGGCGATAAACAAGCGTTGCTGGCCTTCAGGGCCATCGACCAGCAACACGCGCAGCAACGGCCCCTCTTCAAGGTCGAGGCTGCGTTGGGCATCGGCGAACAAGGCGGCGCATTTGTCCATGGACGCAACGCGCACCTGCCACAGCACCGGCGCATCGGAAATCGGCTGGTGTGTGGCCTGCCATTGGCCGGTAACCTTGCTGAAACGCAGGCGCAGGGCGTCGTGCTGTTCGATCACCGCCAGCAGTGCTTGCTCAAGACGATGAGGTTCCAGGGCGACAGTCGGCTGCAGCAACAACGCCTGGTTCCAGTGGTGGCGCTGCGGGATGTCGGTGTCGAAGAACCAGTGCTGGATCGGCGTCAGTCGCGACTCGCCCATGATCAAGCCCTGCTCGGCGCTGACCTGCTCGCTGCAGGTGGCCACGGCGGCGAGAGTCTGCACGGTCTGGTGCTGGAACAGGTCGCGAGGGCTGAAGTGGATGCCCTGCTGGCGCGCCCGGCTGACCACCTGGATCGACAGAATCGAGTCACCGCCCAACTCGAAGAAGTTGTCGTTGAGGCCAACCTGAGCGACGTTCAGCACTTCGCACCAGATCTGCGCCAGCGTGACTTCAAGCTCGTTGACGGGCGCCACGTAATGTTGGCGACCCGACTCCGGGTCCGGCGCCGGGAGCGCACGGCGGTCGAGTTTGCCGTTGGCGGTCAACGGCATGCTCGCCAGCAGGATCAGGTGCGTGGGCACCATGTAATCCGGCAGGTGCGACTTCAAGTGTGCCTTGAGCGCTTCGCGCAATGCGGCGTGTTGCGCTTCGCTCTGTTCGGCGACGTCAGTGGCGAGGTAACCCACCAGTTGCTTGCCGCCCGGTGCATCCAGGGCCAGCACCACCGCTTCACGAATCGACTCGTGCTCCAGCAAACGGGTTTCGATTTCACCCAATTCTATGCGGAATCCGCGAATCTTCACCTGATGGTCGATCCGGCCAAGGTATTCCACCAGGCCATCAGCGCGCTGACGCACCAGATCGCCGGTGCGGTAGATGCGCCCGCCGCCGGCGACAAACGGATCAGCCACGAAGCGCTCCGCGGTCATGCCCGGACGCTGGTGATAACCCTGGGCCAGGCCAGCGCCACCAACGTACAACTCGCCGGTCGCGCCTTGCGGCACCAACGCCAGATCGGCGTCGAGAATGTAGGCCACGCGGTCGCCGATCACACTGCCGATCGGCACGCTGCCGACGCCCTCTTCCAACACTTCAGGCGCCAGGCTGGCCAGCGGCATGACCACGGTTTCGGTCGGACCGTAGGCGTTGAAGAACAGACTCGGCTTGAACGCTGCGCGAATGCGCGCCAGGTGCTCACCGGTCAGCGCTTCGCCTCCAGTGATGATCATGCGCACCGGCAAAGTCTGGTCCTGGGTCGCCAGCCATTGCGCCAACTGACTGCCGTAGCTCGGCGTGAAACCGAGGACGTTGATGTGATGACGACGGATCAGGCCACAGATTTCTTCCGCGTCCCACTGCCCTTGAGCGCGCAACACGACTTGCGCGCCACTGAGCAGCGGCACCAGCAATCGCTCGGTCGCGGCGTCGAAGTTGATCGAATAAAAGTGCAGTTCGCAGTCATCGGGGCGCATGCCGAAATGCTCGATCACGGCGCGACAGTGCATGGCGATTTCGCCGTGGGACACCACCACGCCTTTCGGTTTACCGGTCGAGCCCGAGGTGTAGATCAGGTAGGCCTGATGCTGCGGCAGGCTGATCAGCGGCAGCCCGGTGGCCGGGTAGTTGGACAGTGCCACGGCGTCCTCTTCAAGACACCAGCGGCCAACGGTCGCTGGCAGCTCGCCCAGGGCCTTGAACATCGCCGCATCGCTGAGCAGCAAACCGAGGCCGCTGTCTTCGATCATGTAATGCAAGCGGTCCAGCGGGTATTCCGGGTCCAGCGGCACATAGGCGCCGCCGGCCTTGAGGATCGCCAGCAAGCCGACAACCATCTCCAGCGAGCGCTCCAGTGCCAGCCCCACACGCACCTGCGGTCCGACGCCACGCTCGAGCAGCATCCAGGCCAGGCGATTGGAGCGGCTGTCGAGCTCGGCGTAGCTCAGGGTCTGCCCGGCGAAAGTCAGGGCCGGAGCGTCCTGGCGCATCGAGGCTTGCTCGGCGAACAGGTGATGGATGCACTGATCCAGCCGATGTTCGCCCGCCTCGACACC
>Ga0163161_10002048_pt1 | contig 14606 bp, 10 predicted proteins | sample S45metaG_FD_129847 | JGI IMG/M metagenome (GOLD analysis project Ga0163161, IMG submission 129847) | Switchgrass rhizosphere microbial communities from Kellogg Biological Station, Michigan, USA - S4-5 metaG | ecosystem: Host-associated > Plants > Roots > Rhizosphere > Soil | place: USA... | reverse complement strand
TCGGAACCCGGAACCCGGGAACCCCGGAACCCCGGAACCCCGGAACCCCGGAACCCCGGAACCCCGGAACCCCGGAACCTCGGAACCCCGCCTACCCTTCTCTCAACACTTTCATAAAGTCCCTCCACGGCCCCACATCGGCCGTGTACTGGCGTGCGAGGGTGCGTGCGATTTGATCGAGGTGCGCCAGGTCGTGCGCGACCCAGCTCGCGATGAGCTGTGCCATGTTGACGACGCCGAGCGACGGATGGCGCCCGGCTAGCCTGAGCTGCTCGGGTCCACAGTTCAGGGCGCGGAGCGTCGCGAGGCTTTCCGCGCGAAGACGCAGGAACTCGGCGCCGAGCCCATCGACGCTCCAGTCGCCGTAGCGCTTCGCGCCGCCTTCACGATCGAACGGCGTGAACGCGACGCGGTCCTGCTGCTCGAGGATCAGCCGCACGCGCGGGATCCAATCGTCCACTTCGGCCCAGACCAGATGCTCCAGCACCTGTCGCGGATTCCACGTGCCCTGCCCGTCGGTCGCCTGCAGCAGCGCCGGCGGCAGGTCCACCACCAGCGTCACGATCGCCTGGGGCGTCGACTCGAGCAGGGCAAGGCACTGCGAGTACCACTGTTCCTTATCCACTTCGCACTCCACTTCGCACCTTTGGCCCGGCTGAAGCCGGGCCCTACGTACCACGTCAGTCGCTGACCCCGACCGCGCGTCCTGACACGCTACCGCCGAACCCGCTCGACATGAAGCGCATCCTTCTCATTCGATCGATGAACGGCGCTCATGCGCATCCACCTGGGACGAACGGCTCAGCCTCGATTAGAATCCCCGGCATGTACGCCACCAGCCGCCGCCAGTTCCTGCAGCGCGCCACCGGCGCCGCCGCTTTCGTGGCCATGGCTCGCCCCGACATCGCGGCCCGGGTCGCCGATGCGTCCAGGGCCGTCGCCGGACGCACGCCCGAAGACAATGCTGCCGACGAGGACTTCTGGAGGCAGATCCAGGAGGCGTTCACGCTCGACCGCACGCTGATCAATTTGAACAACGGCGGCGTGTGCCCCAGCCCCCGCGCGGTGCACGAGGCGATGAAGCGCTACCTCGACATCTCGAACCAGGCGCCGGCGTATCACATGTGGCAGGTGCTCGAGCCGAACATCGAATCGGTGCGCGAGCGGCTCGCGAGCGAGTTCGGGTGCGACACCGAGGAGCTCGCCATCACGCGCAATGCCAGCGAGGCGCTGCAGATCGCGCAGCTCGGGCTCGACCTCGCACCGGGCGACGAGGTCGTCACGACCAACCAGGACTACGGGCGCATGCTCGACACCTGGCAACAGCGCGTCCGCCGCGACCGCATCGTCTTGAAGCAGGTGTCGTTCCCCGTGCCGCCGCCGAGCCAGGCGGATCTCGGGAAGCGGCTCGAGGCTGCGATCACGCCGCGGACGAAGGTCCTGCACTTCTGCCACATCACGAACCTCACGGGACAGATCTTCCCGGTGGGCGACATCTGCCGCATGGCACGAGCGCGCGGCATCACCACCATCGTCGACGGCGCGCATGCGTTCGCGCACTTCCCGTTCAAGCTGTCGGACCTCGAGTGCGATTACTACGGCACGAGCCTGCACAAGTGGCTGCTCGCGCCGGTCGGTACGGGATTTCTCTACGTGCGGCGCGAGCGCATCGCGAAGCACTGGCCGCTCACGCCAGCCGCGGAATCGAAGGCTGGGGACATCCGCAAGTTCGAGGAGATCGGCACGCATCCGGCGGCCATGCACAACGCGATTGCCGAAGCCCTCGAGTTCCACCATGGGATCGGCGCCGATCGGAAGATCGCGCGGCTGCGGTATCTGCGCGAGCGCTGGGCCCGTCCGTTCAACGCGCGGCCGGGCGCGAAGGTTCTCACGAGCTTCGATCCCGCGCAGTCAGGCGCGATCGGGTTGCTCTCGCTCGAGGGCGTGGATCCGAACGCGCTGGTGACGTTCCTGTGGAACAAGCACCGCATCATCGCGACGCCGATCAAGCACGCGGAGTTCCAGGGCCTGCGCGTGACGCCGAACGTCTACACGACGCTCGACGACGTCGATCGCTTCATGAGCGCGATCGACGAAGTCCTCGCGCACGGCGTGCCGACGGCTTGATTGAGGGTTGCGAGAAGAATCGGTGCTGCAGTGCTGCAGTGCTGCGGTGCCGCAGTGAGCGTGCTGGCGGATTGAAGGCTGGCGAAGCCAGTCTCGCCGAAGCGGCGAAGCCGCGTAGGCGGACGGAAACGCACCTGCCGAACGGGTGACGAGAGCCGGGGTCGGCGACAGATACCTGGCACCCTCTTCCCCCGGTTTGCCGTGAAGCCGCCGCCGGCCCGACCCTCGTCCCCCGCTCGTTACAGGGACGCCCACCCTATTGCAGGATCGGGGCCGCTTTTTCTCGGCAAAGACTTCACATTTTCTTTAAGAATTCGATGAGTGGGTGCTCTGTCTTTCGCGTGACGAAATCCAACCACACCCCTCGTAATCCAAAATTGCCGATTGTCGATTGTTGATTGCGGGTTGCCCGCCTTCGCCGCTTTCCGTAGTCACGGCGCGCTGCTTCGGCGCGGCAGGCTTCCTACCGGCAACCTCAACCGGCAATCCGCGACCAACAACCGTTATGCGGTGAACTTGTAGCCGAGGCCGTGGATGGTGTGGATGTATTGCGGCTTGCGCGGCAGGGCCTCGAGCTTCTGGCGCAGCCAGGCGATGTGAACGTCCACCGTTCGAGTGGACGGCATCGCGTTGTAGCCCCAGACCTCGTTCAGCAGCTCGTCGCGTGAGAGCGTCGCGCCGCGGTGCTCGATGAAATAGCAGAGCAGCTTGAACTCGCGCGCCGACAGCTCGATCTGCGCCCCCGCGCGCGTGATCTCCGCCTTCCGAAAGTCGACGTGGATGTCGCCGAACTGAAACGTCTCGCCGAGCCCGGACTGCGACTTTGGGGCGCGGCGCAGCAGCGCCTCGAGCCGCGCGAGCAGCTCGGCCATCTCGAACGGCTTGGTGAGGTAATCGTCCGCGCCGAGCTTGAGGCCAACCACGCGATCGACGACCTGGCCGCGCGCGGTGAGCATGAGGATGGGCGTCGGGATGCCGCGCTGGCGCAGCGTGCGGCACACGTCGAAGCCGTCACGGCGGGGCAGCATGCCGTCGAGGACGATGATCTCGAAGGGTTCGGTGGCGGCGCGGGTGAGCCCCGTCTCGCCGTCGGTGGCCGCCTGGACCTCATAGCCCTCGGCCGACAGACGGTCCGAGAGCGTCATCACGAGGCCCGGCTCGTCTTCGATCAGCAGCAGTCGCGCCGGTGACGTCTCGGCCATCACGCTCCGCGCATCGGCGCGCTGGCCGGCGTCACGAGCGCGCTCTCGCTCGGCACCCCGCCGTCAACCACGGGAAGGATTATCACGAACGTGCTGCCGCGACCTTCAGTGCTTTCGACGCGCACGCGCCCGCCGTGCGCCTCGATGATGCCCTTGACGATGCTGAGGCCGAGGCCGTTGCCGCGAATCTGGAGCGACTCGGCTTCCGCGCCACGATAGAACGGCTCGAAGATGTGCGGCAGGTCCTTCGACGAGATGCCGAGGCCGTGATCCTTCACGGTGATCGTGACCTTGTCGGCGCCCAAGGCCGGATCGAGCCGCGCTTCAATCCGCACCCACTTGTCGGTGCCGCCGTACTTCAGGGCGTTGCTGATCAGGTTCTGGATCGTGGACCTGAGGGCCGTGCGGTCAGCCAGCACTGGCGGGAGGCCGGGCGCGATGTCGGTTTCGACGACAGCGGACGCCTCGTCGATCGCCGCGGCTGACGCCGACAGCGCTTCGGAGATCAGCGTCTCGACGCCGGTGGGCGCGCGATGCCCCACGGCGCGGCCTCCTTCGATGCCCGCGTAGAGCAGCACCCGTTCGACGGTGTCGGCGAGACGGCGGGCTTCCGTCTGGATGCGCGAGCCGTACTGCTTCACGCGCGAGGGATCCGTGACGAAGCCGTCGGCGAGGTTCTCCGCCGCGGCGCCAATCACCGACACGGGCGTGCGCAACTCATGCGAGACCGCGGCGACGAACTCCATCTGCTGGCGCGCGAGTCGCTCGGCGCGCTCGGCGGTGACGGCCAGCACCGAGACGGCGGCGAACATCAGCAGCAGCACGCCGAAGCTGAGCGCGATGTTGCGGAATCGAGCCGCCGACACCGCGGCCTCGAGCGAGCCGGCGCGGTGCCGCGCCACGAGCGTCCATCGCGCGACGTTCTCGAACGGCTTCGGCTTCCCGTTGGCGTCGAGCACGGGCCGTCGATTCATGCTGATGAAGAGACTGCGACGCTGGTCGGCCTGCGCGGGCATGCCCGCGCCGAGCGATTCGGCGGCCTGCCGCGTCAGCGCGAACTGGTCCGGGCGGATGCCGAAGAAGTCCGCCGTCGCATCCTGGTTCGCGGCCAGCGCGTGGAAGTCATCGACGTTCAGCTGGTAAATCGCCTGCGTCGGATCGGTGCGATTGACGACCGCGATCCGGTACTCGTCGCCGGCTTCGAGACGGAAGTGCCGGTCCACCAGGGCAGGGACGAACTCCTCCTTGATGAACTGCATGTTCAGACGGATGAGGGTGTAGCCAAAGGGCACTTCGAATTGCGTGACGCGTCCAGCCTCGAGCACCGGGATTGGCGCCACCGGCGCGACGATCGCCGAGCCGTCCCGGCTCAGCAGATCGGCCGGGCGCAGCGGCTCCTTCGGGGGAGCGGCCTGCCAAGTGGCGAGCTCGGCCGCGAAACTGCGGCGGTACCGGTCGAGGTCGGGTGTCCAGTCGGCGCTCTCGAAGCGGCGATCGTCGGGCGTCCAGCGGCGGAGCCTGAGCCCGTCGGGGCCCTTGTCGACGAGAAGGACGTCACGCACCATTCGCGGCGCGGTCGCGGCCTTTCTCCAGGCGGTCTCGCGTTCGACGTACGCCGTCCAGTCGTTCGACTTGAGAGAAGAGCCGTCGACCGAAAGACCGACGAAGGCCTTGACGAGCTCGAGGTCTACGTCCTGGGTCAGACCCGACGTCGCATGCTGCAGCACGCGTGCGCCGCGTTCGCGCTCGGCGTCACTGACCTGGCCAATCCAGCGATACTGGAGAATCGCGACCACCGGCAGCAGGACGAGCGCCGCCAGCAGCAGGAATACAGGGCCCGACGGCCGCCGGAACGGCAGGGTCACTTCCGCGAGTGTAGCACGCGCAATTTCTAGGAAATGCGCCACATTTCGACACTTTACAAACTTAACAATCTCTTTGCCCGCCCTTAACGATCGGCAATGCAACCAGGCCGTCTAATAAGAAGGCTCCGCCCATGAATCCTTTGGCTCACATGACGATTCCGCTCGCCCGCCGCGCCGCGTTGGCGGCTGTATTGGTGGCCGCTACGGCACCCGCGTTCGCTCAAACCCCCGATGCGCAGCAGCCTGCGCCGGCCGGCCAGACTGCACCAGCAGCCGCGCCGGCTCCGGCCGCTCCGGCCGCGCCCGACCCGAAGGCGCTAGACGTCATCAAGCAGGCTCGCGCCGCGCTTGGCGGCGAGGCGGCGCTGGCGAAGGTGCAGTCGCTGACCGTTACCGGATCTTCGCGCCGCACGTTCGGCGAGCGCGAAGTCACCGCGGACGTCACGCTCGACGTGCTCTTTCCCGACAAATACAAGCGGACCGAGGACGTCGGCATCCAGGGCGGTCCGAGCTTCACGCGCGTGTCGGCCGTCAACGGCGCCGAGGTCTGGGACGACTCGACCAACCGCGGCGGCGGCGGGTTCCGCTTTGGTGGGCCTGGCGGTCCCGGCGGCGCGGGCGGCCAGGCGCAGGGCCAGGGCCAGGGACGCCAGGTCACCGAGGAAGATCGGCAGCGGTTCCGTCAGATGCAGGAGCGGCGCATGAAGGGTGAGTTCGCGCGCTACGCGCTCATCTGGCTGCTCAAGACTGACGCGGCGGTGACCTACGGCGGCGTGGCCGAGGCGCCTGACGGCAAGGCTGACGTGCTCGATGTGAAGCCCGCCGACGCGCCCGCGATGAAACTGTTCGTCGATCAGGCGTCACACAAGCCTCTGATGCTGACCTACGAGGGGCTGATGCCGCGCGTCGCCTTCAACCGGAACGGCCAGCGGCCGACGCCGGAAGAGATCGAGAAGATGCGGAACACGCCGCCGCAGCAGGTGACCTTCGAAGTCCACTTCACGGACTACAAGAAGGTTGACGGCGTGCTGCTGCCGCACACGATCACGCAGGGCACCAACGGCACCGTGAACGACGAGTTCACGATCGAGAAGTACAAGCTCAACGCTCCGCTGAAGCCGGAGCAGTTCGTGAAGAAGGGTTCATAGCGGCGCCCAGTTGCGCCACCCCCGGACGGCGGGCCCCTTCATTGCCCGCTGTCCGGCTTCTATCTTTTTCGTCCGTTTCGCCTGTTCCCGCGGCACGCCCGCCATCATCGTCAGGTTGTGACATTCGTGAGTGTGATTCGACAGGGACTCGTGTTCGTGTGCGCGCTGGTCGTGCTGGCCGCGGCGCCTCTCCGCGCTGCCGACGCGCCGACGCCGGCTGCCGCGACGGGCGACCTGAAAGTCGCCGTGGTCGATCAGACCGGCGCCGCGTTGATCATCGCGACGGTGACGCTCGTGGATGCCACCGGCGCCGAGAAGACGGTGAAGGTGGACGACCACGGCGTCGCGACGTTCGCCGGCATCGCGACCGGCGAGTACACGTTGAAGGCGGAGGCTGAATCCTTCCAGTCCTACGAAGGCAAGTACACGGTCAGGAAGGGCGCAAACCAGGTCTCGCTCAAGCTGCCGCTCGCCGGCCTGAACGAGGAAGTCATCGTGCGCACCACCGCCCAGGACGTGCGCGGCAACTCGTTCACCACCGAGCTCAGCCAGCAGGAGATCGCGGAGCTGCCCGAGGATCCGGACGAACTGCAGCAGGTGCTCGAGCAGATGGCCGGCCCCGGGGCGACGATGCGCGTGAACGGGTTCACGGGCGGCCGGCTGCCTCCGAAGTCGCAGATCCGATCGATCCGCTTCCGGCAGAACTCGTTCGACGCCGAATACCACGAAGGCGGCGGCTTCGGCATCGACATCGTCACCAAACCCGGCATGACGGGTTGGAAAGGCATGTCGGGCTTCGGCTTCCGCGACGACTCGCTGAACGCGCGGAACGCGTTCGCGCCGACGAACCAGCCGATGCAGTACCGGAGGTTCGGGCTGAACGCGGACGGCCCCGTCGTCAAGGGCAAGACCTCGATCGCGTTCGATCTCGAGGGCAACAACTCGTACGACTCGGCGACGATCAACGCGAAGACGCCCGACGGCGACATCTCGGAGCTGGCACGCACGCCGCAGGACCGGATGTTCGGCTCGGTGCGCCTCGATCATTCGATCTCGAAAAACCAGCAGCTGCTGGTCGAGTTCCAGCGCAACTACATCAAGAACGAGAACCTGGGCGTCGGCGGCTTCAACCTCGATTCGCGCGGCTACACGAGCGAGACGTCGGACTCGGCCCTGCGCCTCGCGCTGAACGGGCTGCTGGCGCCGAAGATCGCGCACGAGCTGAAGGTGCGCTTCGAGGTCGGCGACGCGACGCTGACGTCCAACTCGCTCGACCCGGCGATCATCGTGCAGCAGACCTTCAACTCGGGCGGCGCCGGGCAGAACTCGAACAACCACAGCAAGACCCTGGAGTTCGCCGACAACGTCGACTGGTCGGCCGGCAAGAAGCACGCGTTTCGCGCGGGACTGCTCGGCGAGGCCGACTGGTATCACACGAGCGACCTGACGAACTTCAACGGCACGTTCACGTTCGGCGGCCTCGAGCAGTACAACCTCGGGCTGCCGACGACGTACACGCAGCGCATCGGGAGCGCGGCGCTCGACTACGACTACTACCAGCTCGGCCTCTACATCCAGGACACGTGGACGCCGACCAAGCGCGTCTCGGTGAGCCTCGGCCTGCGCGAAGAGTTCCAGTCGCACCTCGGCGACTCCGCGAATTTCGCGCCGCGCATCGGCACGACAGTCCAGGCGGGCAAGTACACGATTCGCGGCGGCTACGGGATCTTCAACGACTGGTACGACGCGGGCGATTACGCGCAGGTCCTGCGCGTGAACGGCGTGACGCAGACCGACGAAGTGATCCGTTTTCCCGGCTACCCCGATCCGGACAGCGGCAATATCGCGATTCCGCTGCCGCCCAGCACGATCGTCGAGGAGAGCGGCCTGGCCATGCCGTTCGTGCACCAGGCCTCGATTGGCATCGAGCGCACGTTCTTCCAGGCGCTGCGGATCCAGACGAGCTACCTGATGCAGCGCGGCCGCGATCAGTTCCGGTCGGTGAACATCAACGCGCCGCTCGACGGCGTCCGGCCGGATTCGACGTTGGGCAACGTCACCGAGCTGCAGTCGGACGGCCGGCTCGACCTCGATCGCTTCAGCGTGAACGTGAACTACGGGATTCCGCAGAAGCGATTCTTCGTCGGCGGCAACTACCAGCTGTCGCGCCTCGACAACTTCACCGACAGCGTCTTTTCACTGCCGGCCGACAACTACGACCTCGGCGCCGAGTGGGGCCCGTCATCAAGAGACGCGCGGCACCGGTTCTTCGCGACCCTGAACATGGGATTGCCCAAGGCCATGCGTCTGTCGATCTTCGCGCAGGGCCAGTCGGCTGTGCCGTACAACATCACGACGGGCCTCGATCTCAACGGCGACACGCTCATCACGGACCGCCCGGACGGCGTCACCCGCAACACGGCGCGCGGCACGGCCACGTGGAACATGAACATCCGCCTCGGAAAGACCTTCGCATTCGGGCCTCAGACGCAGCCGACCGACGGCATGCCGCAGTTCCGCGGCGGCGGAGGCGGAGGCGGCGGACCGAGAGGCGGCGGCGGTGGCGGGCCGATGATGATGATGAACGACGGCGGGAACAACCGCTACAAGATGGAGTTCTACGTTCAGGCGTTCAACGCGCTGAACCGCGCGAACCTTCAGGGGTTCGTCGGCAACATCCGAGCAGCGGACTTCTTCGGGAAGGCGACCTCGGCGCAGGCGGCGCGGAGGATTGAGGTGGGAGTGAACTTCGGGTTCTAGAACGGTTCCGGGGTTCCCGGGTTCCCGGGTTCCAAGGTTCCTGGGTTCCAAGGTTCCTGGGTGCCCCGGAACCCCCGGAACCCCGGAACCTTGGAACTTGGAACTAGTCGTTACGCCAGAACGCGAATCACGACGCGGCGGTTCTGCGCGCGGCCCGCCTTCGTGTTGTTCGGCGACACCGGCTTGTCCTCGCCGTAGCTGATCACGTTCATCTTGTGCAGCGGGATCTGGTGCGCCTCGTAGAGGTAGCGCTTCACCTGCTCCGCGCGCTCCTCGCCGAGCTTCTCGTTGTACACCTTGTCGCCGACGTTGTCGGTGTGGCCTTCGATCTCGATGAAGACGTTCTTCGGATCGGCCTTCAGCTGGCTCACCATCTCGTCGATCTTCTGCTTGGCCTCATCGGGCAGCAGCGTCTTGCCGAACTTGAAGTTGCCCGAGTCCTCGCTGAGGACCACTTCGTAGATCAGCTTCTTGTTGGCGGCCTCGACGGCTGCGGCGTGCGCGTCGGCCTTGGCGGCGTCGGTCTTGGCGGCGTCCGCGGAGGACTGCGCGGCGCTGGCCGACTTGCCGGCCTCATCGACCTTCGAATCGACTTCCGCGATCCGCGCTTCGTTCTTCTTGGTGCGCTCCTGCGTCTCTTCGAGCTGCGTGGAGAGCCCTCCGACTTTGGTGTTGACCTGGCCCACCTCGCCGCGCACGAATTTCTTCGTCGCGCAGGCCGTGGAGCCGGCTCCGAGCATGATGAGCGGAACGACGAGCAGCAACTTACGCATGGACTTATCCTCCCTGGATGACGACGAAATGACGCCCCTGTACCCCATTAGCTCGAAGGTCGCCCGGAGCCAGCGACATAGCCGCCGCGTGCCTGCACGATGTAGCCCTTGCGGGCGACGCGGACTTCCACGGAATGCCATCCGGGCTTCGTGCCCGGCTCGATGGCAATCAGATACTGGTCGCGGAGCTCTCCCACGATCGCGTGGGCGACGGCGCTCGCCTCGGGCGTGGAGGTGGCGACGAACAGATTGCCGCCCGTCCACCGCGCCAGGTTCGCCAGATCGCCGTTGAGCGCCTTGTTGCCGTCCTCGTGTGTGCGGGGGTCGTCAATCGACGCCACGACCGCCACCAGGTACACGGGCAGATCGATGCTCGACGCGATGCGCGAGACCTCGGCGGCGTCGAGCTTGCTCGCCGTGTCGAATCCGTCGGTCAGCACGACGAGGGCCCGACGCTTCGTCGCGCGCGCGTCCATCGATCGGCTCGCCAGCGCGATGGCGTCGTGGATCGACGTCATGCCCCAGGGACTGAAGCCGGAGAACGACCCGCGAAGGCGATCGAGCTCGTTGGTGAACGGCTGCACCACGTGCAGAGACGTGTCGAACGCGAAGATCGCGGCCTCGTCCTCGCCGTTGCGCAGGCCGCTCAGGAGGAAGTAGCCGGCTTCGCGCGCGCGCCCGAAGCGCTCGTCGATGTCCATGCTGCCGCTGACGTCGAAGAGCAGCGCGACGCCAATCGGCCCGTTGTCGTGCTCGACGGCCGTCGGCTTGCGCGCCTCGCCGTTGTCGACGAGCGTGAAGTCCTTGAGCGTGAGGCCCTGAACGGCGCGGCCCTTGCCGTCACGCACGACGGCGCGGATGGTCACCAGGTCGATGCCGGCGCGAAAAGTTGGTTGCTGGTCGCCCGGCACGACGGCCTGGGACGGCGGAGTCGAAGGCTTCTGCGCAAGGGCGGTCGTCGCGCTGAGCGCGACCGCTGCCGCCAGAATCCCCGAAGCCACCTTCCATCGCGCCGCGTGCATGTCGTTGCTTTGGAGCATCAAGGTCCCTGCCAGATTCCCAGTCATGCAATTTCTCGGTTTTTCAGGGAATTTCTGCAGGGGGAACACTTTGCCGTGCAAAGGCGCCGTAACTTCTACATGAGGCCTTGGGATGAGTGTAAATTCTGCCCTATGCCAGAGCCTGCTGGCGCCACGGTAATATGCGTCCCATGAGTACCAGCAGCTCGACGAGCCTGCCGGTTGCGGACAGGGTCCACAACTTCACCTACGCCATCCGGAACATCGTGGCTGAGGCCAGGGCCGTCGAAGCCACCGGGAAAACGGTGCGGTACCTGAACATCGGGGACCCGATTCCCTTCGGGTTTCACACGCCGCCGGCCCTCGTCGACGTCGTCGCGAAGGCCATGCACGACGGCCGGAATAGCTACGTGCCCTCGACCGGCATTCAGCCGGCACGAGACGCCGTCGCTCAGGAGTGGAGTGCCCGGGGCTTCCCCGTGGTCTCGGACCGGGTGCTGGTCACCGCCGGGACGTCGGAAGGGATCGAGCTGGCGCTGACCGCCCTGGCGAATCCGGGCGACCGCGTGCTCGTGCCCTCGCCGACCTACCCGCTCTATACCGCGGTGCTGGCCAAGATTGGCGCTGAGCCCGGGTTCTACCGGACGGACCCGGCACGCGGCTGGGGCCCGGACCTCGATCATCTCGAGAGCCTCGTCACGCCCCGGACTCGCGCCATTGTACTAATTGATCCGAACAACCCGACCGGCGCCGTCTACCCGACGCCGGTGCGGGAGAAGATCATCGAGATCGCCGAGCGGCACGGCCTCGTGATCCTGGCCGACGAGGTCTACGGCGACGTGGCGTACTCCGGCCCGGTGCCGCCGCTTGGCAGCCTCGCGCCCGACGGGCCCATCGTCGCGTTCTCCAGTCTCTCGAAGGCGTACCTCGCGCCTGGATGGCGCACCGGCTGGCTCGCGGTTGGCCGCACGCCGCGACTGGATGACCTGCTGGCCGCGATGAAGAAGCTGGCTGACGGGCGCCTCTGCAGCAACGGCCCGACGCAGCACGCGATCGCGCCGGCGTTGCTGGGCGATCGGTCGCATCAGGTGTCCTTCAGGAAGGGCCTCCAGGAGCGCGCCGTCCTGACAACGCAGGCGTTCAACCGGATTCCGGGAATGTCGTGCGTCGAGCCGAAGGCGGCGTTCTACGCGATGCCGAAGGTGGATCTGCCGCCGGGCACGACCGACCAGCAGTACGTGATCGGCCTCGTGCGAGCGACCGGCGTGCTCTGCGTCCACGGCTCCGGCTTCGGCACGCGTCCCGAGGACGGCTACTTCCGGGTGGTGTTCCTCGCGGCGCCCGCGGAGCTGGCGGCGATCTTCGCCGACATCGAGGGGTTCACGCGAGAATTCCTCGCCGGGCACTGAAGCTCCGGGCGGGTGCGCAAGGTGCGTCGCGCTGATACCTTCGTCGGATCCGCGTGGCGTGCGACGGCGCTCTACGCGATCCTGGCGATCGCCACGACGTGGCCGCTCGTCCTGCATCTGACGCGATCGCTGCCCATCGACCAGGGCGACTCGCTGCTCAACTGCTGGATCCTCTCCTGGAACGCGGACCACCTGCTCGCGTGGTTCTGGGGCAACAAGGCTGCATTCCAGGACTACTGGAGCCCGCCGATCTTCCATCCGGCGCCGCTCGCGCTGGCGTATTCGGAGCACCTCTTCGCCGAGTCGCTGCAAATCGCGCCGATCTACGCGCTCACGCACAACATCTTCCTCTGCTACAACCTGCTGGTCCTCTCGACGTACGTCCTGTCCGCGCTCGGGACGTACTTGCTCGCGCGCGAGCTCACCGGCGATGCACGGGCGGCGTGGGTCGCCGGCGCCTGCTACGGGTTCGCGCTGGTGAGGCTGCCGCAGCTGACCCACCTGCAGGTGTTGTCGTCGCAGTGGATGCCGTTTGTGCTCTACGGGCTGCGCCGCTACTTCACGAGGCTGCGCGCGGACCCCCTCGGTTGGGCCTCGGTGGCGCTGGTGCTGCAGAACCTGTCGTGCGGGTACTACCTCGTGTTCTTCGCGCCGTTCGTGATGCTCTACTGCCTCTATGAGATCGCGGACCGTCGGCTCTGGACCTCGGTGCGTGTCTGGGTATCGCTCGCGATTTCGGCCGGCCTCGTCGGCGGCGTCACGTGGATCTTCCTCAAGCCGTATCTCATGCTGCGCGCACTCGGCTTCGAGCCACGCTCGCTGGCAGAGCTCCAGAGCTTCTCCGCCGACGTCCTCGCCTTCATGACCGCCGCACCGACCAGCCGGCTCTGGGGCTGGCTGCAGACCTTCCCTCGCGGTGAGGGCGAGCAATTCCCGGGCCTCGTCACACCACTGCTCGCCGCAATTGGCATCGGCACCTCGTGGGTGTCGCTGGCGCGGGCGACGGCGCTGCACACCGAGCCGGACCCCGGAAGACGACGGGTGACCGTGGTGCTGCTGTCGCTGGCGGCGGTGTACGCGGCCGCAGGCACGCTGGCGGCCGTCACCGGCGACGCGAGCTGGCGTGTCGGCGGCATCCGGATGGCACTCCACGATCAGTGGCGGGTCTGGGGACCGGCGGTGCTGCTGGCCTCGGCTGGGCTCGTTCTCTCGCGGCGGGCGAGAGCGTTTGTGCGCGGCGTGCCAGACTCGGCGCTGGGTTTCTTTGCCGGGGCGGCGCTGCTGGCCGCCGTGCTGGCAACCGGTCCCGTGCCAACCGTCGGTGGACGCGAGACGCTGCTGCCGTCACCCTACGCGCAGTTGTACTGGCACGTGCCCGGCTATGACGGACTGCGAGTACCTGCGCGTCACGGGATGATCCTCGCCCTGTCTCTTTCCGTCGTCGCCGGATACGGCGCGCGCTTCCTGCTCAGGCGCGGCAGGCCGGGACGAACGGCGGTCGCCACGCTGGCCCTGTTGTTCCTGGCGGAATCCACGGGCGCGCCGATCGGGCTCGATCAAGTGCTGCAAAGTCCTGGATGGGGGATCCCACGCGCCGTCGGCCTCGGCGACGACACTCCCGATGTCTATCGCTTCGTGTCGACGCTGCCGGCCGGCGCGTCGCTCCTCGAGTTGCCGTTCGGCACCCCCGCCTGGGACGTGCAGTGTTTGTTCTACGAGCAGGCACACCACCGGCCCATCGTGAACGGCTATAGCGGCGGATCTCCGTCGTGGTACGGGGCGATGACCGACGCCCTCGCGGTCGTCGGGTCAAATCCAGCGCTCGCGTGGTCAGCGCTCGAGCGCTCGGGCGCGTCGCACGTCATCGTTCATCGCCGGGGTTACCTCGGGCGCCGCGCCGCCGACCGCGTCGAGGCGTTTCTGTCCGCCCACGGCGCGCGGATGATTCGCGCGTCGGGCGATGACCGCGTGTACGCCCTGCCCCCGTCATGACGAAGCGACCGACCGCCATGGTCCCGTCGCTCGGGCCCATGCCGAGAAGCCAGGGGGCGCGGGCTGGACGTCACCGGACCGTATCTGTTTCTCTTCGAGCACGTACCCGGGTTCGACGGCCTCAGAGTGCCGGCCCGCCTGGCGATGTTGGTTTGTTTCGGCCTGGCCGTGCTGGCCGGATACGGGCTCGTCGCCATCGAGCGAGCGCGGAACACGGCGCACTGGGCCGCCGCGATCGGCCTGGCAATCCTCGCCGAGACGGCTGTGGTGCCGCCGACGCTCGATGGCATGTGGACCGACCCTGGGATTCT
>Ga0163161_10002047_pt1 | contig 14607 bp, 16 predicted proteins | sample S45metaG_FD_129847 | JGI IMG/M metagenome (GOLD analysis project Ga0163161, IMG submission 129847) | Switchgrass rhizosphere microbial communities from Kellogg Biological Station, Michigan, USA - S4-5 metaG | ecosystem: Host-associated > Plants > Roots > Rhizosphere > Soil | place: USA... | reverse complement strand
GTTTCCGCCACAGATCTCAACATTGAAATTGTTGTCGGCGTGCCGCAAGTGATGATGACCGCGAAATGCGAGCAGCGGACGTACCTCGAGCATAATATCCCGCTTGTCGGATCTTTTCATTTTGAGCACGTGCCACGATGCAACTGTCGCGTTCTCGCCATGCACCAAAAAAACCTTCTTCTCGATCTCGATGCCGTCGACCTTATAGTTCCATATCGGAAATGGATCGAGACGAAAACTGCTGAGCAATCGATAACCTTCGGGGTAGATCGAGCCAGGATATTGATTTGTCGACAGCTCGTAACGCTCGCCGTCGATAATAAGCGTTTCCTCAAACTTTGATAGCAGCACCATCCTGCCGACCGGCGGCCTTGTGGCCGCGATGAGCAGGCCATGATAGCGTCGCGTATGCGCGCCCGATACCGTTCCCGACGCATATCCGCCGAGGCCGTTTGTCTCGAGCCACTCGCGCGACGAGGCGGAGTGAAGATCAAACAGAATATCTCTGCCAAGTTCGATCATTTGCCTAAAAGGTTGGACCTTGGCTCATTAGTTTTGACGGTTCTTGAGGATCTTGACGAATGAGCCCGAACGAAGTTCGTCCAGTGTGAGGCTTGTGAGGTCGAGGGCTTCCTGCTCGGTGACCGCGCCGCAGTTGATAGCGCGAAGGAAGTAATTCAACAGGCCCTGACCGGTCGCGGCATCGTCAAATACATCGCCGACGAGGGTCGCCTGGGCGGCCTTTTCGACAAAATTATGAAGCCGCTCGCTTGCCGCGTCGAGGCCTTCGAGGAAGAACGTGAAAACTGCGGCGTACCGAGTCGGAAGCTGCGCCGGGTGAAGGTCCCAGCCCTGGTAGTAGGCGTTCGCGAGCGAATGGCGGCAGTGATCGTAGTGGAGCTTCCAGGCACGATGCACGACCTCCATATTCTCAGCCTTTTGCGCATCGGTCAGCTTATCGCCGCGATGCGGTGCGATCGGCATGATGTTGGTCGCGCCGTCCGACAGCCACACGCCCGTGCCGCCAAAAGCAACCTGCATCATGTGCCGCGCAAAGTCGCACGCCGGATGCAGCATGTCCTGATACGCCGCCGTGATCGAACAGCTAGCCGTGTAGTCGTAAGTGCCGAAGTGCGCGGCGGTGCATCGTCCCTGTGCTGCGTCGAGAAGGCGTGATAGCGCTATCTGTCCGTCATCGGCGACGATCGATTGCGTCGTCTCGACCATCATTTCCATCTTGAGCGAGCCGGGCGCAAGTCTGAGACGCGGCTCGATCTCTTCGAAGATGCTCACAAGCGCGCGGACCTGCTCGGGCGAGACGATCTTTGGCAGAGTGACGACAAAATTCGCGGGTAACTTGCCCTTTGTGATGCCGACCAGCTCAGTCAAAAAAAGATCCAGCGTGCGGATCGCGCGTGCGTGCAGCTCCTCGCTTAATGTCTTGATACGAATGCCGATGAATGGCGACAGCGTTCCGGCGTCCATTCCTTTTGCTACTTCCTGCGCGGCGAGCAGGGTATGATGGTCTTCCTCATCGTCGCTACGCGTGCCGTAGCCATCCTCAAAATCGATGCGAAAATCCTCGACCGCCTCGCGCGTGATCTTTTCGGCGACGCGGCTGTGGATCGTCTCGGCAAGGCGTTCCGGCAGATCGAGCGCACTCGCAAATGTCGCGGCATCGGGTGCAAACGTCTCGAACGACCGCACGGCCAACTGGCCCAACTTTACGGTCGTGTCCGATTTAAAAAGATGCGCCCCGCCATAGACCGTGTGCACCGGCTGGCGGCGTCCCGATTCGCCCGGATAGCGTTTGCCAAAACCAGCCATCGCAAGCTTTAGCCGGCCGGTGATCTTGTCGAATGACACTTTTGAAAGCGAGGTTTTCATTTTTTATCGTGCCAGCCGCGCCTCGATCAGGCCGTGGGGCTCGTCTGTCGGGACGAAGATGCGATTGTCGTTTTGCTGCCCGAATTTCGTCATATCGATCGGCAAACAATGGATGTTGGGCAGTGAGAACGCGACCTCGTCAACTTCGGGAAATTCATTCAAAACCGCTTCGCCCATTGCATAAAGCGTATGTTGCACCGACAAGCTGTCATGCTCGGCGAACACTTTCAGGATCGTCTTGCGGATCGACGAGAACACGTCGTCACTGGCCTCGTCCGCACTCGTGTATCGCCAAACCGCCTTGATCGCCGTCGAAAAAATACGCTCCGTCGCCTCGGGCAGTGTTGTGTATTCGTCCTTGATAAACCCAACGAAAGCGGACCGAGTTGTTTTGAGAACGATCAGATCCTCGACGCCTGACTCGACGGTCACGCCGTCGCGTGTTGCGGCGATCTTTGCGATGCGCTTTTCATTGCTGCCGCGAACGAATGAATGATCGTGCTCATCGCCGTCAAATTTCATCCGCTTCCAGCCATGCTCGACGAGGTCTATCACGACACGCGAGACCTGCTCGTTATTCTTCAAAAAATGCGCGGCCAACCGACCGCCAAATACCTCGACCGGCTCGACCTCCTGCTTTTGCCCGGCCAGCGCATAGACCGTGTTCTTCATCGTGTCGGTCGGCAGGCAAAGGCTGTTGTCGCCCTCGGTGTGAATAGCGTCAAAATCGCCTTCGAGAGCGATATTGATAGTCAGGTTTTGTATCTCGTGGCGCTCAGTGCGGCGGTCGACCTTTAGAAGGCGAACGCGCGATTTGCCGTAGTTGTCGTGGACTATACGCGCTGTCATAGGTCAGCTTCCGCGATAGGTCGTGTAACCGAACGGGCTCAACAGCAGCGGTACATGGTAATGCTGCAGCGTGTCCTTAACGATAAAACTAATGGTGACCTGCGGAAAAAAGGCTTCAGTATCTCTCAGTTCAAAATAGGCGCCTGTATCAAAGATAAGACGGTATTGGCCTGCGAGAAAGGCCTCTTCGGACGACAAAAGATCGCCCACTCGTCCGTCCGCGTCGCTCGTCCCCTCGCCGATCTGATGCCATCCGGCCGAGTCCGTCTTGCGTTCGAGCACCACCGAGATCCCGGCTCCCGGAATGCCCGACGCGACGTCGAGAATATGAGTTGTGATAGGGCTCATTTTTCCAGAAGCTTGTTCAACCTGATCTCGGTGATCCTGGCTTGTTCCTCGGCTGCAATCTGCAGCTCGGTCTCGATAGAATTGCCGAGGCGCGCTCGGCAGATGGCGAGCATCTCATCGGCCGTTTTCCCAGTTGCACAGACGATAAATATAAACCCGAACTTGTCCTCATACAAGCGGTTGGCCTCGGCGAGCTGCTCGCGAATGTCGTCGCCCGCGGCGTCAGCACCGGATTGCTCACTTTTTGACCAATCGGCTGACTTCGCGGCTTGGTTCTTTCCGGCTTTTTTCGAGCCGATCTTCGGATGCGAAGCAAAGGCCTCGAGGTGATCGGCGACGGGCAGCGAGAACCAGACTCTTTCGGCCGCGGCGTAAAGGTTTTCGAGCATCGGATAGGGCCGCCCGGCGGCCATGCGGCGCGCCCATTCCGACGAGCCGCAGCAGTCGAGAAAGGTCTTTTCGGCCTCGTTCGTGGACAATTCGTTAAGCCACGCGAAGTTTTTGTAGATCTGAAATTTCGCCAAACCAGCAACAGTTTATAACAGTCGCCGTTCGTTACGCGATGCGGCCATAGAGCCTGAGCCGGCTGACGCCGCCGTCGGGAAAGATGTTGAATCGCACGTGTGTGACCGGGCCGAGATCGGCCAGTTCCCGCGAAAAATGATGCCGCGTATGGGCCTGCAGTTTTGAATCGGTAAGCAGCGGCCGCCATTCGATCGCGTCGATCTCGCCGCCATCCAATATGCCGCCTTCGAGCGTGCAGCTTTCGGGATAATTACCGCGAAAGAATGAAGTATCGACCTCGACACGCGTGACCCTCCCTTTGGTCCCAAGCTTGACGATGCACCAATCGTGCCCAGGGCCGCGGCGGCGGCGCGTTTCCCATCCGTCGCTCATATCACGGGCCGTGCCCGGCATAATAAGGTTTTGGCGGTGGCCAAAAAATTCATCGCTCGCGGCGATAACATCACCGCCATTCTCGGCCGCCGCAAGATCGATCTCGCTGTCGCGCGCCCTTAGGTCGTCCCAGTCGGGCAAGACGTTGCCGTGGACACGCAGGCGGGCAACGCCACCGTCGGGATGGATCTTGAAACGCACGTGCGTCACGCGTCCCGTCGGCGATATCTCAAGTCGATTTTGCGAGTCGCCCGCAAGTTCGGACAATGGCAAGATCTCGTTCCACGAGATGTCGCCGCTTAGGAAATTGTGAATGTCGGTCTGAGCATCTGCCGCGCACGCATCGAGCGAGCAATGCGACGGGAAATTGCCCTTGAAATAAGCCGTATCGACGACAACGCCTCTTACCTCGCCCGGCATGCCGAGCCGAATGATGCACCAGTCGAACTTCTCATCGAGCCGCGGCGAGCGGCGGCGGCGCGATTCCCAGCCGTCCATCCATTTGCCGTCGTCGGTGTAGAGCCCTTCCTTCCAGACAGGCGCGTATGGCTTGATAAGGTTCTCCTTGGGCGCAAAGAAATCGTCGTTGGCATACAAGACCGAGCCGCCGAGCTTTTCGGACGCGAGATCGATGAGATCGGTAAAGTCCATCTATTATTCCGCGGGCGACGCCGTTGTGACCGCGTCCTTGTAAAGCCAAGCCGCAGCGAGGTTTGCCACGACCGACGTGACGAGCTGCGCTCCCGCGACCATAACCCATAATCGTCTCGAATAGAATCCAAGCGGGATGAACTGTGCCGGCCCGCAGACGGAAAATGCCAGCCACGCCACGACCGCAGCGAAAACTGCCGTCATCGGCCCCGGTCCATGAAATGGCCGCATCAGCGCATAAATAAGGACCGCCAGAAAGCCGCGTCCAAGCTCGAAAATCAGAAAGTAAAGCATCGCGATGCCGTGGCCCATCCCCGACTCATGCGCGCCGAGGCCCTGATAGACATACTCCCAATAACTGTGGAAGACGTGTTCGTGGAGAACGCCATCGGTAATAAACAGAATTACCGTCGCGATCAGCCCGCCGACGATCAGCCGGCCGAAATTGATCTTTGTCATAAGCCCTCCTTCAACGGTTTTGCTATGGTGTTTTCACTGGCACGCCCGTGGGTACGAGCGGATGCTTGGTGTTGTATTCTGCAATGAAAGCTGTCGTGATGTCGATCGCTGGATTAAGTACAATAGCGATGCCGGCAAGCTTCGATACGTCGAACACCATATCGTAACCTCGCGCTTTTGTATAAGCCATAAGTTCGGTGTTGATCTCCTGATAGATCGGGTCGGTCAGCTCTTTGGTCCGCTTTTCGAGCGCTTTTTGCCCGTCCTGCTGTTTGCGTTCAATGTCGAGTTTGATCGACTCCGCTTCATCGAGCTTTTTGCGTATAACGACGGGATCGGCAGTGCTTCTTGTATCGTCTACCGATTTCATAAGCGCGTCGTATTTTGCCCTTAGAGCTCGAAGCTCGCCCCCCTTCTCCTTGAATTCACCGTCGAGCTGTCGAAAGGCGGCGATCAGCTTCTTGGCGCCTGTCTTGTCATCCCCGAGCGCATCGGAATCAAAAACCGCGATCTTTGACGCCGCTACTTGAGCCGGCTGAGCGCGCAGCGACGCGCCACAAAGGGCAACGATCATGGCCGCAAATATGGCTATTCTTGTTTTCATAATTCTCCCGATCCTGGCGATTCAGGCGATAAGCGTGCCGACGCGATCTGTGGCGAACTCGCCGCGAGTATGAGCGCGGCATCCGCGCACATAGACGCTGTCGACTTTGCCGTAAAATTCCATTCCCGAATACGGCGTGAGCTTGTGGCGATGATAGATCAATTCGGGTCTGACGGTAAATGCGGCGTCGGGGTCCCAAATGACGATATCGGCGTCAAAGCCCTCTTTTAATTTACCTTTACGGCTGTCGAGCCCCGCGAGTTTCGCCGGCTGTGCGGACATCAGTCGGGTCAGATCGATGATGTCGAAACCCCTTGCCCGCAAATTCGTCCACATCACCGGCAGCCCGAACTGCAAGGCCGAGATGCCGCCCCACGCTGATATAAAGTCGCCGGTTTCTTGTAGTTTCAACGCGGGCGTGCAAGGCGAATGGTCGGATACGACCATGTCGATCGTGCCGTCAGCGATCGCTTGCCAGAGCCGTTCGCGGTTCTCTCGCTCACGCACGGGCGGGCAGCATTTGAAATGGGTCGCTCCGTCAGCGATATCCTCGGCCGCGAACGTCAGGTAATGCGGGCAGGTCTCGGCCGTGATCGGCAGGCCCTCACGTTTTGCATCGCGGATAAGATCGCACGCGTCCGCCGAGGAGAGATGAACGATGTGGACGCGGCAGGCTGTTTCGCGGCAAAGGCCGATCATCATCGCGATCGCTTCATTCTCAGCTTCACGCGGCCGTGACCGCAGAAACGTTTCGTAAGACCGTGCATCGCTGACTTGCAAAGCGGCGGATGCCGCGTCGATCGGCCCCGGAACCTCGGCATGAACGAGCAGAACCGAATTGAGCCGGGCGATCTCGGGCATTGAAACGCTCAGGTCGGCCTCGGTAACGTGCGGAAATTCGTCAACGCCGGAATGGATAAGAAAACATTTGAAGCCGCGAACCCCACGCTCGACCAACGCCGCAAGCTCACGGGTGTTGCCCGGCACCACGCCGCCCCAAAACGCTACGTCCACGGTGCATTGCCCTTTCGCAGCTGCAAGCTTTTCCTCAAATCCCACAAGCGTCGTCGTCGGCGGTATCGAGTTGAGCGGCATATCGACGACCGTTGTCACACCGCCTGACGCTGCTGCCCGGGTACCTGTTTCAAAACCCTCCCACTCGGTCCGCCCAGGTTCGTTGACGTGAACATGCGCGTCCACATTGCCGGGCATCACGACAAGGTCACCGGCGTCGATGATGTCACCGTGGCCGTCGTCCCACTCCCCGATGCGGGCGATGTTTTCGCCCTCGATATGCACTGACGCAGCGCGAAGGCCTTCAGGCAGAACGACACGCTTGCTGCGAACTACGGAAACCTGCATAAAAACCGAAAGACTGCTGATTTGTCTCACTCGACGAACACCAACATAATATCAACAAATGGATTTTCCACGCGCCAGCGGCATACTCCTGCACCCGACATCTTTGCCGGGGCGTTTTGGCATAGGCGACCTCGGGCCGGCGGCTTTCGAGTTTGTCGATCTTCTGTCAAAGGCAGGCCAAACCTACTGGCAAACTTTGCCGCTCGGGCCGACGGGATGGGGCGACTCGCCGTATTCGGCTTATTCGGCGTTTGCCGGCAATACCTTGCTGATCTCGCCCGAGAGGCTGGTTGAGGACGAGTTGCTGACGAAGGACGACATCGCAAACATCGCTGACATTCCTGCCGATCGCGTCGATTATGGAGCCGTGATCGATTGGAAACGAGCGATGCTTGCAAAAGCGTCGGAGCGGTTCGAGCCGAATGAACAATTTGCGTCGTTCCGCAATCAACATTCGTGGTGGCTGGACGATTATGCGTTGTTCCGGGCCATCGAACGTTCGCTCGGCAGCAAGCCCTGGTACGAATGGCCCGACGAGTTGAAGTTGCGTGATCCGGCCGCGCTCGATAGTGCGCGCGAGAAACTCGCCGCGCAGATCCAGGCCGAGAAATTCGCCCAATTCCTATTCTTTAGTCAGTGGCAAGCGCTAAAAGAATACGGCGGCAAGCACGGCATAAAGTTCATCGGCGACATCCCGCTCTACGTCGCGCTCGACTCGTCGGACGTCTGGTGCAATCGTGACCTTTTCAAACTGAATGACGATGGAAGCCCACGTGTCGTCGCCGGCGTGCCGCCCGACTATTTCTCCAAAACAGGTCAGCTTTGGGGCAACCCGATCTACGATTGGGACGCGATGCGCGAGGATGGATTCAGGTGGTGGATGGCCCGCTTTGAATTCAATCTTCAAATGTTCGACGTCGTTCGCCTCGATCATTTCATCGGTTTTGTCCGCAACTGGGAGGTGCCGGGCGGTGATACGCACGCCGCCGACGGCGAATGGCACGACGTGCCGGGCGAAGACCTATTCGCGGTCCTCAAGGAACGCTTTGGCGACCTGCCTGTCATCGCCGAAGACCTCGGCGCGATGACCGAAAACGTCGCCGCACTTCGCGACGCTCTCGGCGTCCCCGGAATGCGCATCATGCAGCATGGCTTCAACGGCGACGCGAGTAACGGTGACCTGCCGCATCATTATCACCACCGATGCGTCGGGTACACCGGCACGCATGATAACGATACGACCGCCGGCTGGTTCAAACGGGCGGGCAAGCACGAGCGCGATTATTGCAAGAAGTACCTTCATTCGAAAGGCCGCGATATACATTGGGACATGATCCGCGCCCTGCTGGCGAGCGTCGCGGGCACAGCCATCGTTCCCATGCAGGACATCCTCGGGCTCGATAGCGACGCCCGCATGAACCTGCCCGCAACGACCGGAAAGAACTGGCAATGGCGACTCAAAGACGGCGAGCTGAGCGACGATGTGCTCGCGCATTTGCAGGAAATGACCCAAACATACGGGCGTTCGAAACCGCAGCAGCCCAACTCTTAACGAATCAGAATTTTATGGTAAGGTAGTCTAATTCTATGGCGGCAAACCTGGTCCAGATCACAAGGCGAGGCTTTGGCGAAACTATGCGCAAAGGCGCTTGGTGGCTGCCGTCGGTGCTGACATTTTTGGGTTTTTCGGCGTTTATCGTCTACTCCACCTGGGCCGCCTTTCAGGGCGAACATTACTCGTACGGGCCATACCTTTCGCCGATGTATTCGCCGCTGATATGGGAAGCTTCCGGCCAGACGCTGACCGATCACTCATGGCTCGGGGCGTGGCCGTTGTGGATACCAAAGGCACTGCTCCTCACGCCCGCCCTGCTGATACTCTGGGCTCCGGGCGGTTTTCGCTTTACGTGCTACTACTATCGCGGCGCTTATTACAAGGCGTTCTGGGCCGATCCGCCGGCGTGTGCCGTAGGCGAACCGCGGAGCGGCTATCGGGGCGAACGAAAGCTGCCGCTTGTATTGCAGAACGTACATCGCTACTTCCTATATCTGGCGCTCGTCTTTATCGTTATTCTCGCCTACGACGCGGTGCAGGGATTTTTCTTCGCGGGCGGCGACGGCCACAGGCATTTTGGCCTTGGGGTCGGTTCGATCGTTCTGACACTGAACGTCGTCCTGCTCGGCTCATACACGCTCGGCTGTCACAGCCTGCGGCATCTGGTCGGCGGACGGCTCGATGAGATATCGAAGCACGCGGCGCAGTTCAAGGTCTATCAATTTGTCAGCAGATTGAACACGCGGCATATGCTCTTCGCGTGGCTGTCGTTATTTTGGGTCGGTTTCACCGATATATACATTCGCATGTGCTCGATGGGCGTTTGGCACGATTACAGACTATTTTGACGGACCGCAGGCTGCCAGCCTGCGAGAAAAGCAAACACGCAGGCAGGCTGCCTGCGGTCCGACATGGGTGATTATCCAACATTTGAACACGACGTGATCGTTATCGGCGCCGGCGGCGCGGGGCTTCGCGCGGCGATCGAGGCGTCGGCGGCAGGCGTTTCTGTTGGGCTGATCTGCAAATCGCTGCTCGGCAAGGCTCACACGGTCATGGCCGAGGGCGGCATGGCCGCGGCGTTGGCAAATGTCGACGACCGCGACAACTGGAAGGTGCATTTCTCCGACACGATGCGCGGCGGCCAGTACATAAACAACTGGCGAATGGCCGAGTTGCATGCAAAGGAAGCCCCGGACCGCGTAAGAGAACTAGAGGCGTGGGGCGCGGTCTTTGACAGGACAAAGGACGGCAAGATCCTTCAACGTAATTTCGGCGGGCATCGCTATCCGCGGCTCGCACACGTCGGCGACCGCACCGGCCTCGAATTGATCAGGACTTTGCAAGACCATGGCGTCCATCAGGGAATCGAGGTCTATATGGAGGTCACCGTCGTCTCGCTTTTGAAGGATGGCGAGCGGGTCGTTGGCTGCCTTGCATACGAGCGCGAGCATGGGCGGTTCCGCATCTTTAAGTGCAAGGCGCTGGTGCTCGCGACCGGCGGGGTCGGGCGAGCTTACAAAATAACGAGTAACAGCTGGGAAGGAACGGGCGATGGGCACGCGCTGGCGTACGACGCGGGCGCCGAGCTGATCGATATGGAATTCGTCCAATTTCATCCCACCGGAATGGTTTGGCCGCCGAGCGTTCGAGGCATACTGGTGACCGAAGGTGTACGCGGCGAGGGCGGCATTCTAAAAAATAGCGAAGGCCGCCGCTTCATGTTCGACGACATTCCCGACAACTACAAGGACCAGACCGCAAAGGACGCCGAAGAAGGCTGGAGCTATACACAGGGCGACAAGGATGCTAATCGCCCGCCCGAGTTGCTGACGCGTGACCACGTCGCCCGCTGCATAGTTCGCGAAGTAAAAGAAGGCCGCGGCTCACCGCACGGCGGCGTCTTCCTCGACATCGCCTGGATCAAAGAAAAGCTGCCGAACGCAGCCGAACACATCAAGAAAAAACTCCCGTCGATGTATCACCAGTTCATGCAATTGGCGAACCTCGACATCACCACGACGCCGATGGAGGTCGGGCCGACGACGCATTATATAATGGGCGGCGTGCGAGTCGACAGCGACACGCAGGAGTCGACTGTTCCCGGATTGTTCGCCGCCGGCGAATGCGCGGCCGGCATAAACGGCGCTAACCGTCTCGGCGGGAATTCCCTTTCCGACCTGATCGTTTTCGGCAAGCGCGCGGGCGAGTACGCCGCGAAGTTTGCTCAAGAGAATTCTGCCGGCAAGATCGACGAGGCCGAGGTCGAGGCAAAGGCGCGAGAGGCGCTGGCGCCCTTCGATCGCGAAGGCGGCGAGAACCCATATACCATCCAGACCGACCTGCAAAACCTGATGCAGGGCAATGTCGGCATCGTCCGAACACACGACGAGATGATCGAGGCGCTGAACGGCCTCGACGTTTTGCGCAACCGTGCGGCGAACACATATGTGCCCGGCAACGTTGATTTCAATCCGGGCTGGCACACCGCGCTCGATCTCAAGAACCTCCTTATCGTCAGCGAGGCCATCGCACGTGCCGCCCTCGAGCGAAAAGAGAGCCGCGGCGGGCAGTATCGTGACGATTATCCAAACAAGGATCCTGAATACGCAAAATTCAATTTCACACTTAAGAAAACGGCCGACGGCGCGATGAAGATCGATCGAGTCCCGATCCCCGAAATGCCGGCGGAGTTGAAACAGATCATCGAAGAAATGGGCTAATGGCTAAAGCGACATTCAGCATAAGGCGCGGCGGGCGTGAGGGCGGTGAGATGGTCGATTACCAGACCGAGGTCACTGAGGGCATGGTCGTGCTCGACGCCGTGCATCAGATCCAGGCCGAATCGGCGCCTGACCTCGCTTGCCGCTGGAATTGCAAGGCCGGCAAGTGCGGTTCGTGCTCGGCCGAGATCAACGGCATGCCGAAATTAATGTGCATGACGCGGCTCGACACGATCGACACGACCCAGGCGGTGACGATCGAGCCAATGCGTGCCTTTCCGCCGGTCAAGGACCTGATCTCTGACGTATCGTGGAATTTTGATGTCAAGAAACGCATCAAAAAATTCAACCCGCGGCCGCCCGACGCCGAGGACGGTACATGGCGAATGCAGCAAGAGGACATCGACCGCGTGCAGGAATTTCGCAAGTGCATCGAGTGCTTCTTATGTCAGGACGTTTGTCACGTCCTGCGCGATCACGTCAAGCACGATGAATTCATCGGGCCCCGATTCCTTGTATACACAGCCGCCCTCGAGATGCACCCGCTCGATACGGAGAACCGCACCGAGGAACTAAAAGACGCGTTCGGCATCGGCTATTGCAACATTACAAAATGCTGCACGAAGGTCTGTCCTGAGAACATAACGATCACCGACAATGCGATCATTCCGCTAAAGGAGCGCGTTGTCGATGAGCATTACGACCCGCTGACGCGGCTGGTGAAATTATTTAGGAAAAAGTGAGCTACTCGCCGGCCGATTGGAAAATGAAAAGAGAGCGCGGGCTGATGCGTTACCTGCTCGTCGACGGCATCCTTATTACGGGCGGCCCGTTCGCTGTTGTGATGCAGGTCGCGGGCTTTTTTGTGTTCGCCGACGAAGGGCAGACGTTCGGCCAATATTTTGCTGAGTCGATGACGTGGGTCAGGTTCATTCTGCACGGAACGCTGTTTGGGCTTATCATGGGATATATCAGCTGGCGGCGGAACGAGAGCGCCTTTGCTCGCGAAGCATAATGTTCGAGCTAAAACCATTGCACAACGAGGCCATTCCGGCCGCTCTTGAAAAGGCCAACCGCTATCGCCTGCTTAACGAGCCCGGTGCGGCCGAGAGCATCTATCTCGACGTGCTGGCGATCGACCCCGACAATCAGGACGCGCTCGAGGGCATCGTGCTCGCGATGAGCGACCGCTTTGGCAAGGATTATGCGATCGGCGACGCCCGCGTTACCGAATACCTGATGCGAATTCACGGCGATTACGAGCGGAATTATTACAGCGGTATCGTTTACGAGCGGCGAGGAAAAGCGGTCCTGGCCCGTGACGGCGTCGGTGCCTATGAGCTTTTTCGCCAGGCGATGGAGTGTTTTCAAACGGCCGAGAAGATGCGCCCCTCGGGCAACGACGACGCGATCCTCAGATGGAACGGCTGTGCCCGCATCATCGCCGCCAACAACCTCGGGCCGCGCGAGATGGGCCACGATTTTTTGGAGTAATGGGAACTGCGGCTTTTAACGGCCGGCTGTGATATCCTGTGCAAAAGTAATTCCGACGCAGTTGATGAGAACCATAAGGAGATAAGTTATGGCAGGCAAATTTGAACTAAAGACTTCGACCAACGGCAAGTTTCACTTTAATCTCAAAGCCGGCAACGGCCAGATCATACTCTCGAGCGAGATGTATGAATCCAAAGCTTCGGCCGAGAACGGTATAGCGTCCGTGCAGAAAAATGCTCCGGACGACGGGCGTTATGACCGAAAGGAATCGTCGAACGGCAAGCCGTATTTCACGCTCAAGGCCGGCAACGGCGAGATAATCGGCAAGAGTGAGATGTACGAGTCGGCCGCCGCAATGGAAAACGGAATTGAGTCCGTTAAGGCCAATGCGCCGGGCGCCTCGATCGCGGAAACAGCTTAACCAGCATCGGCAGAAGAAACCACGAAATAACACGAACAGCCACTAAATAAAGAGATCTTTGTTTCGTGCCTTTTAGTGTTATTTCGTGGTTCGTCTTTTTTTGTATGACCAGAACACGTCTCGGCGTCGAACGCCTCCTCAACGAAAAACTCGATCTTATTCGCGGCCAACGGGTCGGCCTTGTCTGCAACCAGGCGTCGGTGATGCCCGACCTTCGGCACGTTGCCGACGTATTTGCGGAGCGCGACGAGTTCAAGCTCACAACTTTTTTTGGCCCGCAGCATGGCATTCGCGGCGATGTTCAGGACAATATGATCGAGACCGGACACGCGACCGACTCGCGGACCGGCCTGGCGATCTATTCGCTTTACAGCGAAACGCGCGAGCCGACCGAGGCGATGCTCGCCGATGTCGATACTATCGTCTTTGACATGCAGGATGTCGGCTGCCGCATCTACACGTTTGCCTACACGATGGCGAATTGCATGCGGGCGGCGGCAAAATTTGGCAAGAGTGTCGTCGTCTGCGACCGGCCCAACCCGATCGGCGGCACGCAGGTCGAGGGGAATGTGACCGAGACCGCGTTCACGTCGTTTGTCGGACAATTTGAAGTGCCGACGCGTCACGGGATGACGCTGGGCGAGCTGGCGCGAATGTACAACGTTCGCTTCGGTATCGGCTGCGAGCTCGAGGTCGTGCGGATGGAAGGGTGGTCACGCGAGATGTATTTCGAAGCGACCGGTTTGCCGTGGGTGCTGCCTTCACCAAACATTCCGACCGTCGACACTTGCGTCGTCTTCCCCGCAACCGTCCACATCGAGGGAACCGAACTGAGCGAAGGCCGCGGCACGACCAAGGTATTTGAGCTCAACGGAGCTCCGTTCATCGATGCGTACGAATGGGCTGCCGCACTCGACGAATACGATTTTCCCGGCGTCGTCTTTCGCCCGTGCTTTTTCCAGCCCACCTTCCAAAAATGGGCCCGCCAAACCTGCGGCGGCGTGCAGATCCACGTCACCGATCGTCAAACTTTCACACCCGTCATCGTCGGCATCGCGATGGTCAAGAGCGCCTACGACCTCTACACCGACAAATTCCAATGGAAGCAGGACGCGTACGAATACGAGTTCGGCAAGAACCCGTTCGATGTCGTCAGCGGGACGGACAAGATCAGAAAGGCTATCGAGACCGGTGTATCTTTAGGGGAAATCGAAACGGAGTGGGCGTCTGGATTAGCTGAATTTGCCAAGACGCGTAGCGAGTTTCTGTCTTACTGACCGTTACTGCTCGAAAGAGAATTCGAAACTTTTCCCATTTAAGACGCCTTTGAGTTTCGAAGTGGACTGTGAGGCTACGT
>Ga0163161_10002045_pt1 | contig 14612 bp, 5 predicted proteins | sample S45metaG_FD_129847 | JGI IMG/M metagenome (GOLD analysis project Ga0163161, IMG submission 129847) | Switchgrass rhizosphere microbial communities from Kellogg Biological Station, Michigan, USA - S4-5 metaG | ecosystem: Host-associated > Plants > Roots > Rhizosphere > Soil | place: USA: Michigan... | reverse complement strand
TCATCTGAATATTTTTTACTATTAATGTTTCAAGATCCTGAACCGGGATTTGTTTAATGATGATTTATTGACGATTCACGGTTCATGTCTCACGACCACCACTCACTATTCCGTTCGTAATGATTCTTCGAGGGCTATAGCACTACTCAGTGCGAAGGCTCTTCACCGGGTTCGCAATTGCTGCCTTTATAGCCTGGAAGCTGATCGTTCCTAATGCAATGAGCAGCGCACCCAGGCCGGTTATAGCAAACACCCACCATTGGATCCTTATCCTATAGGCATAATCCTGTAACCATTTGTTCATAAAGTACCAGGCAAGCGGTGCGGCGATCAATAGCGCTATCGTCACCAATCTCAGAAAATCTTTTGATATTAATTGCACAATGATCCTGGTGGAAGCTCCCAGCACTTTTCGAATCCCGATTTCCCTGGTGCGATTTACTGCAGACAAGGCGGTTAACCCTAATAATCCGAGGCAGGCAAGAAAGATAGAAATTCCTGCCGCCCATCCTATGATACCACTCAATCTTATTTCACTTCTATAGAAATTATCCAGGCTGTCATCGAGAAAATTATATTTCATTGGAATGTCAGTAACGATATTTTTCCAGGCCTTGTCTAAAACCTGTAAAGCAATTGCCGGATCACCGGGTTTTATCCGAACAAAAAATTTTGAAGGAACAAGATCGACAGGTTGGCCAAACAGCATCGGTTTTACCTGCTGCTTTAGGGAGAAATAATTAAAATTTTTGACTACACCAATGACTACAGGGGTGCGACTTTCATCGGCCGAGTAACCCTTTAACCTGAATCCTAAGATCTTTTCGTTTGTTAATCCAAGATTGGTTACCAAAGATTCATTTACAATAACAGAACTGATGGTGTCTGTGGCCACCAGGGAATTAAAGTCTCGCCCGGCAATCAATTGCATACCTGTTACGTTAATATAATCGGGGCTGGTTTTATAATGAAATACCTGTTCGTTTTTTCCATTGTATTCAAATCCTGATGAATTGTAACCTTCTTCTCCAAGCGCTATGTCTGATGCGGTTATGCCTATAATGTGTGAATTGGAAGAAGCCTGCTGTTTAAAAAGAGGAAATATTTTTTTTGCATCTGTTCCGTCTGCATCGATTACTACAATATTCTCTTTATTAAACCCCGGGTTTTTTGAACGCATAAAATTCAGCTGTTGCAGAATAATGATGGTAGAAATGATGAGAACAATTGAAAGTGCAAATTGAACACTGACCAGTGAATTAGTAAAAATATTGGAGCCACCCAATTTTATTTTTCTTTTGAGCGATTCAACTGGATCGAAGCCGGATAAAATTAACGCCGGATAAATTCCTGATAAAATACCTGCAAGAATAGAGATTCCGGCAAAGAATCCGATGAGCTCTGGGTATTGAGTGAATGAAAAAACAAGTTCTTTTCCTGCTAATTGGTTGAAATAAGGCAATAACATTTGTGCCATCACCAAACCAAGCAGTAATGAAAAAACGCTAAGAAGCAGTGATTCCGCGAGAAATTGAAAAATTAGTTTTTTTCTGTTTGCTCCAAGGACTTTTCTTAGCCCGATTTCTTTTAATCTTCCTGCAGAGCGACCAATAGCTAATGTTGTAAAATTGATGCAGGCGATCAATAATATTCCCGTTGCTATACTCAATAACATCCAAACAGTTTTCGTGTCTATGTGTCCACCAGGACTGTCGCGTATGGTTAATGTGGTATGTATATCGCGAATAGGCTGTAGCCGGAAGCTTACAGGGTAAGGAGATCTACCATCCCATGCGCCGTATTGTTTGAGCTGTGCCTCTTCATCGGGTAAATATTTTTTACGGAATTTAGATAAACGTTGGGGATCATTGACCAGGCTGCTTCCATGCGTAAGTAAAATATAGTTTTGAAAACCTGAAAAGCTCCAGTTGTTCACGGCCATTTTTCCAAAACCCGTTGTTTGCAAATAGTCAAAACTTAGTAAGATATCAAACCGGATGGATGAATTGGAAGGTATGTTTTCAGCCACCCCTACAACTGTAAACGGTTCAAATCTGTCTTCTATTTTTATTTCAAGGGTTTTCCCCAGAACATCTGTCGTTCCAAATAAGTCAATGGCTTTGCTTTTTGTTAGCACTGCATTCCTCGGTTCGGCCAGTGCATTGGTTGGGCTGCCAGAAAGTAGCTTGAAGGAGAAAACGGTAAAGATCTGTGGATCTGCAAAGGCAACGGGTATTTGTGTAGTTCGATCGGAGGTTTTTACAAATTTTTTATCCAAGGCGCCCTGGAAGCGAACATAATTTTCTACATCCGGAAAATCATGTTTCATCGCGGGTCCAAGGGGCATGTATAATCCTGCATCGCCGCGTGCTTCCTGGCCAGGCTGTCCCTGTGTCCATTCATAAACTCTGTAGATATCCTTTGCATTTTTATGGAAGCGGTCGAAAGTGAATTCGTTTACAGCATACAACAGAAACAGCGTAAAACAAGCCAGTCCTGCTGATAAACCAAAGACATTGATAAAAGCAAGAATTTTTTGCCTGAACAAATTTCGAACCGCGATGTTGAAATAATGTTTGATCATGACAATTCTATTTTAGTCAAAATGAAAAAGTCAGAATTTTATCCTCGTAATCCTTTAAATCCTGTGAATCGTGGTTCTCCTTATTCGGTTCTCAAACTTTTTGAAGAGCCATAGCTACTCAGTGCGAAGGCTCTTCACCGGGTTCGCAATTGCTGCTTTTATAGCCTGGAAGCTGATCGTTGCCAACGCAATGACAATAGCCAGGATCCCGGCTCCCAAAAATATCCACCAGCTAATATTGATACGGTAAGCAAAATCCTGCAGCCATTTGTGCATGATCCACCATGCCACAGGCGATGCAATAACAAAAGCTATAATGACAAGCTTGATAAAATCTTTTGAAAGCAAAGCTACAATATTGATAACCGAAGCACCCAGTACTTTGCGAACACCAATCTCCTTGGTCCGCTGCATGGTTGAAAAAAGCGATAAGCCTAATAAACCAAGACAAGCTATAAAAATGGCAAAGCCGGAAAAGATGGAAAACACTTTTCCAAACAGTTGGTCATTTTTGTACTGTTCGTTGAATTTTTCATCAAGGAAATAATAGTCGAACAAATTGCCGGCAAAAAATTCATCATACTTTTTCTTTATAGCCGCAATGGTTGCAGATAAATTCTGTGGATTCACTTTTATTGAAACCGGGTTATAGGTACCGTAAACCGGTCTCAGCACTGTAGGCTCAACCGGGTAGCGAAGCGACTTTTGATGATAATCCGCAACGACACCTATCACATCCCATTTCTTATCGCCTTGTAAAATCGTTTTACCAATAGCATCATTGTCTGATTTAAAACCAAGCAGCTTCACCACGCCTTCAGTAATGATGGTATTGTGGAGTTTGTTCCAGTCAGGATCGTAGTCAGTTGCGGTAAAATTCCTTCCCGCTAATAATTTCATTTGATACAGACCAATAAAGTCGCTGCTGATGCCATTATTGCGAACAGTGAAATGTGTCTCACTCTGTACATCGGTTCTGCGAACATTAAAGCTTCTTCCCAGTTCATCGCCTGGTAAACGTCCCGAATTAGCTGCCCCTAGAACATTGGGAATTTGTTTTAACCCGGCCATAAAACTATTTTCTCTTTCAATAAAAGTAGAATCCCATTGGGTAAGCTGCGGCCCTTTTACAATCAGCATTTGATTCATGTTAAAACCAAGGTCCTGTTCATTTACAAATCGAATTTGTTTGTACACAACAAATGAACCAATGATAAGTGCAACTGTTATGGCAAACTGGCCAACCACCAATGCTTTTCGTAAAACAATTCCTTTACCTGATGTTGTAAATTTTCCTTTTAGAATAAGAATGGGCTTGAATGATGAAAGCACAAATGCAGGATAAAAACCTGAAACAAAAATTCCACAAACGATCAATGCGATTAAAGCAATGGAGACATTGTATCCACTCAACCCTTTGTGAAATAGATAAGACAATGAGAGTTGATGCTGTACTAAACTGTTGAAATTACTCTGAAGAAGCGTCACAATGAGAAATGCGATCACCAGGGCAATGATGTTGATGAACAAAGATTCTGTGAGAAATTGTTTCATCAATTGTTGTTTGGTAGCTCCGGCCACTTTTCGTACGCCCACTTCCTTTGCACGTTCCATTGATTTTGCGGTTGCAAGGTTGATATAATTTACCCATGCAATGACAATAATAAGCACTGCGATAATAAGCAACCCCCACACTACCGTTGCACTTGCAGTTTTGCCAATTTCATATTCAAAGTCTGAATAGAGATGGGCTCTTGAAAGTGGCTGGAGGTAAAATTTTTCATCGCTGCCTGAGACTTTATTTCCCTGGAAATGCCGTTGGCTAAATGCCGGGAGCTTTGCTTCCACCCCTTTATAATTCGTGCCATGTTTTAATTGTATGTAATGCCAAAAATCAGAATCGGTAAAATCATATTCGGATTCCTTCCATGCATTTTTCCCGGTGTACAGGGTGATATAAGAAACAAGCAGGTCAAATTGCAGGTGTGAATTCTCGGGAACATCCCTGGCTATACCCGTTATCTTGTAAGGAAGCGAATCAGATCCAATGGCAATTATTTTACCAAGCGTCGCTTGAAAATCGTTATCCCTTATATCAAAAATTTTTCGCGCCAGGGTTTCAGAAAGAATTACTGAATTGGGTTCTTTCAAAGCAGTGGCTGCAGTGTTTGTAAGCAATGGATAGTTGAACATAGAGAGAAAGGCATCATCTGCTACCAAAACTTCCTGTTCGCCGATTTTTTTATTGTTGTAGGTAAGGATCGATTTCCCAAAAGGAACAACTCGTGTATGGTTCACCACTTCGGGGAAATCGTCATGCATAGCTTTGCCAATGGCAGAATAGGTAATAGTTCCATGTTGGATCAATTTGCCATTTTGATAGCGATCGTTATATACGCGATAAATATCGGCTGTATTTTTATTGAACTGGTCAAAGCTCAATTCAAAGCTTACATATTGGAGTATCAGCAGGCAGGCTGCCATGCCAATAGAAAGGCCGGCAATATTGATGAAAGAAAAAGTTTTGTTCTTCCACAAATTTCTCCATGCGGTTTTGAAATAGTTTTTGATCATAAATAGAAGTTTTTAGCTATAAGCTGTATGCTATAAGCTTATAGCTTACAGCTTGCAGCTCCCAGTTTTTTATTCTGTTCTCAAACTCTTCACAGGGTTCATCATCGCGGCTTTTACGGCCTGCGTGCTGATAGTGACAAACGCGATCACAATGGAAACGATCGCTGCAATCGCAAACACCCACCAACTGATGCCGGTGCGATAAGCAAAATCAGCTAACCATTTATTCATAGCCCACCATGCGACGGGGAATGCGATCAACGAGGCAATAACGATCAGTATCAGGAAATCTTTCGATAATAATTTCACTAACTGTGTGGCATTTGCCCCGAGAACTTTTCTTATTCCTATTTCTTTGGTGCGCCGGGTTACTGTCAGCGTAGCTAATCCGAACAGACCCATACAGGCGATAAAAATGGACAGGCCCGACGCGATCTTTACCACAGTTGCGCTTTTTTGTTCCTGCTCGTAAGCCGATGCCAGGCTTTCGTCTAAAAAATGATATTCGAAATCCTGGTTTGGTGCCACAGCCTGCCATGCTTTTTTCAAAATATTGATATTGTCCTGTACATTTCCCGCCTTCATGCGAACAGAAATGCGCGGTTGCGGAGAATTAGCAAAAGAAACATCACTGGATTGCCTCCCCATGGTATCGTACTTTAAAGAAAGCACTAACGGCTGTATTTTATTATGCAGCGATTCGTAATTAAAATCCTTTGTTACTCCAACGATCTGTTGTGAGTATTTACCGAACCGTTTCCCAATGGGATCTTTTATGCCATATTCTTTTACCAGTGTTTCATTTACGATGATGCTGTTATTAGTATCGGCAGGATTTTGCGCCTGGAAACCTCTACCCTGTACGATCGGTATTTGCATGGTTTCAAAGAAAGAAGCGTCCACTTCATTGTATTGAAAACTGTGATAGTTCTTTTTGTCATCAGAATAACCAAGATTTACCCAGGGCGTTTCAGAAAAACTGAATATGGATGCACTTACACCAAGTACTTCGGGATATTTTGATAATTCTGCTTTATACAACCGTGCCAATGGATAAGCTTCTGCTCTTTTTTTACTGGTCGGTACAATGATCACCTGGTCTTTTTTATAACCCAGGTCTTTATGTTGCAGGTAATTCATTTGCTTACTGATCAGGATCGTGCAAATGATCATGACAATGGAGGCTACAAATTGTCCAACGATCAATCCTTTTCTAAGAAAGCCTGCGCTATCCTTCATTTTCAGTTTCCCTTTCAGCACTTCGATGGGGCTAAATCCTGAAAGTATAATGGCAGGATAAATGCCGGCGATCAGGGCAATGATGCCAATCAATAAAATGCAGAAGAGAGTAAATAAAGGATCGAAATGAAAAACCAGGCTCCTGTTGATGATCTGGTTAAATGGTTTTAATAAGACAAGGGCTATTGCCAACCCGATCACTACAGATACCAGGGTGACCAACAAAGCCTCACCCCAAAACTGCCGTATCAATTGTTTCCTTTCTGCACCTAACGCTTTTCTTACTCCCACCTCTAATGCTCTTGTTGTAGAGCGGCCAACGGACAAGGTTATAAAGTTTATACAGGCAACAAGCAGGATCAAAATGCCGATCGTTGCCAGGATGTAAGAATATTTTGGATTACTGATGGGTTGATTTCCTGCAGGCAAAGAATTGTCCAGGTGAATAGCCGTTAAAGGTTGCAGATACATATTGAATTCTTCGGAGCCATAATCTTCACCCAGTTGTTGCTTAAGCATGGGTTGAAATTTTTTTTCAAGACCTGCCACCGATACATCCTTGCGAAGCAGCACATAAGTTTCATTGAAAATATTAAACCAGCTATGTAACATTCTTTCAGAGAAAACCAACCTATCATTTGAATAGGGGATCAGGATATCATATTTAATGCTGGATTCTTCAGGTGCCTGTGCCGCTATGCCTGCGATCGTGAACAACTGTTTTGTATCTCCCAGCTGTATCTCAAAGCTTTTACCCATCGGGTCAGTGTTGCCAAAATATTTTTTTGCAATTTTCGGGGTAATGATCACCGAGTTGCTGGTAGGGAATGGATCAACACGGTTACCCCGGATCAGTTTAAAATCAAAGATTCTGAACATGGTGGAATCCACCATGGTGAAACTTTCATTAAAAGAATTGTTATTGACCTTTATGAGAGTATTTGAAGAAAAGACACGGCACATGGTCTCTACTTCGGGGAAACTGCCTTGCATGGCAGGTCCCATGGGGATAGATGTAATTGTGTTTTTAAATTCCTGTCCCTGGAATTTTTCGTCCTGCCACATCCTGTAGATACGATCTGCTTTTGTATGGAATCGGTCATAACTAAATTCGCTTCTTACAAACAGCATGATGAGTACGCAGCATGTTATACCCACTGCTAATCCTAAAACATTGATAGTTGTGTACGTTTTGTAACGCAACAAATAGCGAAGCGAGATTTTCAAATAGTTTTTAAACATAAAAAAAGCTTTTAGCTATAAGCTGTATGCTATAAGCTTATGGCTTACAGCTTGCAGCTCTCGGTTTTTTATTCCGTTCGTAAGGATTTAACAGGGTTAGCCACTGCTGCCTTCAGAGCCTGGATGCCGATCGTCAGCAAAGCGATCAGTATGGCCAACACGCCTGCAATTGCAAACACCCATATTTGTATACTGATCCTGTAAGCAAAATCCTGCAACCAGCTGTGCATGATAAACCATGTTACAGGAACTGCAATGACGAAGGCTATCAATACAAGGGTGATAAAATCTTTTGAAAGAATGTAAAGTACATTTTGCACCGACGCCCCCAGTACTTTACGTATACCTATTTCTTTTGTACGTTGTAAAACATTATAAGCCGATAAACCCAATAATCCAAAACAAGCAATAATGATAGCGAGAAAAGCGAACAATCCAAAGATCTTTCCAAAGCTTTGATCCGCTTTATACTGCTGATCAAAGAGATCATCAAGGAAATAATAATTGAACGGGTCCGCAGGAAAAAATTTGTTCCAGGTTTTTTGTACAGCCGCGATGGTCGCCGGTACATTACTGGTTTTGATTTTTAGTGAATAGGCTTGCCTGGCATTAGGCCGTAGACGAAAGATCATCGGATCAATAGCCTTCTGTAATCCCTGGTGATGATAATTATTTACAATACCGACCAACGTCACCGTATCACCTGCCGAGAAGAATTTTTCATTGATGGCTTTGTTGAAATCTTCAAATCCAAGCAGCTTCGCCGCTGATTCATTTAACAATACCCCTTTTTCATCCGTGGGAAAATCTTTTGAAAAATTTCTCCCGGCCTTTAACTGAAGGTCAAAAGAAGGAAGAAAATCATAGTCGACACCTATATTATAGAGTGTAACGTTCTTTGCCTCTGCAGTTAACTTTTTACTGCCATTTGTCCAATAGATCTCTTTTCCCATAACGCTGGTGGAAGAAGAAGCCGTTTGTACGCCGGGCAGCTGTAACAGGGCAGTTTTAAATGGTTGAAAAACGTTTTGATACAGTGAATCGGGAAGAGACTGCGCTCCGTCGACGACAAGTGTCTGGTTGATATTAACACCCAGGCTTTGGTTGCGCATATAATTTACCTGCTGAAACACGATGATGGTACCAGCGATCAACACTACTGAAGTTGCAAATTGCATGATGATAAGTCCCTTTCTCAGCAAATAGCCACTCGCCGTGTTTTTGAATAATCCTTTTAAAACAGACACCGGCTTGAAACCCGATAGTACAAAAGCAGGGTAGAGGCCGGATAAAACACTTCCTCCAATAAACATTATCAAAAACAACATCCAGTACTTTGAGGAAATAAAACCCGCGACGCCGGTCGTTCCTGTCAGGTGATTGAACCATGGCGTCAGGAGAAACACGATGATTCCGGCTACGACCAGTGCTACAAGATTGAGCATGAAACTTTCAACCATGAATTGAATGATAAGGTTTTTCCTGATGGCACCGGCTACTTTTCGTATCCCTACTTCCCTGGCACGTTCCAGTGATCGGGCTGTAGCCAGGTTGATGTAATTGATCCAGGCAATGCCAATGATCAGGAAGGCGATGAGGAACAAAAACGCAACTGATTGTCCATTGCCATTTACCTCTGCTTCCTGGTTAAAGTTGGAATAAAGATAAATATCCCTTAATGGGATAACGTGAAGTTCATCACGGACATTATTCTTTTTTTGCCAATCCCCGTTGTTAATATATTTATCGCAATACGCAGGGAGCTTGGATTCAAATCTTTTAAGATCGGTCCCCTGTTTCATTTGCAGGTAAGTATAGAAATCATACCATCCAAAATTTGTTTCGGTTGCATTGGTTGTATCACCCTGCTGACGGAGCCTGCTGCCTAATGAGCTATACGAGACGAGATGATTGATGATAAGATGGGAATTGGACGGGAATTCTTTGAATATGCCAGCGACTTCGAAGCTTGTTGTGTATTCAGGGTCCCGGTAAACCAGCCGTTTGCCCATTGGGTCATCATTCCCAAAATATTTCTTTGCGGTTTTTTCCGAAAGTAAAATTTTCCCAGGTGCATCCAGCGCAGTCTTTGGATTACCTTTTATTAACTGCAAATTGAACATCGAAAGAAAGGATGGGTCGGCATAATATCCCTTTTCCTCGTTGAATTTTACATTTCGTTCTTCATTACTTAATAGAAGATTAGCATCGATCAGCCGGCAATAATCTTCCACTTCCGGGAAATCTTTTTTCAACGTAGGGCCGAAGGCGGGGTATGAGGTTGCAGACTTCCATGCAAGTTTTCCCTGCTGGTATGAATCCAGTCGCAGGCGAACAATCTGATCCGCTTTTTCAGGGAAACTATCATAGCTCCTTTCATAAGCAACATACTGAAAGATCAAAACGCAGCAGGCAATACCAATGGCAAGTCCCGCAATATTCAACAAAGAATAGCCTTTACGTTTGGTTAAGTTTCTAAAAGCAAGTTTTAAATAGTTTGTTAGCATAAAAACAATTTTAAATTTTGAAATTGGGAAATTGCAATTTCAAAATTTCCCAATTCGACTTTTCCCAATCATTCTGTTCTCAGACTCTTTACCGGGTTAGAGGACGCTGCTTTAAATGCCTGCGTACTGATGGTGATCCAGGCAATGAATACGGTGATGATTGCAGCGATCATAAACACCCACCAGTGAATGTTAATTCTGTAAGCAAAGTCCTGCAGCCATTTGTCCATCGCAAACCAGGCAATAGGGACGGCAAAGATCAATGCAATGATCACCAGCTTTAAAAAGTCTTTTGAAAGCAGACCGATAAGGTTACTTACTGATGCTCCCAATACTTTGCGAATGCCGATCTCTTTTACCCGCTGCTGTGCAGCAAATGTGGCAAGGCCAAACAATCCAAGGCAGGCGATGATGATCCCAAGTACAACAAGACTGATAAACACTTTTTGAAACCGGCTTTCGGATTGATAAAGGCCCGCATAGGTCTCATCCAAAAAATTATATTCAAACGGCCTGTCTGCGGAAAACTTCTTCCATGTATTTTCTAATTGTGCCAGGCTTTGCTTAATATTATCAGTTGACAATTTAATAGTGAAATTGGCTACTCTCCCGGGGATATTTACAAAGGCAAAGGGTTTTATCTGGTTGCGAAGCGAAGTGAAATGAAAATCCTTTGCCACTCCAACTACAGTAACATAGTACATCGTATCACCATCATCGCCCCAAAGAACTTGCTTGCCAACGACGGGTTCGGGAATGCCGAGATCCCTGACCGCCGTTTCATTTAATATGGTACTACCGATATTTTGATCAAGAGGGCCTTTGGGAATTCCATTGTTCATTGTATCAGCGGGAAATTTCGAAGAAAAATTCCTTCCCTCTTTTATCTGTATTCCCAATGCGTCCAAAAAATCATAACTCACGGAAAGAAAATTCATCAATTGTGAATTCTGTGACCCTTTCAACCTCATTCCATTTGTCCAGTTTTGTCCACCAACCACTCCATCTGACTCAGCGATTTTTTTGACCCCCGGAATTTGCAATCCCGAATTTTGAAAAGCGTCCCTGTCCGCCCTTGATAAAAAGCCCGCATTTTTCACCACAACAACCTGGTCTTTATTCAAACCCAACTTTGCCGACTGGATAAAATGCATTTGTTGGGAAATGATCAACGCGCCAATGATCAAGACAGTAGAAATAGTGAATTGAACAATTACCAATGCCTTCCGGAGATTCAAGGTCCCCTTTTCAGCAAACTTTAATCCTTTCAGAACAAGGATCGGTCTGAACGATGAAAGATAAACCGCGGGGAAGAAGCCTGCTACAATTCCAAGAAATAGTGCAGCCATGATCATATATCCAAGTACAGAAGGATTCCCGGCCATTGTCAGGTGCTTTAAGGTTAAGCTATTTACAACAGGCAATAATAACTGGGCAATTATTATAGCCAATGCAGCAGCAATAAGACAGGTGATGACCGATTCAATTAGAAATTGATTTACCAATGAAGAACGGAAGGCGCCGGCAACTTTTCTAACTCCCACTTCCTTTGCTCTAACGGATGCCTTTGCTGTTGAAAGATTGACATAGTTAATGCCCGCAATAAGAATAATGAAAATAGCAATAATGGTAAATACATAGACGTACAGCTTATCACTGTTTGGTTCTAATTCCCATTTGAGATTGGAGGATAGATGAATTCCAGTCAAAGGTTGAACGTAAAAAATATTCATTCCATCTGCATTATTGCGCTTATGGAGATCCTGGATTTTTTTATTGAGCCTGGCGACATTAGCAGGTGATCTTAGCTTTACATAGGTATAAAAATTATACCATCCCCAGTTCGCATCGATATTACCTGAAAATTTCCTGGTGGATATCAAAAAGTCAAAATGAAAATGTGAATTATAAGGCACATCTTTCAATACTCCTTTCACCATCATATCACCTAGCTCATCTACCTGCAGCGTTTTTCCCATTGGATCCTCATTGCCAAAATATCTTTTGGCAGCTGATTCTGTGATCACGATAGAGTTGACGTCCTTGAAAATATCTTTCGCATTTCCATGAATAAACGGGAAAGTAAAGACGTCAAAAAAACTACTGTCAACCCTGTACAGTTTTTCTTCGGTTATTTTTTTGTCGCCATATTTGATCAGGAAGTTACCTCCCCAGTTTGGAAATACTCTTGTTACGTGAGCCACTTCCGGGATATCTCTTTGCATGGCGGGAGCCAGGCCGGGAGGCGAAGTCGCATCTGGTAACCGGCTGCCATCATCATTCACAAAATCTTTTACCACCCGGTAAATGTTCTCCGCGTTTTTATGAAACCGGTCATAACTGATCTCGTCTTTTACGAAAAGAAAAATTAACAGGCTGCAGGCCATGCCCGTTGCCAAACCAAAAATATTTATGAATGAAAATCCTTTGTAGCGTAAAAGATTTCGAAAGGCGATCTTGAAATAATTTTTAATCATAAAAAAAGCTTTTAGCTATAAGCTGCATGCTATAAGCTTATGGCTTACAGCTTGCAGCTTAATTTATTCTGTTCGCAGGGATTTCACTGGATTCGACAGGGCCGCTTTTATCGATTGAAAACTTACCGTTATTAATGTAATGGCAATAGATAACGCGACAATAACAATAAAAACTCCGAAACCAATATTGATCTTATATTGATAAGTTTTCAGCCATTCATTCATAGAATACCAGGCAACAGGAATAGCAATGGCGCAGGCAATCAAAACGAGGAAAACAAAATCTTTTGAAAGCAATTTCCACAAGTTGAAAACACTCGCACCAAGTACTTTCCGTACACCGATCTCTTTAACGCGTTGTTCCGCTGTAAAAGAAGCCAATCCAAAAAGCCCAAGACACGAAATAAAAATGGCCAGCACCGCTATGATCGCTGCCAGGTTTCCCACCAGTTCTTCGTAATTAAATTTTTTGGCGTATTGTTCATCGGCAAATTGATATTCGAAAGGAAAAGCTGGATTGTATTTATCAAAAATGGGTTTCATGAGGCTGATCGCTTTTGATGCCGACATGGTTGGGTTTATGCGTACGTCCACATAGCTTACCCAGTCCTTATTAAATATGATCGTCAAAGGTGAGATCGGGCGAAAAGGAGATTCCATTTGTATATCGGGTATTACTCCTATGACAACCATAGGCTGGTCGTTCCATTTCAACATTTCTCCGACGGGTTGTTTCAGTCCCATACGTTTTACCGCCGCCTGGTTCAGGATAACTGCATTTGAGTCTGCAAAATCCTTTGAGAAGTCTCTTCCATCAATGATCTTAATTCCCAAAGTTTTCGTGTAATCATATTCAGTGGTAATGGTTGAGAACACAACGGATTTTTCTACCGGCAAACTATTCTTCCATTCCCAGCCATTGTTGTTGCTGTATATCTGTGATGGAGGAGAATTACTTTGACAAACTGAAAATGCCGCACCCGAACTCAACAATTCCTGCTTAAGCGCCGCATAATGTTTACCGATATCATCCGACCAGTTCACTGAGATCAATCCCTTATTGTTAAAACCGATCGGCCGCTCTTTACCGTGTTGTATTTGCTGGTAAATGATAGATGTTCCGATCATTAATATCACTGAACTCGCAAACTGCACGACAACTAATATTTTACGCGGAAGAGAACTACTCCTGCCTGCTTTCAGGTTGCCTTTAAGAACACGCACCGGGTTGAACGAAGAAAGATAAAACGCAGGGTAACTACCCGCCAACAGACCCGTAACTACAGTGAAGGCGATCATAATTCCCCAAAACAAAGGATTTGCTATCTGTAAACTCATTGCCTTGTCTGTAAGTTTATTGAAGTATGGTAAGGCGATCGCCACCAGTAATAATGCAAACAAGAATGCCAATGCAGAGATGAGCATTGATTCGCTCAGAAATTGCCTGATGAGTTGCTTTCTTCCTGAACCAACCGCTTTTCGGACACCCACTTCTTTTGCTCTTTTTTCTGAACGGGCAGTACTTAAATTCATAAAATTTATACAGGCAATGATCAAAACGATAAGTCCTAAGATCCCGAACATCCTTACGTATTTTATAAAGCCGCCTGTATTTCGTCCGTTCTCAAAATCGCTGTACAAACGCCATTTTGCCATGGGATGAACGAAAACTTCAGGGATGATGCTCTTTAATGTATTCTCATCGGTAAAGTGCGACAGCACTACATTTTTTATCTTCGCATTTACCGTCTTTGGATCCGCATTGTCATTTAATTGCACGAAAGTCTGCCAGGAATTGTTCCCCCAATTTGTTTTATGATATTGTTTGATATAAGAGAAGAGGATCTCCTGCAATTGAAAAGGGATCAGGTAGTCAAAGCTGAGTGTACTGCTTTTTGGCTGTTTCGGAACTACGGCCGTAACTTTCAGATTGGTTGCATTGTCCATTTTTACAATTTTACCAACCGGGTTTTCCGTTCCAAAAAGTAT
>Ga0163161_10002044_pt1 | contig 14612 bp, 9 predicted proteins | sample S45metaG_FD_129847 | JGI IMG/M metagenome (GOLD analysis project Ga0163161, IMG submission 129847) | Switchgrass rhizosphere microbial communities from Kellogg Biological Station, Michigan, USA - S4-5 metaG | ecosystem: Host-associated > Plants > Roots > Rhizosphere > Soil | place: USA: Michigan... | reverse complement strand
CTCCTTTAAATCTATACCATCTGTAATTCCTCCCTCATGAAAAGGGTCGCCTGCAAAAAAGCGGATGTTTTTGCCGTAAGCTTTTTTTAATTCCTTATAGTATATCCCCGCTATCCTGGAAAAGTCAGGATGACCGGGAATTAAAATATCCGGGCGTTTAAATGCACCCCACGTTTTCTGATCGATAATAGGCGCCTTGGTCTTGTCTTTTAAAGAGCTCGGCACCATTCCATAAAAACCTTGCAACACCGGCTCTATTCCGAATTCTTTCATCCGCTCCATCATCCGTTGCTGCAACATTTTCCAGCCATCGATCTGACTTTGAGGCATTGGTCCGCCCCAACCTTGTATATTCCCCATTAACCACCATGCTGTATAAGCAGGACCAACTAAAAAATCGTTAATTTCCTGATCAGAATACCCAATTTGCTTCAATGTATTTTGCCACACCGCTTCCATTCCATTTACAGTGAGCATTAAGTTTACACCATTTAAAGCCATCCAGTCCAGTTCATGTTCCCAGTCTTTCCAATCGTAAAAACTCATGGTATAGTTATAAGTGCAATAATTCAAAGCATAACGGTATTTGGCCGGTGCCTCTATACGTACAAGTTCTTTTACTACTGGAATCGAAGACACCGGAGCAAGATGATCTCCCATATGCGACATGGAACGATGGCAGTAGTACTTTAAATACCAATTCAATCCTACTGCGGCTGCATTAGGACCTGAAGCGCTAATAACCACTTTGTTTCCCTGGCTCTGCAATTCAGCTATATCCTTCTCCCCGCTTTTCAACGATTTGAAAACAACCTGATTTTCTAACCAGGGGACCCTCCTTTTAATCAGGTCTTGTACAGGTTTAAATTGCTGGGCTAAAAGATCTAATGGAATTAAGAACAAGAGCAGACAGGTAAATTTTCGCATAAATTAAGGTTGATTTTCGATTTCTAATGACCCGAATCTAATTAAAACCTGGAATAAAATATCCGCTGCAACTGGGTGTTCATAGCAGTAAAAACTACACAATCGGTTGCAATGGATGGCACAATCGATTGTGTAATTTTCAATTAACATGTGCAATTTTTCTTACTTTCGTACCACACCACAAATTATACGCACATGAAACAGGATTCACAGAATGTAACAGACTATACCAACAACAACACCATATTTATGGTATGGAATTTCAAGGATAATTCAGAGCTTAGGTCTGTGTTTAACCAGCTTTGCAAGCTCGTGATCAACCTGAACAATTCTGTTAACGTTCGCTTTCCGGTTTCCAGGGCCAGTTGTGTAATGGGAATCGGATATGATGCCTGGCATCTGCTCAACCTTCCACTCCCACTCCCAAGAGAATTGGCAAATTTTGAACCCATTACCGGCGAAAAACATACAGCCATTTCTTCCAAAGGAGATTTACATTTCCATATAAGGGCCGATAACACCAGCATCTGTTACGATATGGCAGCCGCAATAACCAATATTTTAGAACCAGTAGCCACCAGTGCAGAAGAAATCCATGGTTTCAGATACTGGGACAGCCGTTCCATTTTAGGCTTTGTAGATGGCACCGAAAACCCACAGGGACAAGACCGGGAATTTTTCAGTATGATTGGAGACGAAGATGCCGTTTATAAAGGAGGAAGCTATCTTTTCGTACAAAAATATATCCATAATTTATCTGCCTGGAAGGTGCTTTCTACAGAGCAGCAGGAAAAAGTAATTGGAAGATACAAATCTAATGATGTAGAAATGCCAGACGATGTTAAACCTGCAAATGCCCACATCGCCCTGGCCAATGTGGGTGATGATTTTAAAATCGTACGTGACAATATGCCCTTTGGTAACATTTCTACAAATGAAATGGGCACCTATTTTATAGCCTATGCAAGTACCTTCAGCACGGTAGAGAAAATGCTGAACAACATGTTTATTGGTTCTCCGGCAGGAAATTATGATAGAATTTTAGATTTCAGCACCCCAAAAACGGGTAGCTTGTTTTTTGTACCCACATTTAACATGCTGGATGAACTTTCATCTGATTGAGCTAGAAACTATAATCAACACCCAATGCAATATAACGTGGCAACAGACGATATTCTGTTATAGCCTGGTAGGTATCTGTAATGACTGCATTTTTAAATTGACGGTTATTGAAAAGGTTCTTTGCGGTGATCTCAAATCTGGTCTTCATTTTTTTTACGTCGTATGACAGCGAAAAATCTGAAAAATAATACGTTTTTGAAGCGGCAAAAAAGTCGCCAAAATGGTACGCCTCATTTTTCAAATTGGCCTGAACACCATCAGCAACATTAACGAACAGGTTTAGAAAACTATAGGTGTTCTTCAACCGGCTCTTGCTCTCGCTGTTAAAAGAGGTGAACTGCATACGGGTTCCGGTGTGCAGGTTTAATCTCCATTTCCAAACGCTCCTGAAGGATAAGCCATAATCCTGCGACCCGGATTGTATCTTTCGGTTTCCCAGCCCCGCTATACCAGCTTCGTAATCAGAGAAATCAGCATTTATATCCAATTTTAAATTCCCTCTCAGCGGCTGTATATAGTAGTTGAACTGTACTTTATAAAAAGCCACTTTTTTATTCTTTAACAGCACTTGCTGGGCAAGGTTGAAGTTTGCATTTAGCACGCTTTGATTACTCATATAATCGAACAGCGTTTTATAGCCTATCGATAAACTGGCAAAAAATTTATCCAGCATATTGCCGTGCGTATAGGTCAATATCACTCCCGAACTGTTCAGAGTGGCCATATCGTCCAGCCCCTTTGCAAAATTCCGAATGCCGGTAGTATAATAGCCGGGAATAACGTCTATCAGTTCGGTATTGGTCTGCTGGAACGAAAGTTCTGTCTCCAGCTTTCCCTTTCGGTATGGCTCCCACTTTACGGATAACCGCGAGGAAATCAACCAGTTATTCCGGTATCGGGCCAGTCCGTTCGTTTGTAGGTCACTCTGTATAAAACCAGCATTCAACTGCGGTGTCCATTCCCATTTTTTACGCTTCAACGTGTATTTGGCCAGGAGACGGGACTGATTGGTAAGGAGACGCACCTGGTTTGAAAAGCCGGAAGGGCGAATCTGGTCGCCATTACCTCCCTGCAAAATGAAATCCGTCACCAGCTCCTGGTTCTTATATTCGTTGGCCAGGGCAATCTCCATAAAATCACCACCTTTTTGCCTGCGTACATAGTGTGAGGTTACCCCCAGGTACTGCAGATTATTCTCGACATGCTGATGTACATCCGAAATGCCACCGACCTGGAACAGATCTTCATAATAGTATTGGTCAATGCTGTAATCCAGGGGAGATCGCTGCATGATCCAGCGGGCGGAACTCACGAGGGCTTCCCGGTCTGATAACTTGTAGGTATGTGTAAGGTTGTGATTGGTTACATAGCCCTGGGTAGAGGTCAGCTCTGTAGCGCTGGCTCCATTGAACAACAGGTTTCCAGTATCCTGCCTGCCAAGTGAACCCAGATTTCCGGTGTAGATGAGCGTTGACCGGTTATTGATCTCATACTGCAATTCCAATCTCGAAAAGTAATTGTCAATGCGTTTGTTAAATTCATAAACCTCTGTATTGGCAAACTGAATATCCTTAATATGATATTCCTGCAATATATTCTGATAGAACGATTTTTTTGTAGGGTTCGCAAAGCCCAGCCACTTTACTTTAAGCTGCTTGGTCGGGTTTAATATGGTATTGAATGACAACAGCCTGTCGCGATTGAAATTTGTTCTTTTATAATCAAAACCTGGGAGATCAGGTGTATAATCGATAATCGTAGGCGTAACCACGCCCAGACCGATCTGTCCAGGTTCGTCAGATTTGCCAGGATACAGCAGATGGTTGATGCTGCTCACGGCATCCACTCCATTGTTATTGGCGGTGCCCAACAAATAGTATTTGTTTTTTTTTCCAAAATTCATCAGGTTGACACTTCCGTAGTAGAATGCCGGTGCTATCGGCGTACCGGAAACAGATACCGAACCCAGCCATTGGCTTTTGCTGTCTTCTTTCAATTGAAGGTTCAGGGCTACCTTGTTTGAATTTTCAATCCCTTTCAGATGCTTATTATTAGAATAACGCTGCAAGACCTGTATCTTTTCCAAGGGCTGGACAGACATATTTTGTGTGAGCAGACGGTAACCCTTTTCAAAAAAGTCATCGCCCTCTATCATTACCTTTTCCACCTCTTTATCACCTACTTTAATACTCCCGTCGGTACCGATATTTAATCCAGGAATCTTTTTCAGCAAATCCTCTACAGTCCGTTCGTCACCTTGCAGAAACGATTGTACATTCAGCTCGATCGTATCCTTACCCAGCCTGTATGGCCGCTTCGAATGGATCACAACTTCCTGTAAACGCTCCACACCACCTGCATTCAGCTGTACATCCACAGTCATATTTGCCTGACCCGGTTTAATTTCTTTGAGTACAGACTCATAGCTCAATGCCTTAAAATACAAGTTCATTTTGCCGGCATAGGTAGTTTGTACATGGTACTTTCCCTCGCCATCTGTAAATGTATACGCCAAAAGACCAGAAATGCTATCCCGATGGAGGTCTACCCGAACACCGCCAACAGGGCGGCCTCCGGAAGTCACTTTTCCGCCGATCGATACCTGTGCCCGGACAGGAAAAACAACAGACCATAAGCAAAGTAACACCCATCCACAGCACCAAAATCTACTTTTCACGCAGACCTTTTTCTTCCCATTCATAGACCTGCTCCACCGTGCCCCTCACCTTTTTCCTTTCGATCGTCAGACCTTCCATCGCCGGCATTTTACTTTCCATAATGCGCATCTGTTCCTCTACCAATGCATCATTTTTCTTGATGTAGTTCTCTAAGGATAATTTAGGCAAGGAATAGATATAGCCTTGATCTACAGGAATGCTACCCTCATACGGATAGGAAACTTCTTTGAGCGTCCAATAGTTCGGATTTGCGCTCTCATTGTAGAGCATCACGATCAGACCTGGCAGTCCGCCGAATTTGTAAGGACCTGCCGGTACCGGAATATCATCCGTGTAATACGCAATAAGCTTGGTACCACGATAACTGGCAGTCGCTTTATGACAGACGTATTTGCCTATGGTATCCCGACTGTTATAGTCAGTATTCCACTGCAATTGGGGAAATTTGTCGGTCACCTGATAATTCTTTCCCTGAATCGACCGTATTTCTAAAAGATCATTTTCATTGTTTTTCTGAATAACAATGTTCCTGTAATTTTTATCGGTATGGAGTACCAAAGAAAAACTGGTAAACATTTCGCCATCCTGACTTTTCCCTTCTCCCTTATCCGCTGCCACCGGCACTGAATCGCGGACAGCCATTTTGACACCGTCTCCGAAATAGACATGCTCCCGGAAGGTCGCCACAGCAGAAGGTATATATTCATATACCGCATGTAATTTTTGTGCCTGCACGCTCCACGAAGCACACAGCAGCAAACCAAATAGTAAATACTGTTTCATGGATCTTAAAAACCAACAAAGTGAACCTTTCGGTTCACTTTGTTGTTGTTCATAGGTGCAACTTAATTATGGTTCGGGTTTCCGTAATAATTTTGATAATTTTGTATAGTGGCGCTAAAGTATTCACCACAATTGCTGTAGAACATGTCGTTGGCTCCATAACACGTATAGGTTAAAACCTGAGTGTCTATCAGCTGACCGCTCGTGTTGTAAATACTCATAGTCAATCTGCATAGTGTCTTGAAGTTCCCTTTCTTGATTTCTTTAGCCTCTCCGACTATTTTAACATTGGACTTACCGGCAACAGCTGTGTATACCTTTGTTTTTTCAACTGTTTTCTCTGCTGGCTTTACTTCACCAGTCTTTGCAAAAACCGCAGATGACATCAATGCCACTGCTACCAAACTCATTAATAATTTTTTCATAGTTATTTATTTTTATTAAACCATTGCATACGTTTGTCGTATGCGTTAATTCAGTGTAAAAATAAAAGTCATCCTACTTAAATTATCAAGCCATTTATGATTCGCAATTCCCATTTACAATTCGCAAATTTATCCATACACTACTGGAATCTGCAGGCTTACAATTGTGCCGCCATCTGTATTACGGGTTATAGATACGCCTGCTTTTTTACCCAGTAAATCCATTCGCTCCCGGCTGATGGTGCCCGACAATGAACGGTGCGTTGTATCTGACTGATGGCCCTGAGCGTTACCGGTATCGGTAACTGTTACATGCAGCACATCTTCTTCAAGGTAAAAGCAAACATCAATATTGCCATTGCCCGAATCCAGTTCTATGCCGTGCAGGATCGCATTTTCCACATAAGGCTGTATCAACATGGGAGGTAACATGACCGCACCTGGATCCTGTCCCTCTGGTTGCAGGATGTGATAAGTAAAAGCTTCTTCAAAACGCATTTGTTGTAAACAGAGGTAATTTTCCAGTGTATCAATTTCTTCATCTAAAGGAACCAGACTTTCCCGGCTTAGCTCCAGGCTGTTGCGAAGCAAACGGCTAAACCGGTTGAGATATTTAATGGCTTTATCTTTTTTATCCAGACGGACAAAACTCTGCACCGCCGATAAAGTATTGAATATGAAATGAGGCTCCATCTGTGTCCGCAACAATTGTTGATGTAACAATACTTTTTCTTTTTCCTGTCTTGCCCCGCGCTGTCGAAAATTATAATAAAGAAATAATAAGGTTACTCCCAACAAAACAACGCTTAATACTGCAACAACAAGCCACAAGCGGTTTCGTTGCAATTGAAGTTGATTGATCTTAATACTTTCATTTAAAGTGTGGATAGAACGATCCTTCACCTGCAATTGATAAAGTGCATTCATTTCAGCAAGGGCTTGCGTGTGTGCAGCCTGATAAAGGTTTTCCTGCAATTTGACTACATTCTTCAGCACCTCTGTTGCTTCCTTGTTTCTACCTTGTAAACGGTATAATTCAGCCAAACTTTTCTGATATACCACTTCATCATCATCCAGAATCAGATTTGGATGCTGCTCCTTCAACTTTTTTGCTTTATAGATGAATTGAGCCGCTTTTACGGATTGTCTGAGTGCGACATAGATGGTGGCCACATTACAATAATCGACAAGTAAATTATTGATATTAACCGAGGCGGCTCTGGTGCCATACGTAGCCTCATCTACTTCTGTTTTCAACAACTGATAGTGTAACAGCGAATCATTTTGTTTTTCTGCCTCAAAGTATTTCATCTTCGATTCGTACAGATAACTGATGTCATACTTATCAGGATGCCGAGCCTGAAGTACCTCTAATCTCCGCAGATAAGGAGCCATACTATCTGCCGGCTTTTGTTGCTGGCTCAGGAGCTGTATCATCTGTACCAGCACACGTTGCCGGTTGATATGCCCCTGGGGCAGAGAGTCGGTCAATGGCAATGCAGCGCGGTTCATTTTTTCGGCCAGATGATATTGAAAGAAAGATCGGTTGCTCTGCGCAGCCGAAAGCAGTATAGCAGATCTGGCTTCGGGAGACAGGCCAGCGGTAGCATCAGATAATACAATCGCTGCTGCTTTATTATAATAATAGCTCGCTTCCCTTAGCTTTGCCTCCATGCTTCGTACATTACCCACCCCATTGTATATAAGCGCCTTATACTTCTGATCTCCGGTTGGTTCTATCAGCTCCAAAGCTTTTTCCACAAAAAAACGAGCCGAATCCTGCCCGCGCATACCATATAGCCGTGCCAAATTGTATTTAACATTTGCTGAAAGTACAGCATCCTTTTTTACCAATGGATTTTCGTCGAATTTCCGCCATTCCCTGACCACAGAATCACCATTTGCCGGAGAGACGGGCACCTTTTCCAGTTTTCTTATTTTCTCAGTAATCAAATTATTTTCAAGGGGCGGAAGCGGCTTTTTATGACAAGCCAAAGTCCATGAAATCATCACTCCTAAAAGCGCGATACGCAATATTTGTTTCATTTTTCAGGAAAAAGTTGAGTTAATACGGCATTTCTCCGTCGCGTAGAAATCGGGATTTCCTCCTTATTTTTAAGCACAATATATTCCGAACGGTTAATACCCGAAACAAACAGGCGATTCACCAAATAGGATTGATGGGTACGCAGGAAATGCGGTGCAGGCAACAATTCTTCATAATATTTAAGCGGTTTGGAGATCAGTTGCTTTGTACCATCATTCAGAAAGAAAAAAGTATAAGGACCATCACCTTTGCAGTAGATAATGTCGTTTACAGACACTATACGCACATTATGAACGGAGTTAAGGGCAATGCTTTCCGGCAGTTCGGCTGTGCTGATGGAATCCTGTGCCATCGATAGTTGCTGCATCCATTGCGGATTGTTTTCCGTTCGGCGCCGGTAGCGCTCCAGCGCTTCTTTCAATTCGGTTTGATCAACGGGTTTCAGCAGATAATCCAATGCACCATACTTAATGGCCTTGATCGCGAAATGGTTATATGCAGTAATAAATATGATATTTTGCGGAATAGGAGAAAGCATTTTAAGAAGGTCAAAAGCCGTTCCATCCCTAAGCTGGATATCCATCAATATGACATCAGGCTGCTTCTCCTCAATCAGCTTCGCAGCAGTCCGCACACTGTCGCTCCAACCAACAAGTTCTGTATTGGCTTCCTGTTGTATCAGATAGCTTATTTCCTTACGGATCGCAGGTTCGTCCTCTATAATCGCTACAGTTATCATATTTAGCTCTTTGTGCCCCGTAAAATAATAATTATAGGTCAGGAAATCCTGTTTATTTACAATTCGCTACCATTCATTTATAAAACGAAACAATCGTTTTCGTAAAATCATAATTACAAACCAATCATATAACCTAAATAGGTATTTTTGATTATGAAGAAATTTCTAGTAATTGGTGCATTTTTAATGCTCCATCCTGGAGCTCAGGCTCAGCAGCATAAAATGTCTGTTGACTACGTGGTTCCTAAAGATTCCCTGGTTCGTGAAAACATTAAGGAATGGCAAGATGTTAAATTTGGCTTATTTATGCACTGGGGGCCCTATAGTCAATGGGGCGTTGTAGAGAGCTGGAGCATTTGTCCGGAAGATGAGGACTGGACCCAACGCAAGGGACCATTTTCAGACGATTATTTCAAGTATAAAAAAGCTTACGAAAACCTTCAAACTACCTTTAACCCTGTCGCTTTTAATCCGGAAAAGTGGGTTAAAGCGGCTAAAGACGCCGGAATGCGCTATGTGGTATTTACAACCAAACATCATGATGGCTTCAGCATGTTTGACACTAAACAAACAGATTATAAAATAACAGACGCTAAAACACCCTTTTCTTCTAACCCCAGAAGCAACATCACAAAAGAGGTTTTTAATGCTTTCCGAAAAGAGAATTTTAAAATTGGGGCCTATTTCTCCAAGCCCGACTGGCATAGCGAGTATTACTGGTGGCCATATTTTCCGCCCAAAGACAGAAACGTAAATTACGATCCGGCCAAATACCCTGAGCGCTGGCAGAAATTTAAAGATTTCACCTACAATCAAATTGAGGAATTGGCATCCGATTACGGAAAAATCGACATTCTATGGCTGGATGGTGGTCAGGTCAGACCAAATAAGAAACTTAATCAGGACATAGATATGGCCAAAATTGCCGGTATGGCCAGAAGTCATCAGCCTGGTTTAATTGTAGTAGACCGCACGGTAACAGGTGAATTTGAGAACTACACCACACCCGAACAGCAGGTACCAGACAAGCCCCTCCCTTATCCATGGGAAACCTGTATGACGATGGGAAATTCCTGGAGTTATGTACCACATGACACCTATAAGTCTGCCAAGCAACTGGTGGATCTGCTGGTCAAAATTGTATCCAGAGGTGGAAATTTTCTGCTTAATATTGGCCCAGGTCCAAATGGAGACTGGGACCCGGTAGCTTACGAGCGTTTACAAGATATTGGTTCCTGGATAAAAATTAACGGCGAGTGCATCTACGGTTCAAAACCGATAGCACCATATTCCACGAAAAACATCTTTTACACCCAGTCTAAAAAAGGCACTGAGTCTTATGCCGTTTGGCTTGCAGAAACTGAAGATGTTCAATTACCAGAGCAAATTTTCATCGCCTTAGATGGCGCAAAGAAAATACAAAAAGTAAGTATGCTCGGAACCAAAATGAATATCAAATGGAAAGCCAAGGATGATGGAATCTTATTGACCATCCCTGCTGCTCTTCAACAAGGAAAATTCAAATATGCAGTCACCTTCAAAGTAGTGCATAAATAACACCCCAATTTCCACCCCGACCGACCTGCAGTTCCGCGCCTAACCCAGTTCTGCACCATACCCGGTCTGCACCCAAGAAAAATATGATTTCATGATCAAGCCTCAGAACCTGAAAGGTTCTGAGGCTTGATCATGAAATCATATTTTTCACCCCAACTTCAAACCAATAAAGTTTTAGTATGTTAATATTGGAATAACTTTATCAAATCTGTTACGACCATATAAAAGCCTGGCACTTTATGATAAAATATATTACCATAACGCACGCAAAGCAAAATAACCTTAGAAACATCTCCCTGAAAATACCCAAAGGAAAACTGACAGTGTTTACGGGAGTTTCCGGTTCCGGTAAATCATCACTTGTTTTTGATACCATAGGAGCTGAAGCACAAAGGCAGATCAATGAATCAGAAAGCAGCTTTGCCCGAATGCGTATGAAACATTATGGTGTTCCTGATGTAGAACGGATAGAAAACCTAAATGTCCCGGTGATCATTAATCAAAAACGCCTGGGAGGAAATGTACGTTCTACTGTGGGCACCGCTACAGATATTTATGCCTCCTTACGGTTGCTTTTCTCCAGAATGGGCAAACCTTTTGTAGGTTACTCCAACTCCTTTTCATTTAATAACCCCTTGGGCATGTGCCCGGAGTGCGAGGGATTAGGCTATGTGCAGGCAGTAGAAGTTGACGAACTGGTTGACAAAGATAAATCGCTGAACGAAGGTGCAATTAAATTCGCAACCTTTCAACCCGGAGGGTGGCGTTTAACGCGTTACGTAGACTCAGGAAATTTCGACAACGATAAGAAACTGAAAAATTTCAGTAAAAAGGAATGGGATCTGCTGCTCTATGCAGAAGAACAGAAACCCAGGCATCCAACCAAAGACTGGAGGAAATCAGCAAAATATATTGGACTTATCCCCAGAATCAAAACCGCATTCCTCAACCGGGAAATAGAACATCGGGAAACCATAAGGGTATCTTTAGAGAAGGTGATTGTGACAAAGGTATGTCCGAGCTGTCAGGGACAACGTTTGGCCCCTAAAATTTTATCCTGTAAGATAAAAGGTAAAAATATTGCCGATTGCACAATGATGACCATTGAAGACTTATATGCATTTATAAGTAAATTAAATTCAGATGCTTTTGACACGATTTTGCAGGAGATCAGAAGGAAATTACAATATGTAATGAATATAGGTTTACAATACCTCACATTGGACCGGTCAACAAATACGCTCTCCGGCGGAGAATCCCAGCGTATTAAAATGGTCAGGCATCTTGGTAACAACCTGGTAGATTTATTATATATTTTTGATGAACCAAGTACAGGGTTACACCCTCATGATGTGATGAACATAGCAAACATCATCCTGAAAATAAGGGATAAAGGAAATACAGTTCTATTGGTGGAACATGATCATGACCTGATCAGACTGGCAGACCATATCGTGGATATGGGCCCCGGTGCAGGAAAGAAAGGCGGCGAAATCGTATATCAGGGAGATTTTGCAGGCCTAAAGCAATCAGCAGGAATAACAGGCGTGTGTTTCTCTGAAAAAACTTCGTATAACAAAGATCCCAGGACATTTAAAGAAGTTTTCACCATTAAGAACGCTTCTTTACACAACCTAAAAAATATCAATGTAGATATCCCTAAAGACATATTTACTGTTCTCACAGGCGTGGCTGGATCTGGAAAAAGCACATTAGCAACTAAAGTGCTTCCATTTCATTACCCCCAGGTGACCATTATTGACCAATCCTTACCTGCGGCAAGTTATCGTTCAAATCTGCTTACCTATCTCGACCTGTCTGATGAGGTGAGAAAACTTTTTGCACGCGCAAATAAAGTTTCAGACAAACTTTTTAGCCGGAACAGTGAAGGCTGCTGTCCAAATTGCAAAGGACTGGGAATTGAGAAAATTGAAATGGCCTTTATGGATGACATCGAACAAATATGTGATGTATGTAATGGCTCCGGATACCATCCAAAAGTATTGCAATATCTTTACCATGAAAAGAACATTGCCGAAATTATGGAGATGACAGTTCATGATGCAGGCACTTTTTTCCCAAAGGAGAAATTCCATTCTGCATTTGATATATTGATTAAACTCGGACTGGACTATCTCACCCTGGGGCAACGAATGGATAGCTTCTCGGGTGGAGAACGGCAAAGGTTAAAGTTAACAAGAGAACTTCCCGGCACCGATAAAATAATCATCATAGACGAACCAAGTAACGGCCTGCACCCAAGCGACACAAAAAAACTACTAAAATTTCTGAATATACTTGTCGACAATGGCAATACACTAATCGTGATTGAGCACAACCCCGATATCATCGCTCAAGCTGACTGGGTTATAGATCTCGGCCCAGGTGCGGGTAATGCAGGCGGAAGAGTAATGTTTCAGGGTTCCATAAAAGACTTATTAAACAACAAAAACTCGCTTACGGGCAATTACCTTAAAACATATCTAAGTTAACCGGTCTGCACCCATGAAAATATGATTTCACAGCTAGACCTTCAGATCTACAAACTTTAAAACATTCCGAATAAAGACATTACATATCCCTCAAAGAAAACCCCAAAACCTCAATTTTGTATTTGGACAGTTCTTTTTGTATAGTTTTGGTTTTAGCTTTCAGTAATTCGTTCACTTTCAGAAAGCTTTAAAAATGAGGTTTTACCAATACGCCCGCGACCAACCATAACAGTAAAACATGCTGTTTTTTTTAGATTGAACTTCGTTAAGTTTTAATAGTTCAAGTTCCCTTTTTCTGCCGTAGAATTTCATACCCTTATTTTTGTAACAGCCCTGATGTACATACCAACAAATCCGCATCAATTGGAAGCATCAATTAAATTGTTCATAATTTAATTAAATAACCTAAACAAAATAGACTCGCATGCGTTGTATAGTCGGAACACCAAGTCCAGAAAACTAATCACATCTATCTAAAAACAATAATTATGGCAACTACAACAAAAACAGCGGCAAAATCAGCAAGTAAAACCGGCAAAATGGAAAACTCAGAATTCCACGAATTCTTTGTAGATGAACTCAAAGACATTTACTGGGCAGAAAAACACCTGGTGAAAGCTCTGCCAAAAATGAAAAAAGCAGCTACAAGTCCTGAACTGGCTTCTGCTTTTGAAAAGCATACGCAGGAAACCCAAATACACATCGAAACATTAGAACAAGTGTTTGAACTGCTGGGAGAAAAAGCAGCAGCAAAAAAATGTGATGCTATGGCAGGCCTGCTGGAAGAAGCAAACAGCATTATTGAAGATACTGATGCTGGAACGCTGATCCGCGATGCAGGACTCATCCTGGCGGCACAAAAAGTAGAACACTACGAAATTGCAACTTACGGCACATTAAGAGTATTCGCAGCCACTATGGGGCATACAGATGTTGAAGCGCTTCTTGCCCAAACTCTTGAAAACGAAAAAGCAACAGACATAGCCCTGACAGAAGTCGCAGAAAGCTTCATCAACGAACAAGCTGCTGCAGAGTAAATATAGAGCCAGGCTTAAGTAAATAACCTAAGCCTGGCTTTAACAACTGTTTTGAAGCTAGCAATCATTTCTAACCAGGTCTGCACCCGTAACCAACCACCGGCCCAACTTTTCCAGAAAAAGCGTCCAAAATTCCTTCAGATATTTTTGCGCTAATGTTTCATTTATGTGTAATAGATTTTTTTAAAAAAAGCCTTAATAGCATTGCTGTAGCCAGATTGCTGGGGTAATAAGCCTTTACAGCCAATTCCTTGGGGATAAATAGCCATTTCATCGAATACAATACGAATCTAAGCCCTATCCAATACCTAGCTGGTAGCCATCTGCTGTAGGTCGGAAAAAAGCCAAAAAACACCCCTCGCTGGCCAGTCAAGACAGATTCAGAAACCCACAAACCAAAAGTAAACACCTAAAAAACAACAATCTGCCACTCAACAAGCCGCGAATGGTTTTGAATAGTTTTGAAAAGAATCTGAATGGATTTGATTGGTTTGGGATAGTAAGCCTAACTGAGTTTTCTCCAATAACCTAGGTTTACCCTCCCCGGTCTATGGTCAACTAAATTAATCTTAAAATCCATTTAAGCCCAACAAAAGCTCTTTCAAAGACTGATAAGCTTTGGTGTAACTGAAATTTCCACCACTAGCCATACTTTTGGCAAGCGAAGAATTATCTTCATCCAACAGTTCCTCCTCTATAACGGCCTTAACATTTTCCAGAGCCTTGGTATTGGCATTCAACAGATCAACTATATCTCTACCGAGCATTCTGGCACAAGAAGTGATCGTATCCCATTTCGGATCCT
>Ga0163161_10002043_pt1 | contig 14620 bp, 8 predicted proteins | sample S45metaG_FD_129847 | JGI IMG/M metagenome (GOLD analysis project Ga0163161, IMG submission 129847) | Switchgrass rhizosphere microbial communities from Kellogg Biological Station, Michigan, USA - S4-5 metaG | ecosystem: Host-associated > Plants > Roots > Rhizosphere > Soil | place: USA: Michigan... | reverse complement strand
GTTGTACTACCCTTATACTATCGGACAAAAACTTCTCAAGGATATTCTCCTCGAAAGGGAATGCAAATGTAGGAACCTTATTTTAAATATGCAAGAGTGATTTTAAAATATTTTTAATTTCTTCCTCGCTGTTCCTGTTTGCGATGCAAAGATAAAAAAATCATCATATAGCGTGCAACATTTTCTTTTTTTATGCGACTTTTTTTACTACGAACCACTTAAATCATTTATTATCAAAGACTAAAATTAAACTATGAATTACTCAAGGATCAACACCATTGGAGGCTGGCTCTGTTTTATCGTTGCTGCACTCACTTATATCTTAACTTTAGATCAATCTGTAAGTTTTTGGGACTGTGGCGAATTTATCTCTTCAGCCTTCCGCATGGAGGTAGTTCACCAACCGGGCGCGCCCATTGTATCGATGGTGCAAAGATTGTTTTCTATACTTGCCTTTGGTGATAGGTCCAAAGTAGCTTATTTTATGAATGTGGCTTCGGCCCTGGCGAGTGCAGGTACGATCCTTTTCTTATTTTGGACGATTACGGCCCTGGCCAAGAAAACGGTAATTAAAAAAGGCGAAGAAATAACCAAGCAGCAAATCATTGGCATTATGGGTGCGGGTTTAGTTGGTGCCCTGGCTTATGCATTTTCTGATAGTTTTTGGTTCTCGGCTGTAGAAGCAGAGGTTTATGCCATGTCGTCGCTTTGTAGCGCAATCGTATTCTGGGGCATATTAAAATGGGAATCGCAGGCAGATGAACCAAAGTCGGACAGATGGCTACTTTTTGTGGCGTACATCATGGGCATTTCTATCGGAGTACATATTTTGAACCTCTTAACCATCCCTGCATTAATATTTGTTTATTATTTTAAAAAGAACACAACACCAAATTGGCAAAGTGTTTTAAAAGTATTTCTTGTTTCAATCGCTGTATTGGCGGTGGTACAGTTCGGCATTATTCAGTACGTGGTATCTTTTGCGGCAAATTTCGATTACTTTTTTGTGAATACAATGGGCCTGGGTTTCGGAACGGGTGTATTATTTTTTGCCGTTTTAGTGATAGGGGGCCTGGTTTACGGCATCCGCTATTCCATCCTCAAAAACAAAAGGGTATTAAACCTCGCCATGCTATTTACGGTTTTATTGCTATTTGGATACAGTTCTTTCGCCTTACTCATTATCAGGGCACAGGCCAAACCAAATTTAAACAATACCGATCCAGAGAATGCTTTTAATTTTCTGAGTTATGTAAACCGTTCACAATACGGAGACAGGCCTTTGTTATATGGCGAAAATTATAATTCGGAAAAGATCGACATTAAAGAAAGCGGAAAACTTTACAGAAAAGGAGAAACAAAATATGAATCAGCAGGAACAAAATCTGATTATGTTTTTAGTGATAAAACTTTAGCTCCTCGCATGTACAGTGATAAACCCGAGCACATTAGGTTTTACAAAAGTTACATGGGGTTTGATGATGAGCACAAACCTACCTTGATGGACAACTTAAAATACATGCTCTCTTTCCAAACGGGACAGATGTACATGCGCTATTTTATGTGGAATTTTGTGGGCAGGCAAGACAATGAAGACGGGCAGTTTGGCGGGAAAGATGGCAACTGGCTCAGTGGCATTAAACCTGTGGATGCGATCAGGCTTGGCAATCAGAAAAATCTTCCTCCATCCATTGTAGAAAACAAAGCGTACAACAGGTTTTTCTTTTTGCCGCTGATTATCGGTTTGATCGGTGCGGTTTGGCACTTTAAACGGAATCAAAAAGATGCAGGTATTATTGGTTTACTATTCGTTTTCACTGGAATTGCCATTGTAGTTTATCTGAACTCAGTTCCGATTGAACCGCGTGAAAGGGATTATGCCTATGTGGGTTCGTTTTATGCCTTTGCGATCTGGATAGGTTTAGGCGTATTTGGTTTAAAGGATTTTATTTTCCAAAAACTTACGCCTACGCGGGCCAGTATTTTTGCTTCGATTATTGCCTTATTTGGGGCACCGATTATTATGGCCAACCAGGGATGGGACGATCACGACCGTTCTGATAGCCATGTAGCCAGAGATATGCCTATCAATTACCTAAAATCGTGTGCCCCCAATGCCATCTTGTTTACTTATGGCGATAATGATACCTATCCCGTTTGGTACGCGCAGGAGGTAGAAAACATCCGTCCGGATGTGCGTGTGGTAAACCTAAGTTTATTCACCGCCGATTGGTACATCGACGGTATGAAAAGAAAGCAAAATCAATCAGCGCCGCTTCCTTTAACGATTAAGCGCAATCAATATGTTGCTGGTACACGCGATATTATGTATTATCAGGATTATAAAATCGCCCAGCATATCGAGTTACAGGAAATTTTAGATGTGCTCTTATCTGATCATGACGAAGATAAGGTAACCATGACGGATGGTTCTAAATACAATGTGCTACCAACCAAAAACCTTAAACTGGCGGTAAGTCCGCAACAGGTTTTGGATACCGGAACCGTACCCAAAGAAGACGCAGGTAAAATTGCTAGCAGTATGGAGTGGACTTTTAATCAAAATTATGTTACGAAAGGGACATTGGCCTTGTTTGATATTTTGGCACACAATAATTGGGAACGACCGATTTATTTTACCGGGGCAATGCCAGATGAGCAATACGTTGGGCTAAACAAATACCTTTATGTGGAGGGATTGAATAAGAGGTTATTGCCTTTGAAACCAGATACGGCAATTACACAAGATTTTGACCGAGTAAACCTGAAACCGATGTACAACGATATGATGAATGTTTATGGTTTTGGCAATATTAAATCAGCCAACCATTTAGATAGGCAGTCTGCTGATGATGTAACCATGTTCTCGAATATGTTTAACGGTTTATTAACCGGCTTGATAAACGAAGGCAAAATTACCGAAAGCAAAAAAGTGGCTAATAAATATTTTGAGGTAATTCCTGCTAAATTTTACAGCATGCGCCAGGTAATGAGCACTTATTATTTCACCGAAAGCCTTTATCGTTTAAATGATCTAAACCGTGCAAATGCAATGATCAAAAAAACTGCCGATTATGTGGGTAGGGAATTAACCCATCTTGCTGATGTTTCAGAAAGCAAAAACCAGCTATCATCTGAGCAGGATGTACGTTTCTACCTTGGCTATTTAGGACAAATGGTAAAATTAACCGAGGTTTTTAAACAGGCTGGCCTGAGCAAAAGCCTCGAAAAACAATACAACGATCTGATTGTAAGATTTACCCCATTTGCAGCGGGTTAAGCAAAAAACATTCTAAATCTCAACCCATAGGCAGGTTTCATCTTTCTGCTTATGGGTTTTTGCTTGTTCAATAAATTAAAATCCTTTATGTTAAAGGCCTTAAGCCGTTAAAAATTGTTAAATCAATCTAAAAATTTACCTGTTTTATCGACTAGAATAGTTAATTTCGGCAGCATTTTTATGTGAAAACAATTTTTAATATCATTAAATAAACCAATGAATTATTCAAAAGTTAATAATATAGTAGGCTGGATCTGCTTTTTAATTGCTACACTAACTTACATTTTAACCTTAGAGCCTTCTGCCAGTTTTTGGGATTGCGGTGAATTTATCGCATCGGCATTTAGAATGCAGGTTGTTCACCAGCCTGGTGCGCCTTTGTTCTTAATGATCCAACGTTTCTTCTCTATTTTTGCAGCTGGAGATTTAACTAAAATCGCTTACTGGATGAATGTTGGATCGGCTGTATCGAGCGGGGCAACTATCTTATTTTTATTTTGGACCATCACCGCATTGGCTAAAAAAACAATATTAAAAGCTGGTGAAGAACTAACAACCGGTAAATTGATCAGTATTATGGGTGCAGGTGCCGTTGGTGCTTTGGCTTATACTTTCTCTGATAGTTTTTGGTTTTCGGCAGTAGAATCAGAAGTTTACGCACAATCATCGTTATTCACAGCGATTGTATTCTGGGCTATCCTTAAATGGGAAGCACACGCCGATGAGCCACGTGCCGATCGCTGGTTATTGTTTATTGCCTATATTATGGGTTTATCAATTGGTATCCACTTGCTAAACCTGTTAACCATCCCAGCACTTGCTTTTATTTATTATTTCAAAAGAACGGATAAAGCAACAACATCAGGAATTATTAAAACCCTTATTGTTGGTATTTTAATCTTAGCGGTAATCCAATATGGTATTATCCAATACCTGGTTTCGTTCGGTGCTTATTTCGATTTATTCTTTGTTAACACATTAGGACTGGGTTTTGGAACAGGTGTTTTATTCTTCGCTATTTTATTAATAGGCGCCCTGGTTTGGGGAATCCGTTATTCTATCCAACATCAAAAGAAATTATTAAACTTAGGTTTAATCTCCACCGTATTAATCATTTTTGGTTACGCATCTTTCTCGATGATTATCATCAGGGCAAAGGCAGATCCGAACTTAAATAACAGTGCACCGAAAGATGCTTTCTCTTTCTTAAGTTACCTAAACCGTGAGCAATATGGCGATAGGCCATTGGGTTACGGCCCTAACTATAACTCTGAAAGAGTTGGTGTAACTGAAGGAAAAACCATCTGGAGAAAAGGAAAAGACAAATATGAGGTAGCGGGTAAAAAAACCGATTACGAGTATAACAACAACACTTTATTGCCACGTATGTATAGCGATGACCCTAAACATGCGGCTTTTTATAAAGAATGGATGCGCTTAGATGATACTAAAAACCCTAATCTGGTAGATAACGTTGGTTTCTTGTTCAGCTATCAGATTGGCTACATGTACATGCGTTATTTCATGTGGAATTTTGCTGGTCGCCAGAATGACGAGCAAGGTCAGGGTAGCGGATTTGAGGGTTCGTGGATTAGCGGTATTAAACCAATAGATGCATTGCGTCAAGGCGACCAAAGTCATCTACCGCCCTCAACTGTTGATAATAAAGCATATAACCGGTTCTTCTTTTTACCATTAATTTTAGGCGTTATTGGTGCACTTTGGCATTTCAAACGTAACCAAAAAGATGCTGGCGTTGTAGCATTACTATTCTTCTTTACCGGCATTGCCATTGTATTATACTTAAATCAAAAACCATTAGAACCCCGCGAAAGGGATTACGCTTATGTAGGATCGTTCTATGCCTTTGCCATATGGATCGGACTCGGGGCACTTGCCATTAAAGAATGGCTGTTTAAAAAACTAACCCCAACTGCCGGTGCCATTGGTGCAACGGTAATTGGATTACTGGCTGCACCGGTAATTATGGCCGAGCAGGGATGGGATGACCATGACCGCTCTACAAAAATGGTTCCGCATGATATTGCTTTAGATTATTTACAATCTTGTGCGCCAAATGCCATCTTATTTACTTACGGCGATAATGATACCTACCCACTTTGGTATATCCAGGAGGTAGAAAATGTTCGTCCGGATGTTCGTATTGTAAACTTAAGCTTGTTTGATACGGATTGGTACATTAACGGTTTAAGACAAAAACAAAATGAATCGGCCCCATTACCAATTTCGATGAAACCTGAGCAATATGTACAGGGAGAAAGGGATGTAATGCCATACGATGATTACAAAATTGCAGGTAGTGTTGAGCTTAAAAACATAGTTGATTTGCTGCTATCAAACGATGAAAGCGACAAAGTACCTATGCAGGATGGATCAAAATCTAACTTCCTGCCAACTAAAAACCTCAAAATTACGGTAGATCCACAGCAAGTGATCAGTACAGGGACAGTACCTGCTGCTGATGCTGCCAAGATCGCGACTACAATGGATTGGAAGTTTAACAAAGGTTATGTTACTAAAGGGACTTTGGCCATGTTCGATATCCTTGCACATAATAACTGGAAACGTCCGATTTATTTCGCTTCTACAGTACCTTCTGAGCAGTATAATGGCTTAGATAAGTATTTATACAGCGAGGGTTTAGCTATGCGTTTATTACCGCTTAAAGCTGATACGACAGCATCTGAGGATAGACCAGAGCAATTAAATACGCCTGTATTGTACAATAATGTGATGACTAAATTTAAGTGGGGTAATATGAAAACCGCTAAATATTTAGATCCACAGTCATCAGATGATACTTTCATTTTCACCAATCTCTTCAGTAGCTTAACCAGCAGCTTAATTAAAGAAGGTAAAACTGCTGAGGCCAAAAAAGTAGTTGATAAATATTTTGCAGTAATGCCTGATAAATTCTTCGGCATTCGTACAGTTGTTGTGAAATTTTACATGGCTGAAAACTTATATAAACTAGGGGAAACTGCCCGAGCTAATGATATTTTAGACAAATCAGGCGATTATATCAACAAGGAATTAAACTACCTGGCTGATATTTCACAATCAAAAGGTTTAACCGGATCGCAGAACATTCAAACAGGATTATACTACCTGGACAGAATGATTAAAACGAGTAAAGCTGCCGGTCAGGATAAATTAAGTGATAAGCTGCAGAAAACATTCAACAGTTTAGAAGGGCGTTTATCGATGTTTTTCCCACAACAGGGACCACAACAGTAAACGGATCTAAAAATAGCTTACAAAGCAGCTGCATTAATTTGTAGCTGCTTTTTTTGTTGACCAACAATAAATCGTCATTTCGAGCGAAGTGCAACGCAGTCGAGAAATCTATCAAGATAGATCTCTCTCCCGAACGTTCGGGACTGCGCTTCAGTCGAGATGACGAGAAGTCTAGGGACGATCCGTAATAAACCTTCGGATTTATCCACAAAAAAATCCCGTTTAGCATTGCCAAACAGGATTCAAATTTATTTTAGTTAATGATTATTCGTTTACAACACCCATCGCACAGAATTTTTCAATTCTTTGTTCGATCAGTTTATCGGTTTTTAGTTTACCTAAAGCAGCTAAATCTTTAACGATATAATCTTTTAAAGTTCGGCCCATTAACTCGGGATCCTGATGTGCACCTCCAAGTGGCTCCGGAATAATACCATCGATTAGTTTGTTGCCAAACATATCATCAGAAGTCAACTTCAAGCATTCAGCAGCTTTCTCCTTAAAATCCCAGCTTCTCCATAAAATAGATGAGCAGGATTCAGGAGAGATTACCGAGTACCAGGTATGCTCTAACATGTAAACTTTATCGCCAATACCAATACCCAAAGCACCTCCAGAGGCACCTTCGCCGACTACGATACAGATAATTGGCACGCGGAGAATAGACATTTCCAACAAGTTTCTGGCAATAGCCTCACCTTGTCCACGTTCTTCTGCCTCTAAACCAGGGTAAGCACCCATAGTATCGATAAAAGAAACAACCGGTTTATTAAATTTTTCAGCCAAACGCATTAAACGCAAGGCTTTACGATAACCTTCAGGGTTGGCCATACCGAAATTACGGAACTGACGCTCTTTGGTATTTTTACCTTTCTGGTGACCAATAACCATTACCGTTTGACCATTTATAGAAGCAAAACCGCCAATAATCGCTTTATCATCTTTAACGGTTCTATCGCCGTGCATTTCGATAAAATCATCGCAGATCATATTGATGTAATCGAGTGTTTGCGGGCGATCGGGATGACGGCTCATTTGAACCTTGTTCCAACCAGTTAAATTTTTATATAAGTTATTGGTAGTTTCATCTAATTTACCATCAAGCTCGTCTAAAGTGGCAGACATGTCTACCTTAGTTTTTTCGGCAACTTGCTTAACCTTTTCTATCTGCTGAACTAAATCGGCAATAGGTTTTTCAAAATCGAATGATGTTTTTATTTGCTGCATAATTGAACCACAAAAATAAGTAATTATTTTTAGTTTGCAGTGAACAGTTTTTTGTTTGCTTTTTCGAAGGGATAAATTGTTCCCAAAAGTTGGCAAATCAGGAGCTATGTGCAAAGAATTTGCAGTCTATAGAATCTAAAATTATGATTTGGAATGCAATTGCATTGGCACTTAGGTTTGGTTCCGTCCTGCTCCCCCTCCTGCCACGAAGGGTGGCATCCGTACGATCAGGTTTATATTATTATGGTTTCTGCAACTGTGCCGGGCTTCTGTGCCACTGCCCTAACCTACCTAGCCCTGATTGGAATGAAAAGCCCGCAAACGAGGTATCCCGATTCATCGGGACGGACTTGTAATGGAAAGCAGGACGAACGTTAATTATTGCATTGCAACTGCGCTCCAAATTTTTACAAGCATTTATACCATTTGCTAGAATTCTGTTGGTCCTGTAAAAATAATATTATTTGGAAAGCAATTACAGTTGTGCTTCGGTTAAACCAGTCCTGCCATTTGCTTTAGCCCAGATGAAAAAATCTGGGGCTATCGCGGCTGTCAGGTTTAGATTACACCTGTTCCTGCAACTATGCCAAGTTTCCGATCCGCTGCCTAAAAAGAGGTTCATGAAGACACGAACCTTGGCGAGGGGCTTACTTGCCACTGCCCTAACCTACTTAGCCCTGATTGAAGCAGAGATTATTCCTTGTCGGCCTGAGCGAGCGTGTACTGAGTGTAGTCGAAGTAAAGGGCAAAAAAGATCGGAGCGTAAAGCAGGACGAACATTAATTATTGCAATGCAACTGTGCTCCAGATAAAACCCGAAGAATTAATTTATAAGCGTTTACAACTGATTAGCGTGGTGCAGAGAAATCTTTAAGCGATTTATTTGGATTCGATTCAAAGATTTCTCCAGTTCGCTGCGCTTCAGTCGAAATGACGATCAAAAGAACTAAAACTTAGCGGCCTCACCTGCTTTTGGTAATGCTTTTTTAATAAATTCACGAATGTGGTTATTGGCTGTTTTCAGATCGTCTTTACGTAAATACATCATGTGCCCACTGCGGTAACCTTCCCAGCTCATGCGGTCTTGCAGCTTACCCGCAGCATCTAACTGCCACATGCTGTATTTCGCATTGAAATAATCGCAGGCACCATCGTAATAACCTGATTGCACTAATAAGTGCAGGTATGGATTCTGTGCCATGGCCTGGCGAAGGTTATCGCCAGTTTGGTCGCCAGTTTTATCCCATGGGTAAACGGAACCGAACATATTGTACTTTAAATCGGTTTTATAATTCAGCTCGTTGCGGATGTACATATTGATAGCAGGTGTAAAGGAATGCAACCAGGAAGTTAGCTCTGCATTATAATCGGGTCCTTCGCCAGCACTCATTTTATCGATACCACGATAGCGGGAATCTAATCTACCAACAGTAAAACCTTTATCTCTCAGCAGTTCTTTCCAAAAGAAATCAGTAGGTACATTGAGGTTGTAATCTAATATCACTTTTTCTGAAAGACCCGAGTAACGGGCCATTTTTGTGGCAATGGCTTTCTTTTTATCGGCGCTCAACATCCCACCCTGCGAAATAGCAGGAATCAATTCATTAATGGTAAAACTTTCAACTTCAGGAAGCATGGCTGTTAAATCTTTACCTTGTAAATCTGTAGCAAGCGCCTTATGGTACCAGGCTGTAGCTGCAAAATATGGTAAACGCAAAGCCGCATCAACGGGGCCACCACGCTCAATACCAAGTTCTGTCGGCGAAACCAAAACCACGCCATTTAAATACATCCATTGGCTATTCTGCAGCTCTAAAGCCAAACCTGAAACGCGTGTGGTACCATAACTCTCGCCAATTAAAAATTTTGGAGAGGCCCAACGGTTATTTCGGGTTACAAAAGTATTGATCCACTCGGCCAGGTATTTAATGTCGGCACGTACGCCAAAGAACTTGTTGGTTGGAATATCTTTACTCACCGCTCTTGAATAGCCAGTGTTAACCGGATCGACATAAATAATATCGGCAACATCTAAAATAGAATATGGGTTTTCTTTATAACCATAAGGCTGCACAGGATAACCTTCGTCATCAATATTCAAAACCACAGGACCGGTATACGCAATGTGCATCCAAACTGAGGCTGAACCCGGGCCACCGTTAAAAGAGATTACTAAAGGTCGTTTATCGCGATTTTGCACATCGCTGCGTTCGTAATAAGTATAAAACAAACCTGCAATCGGTTTACCGTCTTCATCCCATACCGGTAGTGTGCCCGTTGTGGCTTTATACGGAACCGTCTTGCCATCGATATTTACAGTGTGATTGGTAACAACAGAACTTTCTACTTTAATGGCCCTTTCGTTTGCTAAAGATTTAGGTTCGTCCTTCACGGTAACCTGGGTAGTGGTTACCGTTTCTTTAGATTGGCTTTTTCTTGGTTCTTGTTGCGCATATGCAAAAATGCCCATGCTTAAAAATGTAGCGAGTATAAATCTGAATTTCATTGTTTTAGTTTGGTTTCTAAATATCAAACTATTGTAGCGTTAATCAAAAAGCGCATTAGAAATGTTACCATAAAAGAAAAGTCTTGACCCTTGCCAAGACTTTTCATTATTCATGTTTTATCAAGTTTCTGAATTAACCAATTACTGTTTCTGCTGTGGCACTTGATATTTGCCAGCCTATGGAGGTATTTCCGGTAACGGTAACGTATATATAGTATTCGTATGTACCATCAGAAATGTATCCTTCAAATTTATCAACATTAATAGTACCTCCTGAATGAGAAACACTTGTTAAGTTAACCGTGCCAACACCTTGTATAGTCGCTACAATATTGGTGTACAGCTGGCCTGTGTTATACTGGATACTGGCAACGCCTGGCACACTATTATCTGCAATAAAATCTTTTGTAACAACTATCGGCGGAAGCTGCTTCCTTGTGCTTTTGGCTACATCCGATTTAAAACTGCTAAATAAACAAATGGCTGCCGCCATCAAGAATACAAAATAACGCGTTGTCTTTTTCATGTTTTAAGTTTTATTGTTAGGATTTACTTCTTGGTTGCAGCTAAAATAACTTCATAGAGATATTTACCAGGTCTGTTTATCCTGGTATTAAACCTAACATTTAACTTAACTGGTCTTTTGCTCCAGGTACCATAGGGCAGTTGCGAAGGTGGTGCCCAAGTTGCCGCACTCGCCGTATCTATTGAGGCAATATTGTTGGCATTAAGCCTATAGTAGCAATTTATACCATTGCTTTGCGTGTCCCAGTAAAGTGCCGGAAAAGGGCTTGTTGCATAATCGTACAAAACTGCAGTATCCGTAACTGTAGTTTTATATGCAAAGGTACTTAGCGATTTAAGATAGGTATTTCCGCTTGGCCTTAGCTTATACTCGGAAGGTGCAAATAAGGCACCATTTTTATCTTTAAACTTAAGCACCACCTGATTTGGAAAATCGGCAATCCGCTTAATTTTTAACCAGGCGGTGGTTGAACGGCCAATTGTAGCATCTATCCAATCAGCGTCGTAGGCAAATCTTATTGCCGTTTCGCTATTTGCTTCAACCGCTAATGCATATGGTGCATTTATGTATTCATACTCAACTTGCGGCGCAAGAATTATGGTACAAATACTATTGTAAACTTTGGTACCATTTGGGTTTTCGACCTGAATATCCAAAAGGTATTCTCCAGGAGGGATATTGTTACTTCCTTCGTTAAAAACCATCTGACCACTAACAGGTGCGACTTCAAAAGGCGTTTTTTTAACCCTCGATCTTTTTGCATTGATTAAAGCAAGTGTGGTATCGGTTCTAGGATCGTAAGGCAATTTCCAGATGTCTATTTCATATTCTTTGAAAAATTCTTCTGCACGCTTCCCTGTTGCTTTGTTACGGACATTTAACAAGGTTACTTTAAATGGCGGGGTAGATGCATCGGGGATTAAACCCTGCGAAAGATAAAATGAGCCCGCATTAACCCTTAAAGGATTTGAAGAATAACGCAGGTAATCGCTTAAAAAGCCTTCTTTTACTTTCTTACAGGCATTGAAGCCTATTGCAGCAATGATAAGGCACAGTATGCCTCCGAATAAATTTATCTTTTTCATAAAAATTGCTTTAAAAATCTTTTACTTTAAATGTCCATGGGTGTGAGTTACTCAATACATGAACAATACCATTGGTGGTTTCGATACCTGATGTTTGGCAAACAGTACTTCTATCCAATAAACTTTCGTCGCCAGTTGGATCTTCCATTTTACCATTAACCATTATGTCCCTGTCGCCCAAAACTTTTATAAAATAAACCAGTTTGGCATCGTTGGTTATAATCCCATCTACTAAGTAGCCTGTTGTTTTGGTGTAAGATATAATGAAACTTTCAGCTGGAGCAACAACAGAATGATAGATCTTTCCTTCTTCGGTAAGTTGTCCATATGATATTTTACCCTTAAAAACGTAGATACCCAGCGAATCGCGGAGCATCGCAGGCGTAAAATATTTAAATAAAGAATCCAGTGTATATTTTTTGTTCTCATCAATCTGACGGGCCTCATCGCGTTTTATATTCAGAAAATTATTGATTGAATAATTGTTTGGAACAAAGAAAGTAACATCTCCGTTAATGACGTCCTTTAAACCAGCCTTATCGATTACCATCAGGGTGGTATCGAAAACTTTTTTAGGATGCGATTTCAGAAAATCGTAGGTATTAAAATTCACCTTTGGATTACTTAAGCCTCCATCAATAATCCCGTTGCCCTTTTTGCAGCTGATGAATACTGCCATAGCTGCAAAAATTATAAATATATATTTTTTCATGTTGTATCTTATTAGTATTTACCTTTCCAGAATTCGGTTTGGTTGATGAGGTTATTGTTCTGAAGAATACTATTGGCAATCGGCCATCTCCAACCTTTAAGTGCTTTGCGGGCGTCAGTCAACCAAATCGGTGCACGGTTCATCCTTACACAATCGAAAAAGTTCTGTCCTTCACCAGCAAGTTCGCGCACCCTCTCGTTCATAATATCAATTTTTAAAAGATTACCTACAGCACTGCTTGAACTTGTATTGGCCCTTAGTCTGACAGCATTCAGTGCTGTTTGTGCCTCAGTATCCCTCGTTAATGCATTTAATGCTTCTGCTTTTAACAAATAAAAATCTGCCAAACGATATATAATCAAATTACTCTCTATGTAAGGTTCTGTTGGGGTTTTGTAACCAACATCACTGTACTTGATTAAAAGATCTATATCGGCACTGCTGCTATACCCGTAAAATTTTTCTAATCTAACATCTGCAGTATTGGGATAAATATTAAATAAGAAATCTGAATTGATATAATATAATGGCTTATTGAAACTATTTGTATAGGGCTCCATTAAAGTCTGAAAACCGATACCTCCATAGAAATAAGCTTCTTTTTTTGCATTAGAAGAAGGAATTACAAAAATATTTTCTTTCGAATTTGCATTTTTGAACGGCATTCTGATATTATCTGCTGTTTCCAACCCATAAGTATCAACTCTATTGATAATCGAATCGGTGTAAGCAAGTGTTTTAGCATATTCATGACGCCAGGCGGTTACGTGTGCCAATAAGCCTAAAGCTGCTCCTTTATTTGCCCTTGCCCTTTGATATTGAGCAGTGCCTTCGAAAGTCATTAATGACGACGCTTTGGCAGCATCACTGATTACCTGATCGGTAATTTTTTCTTCAGGCGATTGCGCCAATAGCTTAATCTGTTCGGCTGTATAAATCGGTTCGTTTTGTAAAGGTACTTCACCCCAAACTCTCGCCATATAGAAATAACACAACCCGCGTAAGAAATAGGCTTCGCCAACAATATAATTTTTAGCTTTGGCACCTCCGGCAAATGATGCGTCAGGTATTGATGGTGTTTTATCGATCACCAAATTACAAACGTTTATTACTTTGTACCAATTAGTCCAGGTGTGTGCACCGCCTTCGCGATAGTAAACCGCATTTAACCCTCCGTTTACGTAGGGACCTTGCATATTTGTATCGTCTGTTTTAAACTCACCATAAGGTAAATCACCCCAGATAAAGAATGCATTATCGGTATATAAGCTTGTTCTTAAAAGTCCATAGGCCCCGCTTATTGCACCCTGGGCATCAGCTTCAGTTTTCCAGAATTTATCATCATAAGTGGCGTTATCCAATTCGTTATCTAAAGCCTTTTTACAGGATGGGGCTATGAGTATGATTAGAAGCATGGCCATTACCAGCAAACTACTTCTTGTTTTATTAAAATTTGTTTTCATCTGCTTAATTTTTAAAATTCTACCTGAATACCTAGTGTGTATTTTTTTGGAATAGGGTATCCATCCCCAAAATCGTAGCCCTGGGCATTCACCGCTTCGGCATCAATACCAGAGAATTTCTGGAACATCACCAGGTTATCTGCCATGGCATAAAGTTTTAGGCGGTTAATGCTAAGTTTTTTCATCCATGGATTACTTTTCGGCACAAAATCATAACCCAGGTTTACGTTCTTTATCCTTACATACCAGCCTGGTTCTACATAAAAGGTCTGATTACTTCTGAACACATATAAACCTGCAAAAGGATTTAATGCGGGAAAAGTTGCATTATCACCTGCCGATCTCCAATAATTATATTTTTCATAATCACCGATAGATGCCCTTGCCAGATCTTCTGGATTACCATAAAACAATCCGTTAGATAATCTTTGTGCCAAGGTATTGTTAACGATGGTTCTACCTAATGTAAAGGTGGTAAAAATGGATAGAGAGAAGTTTTTATACCTGAAAGCATTGTTAATACCCCCGGTAGCTTTTGGATTTGGATCGCCATAAAAAGTAAT
>Ga0163161_10002041_pt1 | contig 14626 bp, 20 predicted proteins | sample S45metaG_FD_129847 | JGI IMG/M metagenome (GOLD analysis project Ga0163161, IMG submission 129847) | Switchgrass rhizosphere microbial communities from Kellogg Biological Station, Michigan, USA - S4-5 metaG | ecosystem: Host-associated > Plants > Roots > Rhizosphere > Soil | place: USA... | reverse complement strand
AGCACGAGGCCTGCGGCCTCGCGTTTGAATTCAGCGGAAAAGGTACGGCGTTGTTTGGTCATCAGACACCTCTATCTGGCGAGCATTCTCGCCTAAATGGGTGTCCGGTTTCATTAGACCACTACAGGGCGACTCGAAAATTTAACATTGACCCGATCTCAGCTTCTGAGCTTTCGACGACGTGGATACCCGAGTTTTTGGCTTGATCCTCACCGTGGCGACCTAAGATCCATCTTGAGAAATTGCCGGAAGAGGAAATCCTGGAGCCCAGCACCTGGGAGCACGGTCAGCTCCAGAGGCTGCTGTCGTCACTGCCTGCGATGATCAACCCTGCTGAGACTCTGACCCCGCCTGCCCATGAGGGCTGAAACTGCCACAGGGGCCGGTCACTCGATAGGCTTAAGACAACCGACCGCTAGAGCACCGTGCCCCATTTCCAACCAGCAGCCTCAGAATAATCAGCCCAGTCTCAGCCAGTACTGTTATCTCTGTTGCATTGACCTCGAAGCGACCTGCGATGACCCGGTGCCGGGCGATCCCCTGCGACGTCTGGTTGTTACACCAGACGAGATGGAAACCATCGAGCTCGGATTGGTCATGATTGCTTAACGAGAGCGGCGCATTGTGGACAGTTTCCAGAGCTTCGTTCGCCCTCGCCTACATCCCCGACTCACGCCTTCCTGCAGGCAGCTCACGACCATCGGATAATGCGAGATCAATTCTGCTTCTGGGTTTGTCGCCGCCATGCAGCGGCTCAATAATTTCTCGAGCGGCTACGCCGGCCCTGCTTGGCTGTCGTGGGGCACGTACGATGCTGTTCAGATACGCGGCGATGGAGCCATCAATCAACCAGCAGCTTGCTCGAAACCGTCCCCCACTTCAGCGTGAAGCACTGGTTCGAGCAAGTGTATGGAGAGCGGCCTGTTGGCCTGAAGCATACTATTGAGCAGCTCGGGCTAGCATGGGTCGGAACCTATCATTGCGACATCGATGATTCGAAGAGCGTGGCAGCGGGAGTGCTTCGTCTTCTCTGCCAACGAGCGGTTTGAATCAATCCATCGGCCCTAGCCATTCAGGAATTGTTCCCACAAGCTAATGCATTCGCAGGCAAACTCTCGAACGTCGAATGACTTGCCATTGCTCTCGACGCGGTGGCTGCACTGCAGTACCTCTCCACCGCCATCGTCTCGTATGCGCTTGGCTTAATGGAGTCTTGCTGTTGACCCTCCGCTTGAATGCGACTTGCCCGATCAATGAGCGCTAACGAAATTCTACCATTTGCCAGTATCCCAGCCAGTTGCTGATGGGCGTGCTTCAGCGTGATGGCTTCGGTGGGTTTGAGATTAGACGTATAGACATTCATGCTCACTTCCTCGGCGTCTTTGAGGGCCTAGTATCTGGGCTTGGAGGTGTAGAAGCGCCTGCGCCATCGATCTTGCTTCTTTCATCTGCAATTGAGAGATCACGCCGCAGTTGTTGATTCTCAGCTTGAGCGGACGTAAGCAGCAGCCTCATCTCTAATTCGCGCTCGCTATTTTGGGCTGCGGCCTCATTGAGAGTCTTTGCGTCCTGCCTAAGTGCAGCTAACTGTTCCTGAAGCTGCTCGGTGATGCCGACAGACTTCGCTTCGGCCAGTTTCAAACCTTGAATCTCGGCAGTCAGAGCCTCAATGCGGGCCTCATGACCATGGAGCGTTTTGATCTGCTGACGGGACTCTCCCAGCAACCGCTCGTTATCGCGATTCAGGCGTGTCAGGTCGTCCTGTTTCAGGGCCAAGGTTTCCTGAAGCTTGCGCTGCTCTACCTGTGCCTCGCGAAGCTGCGATTCGTGCCGGCGCTGATCCTGATCGCGCTGTTCCTTCACGGACTCCCGGTAATACTCCAGCGCGCCACGCGCGTGAACATGCTTCTCTTCCAGGGACTGGATCTGTTTATCCCTATCAGCGACCAAGGCTTCCAGATCACTACAGCGCTGGCTGATCCCCGCGTTGCGCGTCAGCTCGGCTTGGAGCGAAGACCGCGTGGTTTGAAGGTCAGCGGTTTGAGCTTCAATCGCTACTTGCTGCGTTTCTAGCTGCCGGCGCGCTGCGGTCAGCTCGGACTGTAAATTGGCGATCTGCCCCTCAAGGCCTACCCGTTGCAAATCAAAGCCTGACCGAGCCTGCTCGATCGCCTCACCACCCTCCTCCATAAGCCGATCCAAAAGGTTTCCAACCATCGCTGAAAGCTCTTCGCTCATGCGCTCCCGAGAGGATGGCGGGCGCGGATCGAAGGATTCGATCTCTTTAAGATAGCGGGAAATCGTGGTTTTCGAGCCTGAATTACCCAGCTCCACTCGCACGGCGTCGATGCTGGGATACAGGCCTTTGGCAAGCAAAGCCTGCCTTGCCTTTTGCACTAAAGCCTTGTTGATTCCGCCACGTGCCATAAGAGCTCCTACGATTTCGTACTGTGATACATGCCATGTAATTACATGACACAATACCACCAAAACTCACGATAACGAATTTGGTTACTCAAAAGCCATAATAGAAGTTTATGGCTTCTTTACCCTTAAAAGGTCTTTAGCCTGCCGGGGTAAGTGTGGAATGCTGGGATCACGCAGTTTTTTGAAGGCGAAAGGTGACGGACAAGGCTGATCGGTACCTCAAGGCAGGCACCCGGGAAAACACTCGCAAGAGCTACCGGGCTGCGATCGAGCATTTCGAAGTGACGTGGGGCGGCTACCTGCCCACTACCGGCGACGGTATCGTTCGCTACCTGGCCGAGTACGCCGACAAGCATGCAATCAGCACGCTCAAGCAACGGTTGGCCGCGCTGGCTCAGTGGCACATCACACAGGGATTCCCCGACCCAACCAAGACGCCCAATGTGCGCCAGATGATCAAGGGCATCCGTGTCGTGCATCCCGCGCAGGTCAAGCAAGCCGCTCCTCTTTTACTTAGACATCTCGAACAGGCTGTGAAATGGCTTGAAGCGGAAGCCGCTGCCGCGCTCGATCGCGGTGACTACAAGACTCTGCTGCGCCACCGACGCTCGATTGCAATGGTGCTGATCGGATTCTGGCGGGGATTTCGCGGGGACGAGCTTGCCAGGCTCACGGTAGAGAACACACAAGCCTATAGTGGTGAAGGCATCACGTTCTTCCTACCTCACACCAAGGGTGATCGCCTGCACGAGGGGACAACTTTTCAGACGCCGGCACTGACAATGCTCTGTCCGGTCGAGGCCTATATCAACTGGATTACCGTTGCAGGCCTCGCGAAGGGCCCAGTCTTTCGCCGGCTGGATCGCTGGGGAAATCTTGCGGACAAGGGCATCCAACCTCATAGCCTGATTCCCATGCTCCGCCGCATCTTCAAGGAAGCCGGACTACCCGAGGAGCTCTATAGCACCCACTCGATGCGACGAGGATTTGCGACTTGGGCATCGGCCAACGGCTGGGACATCAAGGGGTTGATGAGCTATGTGGGGTGGAAGGATATGAAGTCGGCGCTTCGTTACGTGGACGCGGGCATGTCATTTGGTGGGTTGGCCGCGCGGGCAGGCCCCGCCTTGCACGCTCCTAGGTAACCGATGAAGTCTTTGAGGGTGCTAATCTCGAGTATCAGTACTTCGAGCGATATCTTGTCGAAGACGTGAACAAAATCTTTACCCAGATCTAGCGGCCCAGTGTTGACCGGAAGCGCTGCATAGGCATGCGATCCAAGCCGCTCTGTATCATGTGCGAGCCAACGCTGCCCGAGAAATGCTTCGTACAGGCTTCCGCACTCCCCCGTGTACAACCACAAGTGAACACGCACCCTTGATATGTCTGGAGTCTGCAAAGGCAGTGGTCGGGTGCATTCTGAGTCCAAAAACACCCTGTGAGGACACCGCATCAACTAGGTCTTCGAACCATATCAAAGCAGGTGGTTTGGAGAAAAAATAACGCCAGCCGTCGATTTACATCAATGCTCCGAGCGCACGTAAGCCAAAGGTTGCGTGGCACAATAATATCAGTGATCCTTCAGCCCAGGCGCCTTCGAAAAGACACAACTTTCTAGCGCTGAACCTATGGGATTATCCCGCTAATGCCACTCACCTTGCCATTGAGGCGGGACACGGACAAGGCGCACGTTTGCGCTTGGGGAGTCAGAATCGATATGGCGACATGTACCGCACCCAGTAAGGGCCACCGCTCCGCAAGCGCGGCAGCCAATTGTCCTGCGTGTAGAAACCGCTATGGCGGCTATGGAGCACGCTCGTATTCCTCCCCCTCGTACTCTTCACCGTCTTCATCGTCCTCTTCATCTGGTAGCGGTGGGGGGCGGACGTCACGTGCACTGCCTAGTGGGGTTCCGGAAATCTATCGTCGTCCGCTTTCTGAGGTGCCAAGCCTCGTCCGCAGCGAGGTTCCAGCTCCGGCGCAGTCGAACGGGCAAACCTACGACGTGTTCATATCTCACGCATCTGAGGACAAGGACGAATTTGTCAGGCCGCTGGCCAATGCGTTAATTGCAGTTGGGCTCAAGGTATGGTTCGACGAAATGACCCTTCGTATCGGGGACAGCTTGCGCCAGAAAATTGATAAGGGCCTGGTTAGTAGCCGTGTTGGACTAGTAGTACTGTCCCCCTCGTTTATCAAGAAGGGATGGACGAACTACGAACTGGACGGGATCGTTACCCGCTCGGTGTCAGGCGAACAGATCTTGCTGCCGATTTGGCACAACATCACCAAGCAGCAGGTGATGGATTTCAGTTCTTCGATCGCGGACAAGGTGGCGCGCAGTACAGCGGTGCACACCATTGATGAGATCGCTGCAGAGATCGCAGATTTGCTGAAGTCCAAAGATGCCCAAGCATCCTAACGCCAACGCATGCGCAGATCAGACTTGGAGATGATCGGGCATGCACGTTCGGTGCTGCCTGAAGCTGTCACATCTCTGCAGGCTAGGGACAGGGCCCGAGGAGTTGGCCACCGCTTGTCGCAACAATCGAGGCCCCTTTCTACAGGCCATGGTTACAAGGCGTTGGTCAGCCCCACGCCACAGGCGTGTCAATTCCGGAAAATCCACCCTGCCCGCTCGTTGATATGCGAATACGGCTACTGGACGTAGCAATACTGTCCTCCTCCGTGATCCATGCTCGTCACTCTCGATCTAGGGCTGTCCCAAGCCTAACGCCGGTGACGGTTTAGTCGCGCAAGGACGCTAAGCGCTAAGTACGGCATCTCCTCTCAGCCCAACCCTGGTCAGAAGTCAGAAGACGCGTTACGGGTCTGATCAGCCCGGTGAGCCTAGTCCCGTCAGCATCTAGGACGTCCACCTGTAGAAGATTCAACGGCCTTGTAAACCACTTTTCTTACCTGTTAACCACGTCGGTTTACAGATCAAAAAATAGGTTTACAGGCTCGACCTTCCCGACTCAAGCGGAGCCAAAAATCGACGTGGTCAATTGGCATGCGAGTCATTTGAGCCATCGTCAATTTGAGCATTAACGCTAGGTCAGCTGCCTTCTCCAAGCATACGTCACATGACGGGTTTGAGAGAGGCCCCCAGTACACTTCGATGCCTCGCTTCGCGCCTCGCAACACTATGCGCTTACCCACTGAAATTTGGCATTTTTTGGTGTCAAAAAATCGACCATGAAGAAACACAATTTTCGCAACAAATATGAGTTGTAGGTGGTTCGAAAACTCTGCTAAAAACTGTCCTTGCTGGGTGTTACCACCCAGGTGCTCTTTAAACATGACTCAATATTCGGGCTTGCGGTTGTTGACCAGGAAACTGGTCGCCTTGGTGTTCTCCTTGGCTTTCTTCGTCGCGCAGGTTGTCGCTGCCCATCGCTCCTCAGTGCTTAGCGCCTAGAGCAATCCCAAGGTTGTCCGAGGGTTTGTCTTTATCCGTTGATGCGTTGTGGCGAAATGCGATGCGGCGGTAATGCGGCGGACGGCTTATCAAGGGACTTGATAAGCAGAACTGTGGTTTGTAGTGGCATCTTCAGCGTTCCTTTCGGCCCGGAATGCTTAGCGGCGGGGCAATTTCGCCTGTCGTTAGGAACATCAGTCATGGTTAATTTAAAGAACCTGGCGCGCCGCAAGGCTCGTCAGTCAATGCACAACAGTGAAGATGCCCGTGTCGTCGAGGTAGCTGCACCCCAAGAACCTAAAGCTGGTCGGATTGCGTGGGTAAAAGCAAAGACAGTGACGCTGCTGAAGTGGATCGCACGTATTCGTCTATGCATCTGGTTATGGGAAAAGGCTGTTGAGGGTTGGGATTTTGTCGAGACGGTGGTAATTCCATTTCTTGAGAACCTCCCATGACACAACAAACCACATCATTCGAATTCAGACGGGCCGGTTCTTCAGAGCCGGCCAATCATCGGAAGCTTGGACATGGATGCTCCGCTCTATCCACACTCCCCCATACACAGCATCAATGCATTGGCACGTGCTTTAGGAGAACCTGCTGAGAGACTTCTTGCGCTCGCTCAGCGTACCTCCCGCTTGTATCGCTACGTGCCCCAAACAAAGAAAGACGGCATAACTCCTCGACACACTTATGATGCCCATGAGCCGCTGAAGACCATCCAGCGTAAGATCGTAGATCGGATGCTCCGCAAGGTTGTCTACCCACGATATCTGCATGGCGGTATTAGAGATCGGAAGCTCCCTCGCAGTATCTACTCAAATGCTCGGGTTCATACCGGCGCCAAAACGGTAATCCTTCAGGACATCTCCGATTTTTTCCCGTCGATCACCACCGAGCACATCCAGTGTTTATTTGTAGGCCTGTTTCGCTTCTCCGCAGACTTAGCTTCCTTGCTTGCGAATCTAGTCACCCGAGAGGGACAAGTGCCACAAGGGGCAAGTACAAGTAGTTACCTGGCGAATCTGGTTTTCTGGGATATTGAGCCGGCACTAGTCACTCGCTTCGAGGCTCAAGGGCTGGCCTACTCGCGCTTCGCGGATGACATCACTGTCTCCAGCAGGAGTCCTATCCCGGCAGCTGTTACCACCCAAGTCATTGCATCTGTCACGTGGATGCTCAGTCAGAAAGGTTGCTTGCAGAAGCGAAGCAAGTTGCACGTCCGAAAACGCGGGCAGGCTTTACTCTCAGGCGAAAGCGCAGAGGCAGTGACGGTTACTGGCCTGGTCGTGGACAAGCCAATTCCGGGGCTTCCTAAGAAAGCACGCCTGGCTATACGCGCCGCTGTGAAGCAACTGGAGGATCGAGTCAAAGGCGATCTGCGCCAGCTTAGAGCAGAGGATGAAAAAGAAGCGCGCCGGTTGATGGGACGCATCGGCAGATTGATCGCTTGCGGGCATCCAGAGGGGCAACGCCTGAAGGCTCGGGTTCGAGTACTACTGACGCGGGCACCACTTCTCGAGAGCTATGCAGCTGATGCCGAGCATCAGCCTCGGTTACCGGCCTCCAAATTACCCTCCTCGTATCCCGATACTCCCACAATTTCAGATCAGTTATCGAAGCCGGGAACCGTCAGGCCAGGTCACCTACCGAACTCCAGCATAAAGGACGATGGTGTCCGCATATTTTCTAAGCGGACGTGATCGCCCCATCCCCAGGATTTCCATGCGCGAACGGAGCTCTGATCCCACACTATTCGAAGCCCAGGTCGTCCAGTATGCCAGAGCGCGTCTCAGTTCAAGCCAGCCTTGCCCGGTTGATTATCACCCGTCGGTCTACGTTCCAAGCTGCGCTAAAACCGACTTCCCAAGCTCATGGGGCGTCACCTTTGATACTTCTTTCCCGGAGGATGCCCACAATCGATTGGGGCTTTTTAATGAGACACAGAAGGTCACGCAGAGCATTGCATCTACAACCAGCTCATTGCGGCCAGGCGGTTCGAGATCCCCAGCATAGAGGGATATAACTTCCCAGCGCCGATACGTGCAGTGACCTACCACTTCAAATGTCCATGGACTGTTCAAGTACCAGGCTCGCGAACTGGTTGAGGTCTCGGATCTGTCCGTGGGGTTTGCGCTCTAAATGGAATCCCATGATTCCCGCAGCCCGCGGGCCGTCGCGATCACACCTTCGAGAATCGCCAATCATCAGCACCCGCCCTACTCCACCGGTAAGGCAATGGCTAGGCTGCACCCCCATTTGATTACAAACGGATTGGTAGAGGACAGGATCTGGCTTCACGCATCCCAGCTGATAACTGAAGGCATATCCGTCCAAATTTGGGAAAAAGCTTTTCACGATCGGGCCATATGGATAGGCAAGGTTTGAGCAAATCCCGATTCGGAACCCAGCTTTTCGTAGCAACCCTATGGCTTCGACGGCATCGGGAAAAGGCTGAATCGACGACAACTCCGTTTCCAGTACGAGACTCAACTCATTGAGCTTTGACGGAGTAAGTGCAATGCCCAGCTGCGACGCCGCCGCGTCCAGCGGCTGGTTCGTTGTCATCGCGAAATGCATCGTGTCCGAGGTCAGGGCGAGTCCCTGTCGACGCCCTTCACGCATCAGTTCTCGATAAGGATTCGTGCGCTGACCAATCCGCACAAGGGTACCGAAAGCGTCGAAGATGATTCCACTAATCACAACGGCTTGCTCATCTGGAATAGCACAGCTGCAATCATCACGGCCCCCCCCTTCCAAACTCATAAGGCGCGAACCACTGCCGACAGCGACATCGTTTTTCGACGACCATGATTGATCAAAACGTAGACCTTGTTCTGCGTCTCGGAAAACATGCCTTCGCTGAAATCAACCAACGGTGACGAGCGCTGCCAGAGCGCGCTGCTGCATTTGGTGCTGCTATTGAAAACGACATTGAGCATCAGCAACATCACCGGCTTCTTTCCCTCCAAGGCCAACTCCTGAACAACCAATTCCGGCGCATCTAGGTCAAGCCAGACCCACTCATTGACAACGCAAAAGCTTCTGTCCGGGAACCTCGCCTGCGTCATTCGGATTGCTTCTTGAAGATCAATTACCACCCCAGGCATTACAGCGCTTGGGCCAATGATCTGTTCAATATCGTGGTATGACATGGGAACTCCTTGCACATCCATTGCCTTATCTCACGAGCCTGGTTCGTCAGGCATTACGGTCGCACAACAGCGTCTCGGGTCATCGACAACACCACGGTCTGTTCAACCCCGTCGACCTCCTCAATCATGAACATAAGAAAGCTCACGATGACGTATCGGTCGCCGGCAGTGGTGACTACTATGGAATAGCCATGCCGCTCTTCTATTGCTGCCGCGTCATCGGTGACGATCGTGTCACCGTTTTCAAATCGTTTTTGGGAGTCGAAGAAAATTGCTGCTTTGAAACCCAAACCGCAGGGACGGGCGTCTAGCAAATACCCGTGAACTTGGCCCTCGAAACTGAGCTTTGTGGCCTGGATCAATGAAGCTGGAAAATGCACTGAAAAAACCTCTACTCGCCCGCTTCAAGCTATTCAAAGCGTGACCACAAACTGCGTGTTGAAATCGACCTCTTCCCCTGGATAACCTCTTGGATTGGACACAAATCTGATTCCGTTGATCGTCTCATCGACAGCCACGTGAGTATGTCCAAAGATCCAGAGGTCAATTTTCATATCCAGGAATTCCTGCCAGTTGTTGCCGTAACTTGCCCTCAGATGCGGATGCTTTCCGTAGTCCGGCACAAAGTGCATCAATGGCGGGAAGTGAGTCACCACAACCGTTTTTCCCTCGAACGGTTGCGCGAGCTCGCGGTGCAGCCACATACGAGACTCTTGCGCGACCTTGCGAGTCTGGTGGGGCACGAGCTTTCGATACTGCGGCTCTACGCGAATGACTTTGTAGTCGTTCATGAGCGCCCGAGCCTCAAGCATCGCCAATGGCGCATTCCCGGTACCTTCAAAATCAGCCCATCCGGTACAACCCAAGAAGCGGACACCGTCTATCACAAGCGTGCGCTGCTCCAGGAATTGAACATGGGCAGCCTGAGGGTTATTCAACTGATTGAGCGTTTTATTCCAACTCGATTTGTAAAATTCATGGTTCCCGGCTACGAGAAGTGTCTCTTTTGAAAAGTGGTTGCAAGCCCAACTGGAACTTCGGCCTTTGATGTTGATATCCCCTGCCAGGATCGCAACGTCATACAGGGCGGGGTCGGGCAGCTCGATGGGCTGGAACTCGACATGGAGATCCGACATTACGAGAAGTCGCATGAGTCAGGCCCCGCCTTGATGGCATGTAACTGCACGCCCTAGCCCACATAGCTGGTCTAAGCACATGCCTACAATGAGCATGATCCTCATGAAAAAAGAAACAGGCATCTCACCCTCAATTTTCAGTGGAGATTAACGATGGACATGACCCCTGAAGATTGGATCTCTTTCTCTGACCAGGGCCCATCAAAATGTAAAAGGTCTTACGCATTTCAAACCCATAGCTGTCGGTGAACGACCTTTGGAAAGCTGACCGAATCCAGATCTCCAATCTGCCACCTGTTCCCACTATGGGCAAAGACGCTGGACGCGTAGAGCACGCATGGTTGCACCCGTCGCCAGCAAGAGATTCGCGGTACTCGTTGTTCACCTCTATCTCGATCAGCATCCACTCCCTAACGATGCAGTACGGCTTCGCGAGATTCGCGACTTGTTGTCCTATTGCATGTTCACCAAACCTCAACAATCAGGTAATAGCTAAATCTCATGCTCCCGCGATCTACAAGCTCAGCTGTGAAGGGGGGGCGAAACCGAAGCGTCATAGCGCCATAGCTTTCGATTTATTGCTGAATTGATTCGCCCGAAGCCATCCACAGCACAGCGCTGAATCAGTCACACACATCCACCGACTGCACGGATTACGGGTAAATTGATCCTGGTGCGGGAGGCATTCCCCCGCCGCCGCAAAGCGCCAATTCCAAGATCCGTTGGACAGAAGAGCCAAGAAAATGGGACGGGCCAACACCACCTTGAAACAGCCGCACCTCACAAGTCCGGAAATGATGACTATATACGGTAGAAACGGACTATGCAACGTGGCTTTATCCTCCCCTTTGAGGATCGCCCATGACCCTGAAGCTTGCGTTTGCAGCTGTGCTGCGAGTTCTTCGCAATCGGAAAGGGCTCTCGCAGGAGGGGTTGTCCGAGGCAGGCACTCGTACCTACTTCGCAAAACTCGAAAAAGGGGAGTCTGGTATCACGCTGGACAAGCTCGACCTGCTCAGCAAGGCACTCGGCACCAGCCCTCTGACTCTGCTTGCGCTCACGCTAGCCATCCGTGAAAACGAGCCTCTTGAATCCATCCTGAGCCGGCTCACCGCCGAGCTTTCAGAGCATCAGCAAGCCGGTTTGTTAGAAGTGCTCAAAGCGCAACTCAAGGATGACGCTCTGGTAGTGCGTAAGCCCGGCAAGCCAGTCGACGAAACCAGGCTGGATCAAGTGCGCCTTCTCAAGATCGAGGGTTTGACACAGAAGCAGATCGCCGAAAAATTGGGGCTGCCCAAGCAGACAGTGCACGACTTGTGGCATCGAGAATCCGATGCGTAGGGCACTTGGTCATACAAACCAAGAGGGAATTTTCTAGAGCATGGATAGCAGAGTATGAGATGGAGCAGGTATCGGATTGGCTGGCGGGCAATTATCACAGCGGTAGTCTTTCTATTCGCGCTGCTCCAGGGTTTTTCGACGATCGTTGGGCCTTGGGCAGCTTACTTCTTCGCCCCTAAGTCATCCGATAGCCTGAACCCAAAACTGCTGGGCATGTGGCATGAGAAATTCCAATACCCCGAACCCAATGGAGTCGCCAGCTTCGAAGGCACTATCGAATATTTTCGCAACAAAACATACCGAATCAATGGCCTACTGAAGAGCACTGTCTTTGCTCCTTCATCATCTACCACAGAAACCACAAGCTATAGATTCGATGGCAATGGAGAATGGCAAGCCACTGATGACGAATTGGAAATCAAGTTGCTGGATGTGCAGGTTCGAGTGGCCAACAAATCGCTCACCAACATGAGCGTCCATGGCCTCTCACCCAGTGCTGAAGAATCCGCGATTGAGCGAGGTCTGCTGCTAGCCAGGTCTCAGCGCTATGACATTCGCAGCGCGAAAAAAGACGAAGTCGTGCTGGAAACAGGTGGTCTTCTCGCGGACAGCTTTGTCATCAAAATGAATCGTACCAAACAGATGTACATGAGGTAGCAGCGCCCCACTGCCACTCCACCCTACCCGTCTGTTGTTTTTGTTGGAAGCGCCCCATTGTCTGAACAGTTCGTCAAATCTCCGCTTGAGTGGATCGACGTAACCATCAAGCTACTCCCCTACATCGGCGCGTTAGCGCTGATGGCCTATGTGATGCTAAGAACCAATGCGATGTTCTATGTGGTCTACCGATGGCATCAGCTGCTCGGGGCGACGAAAGACTTCAACGGCAAATTTGCGCAGCGTGTGTGGGCAGATCATGAAGACCTACAGCGCTTCAATCTGTGGTTCGGACTGCAACTCAAGACCTCCAAGCACATGACCAAGCTGCTTTCGTGGCTGCAGCAACATGAGCTAACTATCGAAGAGCTATGCCGGGCACGTCGCTACTTCGATGCAAACGAGCTTGCCTTCAGAATTCCCTCAAAACTCCGGCGCAGAGCTGTGCGAACCATGATGCAGTGCACAGCAGGATTTCTGCTCTTTTGGGCCTACGTGTTCACGCAAACTCCGTAAGCGCTGCTCACGGTCAAAAAGACACATACCACGTTCTGGGTTCAGCCAAACGAGGCCTTCAATGGCGCTGGCACTTGGTTGCCGTGGGACAGTGATGCCCAATGGACGGTAGACAATCAATACTGCCTATTCTCAGATGGCCTGGATCCGTTCAAAGATCAGTGGGACAAAGACGTTGTCTGCAGCCTGGTACTGGGCACCTACAACCAAAAAATTGAAGACATTATCGGGGAGCAGTGGGCGATTGGGATGTTGGCGGGTGGTGCCGCAATCCTCTGTATCTTCTTTCTCGTGTTCATCATGGTTCGTGAGACAAACGCCACGGCTCTGGAGAAAAGAGTTGCCGAGTCAGCGGGGGGCGTTCGGTAGATTTGCGTCCACCCGATCAGTTCGCTTTCACCGTCAGCTGTTTGGCAAGCGAGCTGGTTGAATTTCCTCACGCGGTGCGAGCCGAGAGGACGTGGGCCGGCTACCTGCCCGCGTCCGAAGATGTCATCGTGCGATACTTGGCCCAGTAAGCAGACAGCATGCCGTCAGCACCCTCATACAGAGCCAAGCAATACCCACTCGATGAGAAGAGGGTTTGTACCCCCGGACATCTGCCAAATACTGGGGGCGAGAGACTATTCGACGCGCCGTTAACCGTACCTTGGGCGTGGGTTGCAGTGGTACGAACGCCGGAAGTGACGCGACAGGGTTGTCGCGGTAGATCGGCAGCCACTTGCGAATAATTGGTGTTGATGTCATGGCTGATGGCGACACTTGAAATTAACGTACCCGGTTGCAGGCATTCCTGCACGGCATGGGGCTTTGAAGGGCTTCGGTAAGAGCTTCGTTGGCGCATGTGAACCCTGGCGATAAGAGTGATCGCGTCCGCTAGAATACAAGCGGACGCGATCGCCCTTAATGCTGCAGTTCGGTAGGTGCGTTCTCCAGGCGCTTACGAGGCTTTGGTGCTCCGGACGCCTAGAGGCTTTTCACTCCCCGCCTTCGATCATGTCGCATTTCGAAAGCCGGCCTTCGGGGGGGGGGACGTGGCTGGGGTGAGACGATTCTTGAGCCAGATAATGGGGAAGCCAGAGCGTGCTAGCATCAGCCACTCTTTCACTTGACGTGTGGCGCGTCTTGTTTAGCTTGCTGCATTGCAGTTTCATCTACTTCCAATACGCGAGAGAAAAAAATCGTACTCTCGCACATCGGCCTTGGGAAAAGTTGATAATTCAAGTGATCGACGATGAACTTCAGTTGAGGTGGAAAAGCCAGATAGTCGAGCAGCTCTTGAGCGGTGGGACGCTCGCCTGACCACAGTCGATGAATGACTTTCCTGATCATTTTCTTGCCATTTTTTTTATGAGATTCGGAGATGGTACTTTCGGTCAAGAATTTGCTAAGCGCCGAGTAATCGGAAATATGAACACCGTCAATCGACCCCCTAGAGTAGGGAAGCGAGTTCAAAATCATCGGAACCAGAGTTAAGTCTTCAAGCTTTTTGCCGAACAGTAACTCTATAACCTCCGGACGTGCTCGCAAACCTTGCTCCAATCGCTTAACCTGCTTGACGGTGTCGGTGATGAATTTGCTGTATCGCAGGGCCGGGACTGCATGATTCCCGGACAACAGATTGTTTTTGCACTCAACCAAAAACAATGTGTCATCCATTATAAACAGCGCATCGTACTCATACTGAGCACCGTCGACGTTGAATTTAGCGGGTTTGCATGGGTAGCCGAGATCCCCGAGGAACGACACAACCTTGTCCTCAAAGCCTTTGCCTTTCTTGTCGACTTGAGTTTCAAGGGAGCCCAGCCTAGAGAACAGGACGTTGGGCACATTGCAGCTGACAAGGATTTCGGCCAGAAGAGAGTATTGGTCATCCTGCGATCGGATCAGCGGTGAGTCATACAGGTCACGGCTGTCAGTGCCGAAGGTCAGGTGGTCAATCAAAGTGGCAACGACTGATTGGGGAATCCGGT
>Ga0163161_10002040_pt1 | contig 14626 bp, 15 predicted proteins | sample S45metaG_FD_129847 | JGI IMG/M metagenome (GOLD analysis project Ga0163161, IMG submission 129847) | Switchgrass rhizosphere microbial communities from Kellogg Biological Station, Michigan, USA - S4-5 metaG | ecosystem: Host-associated > Plants > Roots > Rhizosphere > Soil | place: USA... | reverse complement strand
GTGTGGTGGGTGCCACCGGTATTCCGCCGATTGGCGCCATCGGGCAGTTGTCCCAGCTGAGCTTCGGCATCGTCGCGCCGGGGCAGGTGCCGATCAACCTGATGAGCGCCAACACCGCCGGCGGCTCGGCCGGGCAGTGCACCGACTTGATGAACGACTTCAAGGTCGGCAAGGCGATTGGCGCCACGCCGCATAAGCAAGTGATCGCGCAGATCCTGGGGATTTTCATTGGCAGCATCGTCGGGGTGTTCGCGTACCTGTCGCTGATTCCTGATCCGCAATCGATGCTGCTCACCGAAGAGTGGCCGGCGCCGGCGGTCGCGACCTGGAAAGCGGTGGCGCAAACCCTTACCCATGGACTGGATTCATTGTCGGCGAGCATTCGCTGGGCGATTGCTATTGCCGGTGTGGCGGGGGTGTTGCTGGGGATGCTCGACAGCCTGTTGCCCGCCCATCGCGCCCGCTACTTGCCCAGTGCCGCCGCGTTGGGGTTGGCGTTTGTGCTGCCAGCTTCGGTGTCGCTGATGATGGCGCTGGGTGCGGTGCTCACCTGGCTGGTGAGCTGCCGCTGGCCGAGCATCACCGAGCGGTTTGCGATTACCGCTGCGGCGGGGTTGATTGCCGGGGAGAGCATCACCGGCGTGGGGGCGTCGCTGTGGCAGATGATGGGGAATGGGTAAGCTGTCCCCCAAGGCTGCCATCTCCCCCACAACAGCCCGGTGCTTGATGGTTTAAGCGTTCGCCGCAAGACTCACTTGGCAAACGCATACTCCCCACCCTGTTCCAGCGCCTGGCGATAAGCCGGGCGTGCCTGGAAACGCTGCACCCACGCAGCCAGGTGCGGGTACGCCGGCAGCTTGCCCTGGGCCTTGGCGATTTCGCCGATAAAGCTCATCTGGATGTCCGCGCCGCTCAATTCATCGCCCAGCAGATACGGCGTGTGTGCGAGCGCCTCGTTGAGGTAACCGAGGTAATTGGCGACTTCCGATTCGATCCGCGGATGCAGCGGCGCACCGGCATCGCCCAGGCGCCCCACATAGAGATTGAGCATCAACGGCAGCATGGCCGAGCCTTCGGCGAAGTGCAGCCATTGCACATACTGGTCGTAGGCGGCAGTGGCCGGGTCCGGTTGCAGGCGACCGTCGCCATGGCGGCGGATCAGGTAATCGACGATGGCGCCGGATTCGATCACCACGTTGGCGCCGTCCTCGATCACCGGGGACTTGCCCAGCGCATTGATCGCCTTGAGCTCCGGCGGCGCGAGGTTGGTCTTCGGGTCGCGCTGGTAGCGCTTGATCTCGTACGGCAGGCCAAGCTCTTCCAGCAGCCACAGAATGCGCTGCGAACGTGAGTTGTTGAGGTGATGGACAATGATCATGGGAACTCCGCGGGGCATGGGGTGTGTAGGAACAGACTGCTGCGGCAACGTAGAGTGCCCTGAATCAGCGGGATGTTTGCTTGGCAAACGCCCCTTCGATCAACGCACCACCTCGAACGCCGTGTATTGATACGTTGAGTGCATTTTGCTCGACGTCGTCTCCAGCGTCAGGGCAATGCCCAGGTCTTCGATAAACGCGCGCGAGGTCTTGTAGTCGTCTTGCTCGCACTCAAGCTTGATGGCGTCGCCGGTCAACGAGGCAAACACCTGTCGGGCCGGGAAGCGCTGGCCGACCTTGCAGCTCACAGAGGTCTCGAGCGGGGTATCGGTCGGTTTGCCGGGCACGTTCGCCATGTGCAGGTTGGCGCTCAGCGTCTGGCCAGGCGTCCAACTGCTCGGAATACTCAGTTCGGCTTCGCGGGTCAGCAGCACCTGGCCGTCGCCCACGCCATTCATCTTCGATTTCAGTTGAATCAGGTCCGCCTGCACCAGGCGCTCGACATGGAAGGTGTCGCTGTAGATTTCGTTCTTGTTCAGCAAGCCGCCCGCCGCCGCGAACGTCACTGAGACGGGAGTGTCGGGGCTGCCATCGCTTTTTTTCGACAGGTACGTGTAGCTCAACGTCTTGAACTTCGGCTGCAGCAGGGCCGAGTCGAGGCGCTGGAGCACGCTGGCGGGTACGGCGACGTCGTTGATGCTCGGCTCTACGACGGTGCGCGGGTAGTCCACCGGCGCGATGTCCGGACGCAACCAGGCCAGCAGCGCCGCATTGACACCGCCCTGCAACGAACAACTGACGCGCGATTGCGTGCCGTCGCTGCCCTCCGGCTCTACCAGCAGCACGCGCTCGACTTCGCGGGTGCCCGGCGCGACGCCGGGCCGTGGCTTGATGGCCTGCCAGCGGTCGTCGACCTTGAGTTCACTGCGGATGTAGGCACCATCGGTTTTTTGCAGGCGGGCAGGTTGGTCCAGCAGTGGAGCAAGACGTTGGGCAACCTCGTCGATAGTGCCTTGCACAACAAAGCCCCAGTAATAGTAGAGCCCCAGGTTGCCGAGGTCCGTGGCCTCATCCGCGTACGACAACAGCTTCAAACCCGCGATGGGCGGTGCGCTGATTGGCACCGCGTTGGCCTTGCGGTCTGCACGGTTGACCACCGCGATCCACGCGAAGTCTTTGTCCTGCTTGAGCGGCGCGTAGGCCTGCCAGGCGTCGCGATGACTGTTCAGGCGGCTGAAGAACGTCGCGTCGCAGCGGGTGAAGGCCTTGAGCGTATCGGTCAGCGCGGCGTCGTCGGCGTGGGCGATGGAAGGCAGCAGCGCAGAGGCGAGGAGGAGGGCGGCGGTGGGCAACTTCATCGAGCGGGATGTCCGTATCGGGGGCGGGAGCTGGGCATTATCCAGAAATTACCCGCTAAAGGCTCGGCTCAATGACGGAGAGTATCTACACACTTTTGACGGCTGCCACCGATCTCTGTGGTGAGCGGGGCAAGCCCTAATGCCGCTCAGTTAAGAGATGGAACGGGCAAACAGTTACGGTGTTCCTCTTTAACTGACTGGCATTAGGGCAAGCCCGCTCACTACAAGAGCTTCACGCTGTAAGGCTATGTGTTCACCCGCGCCACTTTTTCAGATCCACAGATCATTCGTGGCCGTACGTTCACCGCCTTCATGGCCGGTATTCAGGATGCCCCGAGGTTCGATCATCATCAGCTTCGCCTCACCCTCGGCGGCGGTCCGATGTTCAACGCCACGCGGGACCACATATAGCTCGCCCGCCGCCACATACACCGGGCCTTTCGGCAGATCGATACGCAGCGTCCCTTCCAGCACCAGGAATGCTTCGTCGGTTTCCGGGTGTGAGTGCCAGATAAACTCCCCTTCGATGCGCACCACCTTGAACTGGTAGTCGTTCATTTCGGCGACGACCCTGGGGCTCCACTGCTCGTTGATGAGCGAGGCCTTTTGCGCGAGGTTTACCGGTTGTGACGTAGCCATGATCCATCCTCTGGTAGGTAAGAGGGCCAGACTACTGAGGCAACGAAGCGCCTGGCTTGTACGATCCTGCACGTTGGCCGCTTAAAGCTCGGCCCTTTGCCGTCGATAACCTGCATGAACCCGCCAATCAAGGATCGATAAAATGGCTCTTTCAGTCAGCGCTGCCTATCTCCCGCCGGCCAACACCAGCCTTACACCTTCCGACCAGAAGCTCGTGGCCCAGCCACTGACAGATGCCGCGAAAGAAGCGTTGGCAAACGCCGCTCCGGCGGCCGTCTACCATCCCAGTGGCTCAGCGAGCACTACGTTGGAACCGCTGGAGGTGGTCGACGTCTGGGTCGGTCGGACCCAGTCGCCAGACCACCCTCGACTCGTCGAAATTTCCAACAGCGCGTTCAATACGCTGAAGGCCTCCTTCAAGGCATTCGAGTCAGCGCTGTCGGCCACCGCTCCCGACTTGGCCGGCAAAAAATACGGCTTCACCGTCGAGGCCGATGGCCGCCTGAAAGTGCTGGATTCGGCCGGCCAGCTCAGCAGCTCGGATACCAAACGGCTGACGGAGTTGCTCAATCAATCCCTTGGCCTGAAAACCGCAGCCGTTGCCTACCGCAACGCCGCCATCGACACGGTGGACGCCGATTCGGTCTGGTCGGGCCTGGGGTTTTACAGCCTGACTAACGAAAACTTCGCCAAGACCCTTGATCTGGCGCCTCTACTCAGGGATCACGACCCGTCGGATATCAAGGGGGCCAAGGACCGGACTTTTATCCAACAACTGCATTACAAAGGCGAGCAAGCGACGCAAGCGACGGAAGCGGCGATGTATGAGCGGCGTGGAGTGCAGCGGTTCAGCGCGCAGGCGTGACCTACTGTGGGGTAAAAATGAAGCCGTGCAGGTGGTTCAGCACCGCCTGCGCGATTCAATCCCTGCAAAAATCAGCATGACCACAGTTTTATCCGCATCCCAACGAGTGAAGAGGCGCACTCACCCCTTGGCCGTATGCACCTTGGCCAGGCGCAGGCGCCAATCGCCGGCATGGCGCATCAGCTTACAGCGAAGATCTATCACGGCACTTCGGTGAATATCGTGAATTGGCAACCCTCAACCGCACCCGCTCGGCAGAAGTCGTCTGCCGTCCAATTAGGGCCTACCGCGCGAGGTCGTACAGGGAAGCGTTGAGACATTCTCAAAAATGCAAACTGCTCCGGCCCCTCGTAGTCACAGGCTACGAAATAGTACTCGCGCTGGCCTTCGCTTTGCTGCGCAGTACGAATAGCGGCGGACTCAAATTTCATTCCTTTGAGGTAGTGCTCTTGTGCATAGGGGTTCTCACCTTTCCAGCCGCTGCCGGGCGAGATGGCGGTGTAGCTATAGCCTTGTGCCTCTTGGGTCTGATGGATGCTTCCGATACCCGGGCACATGCTGCCGGCCGTGTTGTTATTTGAACTCGATATACAGGCTGAAAGGCTGAACAGTACCGCAGGACACAGCAACATCATTGACGCTGCGCGAATGGACAGTAGGCTCGAATTTGAGATGTGCATGGTGAATTCCTCGGCTGAGTAATCACTCTGAACGGTGACAGCCGGGGCGGATACTGTGAATGTTGACAGGTCGGCAGATGGATTCGGAATAACGGCAGGCTACACGCGCAGCAGGATGAGTTCGTGAGAGGCTCATGCGGTGTGTGTAGAAAATGTTCAAGCTGCGGATGCGATCAGTGGACCCGCTTGTGGCTCGACGTCACGTTTGATTCACCATGTTCAGAGCGCAAAATATGCCTGTCACCCTCAATTAGAACTCCCCGGTGGTCCTGGTCCCCACTCAACACAGCGACTTGGAGGATCTTGTCGCCATTCGAATTGAAGCCATGCGTGAAAGTCTGGAGCGCGTCGGGCGATTCGACCCCGTACGCCAGCCTTCAGATCGGCTTATCCACAACCCTTGCATTCCATATCTCCCTATAGCGCTCCCGCCAACCCGGGCTGCCTTGATCCAGCCACTCCAGTGTCGCCTCGATCGTGTCAGCGCTGATGACGAAGTGATTGATATGTTCCACGATCCGTTCCTGCGACAGGTGCAGCAAGTCCAGGTAGGCATTGAACGAATCCGCCAACACGACGTATTCATCGCCTTGCTGGCGGCGCCCCGTCCATGCGGGTAATCCCGCTACCATCGCGCCCACGTCCTGGCGGCCCTCGCGCAGGTCCAGCAGCAAGACACTCGCGCCGCCATCGCGGCCGATCGGCAGCAACCCCGTGGCGGGGAAGCCCGGTTGCTTGCGCAGTTGCTCCAGTTCATAGGGGTTGGACTCATACGTTTCGTCCGGGTCCAGGCCATACAACAAAAAGCTCAGCAATTCTTCATCACCATTGCTCATGGTGGCCAGCACGTCGTAATCCACGGTGGCGCCGTTGCAGGTCTGGAGAAACTGCCGGTAATCCTCCGGCAGGCGTGCGCCGAGGCTGGCTTCCAGTTGCGAGATGGCGCGTTCAGGGGCGCCTTCCCGGGTGTCGTCGAGGATTAATCCACGGTAGTCAGTCATTGAGGCCTCGCGCAACCTTAGTAAAAATCATAATAGAGCGCCCATTCCCCGGTTTCGATGTGCTTTCAGAACATAAGACTTCCGCTGTCGACTGCGTTCAGTCAGAAGCAGCTCGATCACGATCAACAGCACGCGGACATTATTCAACGAAACCAGCACCTTTACGTGTACGAACCTGAACTCACGCTGTTAGAATGCGACAAATTCTCATTAATGTTTACCCTATCCCGTGCAGTCTACTTCATCGGCAAGTGTCCACCGGCATCAGTCCATCGATCAGCTCTACAGCCATCATCACGGCTGGCTGCAGGGCTGGCTGCGCAACCGTCTGGGCAATGCCGCCGATGCGGCGGACCTGGCCCAGGATACGTTTGTGCGGCTGCTCTGCCGTGCGCCCGACGAGCCGTTGAACGTCGCGACGCCGCGCGCCTACCTGGCGACTATCGCCAATCGCCTGACCATCAACCTTTACCGCCGCCGCTCGCTGGAGCAAGCCTACCTGGACGCGCTGGCGCAAACGCCGGAAGAACTGGCGCCGTCGCTGGAGCATCAGGCCTTGGTGCTGGAGGCTCTCGACGAGATCGACCAGGTGCTTGCCGTGTTGCCAGCCAAGCACCGACAGGCGTTCCTGATGGCGCAGTTGGAGGGGTATACACAGGAAGAGATTGCCAGCCGCATGAATCTCAACGTGCGGTCGGTGCAACGCTACCTTGCACGGGCTTTCGAAGAATGCATCGTGCTTGCCAGCCAGGGCGCGTTGCATGAGTGAGACGCCCATCGACCGGCGTATTGCCCGTGAAGCGGCCGGCTGGTTTGTGCGTTTGCAGAACAGCAGCGCCTGCGCGGCCGAGCATGCCGCCGGTGCCGAATGGCGCGCGCAGCACGCTGATCACGAACGCGCCTGGCAACTGGCCGAGCGATTCAGCGCCCGAACCCAACAGATTGCCGGTGGTGCCGGACGGGCTGCGCTGGAGCGGCCGCGCAGCCTGGACCGCCGAAGGGCGCTCAAGACCCTGGCACTGCTGATCGTCGCCGCTCCGCTGGGGCTTGCCGCACACCGGAGTCTACCGTGGCGCGAGTGGCAGGCAGATGAGCGCACGGCCACGGGCGAGCAGCGTGCCCTGCACCTGCCGGATGGCGCGCAGATTCGCCTGAACACCGGCAGCGCCGTCGATATTGCTTACGACGACAGCGTTCGCCGCGTGCGCCTCATTGCCGGAGAGATGCTCGTCGAGGTGCCTCGCGAGCCCGCCATGCGGCCGTTCATCGTCGATACCGCCGAAGCGGAAATCACCCTGCTTGGCAGCCGCTTCCTGCTGCGCCAGTACCCGCACACGACGTACCTCGCCGCGCTGGAAGGCGCTGTCCAGGTGCGCCCGCGGCTGTCACGGGGTGATGAAGGCCTGATGCGTCTGGCGACCGGCCAGCAGACCCATGTCAACAGCCAGGCGGCGGAACCCGCAGTGAAACTGGCGCAGAATCGTCTCGACTGGCTCAGCGGCGTGCTGCGTGCGGAAAAGATGCGCCTCGATGACTTCATCACTGAGCTGGGTCGCTATCGACCTGGCCTGCTGCGTTGCGATCCAGCCGTGGCCGGGCTGCTGATTTCAGGCGCCTTCCAGTTGCGCGACATCGACCAGATTCTCCGCGCCCTGAGCCAGACTCTGCCGGTGAGCGTCCACTACCGCACGGCTTACTGGGTCACTGTCACGGCGCGCGTGCAGGCTTAATAAGAATCATTGTCGTGTTTTCTCCCACTTGCGTGTCCCTCCTGTAACCACATCAATTTTACAGGGCAGGGACGGTAACATGGCGACGAAGCAGGGCATGCAACCACTGGCGCGGGCAGTACACGCTGCCGCACTGGGTCTGATTATCGCGGGCGGTAGCCTGACTGCTGCATCGCTGCAGGCTGCCGAGCAAAGCGCCCAGCAGAACCGTACTTATCACGTGCCAGCCGGTAACCTGAGCAGCAGCCTCTCCGAATTCGCCAGCCAGGCGAATATCACACTGCCCATCGAACCGGCCCTGGTGGAAGGTTTGCGCAGCCCTGGCCTGAATGCTGCGACCAGCGTGGAAAGTGGCCTGCAGCAATTGCTCAAGGGCACCGGTCTGCAAGCTTTACCGCAGGGGAATGGCCTGTACGTGCTGACACCGCAGGCCACCGGCGCCAGTCTGGAACTGGGCGCTACCAACATTACTGGTCAGAACCTGGCGCAGACCACCGAGAACAGCGGCTCCTACACCACCGGCGCCATGCAGACGGCGACCAAACTGCCCCTGACCCTGCGCGAAACGCCGCAGTCGGTCAGCGTGGTCACACGTCAGCGCATGGACGACAAGGCCATGACCACCATCAGTGATGTCGCCCAAAGTGCGCCGGGGATTTTTCTGAATAGCTCCGGCGGGGCTGGGCGGCCCACGTTCAGCGCGCGCGGGTTCGACGTCGACACCATCATGTACGACGGTTTTCCCACCAGCTTCCTGACCTACATACCCAGCAGCGAGGCCAACCTGGCCATGTATGACCGGGTGGAGATCGTTCGCGGCGCCACCGGCCTGGCCCAGGGTGCCGGCAGCCCTGCAGGCGCCATCAACCTGGTGCGCAAGCGTCCGACGCAAAAATTCCAGGCCACCCTCACCGGCAGTGCCGGCAGTTGGGATGACTACAGCAGCACCCTGGACGTCGGCGGCCCGCTCAATGAAAGTGGCACTTTGCGCGCCCGTACCGTGCTCTCGCGCCAGGACTCGAAAAGTTTCCGTGAGTCGGTCGAGAGTGACGCTGACCTGTACTACGGCGTCGTCGACGCCGACCTGAGCGATACCACCACCCTGACGGTGGGTGCCTACCGGCAGAAGGACCACACCAACTACGTCTGGGGCGGCTTGCCCATGGCCCGTGGCGGCGGTCACCTGGGACTGCCACGGGACACCTTCCTGGGGCATGACTACGAGTACATGGACAACCGCACCACCGGTTATTTCGCGACCCTGGAGCATGGCTTCGCCAACGACTGGAAGCTGCGCATGGCCGCCATGCAGGCGACGACCAACACCGACGTGCTGGCCTCTTCCATCTGGGGCTACAACCGCCACTATCTGTGGACGCAAGCCATGGAGCAGAAGGAAAAAGGTTACGACCTGGCCCTCAGCGGCCCCTTCCAATTCATGGGCCGGGAACATGATGTGACCGTGGGCGCCAGCAAGCGCCAGCTGGATTATCGTACCGGCAAGCTGTGGGAAAGTTTCATCGACAGTAACGTCGATCTGTTCGCGTGGGACCCTCGTGGTCATACCAAGCCGAATATCGTCAAGGGCCCCAACGGCCGTCTCGAGACGACCACCCAGGACAGCTTCTATGCCAGCACCCGCCTGCGCTTGACCGATCCGCTGTCGCTGATTCTCGGCGGCCGTTTGGACTGGTACGAATTCGAAAGCCGGGCAACCCCTGAGAGCAGCTACAAGGTCACGCGCAATCTGACCCGCTATGCCGGCCTGGTCTATGACCTGGACACCCATCACTCGGTCTATGTCAGCTACACCGATATCTTCAAGCCGCAGACCGAAAAAGGCCTCGGTGGACAAGTGGTCGAGCCTATCGTGGGTGAGAACTACGAAGTGGGCATCAAGGGCGAATACTTTGATGGCGCACTGAACGCCAGCCTGGCGGTTTTCCAGATCGATCAGAAAAATCGCGCCCAGGAACTGACTGATGTCAAAGGCTGTGGGACAACCGCCGTCAGCTCGTGCTACGAGGCGTCCGGCCTGGTGCGCAGCCGGGGCGTAGACCTGGAAATCCAGGGTGCCCTGACCGAAAACTGGCAACTGGCCGGTGGGTACACCTACACCCAGACGAAATACGTCAGCGACGCCACTGAGTCCCTGGAAGGCCAGGACTTTAACCGCCGACTGCCGCGCCAGATGTTCAAAGTGTCCACGATCTACACCCTGCCCGGCGACCTGCACCGCTGGCGCATTGGCGGTGATGTCTACCAACAGAGCCAGATCCGCACCGCAGGCGGCAGCGGTACCAGCGCATGGGAAAACCGCCAGGGCTCGTACACCGTGGCCGGCCTGGTGGCAGGCTACAAGGCCAACGAGCACCTGGATCTGCAGTTCAACGTAAACAACCTGTTCGACCGTACTTACTACGTCAGCATCGCCAATGGCGGCTATGAGCCGTACGACATCTACGGCGACCCGCGTAATTTCAAACTGACTGCGCGGTACAGCTTCTAAGCGGTGGTGTGTGGCCTACGTCCAGGGACGGGCGTGGGCAGGAAAAAAGGATTCAAGCCGAGACTTAATCCCGTCAAGTACTCTTTTGATGACCGGCTTGGATTCATATGATGTAAAGCCGGAGCTAACAATAAGACTGCTGAAAACAACCAGGCTATAAGCACTTTTGGGACGCATTTTTAGTTGTCCCTAACTATTCGTTAATCGATATCTTTGTCTGATATCACTCCCGATAAGTGTCGTATAGCATCCCATGCCGCTACGCTCCAAGCCCACATCCAACTGCGGTGCTTGGAGAATGCTTTGGCGCGCAAGAGGCGCCTGCACATGAATGGTAAAGTCCAATGCAAATGGGCGGTCACATGCAGCGCCAAAGGGTGCTCAGGTAGGGGGCAATTTCCCACTAGAGCGTCGGTAGCCGGTCCAACGCACAATTGCGGTCCATCTTCGGCTCATCGGTCTTGGGGACGCGCGCGCCCGAATCGACATTGAATATGTCGATGTAACAACCGCTCAGCGTGTCCGGGCTGTCGACGATTCCTCCTTTGATCACATAACGTGCGCCCGGCGCAAATTCGCTGACAAACGCTATGCTGCACGAGCGATTGCCGTTGGCCGCGCCGCGCATCACCAAGTGCAGCGGCTTGCCGGCTTCAATCGGGAAAAACCCCTCCGGCGTCGATACATTCTTACGAACGGACACCAATTGCCCTCCCGGCGAAGTCGCCACGGTTCTGCCGTATTTGCAGCCGATGGCAGGCGCCTCGACCAGAGACACGCTGTTTCGACGATTCTCCATCGACACCAATTCGCTGCGAATAAGCGCGTGAGGCGCCCCCGCAGGCACTAGGTATTTCGGCGCTGGGGTGCAGCCCGCAAGCAGCAGAATGGAACACAGGTAAAGAGGCTTCATAATTTCCCTATTAATTTCGGTAGAGCGTGTGCATGGGTCAGTTCGCTGCTGCCGCCGCATGCTTCTTGGCCCGCAGCGCCAGGCAGCGGTCGTATTCTATTGTGAAGGCTTGCATCGGTGTGTCGTTGGTGTGAGTCAAGCGCACCACTCGGATAGTGTCCCGCATGTCTTGGGCATCCATGAGGTGTGCGGGCTCGCGCGATGAAGCGCGGCCGGGGCGATGCATGATAGTGAAATGCCATGAATCAGGCATCCTGAGTTTAAAGGGGTTAATCAGGCTCACCTGGAAAACAGCCCCTTGCCGCGTATAACGGTCTACCATGCCACCCCCGGCAGTGGTTCCACGCGCTACCGATCTCTCTCTTTCAAGGTATCGCCCATGTCCATCGACCAAATCAGCCTTCCCAAAGGCGTAGGCCCTCACGCCATCAAGCTGCTTGACGCCATCACCGGTGCCTCCACTCATGAAGAACTCAACCGTGCCGGCGGCAAGGCGGAAGGTTTTGTGCTCGGGTTGGAATCCACCAAAGCCATCAAAAGCCAAATCGCCGAGTCGTTGTATGTGGCTTACGACGATGCGGCGAGTAATCGGGCGGGTGAGTTGAAGGGCTGATGGGCGCGGATTACTCCATGCGTCGTACGCGGTGCTCAATGTTGTACGGTTGTTCCCCAAGACCGTACCGATGACGAAGGAGTCAGCATGACATTGACCGTCGAAACCCTGCTCGAACTGGCCATGGCCAACCCCATCAACGCCGAAATCACGGCGCGCCTGCCTGACCTTGGTGTGGATCAGTGCATGCTCACGGCGGGCTGCCTGTTCCAGGCGGTGTGGAACCATCAGGCGAATCTGCCTGCCGATCAGGGCGTGAAGGACTACGACGTTTTTTACTTCGATACCGACGTGTCTTACGAGGCGGAAGACGCGGTGATTCGTGCGGCGGACGAGTTGTTCAAAGACCTGGGCGTCAATGTCGAGGTCAAGAACCAGGCGCGGGTGCACCTTTGGTACGGGCAGCGCTTTGGTCGGCCTTATCCGCAGTTGCATTCAGCGCGCGACGGGGTCGATCGTTATCTGGTGGCCGGTACGTGCATCGGCTTGGAGATTGCCACGGGCGAGGTGTACGCGCCCTATGGGTTGGAGGACGTGGAACAGGGGATTTTGCGGATTAACCCGCGGCATCCGGAGTTGGCGTTGTTTGAGCAGAAGGCGCGCAGTTATCAGGCACGCTGGCCTTGGCTGAGGATTGTAGGGGTTGGGGATGCCTGAATGCTTTGGCCGGGGGCGCTGCGTTATCGTTGGCGATTTTCGCGAGCAAGCTCGCTCCTACCGTTGATTTGCGCTGAACTATTACGTGGGTACTGCACGTCCAAGATTCAAACCACTCCCGCCAAGGACAGACGATGACTTTCTTTATCTTCCTGCTAGCCTGCGCCGCCGCTGCCAGTACCGGTGTTATTTTCAAACCCGGCGCCTGGTACGAATCCCTCGTCAAACCCAGCTTTACTCCGCCCAATTGGTTGTTCCCGGTTGCGTGGACGATCATCTACCTGCTGCTGGCCTGGGCCGGTTATCGCTTGAGCCTGATCCCTGGCAGTCAGATGGTACTGGCGCTGTGGGCTGCGCAGATTGCATTGAACACGCTGTGGACACCGGTGTTCTTCGGCGCGCATCACCTCCTGGCCGGGATGGTGATCATCGTGTTGCTGTGGATCACCGTGGCAGCAATGGTGGTATTGGCCGTTCGCCTGGACCTGATCACCGGCTTGATCCTGTTCCCGTACCTGGCGTGGCTGTGTGTGGCGGCCGCGCTGAATTTCTCGATCCTGCGCAATAACCGCTGATGGCCCACCAACCTTGGCCCGCCAGTGAAGCGGAACTGGCCCAGATGCGCCGCTTCAATCAGAAGCTGGCCTGGCTGCCGCGCTTCAAGATCCGCAACCGCATCACGCCGCGTTTGATCCAGGCGCTGTTGCGCGTCAGTCAAACGCTCAAGCGCGCCACACCGGCTGAAAGCAGGGTTGTAGACAACGTCCCCGTGCGCATCCTGCGGCCAAGCGGCAAGCCCAAAGGCGTGGTGCTGGATATCCACGGCGGCGGCTGGGTGATCGGCAATGCGCAGATGGATGACGACCTCAACCTGGGCATGCTGCAGGCGTGTGATGTGGCGGTGGTGTCGGTGGATTATCGGCTGGCGGTCGACACGCCGGTCGAGGGGCTGATGGCGGATTGTTTGGCGGCGGCGCGCTGGTTGCTCAGTGCCGATGAGTTTGCCGGCCTGCCGGTCATCGTCGTCGGCGAATCGGCCGGCGGTCATCTGGCGGCGGCGACGCTGCTGTCCCTCAAGCAATGGCCTGAACTGCTCAAGCGCATAAGCGGCGCGGTGTTGTATTACGGCGTTTACGACCTGACCGGCACACCGAGCGTACGCGCTGCGGGGCCTGAAACGTTGTTGCTGGATGGGCCTGGGATGGTGGAGGCGTTGCGCATGCTCACGCCCGGGCTGAGTGATGATGAGCGCAGGCATCCACCGTTATCGCCGTTGTATGGCGACTTTGAAGGGCTGCCCCCGGCGTTGATGTTTGTGGGAGAGTTGGACCCGCTCAAGGATGACACGCTGTTGATTGCAGAGCGGTGGCCCAGGGCGGAAGTACACCTGTTGCCGGAGTCGGCCCATGGATTTATTCATTTTCCGGTGGCGATGGCCGATGGCGTGCTTGCTTACAGCCGCATGTGGATAACGAAGCACGTCGAGGGAGAAAAGTGAATTCTCCCCAGGTAGGTGGCGCTTATTTTCTAAATCGATTGCCATCCCCTTTTACCCATGGGCCGGGTACGCTGTCTTCTCCAAATATTCCCCCAAGCCAAGGAAAGCACGTGAAGATTCTCCAAGGAGTCATCGGTCTATCGGCGCTGTATCTGCTGGCAGGCTGTGGCCAGGTCACCGAAAAAACACTGACGTTCGACGTGCCCTATGGGATGTATGAGACCGTTCTGCGCCAGAACGTCACCGGAACAGGCCAGTTGACCTGCAAGGTCACCACCGACAACCAGGACCGCGGCGAAAAGTGGGTACCGTCGGTGATTCTTGCGGCTGCCGAGGACGCTGCCGAGGACGACACCCTGTTTCTTTCCAGCTACACGCCAGCCGGCAGTGATCAGCGTTTGTTCCAACTGCGTACCTTCAACAAAGCCAAGCCGGTCATCGATACGTTCTTCCATCGGGCCCCCGACCAACGCGGTGTATACACCTTGCGCCTGACCTGGCAAGCGGACGGCACCATTGGTTATCAGGTCGCCAGCGGTGGGGCTTGGGAAGAGAGAAAACTCGTCGAAAGCCCCGGTTTTTCCGTGCGCCATGTGAGCGTGCACGCCTCCGGTATGAAGGGCAGTGCTGTGTGTGAGTTGCGCGAATGAATGCGCTGACGTTGAGGCCGGCGATGGTGACCGATCTGCCGTCGATCTTTGATAGCCATAGGTATCTCCACAACTTCCAGACTCTGACAAATCTCCCTGTGGCGAGCGGGCTTGTCCCGCGTTGGGCTGCGCAGCAG
>Ga0163161_10002039_pt1 | contig 14629 bp, 9 predicted proteins | sample S45metaG_FD_129847 | JGI IMG/M metagenome (GOLD analysis project Ga0163161, IMG submission 129847) | Switchgrass rhizosphere microbial communities from Kellogg Biological Station, Michigan, USA - S4-5 metaG | ecosystem: Host-associated > Plants > Roots > Rhizosphere > Soil | place: USA: Michigan... | reverse complement strand
GATAGCTATCGGGTTGATTGGGAACCACGAAGTGCTCATCGAAGATAATCGTAATGCAGTAAGCTTAACCAAAGGCTTTAAGATTCCCGCCTGCGCGGGAATGACGACCGATTAATGACGATACTATATTTCGATTAGGGGATGTCAGTCTGAGCGTAGTCGAAGACCCATTAAATAATTCCGAACCAAAGAAATTAATGAAAAGAAGCAAAATAATAATTTCCCTGAGCTTAGTTTTAGTGGTGTGTTTAATGGCCGGCTTTGGTGCAGACGATCCCACTGTAATTAACAGCAAGGAACGTTTAGGCGAAAAGCTGTTTTTTGATCCGATCCTTTCTAAAGACAAAAGCATTAGTTGTGCCTCTTGCCATAAACCGGAGTTTGCTTTTGCAGACACTAGTGCGGTGAGTTTAGGCGTACACGGAACCAAAGGAACGCGTAATTCGCCGTCAGTAACCAATCTTTCGGGCAGGCCAAGCCTCTTTTGGGATGGCAGAGCTGCTTCATTGGAAGATCAGGCTTTGCAGCCCATTATCAATCCGGTAGAAATGGACCTGCCCATTGCCGATGCCATTGATCGCTTGCAAAAAGACAAAGATTATGCAGTGTTATTCCAGAAGATTTTTAATTCGCCGCCTACACAAAAGAATTTGCTACTGGCCATTGCTTCTTTCGAAAGAACATTAGAAACCGCAAACAGTCCTTACGATCGGTACATTAATGGTGATGACAATGCCATTTCCGAAAATGCAAAGCGTGGCAGGATGTTGTTCATTGGAAAAGCCAATTGTAACAATTGCCATTCGGGCGAAGATTTTACCGCCGACCGTTTTAAAGGAATTGGCTTATTTAACGAATTAGAGCTCAAAGATCAGGGTAGATTTGAGGTCACACATAACCCTGAGCATAAAGGACATTTTAAAATTCCCGGCTTAAGGAATGTTGGACTTACCGCACCCTATATGCACAATGGGATGTTTAAAACACTAAAAGAAGTGATCCAATATTACAATAATCCAGATGCGGTAATCAAAAATGGGAAAAACAGGGATCTTTCTTTAAATAAACCGCTAGGCTTAAGCGAAACTGAAATAAGAGATATAGAGGCTTTTTTACTTTCGCTAACCGATGATAGATTCAAAAACAAAAATGATTAATAGGCATAGCCCGATCAAAAATCTTTAAAACTTAATTTTTTAACACATTTTTTCCACTCAAAATAAGGTGGATGGCCATTGGCATGCCTATTCCAAAATAAACAAGATGAAGATAAAACTACTTTTATTATTGCTGTTAACTACAGTCGTTTACTCGAAATTATCTGCCCAGCAAAGAATCATCACGGGGGTGGTTGTTTCTGCAGAAGACAAATCACCATTGCCCGGGGTATCTGTAAAGATTAAAGGGCTGGATGGTTCTACCGTTACCGATAAAGATGGTGCATTTAAAATTTCTACTAAAAACGGGCGATTTATCGAGGTTTCTTATATCGGTTATAAAACCGCTACCATCGAAATCGGATCGTCTACGAAATTGAACGTTTCGCTCGAACAGGCCGACAATACCTTGAGCGAACTACAGATTGTTGGTTCACGGAATGCCAATCGGACAAAACTTAATTCACCTGTTCCTGTTGATGTGATTGATTTAAAAACACTTCAACAAAACTCTCCACAGGCCAGTGTAACGCAATTGCTTCAGTATGTATCGCCATCTTTCCACTCATCTGTTTCTGGTGGTGGCGATGCAGCATCAGCAACCTCTACTGTACAGCTGAAAGGTTTGGGGGTAGATCAGGTGTTGGTTTTGGTAAATGGCAAAAGAAGACATAAAAGTTCGAACATCAGTTGGGGTGGTTTGGGCAATGGTGCTACCGGATACGATCTGAATGCCATTCCAGTAGGCGCGATAGACCGTATTGAAATTTTAAGGGATGGTGCCGCGGCACAATATGGATCAGATGCCATTGCAGGGGTAATTAATGTTGTGTTAAAAAGCAATCCAGGTGAAATTACCGCAAGTACCATTGAGAGCATCCGCCGAAGAGGTGATGGATTAACCACCAGAACAAATGCCAATATTGGCCTTAGGCTTGGCACAAAAGGCTTTCTTAATGTTACCGGCGAATATGCTACACAGGCAGTATCGCTTCCTTCTGGCAATTATTCAGATGGAATATACATTGGCCCGGCTTATGGTGGGGGAGCAAACACGCGGGGCTTCGATCAGATTTACACCAAAGAAATTGATGATGCCATTATTGCCAGCCGAGGCATTGATCGCCATTTTTTCGATCAGCGTGGCTCGACGAATAAGTCAAAAGATGGTTTGTTATCATTTAACGCAGCCATTCCCTTAAAAGATGGTTTTGAAGTTTACTCATTTGGTGGAATCAGTCACCGCAATTCGCAGTTTACTGCTGTTTACCGCTTGCCAGGATGGACAGAACGTAACAATACTTTTGTGTATCCCGATGGATTTTTGCCTGCCATGGATAATATCATCACCGATCAATCTTTTGCCGTAGGCGTAAAAGGAAAGGTAAGCGGGTGGAATTTTGATGTTTCGAATGTGTATGGTAGAAATGCTTTTGACAATATTATCAGTAATACGCTGAATGCCAGTTTAGGTCAAAAAACACCGCGGACTTTTAATGCAGGCAGTTATAATGCCTCACAGAATAGCGGAAGTTTAGACTTCTCCAGAAAATTCGATAAAGTGCTTAACGGATTAAACGTTGCTTTTGGTGGGCAGTACCGTGTAGAAACCTATCAGATTATTGCCGGAGAAGAAGGTTCTTATTCAAAAGCAGATTTAAGTCCCATTTATTCTATTGGCTACACCACAGGCGGAATCCCCTATTTTGTTGCTGCAGGGAGTACACCTTTAAACGGACTTTCTCCTGGTTCCCAGATCCATGCAGGGTTTAGGCCTTCCAACGAAGTAAATGTAAAACGTTCTATTTCGGCAGCTTATGCCGATCTCGAACTAAATGTAACCGATAAATGGCTTTTATCAGGTGCAGTAAGGGTAGAAAATTATTCTGATTTTGGTAGTGTAACTACTTATAAGGGCGCAACCCGATATGGTTTTGCAAAATGGCTGGCTGTTCGTGGTGGTTTCAATACAGGTTTCAGGGCTCCCGATCTTGCACAGTTTTATTATACCGAAACGTCTACAACCTTTCAAAATGGTGTGGCAATCGATCAGGTTACGGCGAACAATGTAAATCCTGCTACCAAAGCTTTAGGGATTCCATCACTTCAGCCCGAAAAATCGAAAGGCTATTCTGCCGGAATAACTTCTCAGCCTATTCAGAATGTTGAGATCACCATTGATGCCTATCAGGTTGATATTAAAGATCGGGTAGGTAATACCGGACGTTTTTCTGCCACAGATACCAATCTGCCAGCCGATGTAAGGGCATTATTTGTACAGACCGGTACCGTACAGGCCAAGTTCTTTTATAATTCTTTCAGCACAAGAACCAGGGGGATCGAATTTACCGGAAGTTACCGCTTTCTGCTTCCCAATGGAGGTAATGTAGCTTTTCTGGCTGGTGCAAACCTGCAAAAAACAACTTTGACTAAAGTGAATACACCAAAAGGACTTGAAGCTTATCGCTATATCATTTTCGACGAAAGTGAGGAGGTGCGGGTAACCCGGAGCATTCCGAAAACCAAAATAACGCTTCAGGGAACATATAATATCAACAAGTTTAACTTTTTATTACGCAGTGTATATTTTGGTTCAGTATCGGCAGTAAGTCAGTTGAATGCCAATTTCCCTAAGCCAGATTATTATTATCAGACCTATAACCCGATCTGGATTACCGATATTTCTGCAGGTTACAGGATTACACCAGTATTGCAGGCAACGGTTGGGGTAAATAATCTGTTCAATGTGCTTGGCGATTATTCTATTCCTGCCCCTGGAAGCAATATTACGAGAACAAATTCACCAAGTGCTGCACAATCAGGTACGAGTACAGGTTTGCAACCATTTATCAGACTTTCGGCCACCTTTAAATAAAATGAAACACATGAGAATTTATAAATTTCCAATATTATTTTTTGCACTAGCGGTCTCTCTTTTTGTTTCCTGCAAAAAAACAGACTACCTCGATATAAATGCAGGTGATCGGCCTGCGCTAAGTGCTAAGGTTAAGTTTATCAATGCTAGGCAATCAACCCTAGCGGTTAATTTCTGGGATTTTACCCGAAAAGTAACCGCAACCGCACTTCAACGGAATACGGCTACTGGTTATCTCGATACCCAGTTCGGAAAGGTACAGTTCAATCTCACCGAAGGCACGGAAGCTTCGTACAAGGCTTCTTATATTTTCGGTGGCAGTGCAAATTTTGTACAGGAAACAAATTCGGCATCATTTGCAGGTCCGAACGGACCTATTGCCAACTTTGCCCACAGCTTGTTCACGGTGAAGAAAAGATTAACCAGCACCTTAAATCCTGGAAATATTGATAGTTTGATCCTCGTTTATGATGATCTTACACTTCCTGTATCGGGAAAAGCTAAAATCAGATTTGCCAATTTTTCACCGGATGCACCAAAAGTTGACCTTACTTATGCTGCAGGTACGGAAATATTTACTGCTGTGGCCTATGGCAATTTTGGCAACCAAACCATCATTCCTTACGTCTCTGGAAAAGCACCTGCTGTTATTGAAGGTTTAACATGGAAAACATTAGGGCCTTTTAAGGAGGTAGATGCAGGTACAAACCTTAGCCTATTAATAAAGGATAATACTACTAAGGTTACCATTCCACTAACTAACAATACGCTGAATGCCGCTACTTTCGAGGCTGGGAAAATTTATACGGTTTATGTTAACGGTACAGTAGGTGGAGCACCTGGCATTACTGCTACCATAATTACGCACAATTAATATCATATAAAAAAAATCGGTCGGTGAGACACCGACCGATAGAAAAAGATGGATAAAGAAACTCCTGGCTCTTAACAGGTTTATATTTGGTTAGAAAAAGGGGTATGTCTGGATAGAATGCCCCTTTGTTATTAAATTTAATGATTTTGTTTTCAATAATTTTTGAAAGTTTAAAAATATATTTTATTTTTGATCAAACATAAATAATATGAAAACGTTTCTCCAATCAAAATTACTTCAAGGGATCATTATCTCAAATGTAATCGTCTTAATCATTATCTGGTTAAATAATTGGCTTCATAGTGAAAAGGATGGTATTTTAGTGTTTTCGGAATTTGTTATTTTACCGCTTTTGATGGGGGTAATCAGCGCCTGGTTTTGGAGAAATCTGAATCTGAAAAGTAAATTGCTCATCTGGTATTCAATTTTAAATGGTTTCCTTGCTATTCTTTTAAGCTACATTTTTTTGGGGGAGGGAACAATTTGTTTAATTATTGTTTCGCCGCTCATTTTTGCTTTTGTAATCACTGGGGCATTTATTGGTAAAACAATGTTCAGGAAAAATAACCAAACTTTAAATGTAAGTATCGTTTCCATATTACTCGTGATTTTTACGGTTGATTCCATTTCTGATCATCATTATAGAAACATGGTAAGTGATGAAATGATAGTCAAAGCAGCACCAGAAAAAATTTGGAAGAATGTTGTTGCGTTTGAGAAGATCAAACAGGCAGATACCTATTGGCTTTTCAAAGCGGGAATGCCTAGCCCCATGCAAACTACTGTTACCGCTTATAAAAAAGGCGCAGGACGAAAATGTATTTTTAGCAATGGATATGTTTTTGATGAAAAGATTGTAACTTTTGATGTCAACAAGGATTTAACATTCGATATTATCGGGCAGCCTAAAGATCCTGAAATTATGGGACATATTGATATTGAAAGAGGTCAGTTTTTATTGAAAGATAATGGTGATGGAACCACCACTCTTGTTGGGAACAGCTGGTATAGCTTAAAGGTATTTCCAATTTGGTATTACGATTTATGGGCAGAAAGTATTACCAGAAATGTACATTTACGCGTTATGCATCATATTAAAGAACTTAGCGAAAAGAATTAGGCATGTTTTCATTTGTGGTGAAGAGATTGGACTTTCTTAAATCAATACCATTACTCGCACTGGTATTTGATAGCTTATTGAAAATGTGGATGTTGATCACAAAACCCGAAAGGCTGGACCAGATTGACGAAATAGAAAACGAAGTTTTAAAATGGAAAAATACTTCTCTAAGTCTGCATAAATTTGGCGGTTCACAGTTTAACCATAACCAGCGGGAATTTGCGCACATTCACAGTAATGGCCTATTGGACATTCTTTTTACGCAGGAAATTAAAGCAGAGTTAATGCTCGATGGGAGGGTAGAACAACATCATGTATTTAAAAAATCGGGATGGATAAGCTTTTATGTTCATCATACTGAAGATGTAGATTATGCTATTTTTCTTCTCAAACTATCTTATAATAAAATTGCCGGTAACTTGTACCGGCAGTTCTAATTATCCCAATTTTCTTCCTGTATTAATCACATTAACTCCGTTAAAACGGGTAGTGGCACTTCCATGTGAAACGGCACTTGCTTGTCCTGGCTGGCCTTTTCCATCCGAAAAGGTCCCGCCCAACCTGTAGTCGTTTTTACCGCAACGTTGTACACAGGAGTTCCAGAATTCTTGTGTATTGGCTTGATAGGCAGCGTCTTTAAACATGCCTGCAATTTTGCCATCCTTAATTTCGTAGGCCAACTGTGCGCTGAACTGGAAATTATAACGCTGTTGATCGATAGAATAAGAATTCCGGCCAAACATATAAATGCCTTTCTCTACATTTTTTACCATATCTGCGGCACTTAGGGCTGCATTTCCAGGTGCTAATGAAACATTTGGCATCCTTTGGAACTGAATGCTATCCCAACTGTCGGCATAGCAACAGCCCTGAGATTCTTTTAAACCTAAAATATGCGCCTGATCTCTTATTGTCTGGTAATTTACCAAAATCCCATCTTTAATAATATCCCATTGACCACATTTTACCCCTTCATCATCATAACCCACGGCGCCTAATGAACCCACTTCTAGTTTATCGCCAATGATGTTCACCTCTTTACTCCCGAAGTTGAACTTTTTGCTTTCCCATTTATCCAGCGTTAAGAAACTGGTTCCTGCATAATTTGCCTCATAACCTAAAACGCGGTCTAACTCTGTCGGGTGACCAACAGACTCGTGGATGGTTAGGAATAGGTGAGAAGGATCTAACACCAGGTCGTATTTGCCAGGGGCAATGGGCTTGGCTTTCAGTTTCTCATCAACGTGGGCCGCGGCTTCGCGTACATCCTCCAAAATATCGTAACGCTTTTTGTACATTGTAACTGGGCCACCTTTAATTTTTTCTTCATCTTTTGGTTTAAGGTATTCAAAACCCATGCCCATTGGTGCACTTAAGGCATTTCTGGTTTCGAATTTACCACTGGCCGCATCTGTTTTCGTTAGGGTAAAGGTTGGCCATATCCTGTGGATATCCTGATCGATATAAGAACCATCAGTTGACGCAAAATATTTCTGCTCATTGATCATAAACAGATTGGAACTGATGTATTTTGCACCGCCTTTCATAGCTTCGCTATTTACCTTTAAAAGCAGGTCAACTTTGTCAGCAATGGGTACCTCAAAAGCATTAATTTCGATGGGTGTTTTCCAGCTTACCTCTCCATATCCTTTTTGCGCTGCTAATTGAACAGGTTCTTCCATGAGTTTAGAATTTCCTTTGGCAATGGCTACGGCAGCTTCTGCAGCTTTGGCGATGCTGGCATTGTCCATGTTATTGGTTGCTGCAAAACCCCAGCTTCCATTAGCAATCACACGCACGCCTAAACCATAAGATTCGGAATTGGAGATGTTTTCTACCCTGGTTTCTCTAGTGGCCACTACCTGATTTAAATACCGTCCTATGCGCACATCGGCATAAGTTGCACCTTTGCTTTTTGCAGCATTGAGGGCAACATCGGCCATTTTTTTCTTTAGGGCAATATCAACAGGCGTTAAAGATTCTTCAACAGAAATAATTTTGCCAAAGGCAGGTATATTGGGCATCATGCTGGCACCAAGGCCAACACCTGTCATATATAAAAAATCTCTTCTTCTCAATTTTGTAGGGTTTTATTAATAAAAAAGGGTCGTCATCTTGATCCGATAGCTATCGGATCGAGATAACGATTGAATGATGTCCTTCGACTCCGCTCAGGGTGGCCTTCGGAGAGGATAGTTGTTAAATAGTATTATTCTTTAAAAAGATGGTCATTTCTACTGTAGCTGCCGATTTTTCATCGGTAGCGAAATGGAGAAATCTATTTAAAGAGGTTACAGTTATAGATCTCTCCATTTCGTTGCATTTCAGTCGAGATGACGATTCAATTAAATCGCATCCGATAAAGAAGTAAACGTAAAATCGCGGATTTTCATTGGTGGAATCAATCCACTCCCTGTTCTCACCGGTTTACCGAGAGCCTCTACATTGTTGAGCATAATTACCGGACTTTCGTTGAACCTGAAATTCTTGATCGGGAATTTAATTTCGCCATTTTCGATGTAAAAAGTACCGTCACGCGTTAACCCGGTGAGTAATAAGGTTTGTGGATCTACCGAACGGATGTACCAGAAACGGGTAACCAATATTCCTTTTTCAGTGCTTTTAATCAAATCTTCCAAAGATTGTGTTCCGCCTTCGATGATCATGCTGCGGCTAAAAGGAAGCGGTTGAACATTTTTCTGTGCAGCCCAATATCTTGAATAAGACAGGTTTTTAACTACTCCTTTTTCAACCCATTGCGTTCTTTTTACCGGTAAACCTTCGCCAGTGAATGTCGGAGATGGGATTTCAGTATTCATTGGATCAGAGTAGATATTTACGTTTTCTGAGAATAATTGCTCTCCTAAACGGGTACCACCACCCTTTTTGCTCATAAAGCTCCGGCCTTCGTCAGCACTTCTGGCATCAAAACCCCTAAACATATTACCGATAATATCGCTGGCTGCAAGTGGTTCTAAAATAACAGTATACTTTCCTGGTTCGATGGCTTTTGCACCTGCAGAACCATTGGCTTTGCTCGCTGCAATTTTGCTAAGTGCCAGGGTATCCATTTTGTCAAGATCATTAAAGCCTTGCTCAACGTAACCTGATCCTGTTCCTTGCTTGTTTCTAACAGTTACCGAAAAAGAAACATCGGTGCCTTTATTGTAGGCGAACAAACCTTTAGAGTTCATGATCGCGTTAAAGCGGGTTGAGTTTTCTAAGAAACCGGCTGCATCTAAACCAGCTGCCTTTGATACACTTAAACTTTTTCCTACCATTTCAGCCCTGGTATCAGGAGTCATGGCAGCAGTTTTAGCATTGTATGTATTCGATTCTGGAAAAGTCTGTGGACCTAATGGAGGCATAAACTCAGGGTTTTCTGGTGCCAGCATGGCCAGTTCTTCTGCTCTTTTTACCACCTTTTGCAAGGAAGCATCATCAAATTCATTTATCGTTGCCGAGCCAGTTTTTTTACCAAAAGTGGAGCTTACACCTAAACTCATGGTACTGATCTGACCTGCGGTAGAAACCGCATTGCGGGCATAACGGATATTCCCGCCATCAGAACCGTTTAAACCTACTTCGCAGAAATCGGCTTTCGAATAACTGATTACTTTTTTTAATATCGCCTGGGCTTCTTCTTTACTTAATATGGCCATAATTATATTTTTCTTGCTGTATTGATAACATTAACTCCATTAAACCGGGTAGTGGCACTGCCATGCGATACGGCACTGCTTTGAGAAGGTTGTCCTTTCCCGTCATTAAACGAACCGCCTAAACGGTAATCACTTTCATCACAAATGGCATTACACGAATTCCAGAACTCTTGCGTATTGGCCTGGTAAGCTACATCGTTCAGCATACCTGCAATTTTACCATCCTTAATTTCGTAGAAAATCTGTCCACCGAACTGAAAATTGTAACGTTGCTGATCGATAGAGAAACTTCCATCGCCGATGATGTAAATGCCTTTTTCAACATTTTTGATCATATCATCAACACTCAGTTTTTCTTTTCCTGGCTGTAGTGATACATTTGGCATACGCTGAAACTGAACATCATCCCAGCCCTGCGAATAACAGCAACCATTTGATTCTGTTAAGCCGATGATGTGTGCCTGATCACGGATGGCCTGGTAGCTTGTGAGTACCCCATTTTTGATTAGATCCCATTTTTTGCATTTTACACCTTCGTCATCGTAGCCAACAGCGCCTAACGAACCTACCTGGGTTTTATCGGCTACAATATTTACTTTATCACTGCCAAATTTGAAATTTTTTGATTCCCATTTATCTAAAGTAAGGAAACTGGTGCCTGCATAATTGGCTTCGTAGCCTAAAACTCGGTCTAATTCTGTAGGGTGGCCAACAGATTCGTGAATGGTTAACCAAAGGTGTGAAGGATCCAAAACCAGATCGTATTTACCTGGCTCAACGGATTTTGCCTTTACTTTTTCTGTCGCTACACGGGCTGCTTCTTTTACATCTTCCAGCATATCGTAACGGCCTTTATAGCGGGTTACTACACCCGTAACTTTATCCTCAGGGCGGGCATGCATATATTCATAACCCTTTCCAGAAGGTGCACTTAATGCGTTACGCGTTTTAAATTTACCCGATTCGCGGTCAACTTTGGTCACATTAAAAGTTGGGTAAATACGGTGAACATCCTGATCGATGTAAGAACCGTCAGTTGATGCGAAGTATTTCTGCTCGTTAACCGCGAAAATGACAGAATTTACAAAATTAGCTCCATTCTGCATGGCCACGTCGTTTACATTCAAAAGGAGGTCTACTTTCTCCTTTACCGGAACTTCGAAAGCATTAATTTCGATTGGTGTTTTCCAGCTTACCTCGCCATAACCTTTTTGTGGAGCCAGTTGAACTGGTTCGCCCTGTATTTTGGCGTTGGCTTTTGCAACGGCAACAGCTTGTTCGGCTGCTTTGGCAATGGCATCTTTGGTTACATTGTTTGTGGCAGCAAAACCCCAGCAGCCATTGGCTAAAACGCGAATGCCTACACCATACGATTCGGTATTGGCTACGCCCTGAACACGTTTTTCGCGGGTGGCTACAAACTGGTTTAAATAACGACCGATACGGATATCGGCGTAAGTTGCGCCTTTTGATTTTGCTGCATTTAGTGCAACATCAGCCAGTTCCTTTTTAATTTTTACATCTACTCCATCTAAGGCCTGTAAAGGGTCTATAGGAGTTCCGAATGCAGAAAGGTCGGGAAGGAGTAGGGCACCCATACCCATTCCGGATAAGTAGAGGAAGTCTTTTCTTTTCAATTGGTTGAATTTAGTTAGTTTACGTTCTCAATATAGCCAATTATGAGGCGAAAACTGGAGATTGATTATAACATTTTAGTTTCAAAGGCTGAAAAAAGAACTATTTTTTGTGAAAAGGTATTTTTTAGTAAAGTTAATTTCGTCATTTCGACTGAAGCTGCTGATTTTTCATCAGTAGCGAAATGGAGAAATCTGTTTTGAGAGGTTTTATTATTAGATCTCCTAATGCTTGCGTTCGTTTCCAAACGAGTGCAGAAATAGTTATACGATTTCATCGTTGCAAACGATGGGTTATTAAACGCTCGTTAAAAACGAGCGTGAGCAGAATGACGAATCGATTTTAAAAAGCCAATATCCTCGATTCGTACCATAAAAACCCAGCTGCAAGCAGAAACCCTGCAAAGAACCACCAGAGTGATACTTCTTCCTCTATAACAGTATCTGTTAGTTTGTTTTTGGCTTCAGTAGTATTCAGGTTTTCCATAAACTGATGGGTTCCATCAAGCTTTTGTTGATTTTTGAGTGCTTCCCAATCTGTTTTTTTGTAGATATATAATGGCTCGGTGACTTGATTTACTTCTAAATTAGTCCAGCCTGACTTTTGAGGCCAGTGTAAAGCATCCCATTGGAAAGGAAGCTCCATGTTTTGCCGTGGACTGAGTAAAATACTATCCATTTTTAATACTGGTACCCTATCTGAAGTTGCCAAATCTGCAATAATCCTCATTTTTTGGTGAATAGCGGGGAATTGAGGAATGATGTTTACAGACTGGGTATCATTTCTTTTTCTTGCTGCATTGGCCAAAAGTTTAGACCAATAAGTAGCATAATCAGTTTTTTGCCCTGAAAGTAGCCAATTATAGGTGGCGGAAAGTGTAGAGACTAATACTTTGCCATAACCGCTGATGCTACTATTGACCACTGGTTTGCCGCTGGCATCGGAAATAATGGGCTGATCAGTTTGGTTAGACTTTAAAAATACAGCTTGTTCAAGTGGTAATGGATTAAATTTGTGTTGATCTTCCATCATGGTTAAATTTAATGGTTTACCTTTTAAAACAGGAGATTCAAAACGGCCAAATTTACCACTAAGTGTTGTCAAAGCTTTTGTATTTGCAACCCTGATCAATAACCCCATTCCGTCATTAACCGCAATCGCTATTGATGACCTTTCGTTGGGACTAACTGCTGCTAATTCTTCTTCATCAATAATCAGAATATCGAATTTTTTTAAGGATGGTATATTGATCTGATTAAGGTTTATGCTATCTGTGTTAAGGAAATCGAAAGCAAATTTATTTTTACTGATCTGACTTCTGAAAGCTAGTGGATATTGATTTTCATACAGCCAGTTTTTTAAAAATTTATATTCGAAGTCGGGAAAAGAAGCTAAAATAAGCACTTTCATCGGCGCTTGGTCGCCCACTTGTACCGGCACGGGTTCTTTGGCGAGGGTATCATTTTTTTGTAGTGCAATTAATTCGTAAACAGCTTTGCCTGTTTGTTTTGGGTTAGTTTTAAATGAAAAGGATTTATTCGATTTTGCGCCGATAGCGATCGAATCTACTGTTTTACCTAAACCTTTGAACAAAAGTTTAACCGTTTCGCTCCCTGAGTTTTGATAAGTTCCCTGAAGTTGAAGCGGTTCACTGGTTTTTAATTTGGCTGGCCAGTTAGCAGAAATGATCCCTCCAGGATTTGCCGAAGGATGAAAGGTGATCTGGTATCCTTTGAGGTTTTTCAGTTCAGCTGCATTTAAACCATAACCGTAAACATTCAGTTTCCGGATATTGGGATTAGATTTTAAGAAATAAGAAAGGTCATTGATGGTGGTGGCCTTCGTGTTTTTTAAATTTACCGATCGAAATGCATATTTTTTTTCCTTTAGTTTTGCAACAGAATCGGGGTTTGTGCCGTCGGTGAGTAAAATAACTTCATCTGCATTTTGTTGTACATGCGTCTCATATCTGATCGGTACAATCAACAGAATAAAACAGCCCACAGCAACAATATTTGCTAAAATTCGCCATATTAATCTAGCTCGGTTTGTCCGGTCCACCTCTTTGTAGAGCAAAAAGGCCAATAACACTAAGCCAGTCAGAATAGCGATGTATTTAAATTCCATATCTATTTGCTTGCTTTATTTAAGTTATTGAAATAGTTTTGATACAACTTCGAAGCTGGGCCAGCGCTTTGTATCTGCGGTTTTGCTGCTTCGATATTGATCATTTTTTGGATAGCCTGTTGAACCAGATCAATCTCTTTAAGCATCAATTTATTTCCTGTACTTAGCTTTCTTAAACTGGTTAACGCATTTAAATAAGTTGAAGGATTGTCGGCCGCGGCACCAATCATATATTTTTCTGTTTCGTTTAGTAAAAAACGATCTTGATCACTGAATTTTTTATCTGTTTTTCTGCTCTCTAATAGTGCAAGCGCTATTTTTAGTGATGCTGTCCTTTTTTCTTTTTGCTCAAAGGACATTTTTTGCACAGGCTGAGTAATTTTATCTAGCTCGCCACTTAAGCGTTTCTCGGGTTTTAATGCTGCCGTTTTTACCGTAGTTTTAGCTACATAAGCCCGCGACTTTTGCTGCAGATCTTTCAGTAATCTGAGCGCTTTATATTCGTAGGGTAATGCTTCCTGCGGTTTATAAGTTCTTAAACGAAGTTCGGCATTCCACATTTCAGTTAAAACGGCCTTTAGCTGTGCCTTCATTTCTGGTTCGAAGAAGGTAGCATCCTCTGCGATATCATGTTTATGGGCATATTTATCCATAATGCTAGTCACATCACCAAACTTTTCGCCCTCACTCTTATGTTCCGCATGCTCATCGTGGTCATCATGGTCACCGCCGATTTCAGTTTCGTTTTCTTCGCCCAAAAACTGTCCGTAACGCAACCGCAACAGCTTTTGGTCGATACCCAGATCATTGCTTCTGGTTTTAAAAGTTGCAGAAGGCAATGTCGATTGTTCCTTCAACAATTTCTCTGTATCGATAATGATCTGCCTTTCGCTCCTGAAATATTCTGGAACCAGGTTAACGCCATTGGTCATTCCAGCTAAGCTCATTAATTCGGCAGTATCTACAATTGAAACGAAATAGACATCCGAACGGCTCGATTGAGCATGGTTATCCATCGCTTTGACGAAAAAGTAAAGTTCATCGCCTGGTTTCATGCCAAGGCTTTTTAAGTCAATCTGTTTACTTAACCTGAGGTTCTTTTTATTATCAAAACTGGTATTAAACGATAGTTTTTTCTCAGTGAAGCTCACACCTTCACCTTTACCACTGGCCATAGTT
>Ga0163161_10002037_pt1 | contig 14631 bp, 11 predicted proteins | sample S45metaG_FD_129847 | JGI IMG/M metagenome (GOLD analysis project Ga0163161, IMG submission 129847) | Switchgrass rhizosphere microbial communities from Kellogg Biological Station, Michigan, USA - S4-5 metaG | ecosystem: Host-associated > Plants > Roots > Rhizosphere > Soil | place: USA... | reverse complement strand
CGAATATCGAGGACACCAGTTACGGCATGCGTCGGATCGAGATCCGCTGCGCTCGCTGCGGCGGCCATCAGGGCCACGTCTTTCCCGACGGCCCGCCGCCGACCGGTCAGCGATATTGCCTCAATTCGGCATCGCTCGAGTTCTTTCCCGCAGGCGAAGACATACCGCAAAAAACCTAAACTCGAGTCTTAACATACAATAGAGCGTGATGAGCGATCTTCCGCAAAAGATCATCGATCTTGCCGAGGCCGTGCGTGCCGCCGGCGGCCGCGCGATGCTGAATGGCGGGTGCGTCCGCGACGAGATCATGGGTATTCCGCATAAGGATTGGGACGTCGAGGTCTATGGCATCCAGCCCGAAAAGTTGAAGGCCATCATAGCGTCATTCGGTGAGGTAAAGATCGTCGGGGAAGCCTTCGCAGTTTACAAAGGCGGCAATGACCTCGATGTTTCGCTGCCCCGACGCGAACGTAAGGTCGCCGCCGGCCACCGCGGCTTTCTGGTCGAAGGCGACCCGGCGATGAGTTTTGAAGAGGCATGCTCACGCCGCGACTTCACAATCAACGCCATTCTCAAAGACCCGTTGACCGGCGTGATCGTCGATCCCTTCGACGGCCGTGGCGATATCGAACGCAAGCTATTGCGGATGGTGTCGAAGGATACGTTCGCGGAGGACAGCTTGCGAGTTCTCCGTGCGTGCCAGTTTGCCGCTAGGTTCGGCTTCGACATTGACAAGGAAACCATTGACCTTTGCAAAACCATCGACGTCTCCGACCTTGCTCGCGAACGCATTTGGGCGGAGCTCGAAAAACTGCTTCTTAAAGCCCAAAAACCTTCGATTGGCATCAAATGGCTTTACGATCTCGGCGTTGTCGAGCAGCTAATCCCCGAGCTTGCCTCGCTCGTCGGCGTGCCTCAGGAACCCGATTGGCACCCCGAGGGAAATGTCGATGTACACACGATGATGGTCGTTGACGAGGCCCGCAAGCTGATCGACGACCTCGATCATCCGCGGCAAGTCGCAGTCATGCTCGGGGCGTTATGTCACGATCTCGGGAAACCGCCAACGACCGAATTTGTCGACGGGCGGATTCGTTCGCGCGGCCATGATGAGGCAGGTGTTGAGCCTACATTAACATTCCTCGATCGCATCGGAATGCACACGCTTGACGGTTATGATGTTCGCGAGCAAGTGGTTCAACTGGTTCGTTATCACCTCGTGCCGGGCGAGTGGTTCAAAGCAAAAGCACCGGTCGGCGACGGCGCGTTTCGTCGCCTGGCACGCAAGGTTGAGCCGGACCTGCTCTATCGAGTCGCAAAGGCCGACAGCCTCGGCCGTAATCCCGATTGGCTGCCGCCGGAAAAACACTTCGGCTCGGAGGCGCAGGAGTGGTTCATCGAGAAAGTCAGAAGTCTACAAGTCGAAAAAAGAGCGCCTGAGCCGATCCTAAAGGGCCGTCATCTTATCGAGCTCGGCCTCGAGCCGTCGCCGCGATTCAAGCAGATCCTCGATGCCGTCTACGAGCTTCAGCTTGACGGCAAAATAAAAAGCCTCGACGAAGCGATCGCCGAGGCAAGGAAAGAGCTTTAAGTAGCCTTAGGTTTGCTTCCCTTCTAAAAACGCTTTCAGCCGCCGCGATCGCGACGGGTGACGCAGCTTTCTGAGCGCCTTTGCCTCGATCTGCCGTATACGTTCACGCGTGACGGCGAAATGCTGGCCGACTTCCTCAAGCGTGTGCTCCGAGCCCGTATTCCCGAGGCCGAAACGCATCTTGATGACCTTTTCCTCACGCGGCGTCAGTGTCGCTAGGACCTCGTCTGTGATCTCGCGGAGGTTAGAGAACGTCACGCTTTCGGCCGGATTCAATATCGACTTGTCCTCGATAAAATCGCCGAGATGCGAATCTTCCTCTTCGCCTATCGGCGTCTCGAGCGAGATCGGCTCCTGTGCGATCTTTAAAACTTTGCGGACCTTCGAGACCGGAATGTCCATCCGCTTTGCGATCTCTTCGCTCGTAGGCTCGCGACCAAGCTCCTGCACGAGCAGACGCGAGGTGCGAATGAGCTTGTTGATCGTCTCGATCATGTGCACCGGGATGCGGATCGTTCGTGCCTGGTCGGCGATCGCACGTGTAATGGCCTGGCGGATCCACCACGTGGCGTAGGTCGAGAACTTATAGCCGCGTCGCCATTCGAATTTATCGACCGCCTTCATCAAGCCGATGTTCCCTTCCTGGATCAGATCGAGGAATTGCAGACCGCGGTTCGTGTATTTTTTTGCGATCGAAACGACCAGCCGCAGGTTGGCCTCGACCAACTCCCGCTTCGCCTTGTTGGTCGCGCTTTCGCCGACCGTGATCGTCTGGAAAGACCGCTTGATCTCGACGACCGGTAGGTGGTATTTCTCTTCGACCTCGGCGATGATGGCCTTGTTTTCGCGGACCCTGGCGTTGAGCACCTTTTTCTCGGGCGCCGCCGGCTTTTTGTCGAGCTTGTCCTTGGTCCGGCTGATAGTGCGCTCGGCCTTGCGCACGTCCTCGACGACCTTGCGAATTGCCGCGATCAGCACCTGCCGCGACCGTTCGGTCAAATTAAGATTTTTGATCTCCTGCGCGATATCGAGCCGCATGCGGGCGGTCTGTCGCTTTAGCCGGAGCACCTTCTTGGACTTCTTGCCCGCGGGCAACTTAGCTTGCTCTTTGAGCAGCGTGACCCACGATTTTAGAGCCGCCTTGTAATTCTCGCGAATGCTCTCGATGCCCTCGAGCGTCCAGCGCAGGTATTCCTCGGCCTTGTCTTCCTCGAGCGAGATCTCGGCCTGCTCGCTAAAAACGACCGTCTCACGGATGCCGACCTTGCCGGCGGCGAGGTCCTCGCCGATCTTCAGAAGCCGCTCGACAGCGATCGGCGAACGAGATATTGCCTTATGCGTCTTGATCTGGCCGCGCTCGATGCGTTTGGCGATCGTAACCTCGCCCTCGCGATTCAGAAGGGGAACGACGCCCATTTCGCGCAGGTATAAGCGGACGGGATCATTCGATTTATCCAGAACGCCGGCCGAAAGATCGAGATCAAGGTCTTCTTCCTCAGCCTCTTCTTCGTCCTCATCGAGTGTAAGGGTCTGGGCCCCCTCAATAAGTTGGGCGTCGGTCTCGGCGACCGAGACATTTGCGCCTTCCAGGCGGTCAAGCACGTCTTCGATGTCGTCGGCCGACATCATGTTTTCCGGGATGGCGCGGTGAAGGTCGTCGAGGCTCAGAAACTTTTTCCGTTTGCCAAGCGCCACCAGGCGGTCCATCAGGTCTTCTTTCTCGTCGTAATCAGGCATATTCTACAAATCAGATTCGATTAAATTGCGGGCTAAACAGTTGTTCGCAATATACTTATTTACGTCAGCGGGCGGTAAAAGGTTCCTTGCAGCCCGCCCGCAATCAAATCGTAAAGTATATCACAACTCCGTCAGCCGCCGCTGAAGCTCGCGGCGGGTTTTTTCGAGCTCGAGCTGCTCGTAGGTAAGCTGGTTGAATAGCTCGCTGTCGCCCGACTGCTCGGCATGATTTGCCTCACGGCTGATGTCCGTGATGCGGTTGGTAATAGCCATATTTCGTAAGGAAAAGACGCAATTCTCCGCCCGGTGAAGCACACCGTCGATGGCCTCGCCGGCATCACGTTGCCGCTTGCCGTTCAGCAGCTCACGGGCCAGATCGAGCGAGGCGTCGTCATCGCCGATGTGGTCGATCAGCGTTTCAGGGTCGACATTCTTGCCCGCCAAATGGGCGGAAATCACCGCGGCAAAGATCTCGGCGGTCGAGAGATTCTCGTGGTCGCTCGGCTCGAGCTGAGGCAGAATGACGTCGCGAAGCTCGGCGTCATGGACGAGTAATTCCAGCAATTGCCGCTCGGCAACCGTGATCTTTGCTCTCGCGGCCCGCGAGATCTTTTGGGTGACGGCCTGCGGCGTGCCGTGTCGCGGGTCGTTGACCGTATTCCACAGATCACGCTTCAGCCCCGCGTCCTCGACGTGAAAGAACTCCATCGCCTGGTCAAATGTCTCGCGTTTCTGGATGTTGTTGCGAATGGCCGTGACGATCGGCAAAAACTCCTCGATCGCCTCGGCCTTTTGCCTGGCGTTGTTTAGCTTGCGGCCTTTAACAGCCGCGTCAAGGGCGAATCGCATAAATGTCGTCGCCTTGCCCCGAGCTAGGTCATATTTTTTGACACCATTTTCGCGGATAAAGTCGTCCGGGTCCTTGCCGTCGGGAAGCACCAGCACCTTGACGTCGAAATCGTACGGCAGAACATGCTCGATGGCCCGCCTCGCCGCCTTGATGCCCGCATCATCACCGTCGTAATTGATCACGACCCTTCTGGTAAAGCGTCCGAGCAGCTTTGCCTGTTCCGGCGTGAACGCCGTGCCAAGGCTCGCCGCGGTGTTGTTTATGCCAAACTGCGCGAGAGCGATCAGGTCGAGATAGCCCTCGACGAGTATCGCGAACTGCTTTTTCCGTATCTCTTCCTTTCCCTGAAAAAGCCCGTAGAGATGCTCACCCTTGACGTAAGCGGGCGTCTCGGGTGAATTGAGATATTTCGGCTCGTCGGTCCCCATCGCCCGCGCGCCAAAGGCGACCGGACGACCGTTTACATCGAGCACCGGGAACATTATCCGACCACGAAAACGGTCGAAGGTCCTTGTTTTGTCTTCATTTACAGACACAAGGCCCGACGCGGCGATGAGGTTCTCGTCCGCCCCAAAATCATGCAGCACACCGAGCAAAGCGTCCCACTTGTCGGGCGAAAAGCCGATGCGGAATTGCTGCTGGATCTCCTCGGAGATGCCGCGTGTCGCCATATATTCACGCGCGGCCTTGGCTTTCGCATTCTTTTTTTGCAGCTCGCCTTCCCAAAACTCCAATGCGACCTGGTTCAGCTCTATGATCTGGTCGGCGAGCTTTTTCTTTTCCTCACGCTGCTGCTTCGACCGTTCGTATGTCCGGTCGTCGACCTGCTCGGGCAGCATCACGCCCGAGATCTCGGCCACGCGTTTGACGGCCTCGGGAAAATTGAGCCCTTCCATCTCCATCAAAAAATTGAACGCCGTCCCGCCCTTGCCGCAGCCAAAGCACTTGTAAAACCCCTTCGACGGATTGACCGAAAACGACGGCGTCTTTTCCTGGTGAAACGGACAGCAAGCCATCCAGTTCGCCCCCTTCTTCTTCAAGTCCTGCGCATACGGCTGTATGATCCGCACCAGATCGGCCCGGCTCTTAAGATCGTCGATGAAGTATTGGGGATAGAGCATCTAGTTTAACGTGACCGCGATAGAACGACGTCAACTGTCGCCAAGTTCGAAGCGAGTTGCTCGATTCCCTTATCTCTCCCTCCAAATACAATGCGAGCACGTGTATCGTCGATGTGCTGGGATCGCGCGTCGTGCCGAAGGAGCTTTGCCAAACGTTTCCAAATCGATCCGCGTCGCGTGTAAACGCGAATTCTTGCATTCAAGTCTGGATTCGCTTGCAATAACTTCGAGAGGAGGTTCATGTCTAAGGTTTCTATGCAGCATGCGGCACAATCGCCAACCATGTATTCCCAGTTACCGTCAAACTTAACGACCTCTACCGTGTCACGAACAAAGGGAACCCTCCGACTGGATACGGGTAGCGCTAATTCAAAAGGCGTTTCTCTCACATTTGGCCTACCTCGGCCAGAATCGCTTATCCAGAATTCCAATCTTAGCCGCTTGTCTCCCGTCGTTGGAATAACGACCACACGGTCAGTAGGAAGTTTTCTGAATGCAATGCCTTTTCTTAAATAGCGTTCGTAGAAGTAATTCTCAATCGGATTTTTACCACCTCGAAGCACCAAGAATATCTTAGAAATCGGCTTCTGAAAGGCGTCACCGATTACCCCGTCAAGACGATTGAGTAAATACTCACATCCTGGCGCGTCGAAAGAATCCCACAAACGCGGATCGTCTACGGTCTTTTGCGCCAAGATGATTTGACTCAGCACGGCGACGAGTACGCATTCCGCGACAAACTTCAGCATTACTGTTTCAGCTCCGCAATTGTAGCGCCGTTGCCGCCTTGGTTTGGCGGGGCGAATTCGAAACGCTCGATGAGATCGTGGTCGCGGAGGAAATGGTGCACGAACCGCTGCAGCGCTCCAGTGCCGAAACCGTGGATGATCCGTACCCGGGGCAGGCTCGACATGTATGCTTCGTCGATAAAGCGGTCAAGCTCATGGTCGGCCTCGGCGGTGGTCTTGCCGATGAGGTTCAGCTCGGCAGGGATGTCGCGGCCGTCGATGGCGCGGGCGAGTTGCGTGCTCTGTTTCTTAGCGGGCACACTTCCCGCGGCCCGCGTTTCCGCCTCTGCGGGCTGGAGATCTGCCAGCTTTTCGCGGAGGTGAATGTTGCCGACTAGGACCTGTGCGACATTGTCGTCGATCCGCTCGATCTTGCCGACCTTGCCAAAGGATGTTAGGACTCTACTGCCAACGGAGAGAACCACCCCGTCAGCGGAAGCCGCTGCCACCCCTCCTTCGTAAGGAGGAGACCCTGATCTCGAACCTCCGCGTCTCTGCGTCTCTGCGGGGGAAACTTTCTGAAGGATGGCTCGGTTCAGCTCGGCTTTGCGGGCGAGGCGGTCTTTTTCCAAGCGGTTTTTTAGGGCTTTGTCTTCGAGCGTTTTCAATAACGCCTTTGACTGCCGATCAAATTCTTCCACGGATTGGGCAAGCTCGTTCTCAAATTCCTTTTGCCGCGTTTTTTCCTTTTTGACCGCCTCGACTTCGAGTCCGGCGTATTTCATTGCAACGGCCTCGCGTTCTTCTTCGAGTGCGATGCGCAGGTCCTCGGCACGGCGTGTCTCGGTTTGCAGTTTCTGAAGATAAGCCTCGGCCTCCTGCGCGGATGTGTCGAGATTTTCACGAGCGACATCGATAACATCCTGGTCGATACCAAACCGCCTTGCTATCTCAATGCCCGACGAAGCACCGGCGAGGCCAAGCAGCAAACGATACGTTGGCTGCAGCGTTTTTTCGTCAAACTCGACCGATGCGTTGACGACACTCTCATCATTTGCCGCGTACATCTTCAGCCCACGATAGTGCGTCGACGCGATCACGTGAGCGCCGCAATTGCGGCGAAAGTGATCGACGATCGCCACTCCCAGCGCCGAGCCTTCCTCGGGGTCGGTTCCCGTTCCGGCCTCATCGAGCAAGACGAGCGACGGAGCGACGCATTCGTGGATCATCGACGCGATGTTGGACATGTGCGATGAGAACGTCGAGAGATTTGCCGACAGCGATTGGTGATCGCCGATGTCGGCGAGGACTGAACGGTAGAACGGTATCTTTGCTTCAGTCGCCGGAACAGGCAGGCCCGAGGTCGCCATCAGGCTGAGCAGGCCGGCGGTCTTGAGCACGACCGTTTTGCCACCTGCATTGGCACCGGAGATGATCATAACGGAATGCTCGGTGTCGAGGCCGAATGAGCTTGGAACAATACCCGACGAGAGAACCACGCCGTCAGCAGAAGCCGCTGCCACCCCTCCTTCGTAAGGAGGGGAGCCTTTTCTTGCCGCCTTCGCATCTTTGGGACTCCGCGTTGAAACGTTTCTTAGGGTCTCTTCGAGAAGTGGATGCCTCGCGTCAACCAAATCGAGCGTTTCATCGTCCGTGATCTGGGGGACGACGGCGTTGTATTTTCTGGCGAATTCGACCTTGGCCTTGATGGCGTCGAGCGCGGTGACGGCCTCGACGGCGGCTTCGACGGCGGGCAATTGCTCGCGGAGCGTTTCAGTGAGGTGAAACAAAATGCGGGCGACTTCGCGTTCTTCCTGACCTTTCAGATTTTGCAGCTCGTTGTTGGCCTCGATCGCGTCAAGCGGCTCGACATAGACGGTCTGGCCGCTGGAAGAAAAGCCGTGCGCAACGCCCGTGACCTTACCGCGATGGTCGGATTTTACAGGAATGACGAACCGGTCGTTGCGAACCGTTACGATCTCGTCCTGTATGGCATTGCCGGCAGCGGACATCGCCTTTTCAAGCGATCTGGTCAGCCGGGCACGTTGAGCGTTGATCTCGCGGCACAGTTTGGCCAGTTCAGGCGAAGCATGATCGTCGATCTCGCCGCTCGGAAGAAGTTTCTTATTGATCTGGTCGATGACCGCCAACAGTGTTGGCGGAATCGGCTCGACTATGGCCCAAACGGTCGGAGCCGAGTCCTTATCGGGCTGAATGGACGATCTCGCAAACAGCGCCTGATTACACACGCGGGCTATCTCGAGGAGGACATTAGGTTCGAGGGCAGCGTTTTCTATCCGCAGTATCGAAACAGCCTCAGTTGGGTCTTCGAGACCACTGAATGACCAGGAAACCTGCTTCTCAACGAGCCCAACCGTCTCATCGACCGCAGACAAAGCACCAGCCAATTCGACACGACTGGTAAATGGACGGACGCTCGCGATCCGTTCCGCTCCCATGGGCGTCTGAGCGTTGCGGGCGACCAGTTCGAGTAACCGGCCGAACTCCAATGTTTCCAGTGAATAACCCATCTCTGTCTGCTTTGTCTTCTCTGCGTACTTTGCGTGATACGTCTCTTTCCCACGCAAAGCTCGCAAAAAGGCCGCAACGTCACCCTAAGAATCGTGCCCGAACGTCCGGTGTCGGCACCATGCAAACCTCTTTTTTGCCGAATAGCGAATAACGATACCGTGCAAAAAGCTTGTAAAACCAATCACGAACTACCCTCGGCACGATGATAAACGCATATCCAACCGCCCAGACGTTGCCCAAACCACGGAGGATACGCAGTGCGGCCTCCGAATGGATAAATGCCTGTTCATTTTCTATCAACACTATCGAATCGATATCATCGCCGATCCCGAATTTTGCCTTTAGCTCCCGTCCGACCGGCGACTGAAGCGGCGCGAACTTAAATTTGCCCGCCCGATCGTGCCTGATAATAAAGTTGACGGCGCCGTTGCAAAAATTGCACACGCCGTCAAAAAGGACGATCGAACTCATAAAAAAATTATAGAGCAAGAAACGGATAGATTTTAACGTCGGGCGTCGATAGACTCATGAGTATGGAAACTGAGCTTTACTGGCAGGCCGTGAGGGCCAACGATGCGAGGTTTGACGGGGCATTCGTGCTGGGCGTAAAAACGACCGGCATCTATTGCAAACCGTCGTGCCGTGCGAGACTGCCAAAGCGTGAGAATGTCGATTTTTATGCCACACCTGCGATGGCCGAAAAGCGCGGCTTCCGGGCCTGCAAACGCTGCCGGCCGGCCAGTGTCAACGGTATCGATCCGCAGGTGGAAAAGATGTTGAAAGCGTGCGAGATGATCGCGAGTGACGATCTGCTCTCACTCGACGATCTTGCGTCGGCAATTGGCCTTAGCTCATATCATCTGCAGCGGAGTTTCAAACAGATCATCGGCGTCAGCCCGAAAAAATACGCGGAGGCACGGAAAATGGAACGGTTCAAGGACGAGTTACGCGGCGGCAGCGATGTCGTAACCGCAATGTATGAAGCAGGTTACGGCTCAAGCAGCCGATTATACGAAAAGGCATCGGAAAGCCTCGGCATGACGCCCGCAGTTTATAAAAAAGGCGGCAAGGGGATGACTATCAATTACATTATTACCGATTGCGAGCTCGGATTGCTGCTGGTCGCCCGAACCCCGCGAGGCGTGTGCAGCGTAACATTTGGCGATTCTCGCAAGCAGTTGGCCGACGCATTGCACGACGAATTTCCAAACGCAGAGATCGCCGAGGACGCTGAAAATCTGGACGCGGTCGTGAACGGCCTGTTGGAATATCTCGCCGGCAAACAAAAACGTTTTGTGCTGCCGCTCGACCTTCAGGCGACGGCTTTCCAGCTGCAGGTTTGGGACTTTTTGCGGAAAATACCTTACGGCGAAACGCGTTCATATTCAGAAGTGGCCGAGGCGCTCGGCGATAAGAAAAAGGTCCGTGCCGTCGCGCAGGCGTGTGCCAAGAACCGAATCGCGGTCCTCATCCCTTGTCATCGCGTCATCGCATCCGGTGGCAAGCTCAGCGGCTATCGCTGGGGTGTCGAACGCAAACGCAGGCTTCTTGCACGAGAAACGGATGCCGAAGGAGCCGGGCGATGAGTTTCAGCGTAATGCCGATACCGGACGAAATATCGTCCGCTGCCCGTACAACACTCATGTCACCACAATACAAGGGCTTGAGTGCCGACGTGAGATTGGCAACAGGATACGGGCCGTGCCGTAGCTGCCTGAAAGTGTTCAGGCAGGGTGAAGAAAGGCGGGTCTATATCACCTATGATCCATTTGACGGTCTTAGCGAATTGCCAGATCCCGGGCCGATATTCATTCATGAAAGCGAGTGCGAACCATTCCGGTATGGTGGATTCCCGCACGATCTGCTGGATCTTCCGCTGCTGCTCGAGGCTTTTGGAGATGACTCTACTTTGATCTCCCGGCTGCCGATGGATCGCGATCGGGTCGGATCGCAGATAGACGAGATCTTTGCGGACCAAGATGTCCGATTCGTGAATCTTAGAAATCGTGAAGCCGGGTGCTTTGTCGCTCGAATCGACCGAGCGTAGCTGGCCCTAAGCGAGCCTTTTCTGCAAATGCTCTTTCAGACTTTCCATACTCACGCGGTCTTGTTCCCACGTGTCCCGGTCGCGAACCGTTACGGCATTGTCATTGAGCGAATCGTGGTCGACCGTCACACAGAACGGCGTGCCCACCTCATCCTGTCGGGCGTATAGTTTGCCGATCCCGCCGGTGTCGTCATAGACGGCACGCATCGATGGCTGGAGGTCGTGTTTGAGTTTCTTGGCCATCTCGACGATCTCTGCATTGTTCTTTGCAAGCGGAAGGACCGCTACCTTTATGGGTGCCATCTCGGGCGTGAGCTTCAGGATGACGCGGGTCTCGCCTTTTTCATTGGTCTTCTCGGTATAAGCATCCATCATTACCGCAAGCAGCGTGCGGTTGACGCCTATCGACGGCTCGATGATGTATGGGTAGAACCGCTCGTTCGTCTGCGGGTCAAAGTACGACAGGTCCTCGGTCGAGTCCGGATTGATGCGTTTGCCCTCGGTGTCCTCAGGCTTTTTCGAATGGACACGCAGGTCAAAATCGGTCCGGTTCGCAATGCCCATCAACTCGTCCCACTGCTTGTCTTCGTCCTCGCGTTCGGGGAAAAATCGGTAAAGAATGTCGACCGTGCGCTCGCTGTAATGGGCAAGCTCCTCTTTGGTCTGCTCGTAATGCTTGAGGTTACTGCTCGAGATGCCGATCGAATTGATCCATGCATCAAAACCGTCGATCCACTCTTGATGCGCCGCAGCAGCTTCATCGGGGCGAACAAAATATTCGACCTCCATCTGTTCGAACTCACGCGTGCGAAAGATAAAATTTCCCGGCGTTACCTCGTTGCGAAAAGCCTTTCCGATCTGCGCGATGCCGAACGGCAGCTTTCGCCGTGACGTGTTGAGAACATTCGCGAAGTTGGTGAAAATTCCCTGCGCCGTCTCGGGCCGTAAATACGCAAGCGCAGACGGATCGTCGTCCGACGATACGGCACCCATGGTCGTGCGGAACATCAGGTTGAATTCGCGTGCCTCGGTCAGGCTGCATTCCTTGTCGTCGCCCGGATGCACTTCCGGATGATTGCCGCACTGAACGTCCTGAAGCTTGTCGAGCCGAAACCGCTCCTTGCATGTGCGGCAATCGACCAGCGGATCGTGAAACGTCTGCTCATGGCCCGAGTATTTCCACACCAGGCGGTTCTGAATGATCGACGAGTCCACGCCTTCTATGTCGTCACGCTCATAGACGAGCCAGCTCCACCAGCTTTTCTTTATATTGTTAGCCAGCTCGACGCCCAGCGGCCCGTAGTCCCACGACGAGCCCAGCCCGCCGTAGACCTCGGAGGCGGGATACACAAATCCGCGCCGTTTGCTTAAGGAAACGATGGTCTCAATATTGGGTGCTGACATAAATGCAAAAGCTAAATCTTACAACGAACAACCGAGCAAACAAAAAGGACGAGCCGAAGCCCGTCCTTTCAAATTGAATTGATCGTGCGGCTTATGGCACCGGCGGTGTTGCTCCCGGCGGTACGACCCAGAGGACATAGGTCGTCGTCTGACGGTCGGGGCCCTTGACTATCTGCATGCGCCTCGGGTCGAGGCCGCGAGTTTTGACCATGTAGTCGAGCATGAACTTCGACGTCTTATCATAAGTGTTGACCGTCGTGCTGCGGCGATCGGTGCCCGGATAGATGATCACATAGAGCTGTGCATCCGGAGTGTTCTGCACCTGGATGACACAATTATCAAAGCGAGCTTTGTCGAGGTCGTGAGTGCCTGCCTCGAATTCGTCGCACCTGAATGGCTGCGGCGGCGGCGGTATCTTGCCTACCTCGGTCGGCACCGAGAGGTTCTGTCGGCAGCGATTGTCGTAGGTATCGTCGTTAACATCAAGCTCGGCAGTTATGGTCTGGCCGCCCATACCCTCTGAAGCGACGGTTATCGACGGCGTGCCAAGTCCACTCGTAATGCGCCCGTTCGACTTCCAGGCGTAACGGATCGGGATCGGGGCAGTGCCTGAATTGATCGCGGCGAATGTGACCAGATCACCCTCCATAACCTTATCCGGCCCTTCCACGTGGAATCTGTAAGGACACGGTGTCGTGATCGTCTCGCTGATGAATTTCAAACAGACACAGTTTTTCTGGGCGCGGTGAATTTCGATCTCATCTGTCCATACCTTGCCGTCCGGAGCGAAAACTTCGACGGTATGTAGACCGGGCGTAAGGTAGAATTCGGCTCCCGTCCCAACGCCGCTCATGCCGACGGACTGGCCGTCGACCTTCACCGGCATCGCGTCCGGGGATGTGCGGACCGTAAGCATGCCCATGCCCTTATGGCCTTTGAAATCATTGTCGGCCGCCATCGCTGTCGAAAGTCCAAGCGTGAACAGCAGGCCGATGATGAATAGAAGGTTGTATCTGAATGCTCGCATTGTGTTGTCCTCAGTTCGTATTCGCGTGGCGACGCCGCCCCATGTGGCGAGCGGCGTTATTTGCCACATTATAGTCTAGTTTTCCTCGTCGCTCTCGTCGCTATCCTTCTTTTTGCCGAATCTGCGGCGGGCGGCCATGCCGATCGACGCCAAGCCTGTTCCAAAGAGCAGGATGGTCATCGGCTCTGGCACCTCGGGTGGCGTTGGCGTCGGCGTCATCGGCGGGGGTGTCGGCGTCGGTGTCATGATAACGCCACAAGGAGCTACGTCGACGTCGCCCTCGGCGATGCGCACAATACCTCTAAAGACTTCCCAGTGATAATGACCTGGAGGGACGACCACGATACCGTTCGCGTCAGGCATCACCTCCACTCCGTTGAGGAAGAAGGTCAGGCCCGCTAGCTCTCCGATAAAGCGGACCCGGGTGATGTTCTGGCCCGGCTCACACGGAAGCACTTCCAGATTGATCTTTCCGGGGGTTGGCGTCACCGTTGGTGTCGGGGTGATGCCCGGTGTCGGCGTAATGCCCGGTGTCGGCGTCACGGTCGGTGTCGGTGTTATGCCGGGTGTCGGCGTCGGGGTGAATATGTTCCCACAGGGGTCGACGATGACGTTGCCAGAGGCGATCACCACTCCATTCCTAAGGGCAGTCCAGGTATGAGGACCCGGGGCGACGATGACGATTCCGTTCTCGTCAGGCACTACCGGCTGCCCATCTATCAGGAAGGACAGGCCGAGCAGTTGTCCGATAAAGCGAACTCGGGTGACGTTCTGACCGGGCTCACACGGAACCGCAAAGAGGCTGATCTGCCCCGGTGTCGGTGTAATGTTCGGTGTCGGCGTCGGTGTCGGCGTTATGCCCGGCGTCGGCGTGATTCCCGGTGTCGGCGTTATGCCCGGCGTCGGCGTCTTGTGGTGGTGGACAATAATCCAGATGATCGGGATGGCTGCCAGCCCGAGCAATGCCCAATACGGAAACCCGCGACGAGCCACCGCCGGCAGGACGCAATCGCATTCTTCGTCCTTGACGATGTCGCTCTTCGTCGTGGTGATCACACGGTCGTCCTGCGGCTTAGGGCTCTCGTCGTCGGCGATCAGCGGATCGCTATGGCCGTCGGCAACAACCAGCGTAGAGAAGGTGCCGCTTTGCGCGGGCCTAGCATCGACGATCTGGGTGACCTCGTTAAAGCGGATCGGCGCCGCGCTTACACCTTTTGCAAACGCCGCCAATGTCGATACGACACAGATGGCCGCGAGTGAAACTCTGAGATTGATATTTTTCATTTCCGTACCCTGACTAAACGGTATTACCTGCAAAAACTCTTAGAGCTCTCGCCGGCCGGTTGGCACTCACTGTCGAAATGGATTTTGGGGCAGTCCGGAAACATAGCAGAAAACCGTGCAAACACGTGATTTTTCCGCCTTTTCCAGGATCCTTTCGCCAGAAACTCCGTAAATCGAACAAATTCAAGGGGAAAAGATGGCTAATAAGCTCCCTTTTCCATAAATTTCGGTCGTTTTTTGCTTTATCTTGAGACAAAAGAAGACCGGCTACCACAAGATAGTGATAACCGGTCGTTTTTTCCGTTTTTTT
>Ga0163161_10002035_pt1 | contig 14642 bp, 5 predicted proteins | sample S45metaG_FD_129847 | JGI IMG/M metagenome (GOLD analysis project Ga0163161, IMG submission 129847) | Switchgrass rhizosphere microbial communities from Kellogg Biological Station, Michigan, USA - S4-5 metaG | ecosystem: Host-associated > Plants > Roots > Rhizosphere > Soil | place: USA: Michigan... | reverse complement strand
CGTGCCTTATGGCTATGGGCTGCTGGATTACAGCTATAGCTGGAGCAACTATCACAGCCGCTTTAACGCCAATAGTTTCGACTGGTATAGCAACGGCGACAACATCTCTAACCGCCTCAGCGGATCGTGGGTGCTGTTCCGCAACGGGCAAATCAAAACCGGCCTTCAGGTTGGGCTGAACCATTATGTCAGCCATAACTGGCTGAATGAGACCCTGCTGCAAAGCAGCAGCCGCAAACTGACCAGCCTGCAGATCGGTTTTAACCATACGCAAAAAATTGCAGGTGGGGTGGCCACCCTGAACCCGATGCTGAGCCGCGGGATGCCGTGGTTCGATGCGGAAAGCGACAAGGGTAAAAGCGACGATTTTCCTAAAGCTGAATTCCGCAAATGGAGCGTCAGCAGCAGCTATCAGCGGCCAGTCACTCAGAAAATGTGGTGGCTCAGCAGCTTTTACGCTCAGTGGTCGCCGGATCGCCTCTATGGCAGCGAACGTCTGACGATTGGTGGCGAGAACTCGGTTCGCGGCTACAAGGAGCAATACCTGTCCGGCGATGTTGGCGGCTATCTGCGTAACGAACTGAATTACTCGCTGTTTACCCTGCCTGCAATCGGCGAGGTCAGCACCACCCTGGCGCTGGACGGCGGGTGGCTCCAGAGCGACAAACAGGATCGCTACGCAGCAGGCACGCTGTGGGGCAGTTCGCTGGGACTTGGCACCCGTAACGCGCATGTCTCCACTCAGCTGTCGCTGGGTATCCCTGTCAGCTACCCCAATTATCTTGCGCCCGATCGCCTCAGCGTTTACGCGCGTGTTGGACTCGTTTTTTAAAAAAAGGCCCCGATTATGGATGATCAAATAAAGCTTTCACTGCCGCGTCGTCTGCTGAGCTATCTCATCTGCTCGCTGATCGCGTTTCAGCCACTGCTGCCCGCCTTTTCTGCGGCGATAGCGCCCGTCACACCAGGGACCAAAGTTGATGCTGCCGGGAATGGCGTGCCGGTCATTAATATCGCGACGCCAAATGCGGCGGGCCTGTCGCATAACCAGTATCAGAATTACAACGTGGGCCAGGAAGGGCTGATCCTGAACAACGCAACCGGCCGGTTGACGCAGACCCAGCTGGGTGGACTTGTCCAGAACAACCCGAACCTCAAAGCCGGGCAGGAAGCCCGGGCCATTATCAATGAGGTGGTGGGTGCTAACCGTTCACAGCTGCAGGGCTATACCGAGGTAGCGGGTAAAGCGACCAACGTGATGGTCGCTAACCCTTATGGCATTACCTGTAACGGCTGTGGCTTTATCAATACGCCCAACGTCACACTGACCACAGGTAAACCGCAGCTTGATGCGCAGGGCAATCTGCAATCGCTGGAAGTGACGAAAGGCGCAATCAGCATTGAGGGTAAAGGACTGGATGGCAGCCAGGCTGATGCTGTCTCGATCATTGCGCGCGCAACCGAAATCAACGCGGGCATCCATGCCAAAGATCTTAATGTGACGCTGGGCGCAAACCGGGTCGGTGCTGATGGCAGCGTGACACCCATCGCGGGCGAAGGTGCTGCGCCATCGGTTGCTGTAGATACCGGCGCGCTGGGCGGCATGTACGCAAACCGCATCCATCTGGTTTCCAGCGAAAACGGCGTTGGCGTCAATCTCGGCAATCTTAATGCCCGTCAGGGCGATATGGTGCTGGATGCGCAGGGTCGCTTAAGCGTCAACAACAGCCTGACCAGCGGCACCCTGACTGCAAAAGGCAGCAGCATCGCCCTGCAGGGCGAACATAAAGCCGGGGGCAACGTCGCGCTGACAGCGCAGCAGGATATTGCCTTAAATGGGGCCTCGCTGGGCAGCGACGCCTCGCTGGATCTCAACAGTCAGGGCAGTATCACGCTTAAAGGCAGCAGCGTTAAAGCAGGCCAGAATGTGCGTCTCAGCGGTGCTAACCTGAGTATTGATAACAGCAGCAGCGGTAGTGCGGTAGACACGCTGCAGCTCTCTGCCACCTCTCAGCTGGACAATGCCGGTCAGCTCGCCGCCGCAAAAACACTCGATATTCAGGCTGCACAGATCACTAATAGTGGCAGCCTGGCCAGTAATGGTGACGTGCAGGTTCGCACTAATACTCTGCAACAGAACGGTAAGCTGCTGGCTCAGGGTAAAAACACGTTGGCTGTTAGCGGACAGCTGACTAACCGCGATGAAATCAGTGGCAGCAGCCTGAACATTCAAAGCGGCACTCTTGATAACAGCGGCAAACTGATCAGTACGGGTGATGCCACGATTACGGCTAATCGACTGAATCAGGACGGGATCTTCTCCGCACAGGGCAACGCGCTATTCAGTGTTGCGGATACCTTCAGCAATAGCGGCAATCTGGTCAGTCAGCGTCTGCAAATCGATGCCCCGACCCTGAATAACAGTGGCGAGATGGTGAGTCATGGCGATGCCGTGATTAACAGCGATACGCTGCAACAAAACGGCTCCATCACTGCAGGCGGTGACGCGCAACTGACCGCTCGTGGCAGGCTGGAAAATCAGGGGGCCATCAGCAGTCAGAACGCACTCATCCTGAACAGTGCACAACTGCGTAACATGGGCTCGTTAACCGCACCGAATCTGACGCTGACCACCGGGCAAATCAGTAACGGCGGGCTGCTTCAGGGCTCTAATCAGCTCTCTTTACATGCCGGAATGCTGGATAACCTTGCTGCGGGGACGATCAGCTCCGACAACGACTTTGCGCTCGATTTGCCACAGCTTAATAACAGCGGATTGATCACCAGCGGCAAAACACTGGTAGTCAGCGGCGACCAGCTGAACAATAGCGGGGAAATCAACGCTGCCAGCCTCAGCGCCCGGTACGGGCATCTGGATAATCAGCTGGGTGGCAAACTGCTGGCCAGTGACCCACTCCAGCTGCACGGCGATGTACTGACTAATCAGGGCATCATCGCCGCCGCAACGCTGAATAGCGACGTCAGCCAGGTCAATAACAGCGGAACACTTCAGGGTGACAAGGCAGTATCGTTGCAGGGCAGCGGGTTAACCAACAGCGGCACGCTGCTCAGCGCTGGTCAGCTGAATGTGCAACAGCAGACGCTGGACAACGGCGGACTGATGCAGGGCAAACAGCTGACACTGAATGCTGACCGCTGGCAGAACAGCGGCAATGCCCTCAGTGAAGCCGACGCCGACCTGCAAAGCGACACGCTGGTCAATAGCGGCAAGATTCTGGGACAACAGGGCATCGCGCTAAAAGCGAATCACACTGACAACAGCGGCTGGCTGATTGCCCAGGCGCTGACGCTGCGTGGCGACCTGGTTAACAGTGGCCTGATTCAGGGTAATCAGCAGATTACCCTGGCAGGCGACCAGCTGGATAATCAGCAGGGCGGACAGTTGCTGAGTGACGGCATCCTGAACGGCAACATCACTTCACTGAATAACCGCGGCGCAATGCAGGCCGATCAGATGGCGTTAAACGCGAAGGCGTTGCAGAACAGTGGCACTGTTCGCGCCGGAAAGGCACTGACAGCCCAGGTCGGGGGTGTGCTGGATAACAGCGGAAGCCTGATCAGCCAGCAGCAGATGAATTTACAGGCTGGGGAGATCGATAACAAAGGCACACTGGCGGCAGATAACCTCAGCCTGCATGCGCCAGTGCTCAGTAACGACGGTCTGCTGCAGGGCAACAGCACCTTAACGCTGGATCATCAGCAACTCCACAACCTCCATGGCGGCCAGTTAATCGCCGGAGGACCGCTGACGCTGACGTTAGATCAACTGGATAACGACGGGCTGCTGCAGGTTAACGGTAAGCTTTTAATCAACGGCAACCGTCTCAACAACAGCGGACGCCTGCTGAGCGATGACCTCGACCTTCAGATTGCCGATACGCTGAATAACAGCAGCACGGGACAGATCGTGACTGGCCAGCAGGCCGACCTGCAGGCACAAACGCTCAGTAACAGCGGCCAGATTGCGGCCCGGCAACTCAGCGCCAGCGGTAATACGCTGGAAAACAGCGGGCTGCTTCAGGGCGACACGCTACTGGATCTCGGATTTGCTCAGACCCTCAACCACAATAATGGGCAGTTGCTGAGCGGCGATCGACTGATCGTCAAGGGCGGTAGCGTGGTCAATGATGGCAGCTGGCAGGGCCAGCAACTCGACGTCACGCTGGATTCTCTCGACAATCGCGGCAGCCTCAATGGCATCAGCGCTTTGCGCGGTAACATCGCCAGCGATCTGATCAACAGCGGCATGCTGGTGAGCCAGGGAGAGAGCGATCTTAATGCCACCACGCTGCGCAACAGCGGCAAAATAATGGCGAACCGCCTGGGGTTGCAGGGCACCAGCCTGAACAACGACGGTCTGTTACAGGGCAACACGGCGCTGACTGCTCAGGCCGATAACATCACGCAATCTGCCGGTGGCAAAACGCTGAGCGGCGGAACACTGACGCTGACCGCAGGTCAGCTCAACACCCAGGGAACGCTGCAGGGCGAGCAGGCAACGGTTAACGCTGACAACTGGCTGCATCAGGGATCGCTGCTGGGCAGCAAAGATCTGAACGCCAGCATCAGCAATGAACTGCATAACACAGGCTCGTTGATGAGTCAGAACACCGCACAGGTTACGGCGAACACGCTGAACAACAGCGGCTCACTGCTCAGCGAAGGGGCGATGGTGCTGAACGGTGCCGCGCTGAATAACAGCGGATCGGTGCAGGGAAAAACCCTGACCATTTCACCCGCCAGCGTCATTAATCAGGGCAGCCTGATTGGTCTGCAGGCATTGACGTTTGCCGCTGCGCCACAGGTGGCCGGGCGAATGCTGCTCAGAGCGCTGGCCGCGCCATCACGTCAGCTGATCAATAATCAGGGCGGATCGCTGCTGACGCAGGGCACGCTGAACATCAACGGCGGGGACGTTGTGAATAACGGCAGCTGGCAGGGACAGCAGATCCTGCTGAATGCCCGGCAACTGACCAATAATGGCGCGATCCAGAGTGCGGATGCGCTGCAACTGATTCTGGCGGATCGCCTTGATGCGGGCGCTGGCAGTAAGATTTCAGCGAATGGCACTGCGGCACTGCAGGCACTGACGCTGACCAATCAGGGTGAATGGATTGCCAGAAACCTGACGCTACGGGGCGACACGTTAAACAATAACGGCGCCGTGACCGGTGTGGAGGCGCTGACGGTTGGCCTTAACGGTGCACTGACCCAGCAACAGGATAAAACGCTGCTCAGCGCAGGCAGGCTAACGCTTCAGTCCTCCTCGCTTAATAATGCCGGACGCGTGCAGGGCGGCGATCTGCAGATCACCACGGGCGCGGTTGATAACAACGGGCGCTTACAGGGTGACAACAGCCTGCTGGTCAATGCCGGTGGGCGCATCACCAATGGCGGCAATGGCGCCATGATCACGCAAAACGCCCTGACGCTGACCGGGCCTGAACTGTTCAACTATGGCCTGATTCAGGGCAATGGCAACGGTGTCGCGACAATAACCGGTTTAACGCAAAACGATGGCCGGTGGCTCTCGGGTGGCGCGCAGACACTGAATACGCCGCAGCTGAATAACAACGGCTGGTTACAGGCGTCGCAGCTGATTCTCAATGCCACCAATGCCAGCAATAACGGTACGCTGCTGGCCGACGGTCAGGGCACGCTGACCGGCAATGGCTTCAGCAATCAGGGCACAGCCCAGGGCGGCAACCTTGAGGTCAATTATCAGCAGGTAAACAACAGCGGCACGCTGCTGGGTAACAACCGGCTGAGCGTAATGGCCGCTCAGGTCAATCAGCAAAGCAGTGGTCGTCTGTTCAGTGGCGGCAGTTTGCTGGTTCACAGCAATGGCTTTGACCAGACCGGTCAGGTGGTGGCGCTGGGTGATGCCACACTGGAGATCGCGAATGGTTTTACCGGTCGCGATGTGCTGGCTGCGGGCGGGCGACTCTCTGTCAGCAGTAATGGCGTGATAGACAACCAGGGCACGATGCAGGGCGGCGCGCTGACGCTGAGTGCAGGCGGCGATCTCACTAATAATGGTCAGCTCACTACCGGTTCGGGTGACAGTGCGTTAAGCGGCAATCGTATCGCCATGAACGGGAATGGCAGTCTGCAGGGCGGCGGGAATATTAACTTAGCCAGCCGCAGCGATATTGTCCTGGACGGATTTACCGGTACCCGCGGCAACCTGGTGCTCAGTGCGCCTGGCAGCATCGTTAACAATGCGCTGCTCTATGCGGCGGGGAATCTCTCTCTTTTTGCCAACAGTATTCGCAACCAGCGTGCCGATATGCTGGCAGGCGGCAGTATGTGGCTTCAGGGCGATGCCGCGGGAAATGCTAACGGCGAGGTCGTTAATAACTCCGGCACCATCGAAACGCAGAACGGCGATATCACGATTAATACGGGACATTTGCTGAATACAAGGGATGGGTTGAGCACCTCAACATCAATTCAAAAGAGTCCAGATTTACCTTCATGGTTAGGTAAGGATACTGTTTATATCACACTGGGATCCTTAAAGGCTGATGAGCTTGGCTTCTATACCAAACATGTTAGGTCAGGAGGCAGCCCGGGTAAGGGGAATGGTTCCGATGATGATCATTATTATCTCGCACCTAATGCCAAGGGTGCCCTTAAAAAATATTTAACTAACACCATATTTAATCATGTTAATGCAAATGATGGTGCTGGCCGGATTGCATCAGCTCGCGGGTTGCAAATTTCAGCTCAAAAGTTAGAAAATCTTGCTAGCGATATTCTCGCTAATGGCGATATTGTTTTATCTGGTAATCAACTAAATAATCAGTCTTTCCAGGACGGACAGCAGAATGAGTATACAACTTATAAATACTCGGGAAATATTGGTGGGAAGTTTACTAAAAATATCGACCTTGCGTTTTTCGATCCCAAATCTCAGCGGTGTTGTTTTCGACAAAATACTACTGGCACTCAGGTTAAGTATGTACTTACAGGCCAGCCCAGTTATGAAGACGTTGGGCCCGTTCAAATCTACCGCGCCGTTATCCAGGCCGGAGGCAATGTCTCTGCAAATTTCAGCGGCAATATCAGCAACACCAACACCACCGCGAATGCCGGCCGGAGCGGTAATACGCTTTCTGCCCCAAATTTACGCGGCTTAACCGCTGCAGGCACCGCAGGCGCGCAGTCCCATCAGCAACTGGCAACCGCCGACAAAGCCGCAATCAATACCCCGCAATGGCGCGATCAGCTCCAGAATGCGTTACAGCAGGTCAATAGCGCAGGTGCGCTGGAGACCGCACCACAGGGCAGCGCATCGCTGACGCAATATGCAACTGCGGGTAAAAACAACGCAGCGCTGGGTAAAGCCGTTAACCTGACGAACGCTTCTCAGGGTCCTGCGTCGCTGCATAACTATAAGGCCGCTGAGGTTGATATCAGCGCCTATCCATTACCTTCTGGTGAAAACGGCTACTTTGTTGCGTCGAACACCAATAGCCGCTATCTGATTACCGTTAACCCCAAACTTAATGGCCTGGGTCAGCTGGATCAGAGCCTGTTCGGCGAGCTGAATGCAAAACTGGGCAAACAGCCTGCCACCACGCCATTACAGGAAAAGCGCCCTCAATACACAGACGAGAACGCCTTCCTCGGCTCCTCATATATGCTTGATCGCCTTAACCTGAAGCCAGATTATGATTATCGTTTTCTCGGCGATGCGGCGTTTGATACCCGCTACGTCAGCAATGCGGTACTGAATCAGACCGGTAATCGCTACATCAATGGCCTGGGATCCGATCTCGCCCAGATGCGCTATCTGATGGACAACGCTGCGGCGGCGCAAAAGTCGCTGGGACTGGAGTTTGGTGTCTCACTCTCTGCCGGGCAACTCGCCTCTTTAGACAAGAGTATGGTCTGGTGGGAAGCCACCACCATCAACGGTGAAACGGTGATGGTGCCGAAGCTCTATCTGTCGACAAAAGATGTGGAGATGCGCGATGGCAGCGTAATTGCCGGTAACAACGTGACGCTGAAAGGCGGGAACATCACCAATACCGGTAGTAGCGTGATGGCCAAAAACGATCTGACCATCGACAGTCAGAACACGCTCAGTAACCTCAACGCCGGTCTGCTTCATGCTGGTGGCGATCTGCAGCTTAGCGCACTGAATGATATCAACAACGTCAGCGCGACTATCAGCGGTAAAAAGGTGGCACTGGAGAGTGTTAACGGTGACATCAACAACCTGACTACTTCACAGCTCTGGCATCTGGATGCAGGCAACGGTAAGGGTGCGAAGAAATCCTATACCGAAACCCTCAGCGGGCCAACGGCGAGCATCACGTCACTGGATTCTCTGAGCCTTAAGGCGGGCAACGATATTGCCGTCACCGGCGCTAACCTCAAAGCGGGTGGCGATCTGCTGCTGAACGCCTGGAATGATATTGCTATCACCGGGAACCAGAACGTCACTGGCAGCGCGCAATCCGGCTTCGGAAACCGCTGGCAAAAAGTTGACCCAACCAGCACAACCACCGTCACCACGGTCGGCAGCCAGATCGCCGCAGGCGGCAACATGGCGATCCAAGCGGGTCACGATCTGACGGTTACCGCCAGCAGCATCAGCGCAGGTAAAAACGCGGCGCTGGCAGCTGGGAACGATCTTAATCTCAACAGCGCGACGACCAGCCAGAATGATGTGAAGGGCAAACGTGAAACCCATTCAACCGGGCTGGATCGCACGACGCTGACCAGCGGAGGCGATTTAGCACTTCAGGCAGGACGCGATCTCAATAGCCAGGCGGCAGGCATTGCCGCAGACAAAGACGTGACCTTACAGGCGGGGCGTGACGTCAATCTGCTGGCGGCTGAAACCGGTTCTGGTAATAGCTACAAATCCGGTAAGAAGGTTGAGATTAATGAGTCGGTACGCCAGCAGGGCACTGAAATTGCCAGTGGTGGGAGTATGACGGTTAAAGCGGGTCAGGATGTTAACAGTGAAGCGGCTCAGGTTACGGCCAGCGGTAATATCGCAGTGGGTGCCGGACGTGACATCAACCTGACCACCGCCACTGAAAGCGATTATGCCTACAAAGAAGAGACCAAAACCAAAAAAGGATTTCTGAGTAAAAAGACCACTCATACCATCAGCGAAGACAGTGACACCCGTGAAAATGGCACCTTACTGAGCGGCGATAATGTCACGCTTAATGCGGGCAACAATTTACTTGTCCAGGGTTCTCAGGTCGTGGGCGATGGCACGGTAGCGCTCAGGGCCGGTAACAACGTGGATATCGTTGCTGCGACCAACACGGACTCAACCTGGCGTTTCTCGGAAACTAAGAAAAGCGGCCTGATGGGAACCGGTGGCATCGGCATCACTGTAGGCAGCAGTAAATCGGTCCATGACTTACGTGACAAGGGCACCACCCAGAGCCAGAGTGCCAGCACGGTGGGCAGTACGGGCGGTAATGTCAGCATTGTTGCGGGCGGACAGGCTCATGTCAGCGGCTCAGATCTGGTGGCGGGGCGCGATCTCGCCATTACCGGCGACAGCGTGATCATCGATCCGGGTCATGATAAACGGACTCATGATGAACTGTTTGAGCAGAAGAAGAGCGGGCTGACACTGGCGCTCTCCGGGGTGGTGGGTGAAGCTATTAATAACGCGGTTGCGGCGGCGCAGACATCGAAAAAAGAGAGTGACGGTCGCCTTGCTGCCCTGCAGGCTACCAAAGCCGCGCTTTCAGGCGTGCAGGCCGTGCTGGGCGGGCAGCTGGCGGAAGCGAGCGCCGATCCCAACAACGGCCTGGGCGTCAGCCTTTCCCTGACCACACAGAAATCAAAATCGCAGCAGCATCAGGCGTCCGACAGCGTCGCCGGATCCACGCTCAATGCCGGTAAGAACCTCTCCATTACCTCTGCCGGTAAGGGCAGTGGCGAGCACAGCGGCGACATTCTTATCGCCGGCAGCCAGCTGAAAGCCGCAGGTGACAGCAGCCTCAATGCTGCCAGGGACATTGTGCTGAGCGGGGCGGCCAACACTCAGGAAAGCAGCGGTAAAAACAGCAGCAGCGGCGGCGGCGTGGGCATCAGTTTTGGTGCCGGACAGGGCAGCGCGGGTATCAGCATTTTTGCCAGCGTTAACGGCGCCAAAGGTAAGGAGAGCGGCAACGGTACGCGCTGGTCTGAGACCACCCTGGACAGCGGCGGCAGGGTAAGCCTGAACAGTGGAAGAGATACCACGCTCAACGGCGCGCAGGTCAGCGGTAATCAGGTAACGGCCGATGTGGGCCGGGACCTGACCATCACCAGCCAGCAGGACAGCGACCGTTACGATTCAAAACAGACCAGCTACGGCGCGGGCGGCAGCTTTACCTTTGGCTCAATGTCGGTGTCCGGCTATGCCAGCGTCAACCAGGACAAAATGCACAGCAACTTTGACAGCGTGCAGGAGCAGAGCGGTATCTATGCCGGTAACGGCGGCTTTGACATCACCGTTGGCAATCATACCCAGCTGAACGGTGCAGTGATTGCCAGCCAGGGCGATGCGGCAGACAACCGTCTGGATACCGGTACGCTCGGCTTCACCGATATCGGCAATGCGGCGGACTACAGGGTCAGCCACAGCGGCGGCAGCATCGCGCTGTCCAGCGGTGGCGGCATGGGTGCGCAGATGCTGTCCAGCGTGGCGTCCAATGCCGCCAGCACGCTGCTGTCGGGCCTGAACAACAACGGCCATGCCGAAGGCACCACGCAGTCGGCGGTGGCAAACGGCACCGTGATCATTCGCGACCGGGTCAACCAGAAGCAGGATGTGGCAGACCTCAGCCGTGACACCGAACATGCCAACGACAGCATCAGTGCGATCTTTGACAAAGAGAAAGAGCAGAAGCGGCTTCAGACGGCTCAGTTAGCCGGTGAAATCAGCGGCCAGATGACAAATATCGTCACGACCATGGGCGATATCAAAGGGCTTGAGAAGGCGCAGAGTGCGAAGAACGCCGAGACGCTGCCCGCCGGAGCAACGGAAAAACAGCGGGGAGAGTGGCTGGAGAAAATGCGTGATTCGCCAGAGTATCAGGCGGAGATGAAGCAGTGGGGCATCGGCAGCACGTCGCAGAAGGTCGCACAGACGGTTGGCAGTATTCTGACGGGGCTGGTGACCGGCAATGCAGGTCAGGCGGTCGCAGGCGGACTTAATCCGTGGGCAGCTCAGCTGATTAAGAAGGAAACGACCGACGCTTCCGGCAACGTTGATGTGGCAACCAATGCGATGGCCCATGCCGTGTGGGGTGCAGTATCATCGCAGATGTCGGGCGGCAGTGCGGCAGCGGGTGCGGCAGGTGCCTTTAGCGGCGAGCTGGCCACACGCTACATCGCAGAGAAATACTGGGGCGCAGATACCCCGGAGAAGATAGCGGCGCTGGGACAGGAAGACCGCGAGCAACTGAGCCTGCTCGGCACGCTGGCGGCAGGACTTGCGGGCGGCATGTTGGGCAACAGCAGTGCTGCGGCGACGAGCGGCGCGGTTGCCGGGAAAAATGCGGTTGAGAATAATGAGCTGTCAGGTTTAAGTGGATTTGGTAGTGGTTTCTGGAGTAATAATCAAGCACAAGGATCCCTGAAAAATAACACTAATCTTACAGATGAGACTGGTAAGGTCCTGAATCCGGCAACACCAGAAGAAATTAAGTATGCCTCTGATAAACTGGTTTCGGGAGATTTACCTGCCGGACAGAACCCGGCAACAGGCTTATTAACAGCGTGGGGAGCTGGAGCTACTGCTGTTGTTGCACCTGTTCTGTTACCATCTGGTGCAACGGCCGGAAGTATTATCGGTGCAGGTGCTATAGGTGGTTCTGCAAATATTTTGAATCAGCTACAGAGCGGCGACCCCTTCAGTGCCACTGATGCACTTATCGCTACAGGTATCAGCGGACTCACTCAGGGTAAGGGGTTCTGGTTCACTGAAGTAGCAGGTATTACAGGTGCTTATGCAGGGGCTAAGTTGCAAGGAAAAGAGGCACTTCCAATTGTAGCTGGCGCTGCTTTTGGTACGGGGGTTGGGGCTGCAGGAGGCAAAGCAGTAGAGGTTGGAAATAAATACCTACCTTTAATTTCAGAAAAAGCAGCTGGTTTGGCTGGAGCTGTGATTGGTTCCGGAGCTTCAGAGGTCGCTGGCTCTGAACTTCAAAAACAGTTGGAGAATAAATAATGAAAAATATAGCATTAGCCATAAAGTTAATATTTTATTTCTTTCTTATAACCACATTAACTTTATTTTTAGTTAGGTTAGGTGTGGCATCTGTTTTTATGATAAGGAATGGAAGCTTTTCCTTTGAATGGCGAGAAAATTTATTCGATTCCATACAAAGAGGTGCCGTTATTGGTTTGGTTTTAGGTATTGGTATTTTGTTTTTATCTAGTCTAAAAAGAAGGTAAGTTGAGAATAGTGCGCGAAGGGGTGACCAGGCGCGCGCAACAGTGAAACAGGCAGCTGAATGTCTGAAGAGAAAAGTTTGGGAAAAGCTGGGGGAAGGGATAACCTCTTCTATCGCCAACGGCATTATCAATGCACTTGCAGATACCGGGTCTGCGGTTGCTGCTACTTTTAGGCAGGTGTCACTGGGGAACCAGCTGGCGCTGGAAGCCACTGGCGGAATGCTTGCCGGAACTATGTTGCCGGGTAAGAAAATACCGCATGTAAGCACTGGTATTATTTCTGAAAGTGTGACTTTTAGTGCAAAGCAGTGAGATAAAAATTTCAAGCATGCCATTTATTTTGACATTGTTACGGCGAAGAAAAATCCAGAAACAATTAAACATTTCGAAATAGCCATTAAAAATCATATGGATGATATAGCTACTTTTGAAAAAGGTACTTATGGCTTTGTGAAATATTCGAAATTGTAATTTAATCCGACAACGAACAATGCTGTTATTATTGATAAATCCGGTGAGTTTATCACAGGATTTAAAGTGTAGTCGGGAACGCCGTAATACGATGATTTCATGAAAAACGGAGTGTTACGATGAGTTGTTTGCTAATGGATTTTTCTAAGGCGTTTGTCGATGGAAGATTGTCGGCGGATGTGTTTTCAGAAGCTTATATTGAGCTTTGGCGCTTAGAGCGTGATAATAAAAACATGCTTAACTATGAATTTAAAACAAGTGAAAATTTATCGAGTATATTTTGCTTGGCTGATTTGTATAATCCACATGATGATCGTGAAGATTATGAGTTTAGCGAAGATAAATTAAGAGATGAGGTGAGGAGATTAATTTATCTTAATGTGGAATGAGCTCCGATCTGAAGGGCTTGAAATTTGTATCAGTCATCTCGCTAAATGCCCGTTATCACGCTTGAAGTTCGGTGCAATACTGGTGATGTGCCTCGCGATTGGAAATTTTCGCCACCTTCTTCCTATTGATATTGAGAGTAATGCGCTATGTGCTCCAGAGGTTAAGAAAAGTCAGGGTATGAAATGGTGGTTATTGTATCTGTATGGAAAAAGAAACCTCAGGTGGCGATTTAAAAGCATAATGGATGTTCCCTGTAAGCACTTACCTTGATCAACGCCACTTCTCATCAACGACTAATCTAAAAAAAATGTCGCTATGCCATTAAGTAATATTACCGTGGTATGAGCAGGTAAGTCCAGTTTTGAAGGTGGATCTCAAATACCACCTACAAAAGTTGAAATTATTAGACCGGATAAAAAAATCAGGATTAAATATGTCTATACAAGATGTAAAAACGATTGACTCTATTGGTATACCGAACGATAGCCAGGATACCGTAAGCTTGGCAATTTCAGACCATCTTGTATGGGGTGAGCCAATTGAAGAGCATTTATACACACTACAGGAAAAAATAAATTCCTATGTGGCCTTTATCGAGAGTGGTGAATTATATGATGCTTTTCCTGAATCAAAAGGAAAGTCGGTAAAAATAATTGAGGTGTATTTTAAATATGATCTTCCAGAACAGGCTTTTTATTTCCTGAAGCAGGTTTCTGATATGCTTAAGAGTATAAATATAGGCCTAAAATATAAGGTGTTACAATAATGCTTTCTCGCTCTGGGTAAGATTTTTCAATAGGTTAATTAGTGAAATTGATTAAAAAACAGGTTGTAAATGGTAATTTTTCGCATCACAAGAGATCCCGGCCCTTGCGTCGGGATTTTTTAATTGTAGTCACTAATGCTCTCCTCTTGTTATTATAATTACAGTTTTCTAGACAGTCATAACTTTTAATTATGCTGCGCGGATGATAACTGCTCCTTACACCCAGTTGCTTTTGATAATGAGTTCGTCTTTATTCAGTATACAATCCACCCCCATTTCCTGCAAATGCTTGCCGCGTGCGATATTCATTTACAGCGTAGGTTTATAAACAAAATTAATTCTTAGGATTTTGCTTCATATTACGGCAGGAATTTTTTTAGTCTATGTGTTTAACAACTTTATTCAATTCTCCCAAACACAAAAGATAAAAGCCCAATACTTAAGTAGCAGGCTTTTATCTTTCACTAGCATCATGCTTAGTGCATTAACTGACTCACCAGTCCGGTAAGATCAGCCTTTTTATCCACGACGCCCGCCGTTGACGCTTTATCCACCAGCTGCGGCAGAT
>Ga0163161_10002034_pt1 | contig 14648 bp, 13 predicted proteins | sample S45metaG_FD_129847 | JGI IMG/M metagenome (GOLD analysis project Ga0163161, IMG submission 129847) | Switchgrass rhizosphere microbial communities from Kellogg Biological Station, Michigan, USA - S4-5 metaG | ecosystem: Host-associated > Plants > Roots > Rhizosphere > Soil | place: USA... | reverse complement strand
GGCGAGTTCCCTTTCAGAGTTACTTCCTTTTTCGCGGATAACAGCTGCTTTAGGCCTTGGTTTGGAAGGATCAATGACTGGTTTCTTTCCATCAAATGATAAAGGGAAAGTATAGTCCAGTACGTGGTTTTTATAGTTGTCAAAACGTTCCTTCGCCTTCACCGCACCACTTTGTTTCTCGTCGAGCAGATAAGAAGTCTTAGACCATACATCACGCAGGTGGTCTATGTCAAAGCTTAGGCTGCCCGTGTGGTCTTTCACTTCCAGCGTGGCTGTGGCAGTCGCTTTTCCTATTTTATAATATTGAACCTGATTGGAAGTTAGGATCGCTTCAGCAGATTCATCAGCCTGGAACACGATCCCGATATTTTCTGCAAATAGTTTGGCAATTGTATCCTGATCTCCCAGTGCAGTCAGGTCAATGGCAGCTCCCAGGTTGCGGTCAGCAAAACAGAGCTCAAGCAGGGTGGTAATCAAACCTCCGCTGCCTATATCATGTCCGGCCTGTATTTTCTTAGCTTTAATCAGTTCCTGAAGGGTGTTGAATGTGTTTTTGAACTGAGCAGCATCCATCACATCAGGAGTTTCATCACCGATCTTGTTAAGGATCTGAGCAAATGAAGATCCGCCCAGTTTAAAGGTATCACCTGATAAGTTGATATAATAAATTGATCCGCCTGTTTTTTTCAATACAGGCTCGATAACAGCAGTAATATCATCGCAATGGCCGGCAGCAGAAATGATCACAGTTCCCGGAGAGATAACCTCTTCGTCTTTGTATTTCTGTTTCATTGACAGGGAGTCTTTACCAGTAGGGATATTGATCCCCAGGCTGATCGCAAACTCAGAACAGGCTTTCACTGCAGCGTATAAACGTGCGTCTTCGCCTTCGTTTTTACAGGCCCACATCCAGTTGGCAGAAAGCGATACACTTTCAAGACCATCTTTTAAAGGTGCCCAAACGAGGTTCGATAAAGATTCTGCGATAGCATTGCGGCTTCCTGCAGCAGGATCAATCAGTGCTGAAAGCGGGGCATGGCCGATAGAAGTGGCAATACCATCTTTACCCTGGAAATCCAGCGCCATTACACCACAGTTATTTAATGGCAGTTGCAGCGGACCTGCACATTGCTGTTTCGCAACGCGCCCGCCCACACAACGGTCTACTTTATTGGTTAACCAGTCCTTGCTTCCAACAGCTTCCAGCTGCAGCAACTGCTCCAGGTAGCTGTCGATTTTTGAAAGATCATAGGTTACCGGTGTATATTTTCTTTCTACAGTTTTATCCTGCATGATCACCTTTGGTGAGCTGCCAAACATATCGTCCATCTTAAGGTCCATAGGTTTAGCACCGGTAGTAGCAGATTCAAACGTAAAGCGGTGATCTCCGGTCACTTCACCAACAGTATACATTGGTGCGCGCTCACGGTCAGCGATCTTTTGTAAAGTCTCCAGGTGTTCCTGTCCGATCACCAGTCCCATACGCTCCTGAGACTCGTTTCCGATAATCTCTTTGGCAGAAAGGGTAGGGTCACCTACGGGTAATTTATCCAGGTCGATCTTGCCGCCGGTTTCTTCTACCAGCTCAGAAAGACAGTTCAGGTGGCCACCTGCACCATGGTCATGGATAGAAACAATGGTGTTGTTGTCACTTTCCACCATTCCGCGGACAGCATTGGCTACACGTTTTTGCATTTCAGGATTGGAGCGCTGGATGGCATTCAATTCAATGCCTGAGCCCATGGCGCCGGTATCTGCAGAAGAAACTGCCGCACCGCCCATTCCAATTCTATAATTTTCACCACCAAGAACCACAATCTTGTCGTTCAGGGCAGGTTTTTCTTTCTTCGCCTGTTCAGCTTTACCATAACCGATACCACCAGCCTGCATGATCACCTTATCGAAACCCAGTTTTCTCGCATCTTCCTCATGTTCAAAAGTAAGCAGTGAACCTGTGATCAGCGGCTGCCCGAATTTGTTTCCAAAATCAGATGCCCCGTTAGAAGCTTTGATCAGGATGTCCATAGGTGTCTGATATAACCAGTTCCTTTCGGTCATGCCCTGTTCCCATGGGCGGTTTTCTTCCAGACGTGAAAAGGAAGTCATATAAACTGCTGTACCAGCCAGCGGCAATGAACCCTGTCCCCCAGCAAGCCTGTCGCGGATTTCCCCTCCTGATCCTGTAGCAGCACCGTTAAAAGGCTCTACCGTGGTAGGGAAATTATGTGTTTCCGCCTTCAGTGAGATGACAGACTCAAAGTCTTTGATTTCATAATATTCAGGTACATCCGCACGTTTTGGTGCAAATTGCTGTACCCTAGGGCCTTTTACAAAGGCTACGTTATCTTTATAGGCAGAAATAATCCCGTTCGGATTAGCTTCAGAGGTCTTGCGGATCATCTTAAATAATGACACCGGCTGCTCTTCACCGTCAATTACAAAAGTGCCGTTAAAAATCTTGTGGCGGCAGTGCTCTGAATTGACCTGTGAGAACCCGAATACTTCAGAATCCGTTAACTTTCTGTCCAGTTTTACCGCAAGGTTATTTAAATAGTCGATTTCCACTTCGCTCAGCGACAGGCCTTCCTGCTGGTTATATGCAGCAATGTCAGCAATCTCAAGAATGTGTTCAGGCTGGATGCTGATAGTATAGAGTTCCTGGTTCAGCTCATTGTATTTTTGGAACAACATCGGGTCGAAATCTGTGAAATCAGCGCTTACTTTTGTAAACTCTTCAATCCTAACAATGCAGTGGATGTCCATGTTTTGAGTGATCTCCACCGCATTGGTACTCCAGGGAGTGATCATTGCAGCGCGGGGGCCTGTGAAAAAGTCTGTCAGTACAGTTTCTTTGTTCAGTTGGGCACCGCCGAAAAGCCAGCTTAATTTTGAAATATCAGACGAAGTGAGGGTTCGTTCTATTTGTACAGCAAAAACAGTATTGCTCTCGTTGGAGAAGAAATAAATCATGGTTTTATTTTATGGCGCAAAGGTAAGTTAAAAATGTAAATTTTTCCCTATCAGTATACCATCAGATTATCATTTCCGGGCTATAATTTACATTAGTTGCTGCTGATTTATAGTGTTTCAGCAGCAGCTGATGTAAATAAAGTGTTCTGCTGATGTTTATAAACGCGCCGATTAAAACCGAGATCATGAATTACTTATGAATGCCCGAGTTGTTCAATATCGTTATCTTCCTGCTCATGGTTATCATCTTTTTCTATGATCACCGTTCCTGAGGTCTGGACAGGACGATTGGAACCCGTACCGTTTGTTTCCGGCAGGTCCTCCGGTTTTTCATCTTTTGCCAGTTTATCTAATTGCGTTGTTGGATTTACGTCTCCCTGATTGTGCAGTTTATCTGAATTTTGATCTTCCATAGTGTTCGTTTTTCAAATTAAACATCAGAGGCATCATTCTGTTTCAAAAAATGCGTGGTTTGAGAAGATCTGCCGGATTTATTTCTTGACAGTAATTGTCCTGCCTGTAACCAGATGGAAGGTGTAAATCTTATTAAATCCGTCGTCCGTAGTTTCAATGCTTTCCACCAGGCCCGTTTTACTAAAGGTATCAGTTACCATACTGCCTTCTTTCACATCCTGCAAGACACTTGTAGGGGTATCGCTATTCAGTCTGATCATATCAAATGTAATGAGGTTATGCTGTAAAGATAAGAATCTCTACCTTATGAACTGATAACTGGATTGCCAGATTGACTATAGAAAAATGTGAACAACCTGCGAAGAACCGGCGGTCCGTTTTTACGTTTTCCCCAGAAATTACAGGCGAACTCTGCTGACTTTCAACTCAGGAAATTCAGTCAAGTACTATAGTGTTCAGTGAGTTGTTTTCAGAGATATCACACCCTTCCATGTTATTGACAATGGTGGGGGGCAATAGTTAACAACATGTGTTGATAACCCATACTTATCCACATTAAAATCCAAAAATATTCTATATGTTGTTGCATTTTAGGTGGTTAACCCTAAGTATAAGTTTATGTTTTTTTGTTTACTATTTTCTTGATCTTCGCAATCCCCAAAAGGGAAGGACGAATTTTTTAGACGAATAACAACAATATAACTATGCAGAATACTTGTACTACAGTGTGGAATAACTCACTCCAAACTATCAAAGCGAACATCCCGAATCAGAGTTACAGAACCTGGTTTGAACCGATCTCTGCTTTGAAGCTGGAAGGAAATGTTTTAACTGTACAAGTGCCAAGCTTATTTTTTTACGAGTGGCTGGAAGAGCACTATGTGGGCCTCTTGCGCAAGACCGTAAAACAACAGTTGGGAGAAGAAGGACGTTTGGAGTACAACATTGTAGTAGATAACAAATCATCCAACAGCGGCTCTCCTTATACAGCAAAAATGCCCTCTGCCGGTAATGCTGTAACGCCAAACCCACAATCTCCATCTGTACCTACAGCAGCAGCAGGTAAAGACATCAGGAACCCCTTTGTCATTCCAGGAGCGAAAAGAATGAACGTGGACCCTCAACTCAATTTCAACTATACCCTTGAAAATTATGTAGAGGGAGATTGCAACCGTCTGGCACGCTCTGCGGGATTCGCAGTGGCCGCTAAACCAGGGGCAACATCCTTCAATCCACTGATGATCTATGGTGCGGTAGGATTGGGCAAAACGCACTTGGCACAGGCCATAGGCAACGAGATCAAACGTACGCATCCGGAAAAACTCGTGATCTTCGTCTCCTGCGAAAAATTCTGCCAGCAGTTTGTAGAATCCCTGAAAAACAATACCATCAACGATTTCGTGAACTTTTACCAGGCGATGGATGTGATCATTATGGATGATGTCCATAACTTCGCCGGAAAAGAAAAAACGCAGGATATCTTCTTCCATATTTTTAACCACCTGCACCAGTCGGGCAAACAGATCATCATTACCTCAGATAAAGCACCAAAAGATTTATCCGGTTTAGAGGAAAGATTGCTGAGCCGTTTCAAATGGGGACTTTCTGCTGACCTTCAGATCCCTGATCTGGAAACCAGGATCGCTATCCTTAAAAAGAAAATGTACGCTGACGGCATCGACCTTCCTTCAGAAGTAGTGGAGTACGTAGCACATAATATTGATAACAACGTACGTGAACTTGAAGGAGCCATGGTTTCCCTGCTTGCGCAGTCTACCCTCAATAAGAAAGATATTGATCTGCCCCTGGCAAAGTCAATGTTAAAAAACTTCATCAAAAATACTTCCAAAGAAGTTTCAATGGACTTTATCCAAAAACTGGTGTGCGAGTATTTCGAAGTGCCTGTTAACCTGGTGAACTCCCCAACCCGTAAACGCGAGGTGGTACAGGCAAGACAGATCTCTATGTATCTTTCTAAAAGCATGACCAAATCGTCTTTGAAAAGCATTGGCGCATATCATGGAGGACGTGATCACTCTACAGTAATTTATGCATGTCAGACTGTTGATGACCTGATGGGTACTGACAAAAAATTCAAGGGATATGTAAATGATATCCAGAAAAAACTACAGATGAACTAATCTGTCAGTAGGTAAGGTTCAGGTAATTCACATGCACATTTTCAATCATGTACAGGTAGAACACACTTAGTATATGATTGACCTCGTTCTCGATTTCTGTTTTAAGGTCATGGTTATACAAATCAATCTGTAAAATAGGAACGTTATCTTTAAACTTCATGTATAATCTGTAGGGCATGATCCTACCTTTCAGGGTAATGGTCTGTTCAGTAACAGATTCTATTAATACAGGACAGACGAGCGCAATTTTGTTGGTCAGGGCATTTAAATCGATCGTATTCATAGTCGTAGATATTAAATTAATGATGTCAGTATCAATACCTTTTGCGCGGTAAATGTTTGATAAGGCCCGAAGTTGAACAAACTGAATAATTCCTGTTTACACTTATATTTCGCTTAAATCTGCATTTAAATGTATTCAGCCAACAATTCTATCCTCCCGCTTGTTAAGACACACAGGATCTTCAGTCCGTTTAAATGAATATCACTGAAGACATATCAATATGAGCATTCAATCAATAAATCCATTTAATGGAGAAATTATCAAAGAATATCAGGAAGATACTGATCAGGAGATCAGCGAAAAAATAAGGCTTGTTCATCAGGCTTGGGGTCTGTATCAGCATACAGATTATACCCTGAGGGCAGGTCTGCTGCTAAAGGTATCGGTATTGCTGGCAGAAAGGAAAGATGCGCTGGCCAGGTTAATGGCACTCGAAATGGGAAAGCCGCTGAAACAGGGGGTTGCCGAGGTGTTGAAATGCGCTGCTGTTTGTAAATATTATGCCGAAAATGCCGAAAACTTTCTTGCCGATCAGTTGATTGAAACGGCTGCCTCCAAAAGTTATGTAAGTTTCAGGCCCATAGGGATCGTACTGGCCGTTATGCCCTGGAATTTTCCTTTCTGGCAGGTGTTCAGGTTCCTCGCACCCGCTTTGATGGCCGGGAATGCCGGGATCTTAAAACATTCCTCGGGCGTCACAGGATGCGCCCTGGCTATTGAAGAAATTATTAAGGATGCAGGTTTCCAGAAGGATATATTTAAAGTCCTGGTCTGCAGCAGCAAATCCGTTGCAAAAGTGATAGATGATCCTTTGGTAAAAGCCGTCACTATCACAGGGAGCACGGCTGCCGGGCAAAAGATAGCTGAACAGGCCGGCCGTTTATTAAAGAAAACCGTCCTGGAGCTGGGCGGAAGTGATCCTTACCTTATTCTGGCCGATGCCGACCTGGCGGCTGCAGCAAAAGTTTGTGCCGAATCAAGGCTGATCAATAACGGGCAAAGTTGTATCGCTGCCAAACGTTTTATCGTGGTACAGGAAGTTGAAGAAGAGTTCACACGCCTGTTCAGATATGAGATGGAACACAAAAAAACGGGTGATCCTTTCAAGGGGGATACAGACCTTGGGCCTTTGGCAAGGGCAGATCTCAGGGATGAACTCGACCAGCAGGTGCTGAAGTGTATTGAGCAGGGAGCCCGTTGCATCCTTGGGGGAAAAATTCCATTTGCCGATGGGGAACATGCATTTTATCAGCCTACCATACTCACCGGCGTAAAGAAGGGAATGCTGGCCTACGACGAAGAGATCTTCGGCCCGGTAGCAGCCATTATTACCGCTACAGATACTGCTGATGCCATCAGAATTGCCAATGATACCAACTTCGGATTGGGAGCGGCAGTATTTTCCATGGACCTCGACCTTGCTGAAGATATTGCAAGAAACCAGCTTGCTGCAGGTTCATGCTTTGTCAATGAAGGCGTGAAATCTGATCCGGCGCTGCCATTTGGCGGCATCAACCAGTCGGGCTACGGGCGCGAGCTGGCCATGTTCGGCATCCATGAGTTTGTCAATATCAAAACCGTCTATGTAAAGTAATAGGGTTATCCCAAATTTATATATATTTTTAATACATTCGCGCCCCGGGAAATACCCGCGGTCTGAATGTGTTAATTAATATCCCCTTTTTGCAATGAATAAGTTTCTTTACGGAATTGACTTTGGTACCACGAACTCCGCATTATCAATATATGATGAGGAAAAAAAGGAGATTATTAGCACCATAACTGTTCCTTCACTGATTTATTTTCAGGCCGAACAAGCTGCTGCAGACTCCCTTAATTATGTAATTGGCGAACAGGCAGTTGCTTCCTATCTGAAGGAAGGAATGAAAGGCCGCTTTATCAAATCTATCAAACAGATCCTGTCCCGGAGCAGCTTTATCGAGACCAGGATTCACAATAAGAGATATAATGCTTCAGATCTTGTTACCCTCATCCTGAAAGACCTGAAGGCCAAGGCAGACCAGATCACCGGTTACGACTGCCATAAGGCGATTATCGGCCGGCCGGTATTCTTTGATGATGACAGCACTGCAAAAGATACCCTTGCACAGACTCGGTTGAGCAAAGCTGCTGAAAATGCAGGTTTTACTGAAGTACGTTTTCAGTTTGAACCTATCGGTGCCGCTTTTGCCTATGAAAGAACAATCAGTAAAAGAGAAAAGGTGCTGGTAGCCGATCTTGGAGGAGGTACAACAGATTTTACCTATCTGATACTCGACCCTGCAAAAGCAGGCAATAAGGACAGGAAAAATGATATGATCGCCAGTGGCGGTATCTATATTGGCGGCGACAGCTTTGATTCTGCTTTTATGTGGGACAGGGGCACTCCCTATTTTGGTAAAAACACATTGTATGAGGCCACTCCCGGCAAGGTGCTTACCGTTCCGATTTCCCTTTTTGCCAACATCTGTACCTGGGACCAGATGAATTTTTTCAATAGCCTCAGAATCAAGAGGGATATGGAAGATTATTACCATTATTCCAGAAAAGATAAAAAGTTTAAGAACCTGCTGACACTCATCGATAATAACCTGGGCTATTCTGTTTTCCAGTCTATTGAGAAAACGAAAATTGAGCTTTCCAAACTGAAAGTATCACAGTTCAGCTATTCTAATATGGAGATTGAGATCGATGAAGAGATCTCTATTGACCAGTATGAAGGCATTATAGAAAAAGATATCAAAAAGATCAGTACTTACCTGGATGAATTTATGCTGAAGAATGATATCAAACCAGGAGATATTGACAGTCTCTTCCTTACCGGCGGGACTTCACTGGTTGGCGCTGTAAAAAACCTGTTCAATACCAGGTTCCCGGATGTCCCGGTGAATTCCGGGGATAACTTTACCAGTGTTGCCAGGGGTCTTGCCCTAAGCGGGTACCTGTTCGAAAATGAGTAATTAATTGTATTTTTATCGCCTGATCCTGATTTGATATGATGAATAAATTTATTCCAGTTGCCATTATTTGTGCGCTCAGCCTTCTTTCTGTTTCTTATGCCCAATCTCCCTGGATCAAATTAAAGGAAGAGTTGGTTTTTAACAACCCGCCTTTCAAACAGTGCCACGCGTCCACGATGGTTGAAGTGGTGCCCGGAAAAATCCTGCTCTCCTGTTTTGGCGGATCGGCCGAAGGCAAGAAAGATGTAGACATCTGGCTGTCGACTATTGACCAGCGCGGTATTTCCAGTCCTGAAGATGTAGCCAACGGAATTGTAAGCGATACTTTAAGGTTTCCCTCATGGAACCCTGTGCTGTTTAAAAGCAATACCGGGAAGCTTTTCCTTTTTTATAAAGTAGGGCCAAACCCAAGAGAGTGGTGGGGCATGGTCAAAACCTCTGATAATGACGGACAGAGCTGGTCGTCCGCAAGCTGCCTGCCTGATGGTATCCTCGGGCCAATCAAGAATAAACCTGTGCAGCTGGCAAACGGAACGATATTATGTCCTTCCAGCGTGGAGGTTACCGAAAACCGCTGGACAGCACACCTGGAGAAGTCGGCCGATGATGGTAAAACATGGACGCTGATACCGGTAGACCCGGATTCAAAGTTTGATGTCATACAGCCAAGCGTTCTTTTTTATGGTAAAAATAAACTGCAGATCCTATGCAGGAGCAAACAGGGAAGCGTGATCCAGTCCTGGTCGGCTGATGGTGGGAACACCTGGGGCAAGCTGAGTACAACATCCCTGCTCAACCCAAATTCAGGTACGGATGCTGTTACACTGAAAGACGGGACCCAGCTGATTGTGTACAACCCCGATGTTCCCGGCAAAGACTGGTTCAATGGTAGGAGCAAGTTAAGAGTCGCCAGCTCCAAAGATGGTAAAACATGGAAAGATGTGGTGATCCTTGAAAATGGTACAAAAGAAGAGTACAGTTACCCGGCGATCATCCAAACATCCGACGGACTGGTACATATTACGTATACCTACGACAGGAAAAATGTAAAGCATATCGTGCTTAAAAAAGGATAGGCAATAATAATTCAGTAATTTTTAGATTTACAGCTGTGAGCGGATTAGATTTTAATAAAAAGTGGGTTTTGGTAACCGGGGCATCGTCCGGTCTGGGGTATGAATTGGCTTATCAGCTGGCCCATCATCATCATGCCAACCTGATCATTGCCGCCAGACGGGCAGATAAGCTCAATCAGCTGAAAACCGAACTGGAACGTGACGCCGGGGTACAGGTGAAAGTTGTGGTTGCAGACCTTTCTGTATCCGAAGATGTAGAGCGCCTGATTACGGAGTGCTTAAACGGACAGGAACTTTACGCAGCAGTGCTTAATGCCGGAATAACACATTTCGGGCCTCATGCTGAGCTTTCCCAGCATGATTTTGAGCGTCTCGTACAGACCAACGTGATCAGCGTAGTCCGCATCACAAGTGAACTGGTAAAACACTTTGAACAAACAGGATCCGAGGCAGGAATCATGATCGTATCCAGTATGGCAGGGATATTTCCGGTTCCCTATCAGGCTGCCTATTCAGGTACTAAGTCATTTTTAATCGGTTTTGCCAATGCTCTTGCACACGAAATCAAAAGCAGGGTACTTTCACTTACCATTTTTGCGCCGGGAGGCATCGTTACCGAAATGACGGCCACAGAAAACTTCAATGACCTGCAGGGCTGGCTGATGCCCGTGAGCCAGGCAGCAAAAGAGGGGATCTATGCGCTGAAAGCCAGGAAATTTAATTATGTTCCCGGAGCTATAAACAGGGTTGGCAATATATTCATGAAGCTTTTACCGAAAAAGATGATCGTCGGTATTCTGGCCAAAACCTATCAGCGATCGCTGCAGAAGGTAAATTCTGCCGGTAAAATCAAGTAATTTTCTTTTAGAAACAGATCAGGTCAATATCCCCATAATAGGGTGTTGTACCTCGTATTCAGAAGCACCAACTTTGTTGCCATTATCAATTCAGCTATAAATTCTATGGCTGTTAAACAAAGAAAGTTATGGCTACATGGAAAATTGATCCTGATCATAGTTCAGTGATGTTCAGTGCAAAATATTTAGTGCTTACTGCGGTTACAGGTTATTTTACAGATTATAAAGCAGAGGTGCATACCGATGGAGATGATATCACAGTAAATCCCTTAATAGATTTTACTGCTGAAGTTAGTTCCATACAAACCAATCAGGCCCTACGTGACAAACACCTCCTGTCTGCTGATTTTTTTGATGCAGAAAATCACCCGCAGATTATCTTCAAAGGAACATCAATGGAGCAGGTCAATATCATTAAGAACCCCTTTCCCATTGGCCCTTATCAAAAGAGTTATCAGCTGGAAGGTGATTTAACGCTCAAAGGGATCAGTAAAGCTGTTACTTTTAAAGTAGAACATCAGGGCAGGGTTACCGATCAGTATAACCGTACGGTTTCTGTTTTTACCCTGAAAGGAATACTCTCAAGAAAGGATTTCGGCATCGCATGGGGAGAGAAAACAGCGGCAGGAAAAATGATTGTAAGTGATGAAGTCCGTATCAATTGCAGCCTTCAGTTCATACTGACTCCTTAAGCCAGATGATCATAGTATGATTCTTCCAAAGAACTGGTATATTTGACCCATTATGGGTTACGCAAAAGAAAGAGGAAAGCTTGAGAAGTTATTAACCAGGCTGGTTGGTGTCAATATTTATAATGAGAAAAGCCTGGCTGTTCTTCATGACTGTCATGAGAAATATTCGCATACAGTGAGAATATTGAAGAATAAGGAGCCCGAATTTTTTACCGATTTGTATAAAAATGAATTGCAGGAAGTAAAAGACGGCAAAAAAGCTGTTAAGGAAGAAGATGCAATTGAAGACCGTCAGAATAACTTCCTGGCATATAAAGAGGCCATCACACGGGCTATAGACAAAACTATCCAGGCCACACACGAAGTTTAGTTCATTTAAAAGGAAGCCTGCGGGCTTCCTTTTAAATTTGCTTCCTGATCCTGCTCAGTGATTGGGGCGTAATGCCCAGGTATGATGAAATATCTGTTTGCATAGCATACAAAGCCACCTTTGGCTGTTTTTGTAATAAAAGCTTGTACTTTTGCATGGAGTTGCCGGAAAGGTAACAGTTTTTAATGCTGATCATTTCGGCAATCGAATTGCGGGCAATACGGTCGATCAGCTCTTTCAGATAGCCCAGCTCATTGTATAGCTGATACAACTCTTTCTTATCGATAACCGACAAGCGTACATCAGTAGCTGCCTGCAGCCCCTGTAACGTAGGTACATTGTCATACATGCTGTACAGAAAGCCCATAAACTGATTCTCTTCCATAAAATAATAGGTAAGGTCTTCTCCGTCATGATGTGGCGTTGTGATCTTTAAGATGCCTTCATCTATAAAATAAAGTTTACTTGATACGGCACCCGTTTTTGATAACCATTCGCCCCGTTTAACTGTCATCTCCTCACAAACATCCATGATGCGCCGGGCATCATTTTCATCGATATGCCTTGACTGACGTAAATAGGTAATCAGGTTTGTACTCATGGGTTGGAGGTGTATATGTTTGTTATCTCTCAATACGAGATTTTTTATTGAATAGTATTACTTAACAATTGTTAAGTCAGAATTATTTATTCTATCCGATTTTTGTAGGATCATAAATTTTAAATTTTTATCAATGATGAGCAAACAATATTGGTTATTCGGTGCGAAATTAACTGTTCTGGCGGATGCCAGTCAAACTGAATCAAATTTTGACCTTGTAGAAGGAAACTTTCCTCCCGGATCACATACACCTATGCACGTGCATACCCTGTATTCTGAAACATTTTATGTCCTCGACGGTGAGGCTCTGATTATTGCAAATGGCGTGGAACATATTTTAAAAGCCGGGGATTGCCTTTTCGTACCCAAAAATGTAGAACACGCGCTTACCAATACATCTGATACTTCAGTGTTAAAAACTTTGGTGGTAGCTTCAACAAGCGGTTTCGCAAAACTGATCACTACCGTAGGTATCGAGGTAGCTGAAGGAGAAAGTTTTCCTTCACGGGAACATGATATGGCGCTGGTAGGCCGCGTCCTGGAAGAGATTGGAGACAGGATGATTATGTAATCTTACGTACCCTGAATTTAGTCTTGGGGCCGTTGTAGTTTAAAGAGGATCTTCAAGTTTCAGCAGACCCCGCTTAACAAGAGTAAAATCTGTTAACCACCGGTTGATCAGTTCAGTTCTTACCGCTGAGCCAATGCCGGTAGAGGCAGAGGTAGTCAATGAGCCGGGGCGTGTCCTTCTGAAATACAGGAACTCGTCGATATTTTCTATCGTGTCCAGTTTAAAGTAGCAGTAATACAGGAATTTTGTGTCATTGGCAAAAATCCTGTCCTCCGACAGCTTCTGGCACGCATAGAAAATATCCCTGGAAATCGCTGATGAAGGATGCAGCAGGGCATGTGCCGGGCCATTTTTCAGCGCAGTTTTCATATCCTTTGGATACCTTATCGCCTGCACAGTCCTGTTAAAATAATCCATTTTGATCTCATGTGAACCGCAAAGAGGGATATGGTGATGGCATGGCCTTTACCGTAAAGGCCCCCAGCCAACCCGATAAACCGGATGATAAAACAGGATCGGCAGAAAGCCCGAAACTTTGCTGTACTGAAGCTGCGGGCAAAGGCAGCGTTGGCGCGCCCTCAATATCGTCTATCAGTTCCTTTAACTCGGCTGCTTTCCCTGTCATTTTTCTATGGAATTGTTCCTGTCAGATCTTCAATTTAGTGACTATAGACAGTTTATCCGAAGTCACTGGACACAAAATAAACGACCCTGAAGATTGGGTAATCTGTCACATTAAGGGCTTTCTATATTTTGTAAATTCATTGGAAATCCCACCTGCGGTTGTCATGGGAGGTCGTGTGGTCATTATAAAATCAGTAAAAATGAATCTTCTCAACAGGAAAAAAAGTAATATTCTATCTGTCACCTATCAATTACTTTCAGAAATAAAAGTTAACGTGAACCTGGGCACGCTATCAAAAAATCTGGAGTCACATCCTGAGTACCCTGGTCTGCTGACCATCTGTGACTGCCTGAAAAAGTTTAAGGTAGATAACCACGTATACCGGATCGAGAAAGAAAATTACAACGATCTGGATCTGCCATTTCCATTTATTTCGCATTCCTCCAAAGATGGAGGCTCCTTTTTCCTCGTACATGGGATGGTCAATGGCGAGTTGAGCATATCCGATGAGAAGAAAAAATACGCAAGTTTTAAAAAGGAAGATTTTTTTGCTGAATGGGAGGGACTGGTCTTATATGCAAAAGCAAATGAAGAAAGCGGAGAACCTGATTACCTGCAGCACTACATACAGTCCCTGCTGCATAAAATTGCAGTACCCGCATTTTTAGCTGTAGTTTTAAGTGTGCTCGTGCTGATCTTCAGGTTGTATCCTTTCAGCCTTGCTATACTGGCCCTGTGCCTCATTAAATTTACAGGAACAGCCATCAGTATGATGCTTATTGCACAACGTTTCAGTGCCAGTCATTCCTGGATCAGGAAAGCCTGTATCACTGCCGGAAAGAACGATTGCAATGCCATACTTCAGTCGAGAGCAGCCCAAATCACGCCCTGGTTCAGCTGGGCTGAGGCGGGCCTGTTCTATTTTTCAGGTTCTTTTTTTGTAGCGCTGATCTTCCCTCAGCTTGTGCCCATAGTGTTTTGGATCAACGTTTTTGCACTTCCATACACCGTATATTCAGTGGTTTATCAATACAGGATAAAAAAATGGTGCATCCTCTGCTGCGGCATACAGGCATTGCTGTTGCTGG